>Ga0208898_1000195_pt1 | contig 50868 bp, 67 predicted proteins | sample VirMetDEL_Mar_4_FD_184513 | JGI IMG/M metagenome (GOLD analysis project Ga0208898, IMG submission 184513) | Aqueous microbial communities from the Delaware River and Bay under freshwater to marine salinity gradient to study organic matter... | ecosystem: Environmental > Aquatic > Marine >... | reverse complement strand
CAGAAGTGGTGCGGTCGTTTTCCGTGTTTCTGGAGTTGTTTAACAACCCCGGCGATGCACGGCACACGGCCCTAACTTTGACGAACCTGCAAGAAAACGATTACAACCTAGAAACGGGTGCTGTTTTTCAGCAGGATGGGAATTTAAAAATTGTTGTCGCCTATAAGCCTCACCCGGCTGGAGTAGCCGGTACGGGGGGCGTAGGGGCGGTGACTGTATCGACCCCGTAAAGGGGGTTTGATACAATAACGCGTTACTATGGGATAGCTATATGACTGCCGCCGCACTATCACAGAGTCCAAAGCCTTATGAGGTCCCTGAAGGGGGCCTTGCGTCGTTTTTGACCGCAACGGTTGGGGATTGGTCTGACGAAGCCATTAACTCTGATAACTACTATGACATCGTAAAACCCACTGCGGATCAATTAGCGGCCTTTGGTCGTGAAGAAGATGATCGCATAGCCCACGTTGCCACGGGCGAGACAGTCATACCGATGGCGGTATTTGAAGAAGATCCGGCTTTGAAAGAGGCGCTTTTTGCCCGTATGCGAGACATGGGCATTGAGCCGGAGCGTTATGTTGTTGGTAACGAGCTAAACAGCATTAACCCTGTCACGGGCCAGCCTGAGTTTTTCCTGAAAAAGCTTTTCAAAGGCATCAAGAAAGCCGTCAAGGGCGTTGTAAAAGTCTTCAAGAAGATTGCTCCGATTGTTCTTTCTATCGGCTTGGCAATGACGCCCCTTGGCCCAATTGCTGGCGCGGCGTTAGGTTCTGGCTTGGGCACGTTGATTCAGGGCGGTAGTCTTAAAGACGCGTTTAAATCGGCACTAATTGGCGGCGCAATGGGCGGTCTTTCTTCTGGTATTGGCAGTGTCTTGAAAGGCGGCGAGTTTATGGCAGGCGTAAAAAGCGGCCTGCCTACGACGTTTGGTGGCGGCGTTAACCCCACGTTGCCTTCTGTGGAAGAGCTAGCATCTAAAGTGACGGAAGCAACGCCGGTTGTAGATAAGACGATTGCGGAGCAAGCCATTTCTGAAGCTACCGCAGGCGGTATTCCCACAAACATAGATATGACTCCTCCCGTAAGTGGTGGGCCAAGTAATTTAGCTATGACGGGACCCACCAATTTAAACATGACGCCCGTTCCCGGAGCGGCTAAGGCACAGCTTGCTCAACAAGTAAAGACGGCCGCCGGTGGTATTCCGACGAATCTAGACATGTCCCCTGTCCCCGGAGCGGCGGACGCTACTAAAGCTCTGCAAGCCAAGGCTTCAACCGCCCAAGCTGTGACCCCGGCGGCACAAACAGCCTCCGCCCCAAGTGCCGAATTAATTACAGATATTGATAAGGTTGCTCAATTAAGCGCAATAGAAAGCGCGGCGAAACCGTCTATATTCAACTCTTTGAAAAACTTTTTCACGCAACCCGATAAATTAGAAAGCCTTAAAGAAATCTTTTTCACGCGAGGTTTGTCTGCGCCAGATATGCAGAAATTGGTTCTTGAACAGACCGGCCAAAACGTAAGCATGAGCGTTGCAAAAGAATTGGCGCAAGAGTTAGCACCTACGCTGATGCGTAGCTACGGCCCCTTAGCGGCGGCAGGGCTAGGCATCCTTGGGCTTACTGGTGGCTTTAAGCAACCTGAAATGGAAGATTTGTCAGACTACAATGCTTTTGGTAGAGAAAGCGTTCCATATCCTTTTGTACAGCCCGGATCAAATTATCAACCCCTAGCGGCGGCTAAGGGCGGAGAAATTGAATATTTCCCACGCAAAAACGGCCCAATTTACGGCCCCGGTACAGAAACTTCAGATGATATTCCGGCAATGCTGTCGGACGGAGAGTTTGTGATGACGGCAAAGGCTGTACGAGGTGCCGGGAACGGTAGCCGAGAGGCCGGAATGCGGCGCATGTACGACATGATGCGTAAGTTTGAAGGGGGTGCCGCGCGTGGCAACTGATACTCAAGTACAAATTATTCGGGAAGATCCCCGAATTGAAGATTATCGCCTCGGACTACTAAGTAGCGTTTCTCAGTTTATTAATGAAAACCTTGGCAGGATGCCTCCGCCTGCTGTTACTCCGCCGTCTTATCAAGTAGCCGGTCTAACGCCCCTTCAGCAGGAAGCGGCGGTCATGGCCCGACAAGGTATTGGCTCATATCAGCCCTACATGCAGGCGGGCTTGGACGCCATGCGCCGTGGCGAGGCATACGCGGAGCAGTACGGTTTTGGTGGTCTTGGAGAAGCGTTAGGCGCGACTCGCGAAGGACAGCTTGTTTTGTCTCAGGCCGCACAACTTGCCGCACAACAACGCGCACAGCCCTACGCTTATCAACAGGCCGCCGCAGGCGATATTGGCCGTGCGGCAGAAATGTCTCGGGAAGCGGCACAGGCGGGATATCAGGCGCTAGGCGGCACGGGCCGCCAGTTTGATCCGTACCTGACCGGACTGTACATGAACCCCTACGAAGACGCAGTGGTTCAGCAGGCTATGCGCGACATTGATCGTGGTAGTCTGATGCAACGACAACAGCTTGGCGCACAGGCCGCCGCTACCGGAGCCTTTGGCGGTTCTCGGCAGGCCGTGGCAGAGCAGGAATTGAATCGTGCGCTCGCGGAGCAGAAAGCACGGACCGCGAGCCAGCTTCGTATGGCAGGTTACGGTCAGGCAACCCAGCAGGCACAGCAGGCCTTTGAAGCCGCACAGCAAAGACGCCAACAGGCGGCACAGCTTTACGGCGGGCTGGGTCAGCAAGCGGCGGGCACAGCGATGCAAGCAGGCGCAGGCCTTGGTCAGTTGGGCTTGCAATATGGCCAGCTAGGTCAGGCTGATGTGGCACAATTGATGGATCTGGCGCAAGCTAGCGGCCAGATGGGTCAAGGACTTGGCTCTTTGGCACAGGCTGGCGGTCAGTTGGGAAGTCAGCTTAGTCAGTTTGGTATTCAGCAAGCAGGCCTTGGTCAATTGCAACAGCAACTTAACCTTGGCGATGTCAAGACGATTGAGGCCTTGGGTGCGCGGGATCAGGCGCTTCAGCAATCTATTCTGGATGCCCAGCGTCAGAGCAACTTGCAACTGTATCAAATGCCTTATCAGCAATATTCGTTCTTGAGCGACATCTACAAAGGAACGCCATCCTCACAGCAGGTGACACAGATCAGCCAAACGCAAGACCCGTCCACCTTCCAGCAGATTGCGGGCCTCGGCGTAGCCGGGTTAAGCGCGGCGGCTGGAGCTAAAAACTTATTTGGATTTTAAAAAATGAGCGTACTAAGTAGACCGTTATTCCGACAGATAGGCGGCCCAGCGCAACCTATGCCGCAGGACATGGCTCCTCCACAGCCGCAGATGGACCCAGAAATGGCTCGTCAGGCAGGCGTGTTGGAGAAAGCTGAAATGGAAGCGCGGGCCACGGGCGAACAGCTTGGGGCCGAATACGCGCAGAACATGATGGCGGGGATTGACGGCGCTCAGTCCACGGAAGATCTTATCAACGCGTTGCGTGGCAACGACAAGCCCTTAGAAGCTCGACGCGAAGAGCTTGCGGGGTATGTCGGCCAATCTGACGCAAACCAGACACCAGAGTCCGTTCTCGCGATGGTTCAGCCGGTCATTATGATGACGGAAGAGGGGATGATGGACAGCGGGATCGGCGCTCTGGTTCAACAGATTGCGGGCGACGTGGAAATGACCACGGCTGACGGCGCTCCTACCGATATGGGCATGGGCGTAGGTAGCTTGATGATGGCAGGGGCACCGGAGGCCCCTGCTCCACAAAATTTTAGACAAGGCGGTGAGGTAGCTTATCTTTCAAACGGGAGTCTTCCCGTCAGCACAGCGCCGCCAACTTTTTTTGAGACATATTCAAACCTCTTGAGCAATTATGATTACGGTTCCGAGGTAAAGAACAAATACGAAGGCTTACGTGATGTTTTTTCCGACATTTTTTCGGAAGAAGACCGCGCTCAACAACAGGCAGAGCGAGAAGAATTTGACAGAGCGCAGGCGCTTTTATCTGTAGCGAGAGGTGGCCTACGTCTAGCGGCGGGTGACCCTAAATCCGGAGGCTCTTTGGCGTCTCAAATAGGGTCAGCGTTTGAGCCTACTGCGGCAGAGATCGCGGCCCTCGGGGCACAGGCGCAGGATCGTAGAGACGAAAGAAGACAAGAAGATCAGCGATTGCGTTTAGCTCGTTTGCAAGCCGGAATATCCGCCGCTGACAGGGACAGAGCCTCTCAGGAGTCGCTTGCTATAGCCGCCGCAAAGGCCGAACAGCCTAGTTCGGCTACAACCGTTCTTTATTCGCCTACGGGCAAAGCGTTTGAATTCTCAGATGCCGAAGGTAATACGCAAACATTGCCCGCTGAAATTGCCCTTCCTGCAAATGATAGATCCACTCAAAATCAATTGTTAAAAATAGGTTATTCAACAACAGCACCTAAAGGAGAGTTTTCTCCAGAGGCAATTAAGGCGCGTTTAAGCCAACCGGAAACCTTGATGCTTTTGAAGCAAGGTTTAGTCATGGGCATAGAGGGGCCAGAACAGCTAAGAGCGCAAAATGATTTGGCCTCTGAATTAAAGTCAAACCCAATTACGGGTGCGATAGACCCCATAGGGTCACAATTTTATGAGTATGCCAAGTTGCTTCAAAATCCAGAATTGCGAGATCGAACGCAAACACATTTCAAAAATATGTTTAATGCATTTAAAGCTCAAGGTGAAGATGAAGCACAAAGTGCTGAAAAAGCTTCAGAAACGGCGCAAGAAGAAGTTCAAGCCACTGCTGATCTTTTAGCAAATGCACAAAACGTGGCGCGTGACAACAGCCAAGATTTGCTGGTACAGCAATTTAATGAGTTTATGAACAACCCTTCTTTGGTAAGCGGAAACCTTCCCAAGTATAACTCTCCCCTAAAAGATTATGTTGACTCTCGTCTTGCCAAAATAGATAGGCTAAACATGTCTGCCGCTACGGGCCTACTTAGTTTACCGTTATCTATAATTGAATACAGTGTTACTCAAGTGGCCAATGAATTTGGCGGTTTGTTAGATAGTAATGCCGTGTCTGATTCTATAGCCGCTAGAAGACTTTTTGACAGTATCATGGCTGACACCCGACGTTATTTTTATAGCGCACCCGGACAAGATCGTCCTTTACAGCAAGAATTTGCCAAAGATGAAGAAAACTTCCCGAAAATGAGCGCGTTTGAAACCGACAGTAATGCTCGGGAAAAGGTAGACAATCTTGCCGCACGTATTAGAACAGACGTAAAACTTTATCAAGATATTATTGATAATCGTGAAACCAGAAGGGGCGTTACTGTAGATACGGCACTAACGCGCTTACCTGAAGCGATAGCTATTGAAACAATACTTAATAGAATTTATCAAAACTACCGGTTTGGTCGTCAAAGGGACATTGTGACTACTGACAACCAAGGTCAAGGCGGCGATGACAATTTATTATCTCCATTTTATGATCAATTTCCCTCCAGCGTAGACTGATACGAGCATAGGTAAAGGACGTGGCGACGGACACAGAAAAAACTCAAAGTGTTGTTGATGTATTGCAGGGTATGGAACAGCCTCCTGTAACTACGGGCACGTATGACATTCAACAAAAGTTAGAAGATCAAGTCCCTTTATCTACGATCAATCAAGACTTGGCTCAATTAAAAGGTTTTAATTATCCCGCCGCATTTGAGTTTTTAAAAAATCGTCGCAGACAAGCTTTAATAAACGAAGGTCTAACTGCCGACAGTATTGTTGACGAAGACCTAAACACGTTTGCAGATGAAAGCATCCTTATAGAACTAAGCGGCGGCCAATTTGAGCGGTTTAGTAAAAGAGGTCAAGTTCAAAAGGGGATGGAAAAAGCCGCTTTAGACGTTGTTCCCAGTGTTGCTTTTGCAAAAGGCGCACAACAAGGATTTATGGCAACTCCCGGTCCTTTGCCCGCAAAATTATTAGGCGGCGCAGGATTAGGTACTTTGTACGCCACTGCCGCATATGTTCCCGGTCAATATATTTTTAAAAAAATATCGCCTACTGAAGAAGTTCCGTCACAACGCCCTTTTGTAGAAGCTACACGAACTTTTAGCGGTAACTTAGCCACCCTGATGGCTCTTCCCATGGTTTTAAAACAAGGGACGGTTGATTTTTTAAGCGACAGAATAGCTCGTAACATAGACGGTATGGCTCCCGGCTTCAAAAGAAAGTTAGCCACGGCGGGTCAAAAAATAGTTTCTGGGTTAGAGCGGGTCGTTGAAGGCGTTGCCAAACCAATGTCTCCGGTAACATCAAGGAAAGATGCGGCGGCAAAACTGGCTGTGGCCGGTGCTACCTCGGCTTTACCCGCAGTAGGCGCAAAAGTGGCCGAAGAAGTAGACCCGTATGATCCGTTAACAAGGATTGGGGCTGAAGTAGGGTTTTCTTCATTGCCTGTCCTTAGAGTAGGTGCATATTTAACGCAAAAGACGGCTAACAGCGTCATGTCAGCTTTAAGAAACATTGTGTCTAAATCAGGTCGAGAAGATCAGGTTAAACGGGATATGATTCAAGCTTTAAACACGCTTAGTCAAAAATATGATCAAAAACCGTTTAAGACAGAAGATTTTGTTGCTGACATTGAATTGGCTTTGGAGTCCTCTCCCCTAAGAGAATTGGTCGATACCTTAAATGAATCAAAAGCGCAGGCCGCGCAAGCGATAGGAAGGCCTTTTACGGAAGAACAAAAATTAATGTTACCGCCATTAACGTTGGCGCAATCTGTGGCCGGGTTTGAAAAAATGGTGGATGGCAAAAAAATTAACCCGCTTCAAATTTTAGAAGCATTAGACCGTGGCCAACGGCGCTTAAACACAAAACCCGGCGGGTATGCCGAAGAAGCGCAACGACGGTACGATGATTACAAAATATTTGCTGAAACAATAATGCGCGAATTGGTTAATGACGCGGGCAATGATCCCATTGCTTTGTCTGAATTAGCCGAAGTGCAAGCGGATTTATTTGCAGGAGGCATAGCCGAGCGATTAGATGCGGCTAAAAACATTGCGCTTGATCAAACAAAAAATTTAAGGCCCGAGGAAAAACGCACGGTCTTCAGCACCTTTTTGTTTAAAAACATTATTTCTAGCTTGGATGATACGAATGAAGCTACAGATTTAATGTATGCCAATGCCAAAGAACGGTTGTCCAACCTTAATCATAGACCCGGAAGGGCGCTTGCAAAAATACGTGAAATACAACAAGTAGATGGGCGAACACAACTTCATCCGCTTCTATCCGAAATGCAAAGCGTATTTAGCCCGGATCAAAGTGCTTTGCAGGCAGATGTTGCGAGTTTAATAAATAGACGAGACGAAGCCGCACGTGTTCTTCTTAACAAAGAAATGGAAGCCGAAGAATACCGCTTAAAACAAGGCACACGTTTTGATGAACCAAGTGAATTCGGTGAATTTGGCGTAGCCAGAATATTACAACAAAACCAAGATCAGCCGATTGACAACCAGATTTTGGCCCTTCGTCAGGAGTTGGATAATTTAACTGGTGCCGGTGGACGTTTTCAAACTCAAGCGACTCGGACTGAAGCGGCATACATTAGAAAAATAATCCCGGTGCTTAACGCTCAAAAAACCCTTGATATGCGGCAAGCGGAGGTGGACAACGCTAATGCTCTGTTGGCGGGGGAAGAAGCTAACGAACTTTCTGTTTCACAATTATTGGACTTTAGAAGTCGTTTGGCAAAACAACAACGTCAAGCCATTAACGTAAACGATGCTCAAGCAGTGCGTGATTTGGGTGTTGTCGAGGAGGCTTTGCTAGAAGACTTAGAAGTTTTGTCTGGAGGAAGTGCTTTATCTACTGCGGGCAATGACGAAATACGTTCTTTTGAGCAGTTGTTGGAAAGTTTACCGCCGGGCGAAAGTCCTGCGGCTTTAGGTCTTGCCATGTTGCGGCAAGCAAACGCCTTTAATAGAGCAAAACACGACGTTTTCACACGAACTTTTATTGGCGATGTCTTGAAAAAATCTCCTAAAGGCGGTTTGGCAAAAAATCCAAAAACTTTATTAATGCAACTTATCCGTGGAGACGCAGATGAAGTTGGTATAAAGGTAGCAGAGTTAGAGGACGCAATTAACTGGCTTAACAGTGAGCGTTTTCAAGGTCCGAGAGAATTTTTACCCGAAGAAAAATTAGCTGAACTCAGTGAGTCCGCGATAAATCGGTTTGGTACATATCGTGCCGCAAAGGACGACATTGCTCGCGCGTTAATTAGACGAAAAAATCTGATTGAAAAAGATACAACCTCGGAGACATTTGGTCAGATTAACAAAAGAACCGCACAATCGTTTTTAGCGGATTACAAAGAAGCTTTAGGGGATTTATTCCCAGACGTTTTCCGCGATATAGAACGTGCTTTAGACGGCAGGATCACCTTAGACGATGTGATTGAGTCTTTAAAATTGGAGCAAAATGACTTTGCAAAATTAAGTCAACTGCAACGATTTGCTGGAGTGTCCGATAATGCGGCCAGTGAAGTTAGAAAAATTTTAGGAAATCCCAGCAACTGGAAACAAAATGCCGCGAAAAACTTTGAAAATTTACTCAAAGAAATAAATAACTTTGCCGTTAAAAATAAAGAAGAGGCTCGTTTAGCCAGAGAAGCCTTAACCAATGTTGTGGTGGACGATGCATATAGGTATGCCGGCGGATCTTCTTTAAAAGAAATTGACTTTCAAAAATTCAGAGAATATTTGTATAAACCGCTGGAATCTGACGGAAAATCAGTTGCTCAATTACTAGAAGAATACGGGTTTGTCCAAAAGGATGCTTTCAATAACTACAACAAATTAATTAACCACGCCGCTTCGGTAGCGCAATTAATGCGTAGAGAAGGCCCCGTTTCTACAGAAAAATTGTCGGACAAAGGAGCCTTGCTTACTAACCTTCTTTTAGGCGCTAGTGGCGCAATGTCCGGTAACTGGTTGTTTGAAAAATTAAGACCATTAATTGGTAACCTGCCCGGAGCAAGCTTTTCGGTAGCTCAAAGCACTGCATCCGCTACTAGAAAATTGGGCGGAGAAATGCCCGAAGCGAAAGTTCAAGACGTTCTTTCTCGGGCATTGTTGTACCCGGAAGAAGCTGTGGCGCTATTGAAAAAAGCGCCTAAAACAGAAAAAGAGTTGATTGAATATTTCGGTAGTATCCCGGCAATTTTTTACTCATCCGTAGCTAGACAGGCGACACCGGATATTTCTAGAGACGTTGATTATGTAGAAGAAGTTTACCGCGACGTTGTGCCGCAAGCTCAACCAGAGCCTACGCCCACCGAACCACGGCCCACGGGTCCGCTGTCTATTCAAAACAACAACCCCGGCAACTTGCGGTTGGCAGGACAGCCCGGTGCAACGGAAGGACAGGGCGGTTTTGCGGCGTTTTCTTCTCCCGGTCAAGGTTTGCGAGCATTAACCCGACAAGTTGTTTTGGACACTCAAACACGCGGCATGAATCTTGAAGATTTTTTAAATAAGTACGCGCCGCCATCTGAAAACCAGACAAATCAATACATTTCGTTTGTGGAGCGGCAGACGGGCCTAGACGCTAAAAGCAAAGTGCCTGAGTCAAAAATTCCTCAACTTGTTCGCGCCATTGTACGGATGGAGGGCGGCCAAGAAGCTGTGGACTATTTCTATGGCCAGCAACGTGCCGAAGCGGCTCCTGCACCACAGCCTCCGATAGCACAAGCCGCGCCCCCCGCACCACCGACCCCGGCTCCCGTCAGCCCTCAGTCGTTACAGCGGGCGGCACAGGTTTTGGGGCCGCAGGATGAGATCGGGATGCTGGCGTCAGAAATGCTGATGAGGCAAAGACCGGCTTAGATCAGCCAGTTCTTTGCCGATTCGCCTAAAACGTCGCCTGCGATATTTATTTTGTCGCGCAGAGCGGTTAAAATCTTCTCATCAATTGTTCCCGGACTGACCAGATCAACGTAAGTCACGTTGTCCTTCTGGCCAATCCTGTGTGCGCGGTCTTCTGATTGCAGACGTATTTCTAAATCGTAGCTATTGCTGAAGTAAATCACTGTATTTGCTTCAGTTAATGTAATTCCGTAACCACCCGTCCGGGGCTGTCCAACAAAGAAACGCAACTCGGAGTCAGGGTCTTGAAAACGGTCGATAATGTTCTGTCTATCATCTTGGTGAGTCTCACCGTAGTAGGATGCTACTACGCCACTGCCCCACTTTTTCTTTAACGCCTTTTCGATGCGGTGAATATCGTAGGTGTAAGTGGCCCAGATAATAGCTTTACCTTGGACCTCTTCGACCACGTCCATCAACTCATCTAATCGGTTGTTTTTGATCTCTTGTATCGGCCCTTCGTCTGGTTGAAGGTGGCCGCAACAGATTTGTTGTAGCCGCATAATCTGCGTCAGCACGGATGCCGTCGTGGCCAGCTTGCCCTGCTCCAACTGAGCCAACGCTAAGTCCTTCATTTGCTTATATAAAACCACCTGTTCTTTGGTCAGGTTGACTTCTCGCCGTTGATAGACCTTTTCCGGCAAATCCAGACAATCCTCTTTCAACACCCGCGTACTAAACGTGTCCAGCTTTTCTCCAAGCTCGTCTAGGCGACGATATCCTGTTATTTCGTTGAAGCTATGGGGACCCATCGAACGTCGCTGTACGGTCGCGTAGCGGCCCTGAAACGAATAGTAACTGGCGAAGCCCAGCGCCTGTTGATCCAGAAACATGCACTGGCTGAACAAGTCCATGGGGCTTTTGGTAATCGGTGAGCCGGTGAGGATGCGGCGGTACTTTGACGCTTGCCCCACTTTGATCAGATTCTTGGTGCGCTGGGCACCCTTGTTTTTGATGCTGGTGCTTTCGTCCAGAATCGTGATGCAGTCCGGGTTGAGCTTGACAAACTTCAGAGCCGCCGACGCGCCTTTCTGAGTCGAGAACGCCTCAGTGTTCATTACCAATATGTGCAGGAACCCCGGCTCACGGTTCTCTGGGTCGGCAATCTCCTGAATCTCTGCACGAAACTTCTGCGTGAAGTTGGGTTGCCACTTCACCAGCTTGGTCTGAATGCTGTCTGGCAGATGAACCGGGATCTCTTTTTTGACCCAGTTATCAAAGACGCCCTTCGGTGCAATGATCAACGCCGTATCGATGTCACCAGCTTGGTAAAGCGCGCCCATGGTATCGATGGCGACTTTTGATTTCCCCGTCCCCATCTCCATAAACAAACCGAAGTAAGGCCTACGCCACGATTCATCGAAGGCGGTACGTTGATGATCGTAAGGTGTTGTTTTGAATTCGTACATGTTTTCCCTCAACGCTTGACATAGGAGGATATAGGATGCGAGACTGCGCGTCCAGCCCCCAAAAAGGGCCTGACCACGAAAGGAGAAAAAATGAGCGAGTTGCTCTTAGACATGGAGGCAGATCAAGCCACTGCTTCCTCCATCGAAAAGGTGGCAAACACCGGCTTGGCCAGCGTAGCAGAGATTGCTCGCGCTGTTCGTAACCAAGAGGATCTTGTGGGCAAGCTAGAAGATCAACTCAAGGAAGCGAAGCGAGAACTGCTGAAACTTACTGACGAAGATCTCCCTGCCATGTTGCTTGAACTCGGCCTTAGTTCGTTTGAACTGGAGGACGGATCAAAGGTGACTGTGCGTCCGACCTACGGCGCGCACATCAAGGCGGAAAACAAAGCTACGGCATTTGATTGGCTACGGCAAAACGGTTTTGATGACATCATCAAGAACACTGTTAGCTGTAACTTTGGTCGTGGCGAAGACCAAGAGGCGTCTCAATTCATTGAGTACGCGCAAGGTCTTGGTTATGCCGCCGAGCAGAAGACAGATGTGCATCCCAGCACTCTGAAAGCTTTTGTCAAGGAACGTGTACAAAACGGGGAAGCCTTCCCTATGGAACTTTTCGGGGCCTATGTGGGCCAACGTGCTAACATCGTGAGGAAAAAGTAATGAGTAAAGCAGTCGCAGAAACTAAGGAGACAATGAATGAAATTGTCACATTTGATGCAAGCATCTTTGAACAAGATGCGGGAATGGGAATGGGTGACCTCAGTCAAGATGACATGGCAATCCCTTTCCTCAAAGTTCTCAGCCGCCAAGACCCAGTGTTGGATGACCTTGATAACGCTAAAGCGGGCGATATTCTCAATACCGTATCGAATCAAGTGTATGCTGGTAAGACAGGTATTCGTGTCATACCTTGCGCTTATCAGCGGCGCTATCTTGAGTGGGCTCCTCGGGGCAGTGGTAACGGCGCTCCTTTAAATATCTACACGCCTGAAGACAAGCGGCCTCGCACTGAGCGCGGCGATGACAACAAGGATTATGTTGTCGGCGGGTCGGGCACGTACATTGAGGAAACGCACCAGCACTACGTCCTGATCCTCAACGAGGACGGTACGACCACTACGGCAGTCATTGCGATGAAATCGACGCAGATGAAAAAAAGCCGAAAGTGGAACTCCACAATTGCCCAGCGCACTTTAATGGGCAAAAACGGGCCATTTACGCCACCGCGCTTCAGCCACGTTTACCTGCTCAAAACTGTCTCGGAAGAGAACAGCAAAGGCAGTTGGCACGGTTGGGACATTAGCCTTGAAGGTGTGGTGGAAGACGGCTCTCAATACCAGCAGGCCAAGGCTTTCGCAGACAGCATTATGAAAGGTGATGTGGAAGCGAAGCACACCGCAGAGGGTAGCGACACGTCTAACGACGCGCCGTTTTAAGTGTTACCGGGGGCCTTGTGCCCCCTTTCTTGGTCTATAAAAATGTCTGATGCAAAAAGATTTGCGGCTATCTTTGATGGCCTGAAGCAAGCTTACGGCACGTATGAAATCGACAGCACAAAAGCCAATGGCAAGAACACTGGCAAAGCTCGCGTCGTCCGCGAACCACGGACCACGGACCATTTTGAAGAGCATTTAGCCGGTTCTGGGGCGGGCATTGGAATCATCCCGATCAATGAAGACGACTCCTGCAAGTGGGGCTGTATTGACATTGATGAGTACCCGCTTGACCACAAGAAGCTGATCGAAAAGATACGTCACGGTAAGCTCCCTCTGGTAGTATGTCGTTCTAAATCCGGGGGCGCGCACTGCTTCTTATTCAGCAGTGAGTGGGTGACTGCAAAGGCGATGCAGTCAACGCTACAACACTTGGCTAGTGGATTAGGCTACGGCGGCAGTGAAATTTTCCCCAAGCAGATAAAGTTGTTTTTAGATCGGGGGGATATCGGAAACTTCTTAAACATGCCGTATTTTAATGCGGAGGAGGGGTTGCGCTATGCGTTCAATGATGACGGCAGTGCGGCGACTCTGGAAGAATTTTTCGGGTTGTATGAGGCGCACGTCCAAACGCCGGAACAATTGGAAGCACTTACGCAAGCCACGGTTGAAAGCACAGCCATCGTGGAAGGTCCGCCCTGTCTCCAAACCTTATGTTCTCAAAAAATCAGCGAAGGAGGACGAAACAACGGACTCTTCAGCATAGGCGTTTACCTGCGGAAGGCGCACCCAGACACATGGCAGGATGAGATCCTGCACCACAACATGGCGTATATCGATCCGCCGTTACCCTTAAACGAAGTAAACCTAGTCGTCAAACAGCTTGAGAAGAAAGACTACGCCTACCGCTGTAACGACGCCCCTATTCAGCCGTATTGCAACCGCGAGTTGTGTCAAACCCGGAAGTACGGCATTGGCGCGGCTGTTAGTGACATGGCCGTGGCAAACCTACGGAAGTACAACTCCATACCCCCTGTGTGGTTCCTTGACGTTAACGGCGTACCGCTAGAACTGGACACCGACGCATTGCAGAATCAGACGGTGTTTCAAAAAGCCTGTATCGAACAGCTTAACTTCATGCCCCAGACAATGCCTCGGCGTGGCTGGGAGGCTCGTATTAACCAGTTGATGAAGGAGATGGCCGAGACAGACGGGTCCATCATGGAGGTGTCAGAAGACGCCAGCATCAACGGCCAGTTCTACGAGTATCTTGATGAGTTCTGCACCTCGACGCAGAAAGCGGAAGACCGTGAAGAAATACTGCTTCGCAGACCATGGGTTGATGAAGAGAGCAACGCCGTTCATTTCCGGCTAAAAGATTTTGAAAGTTTCCTGCGAAAGAACCGCTTCAGTGAGTTTAAAACTCACAAGGTGGCACAACGTTTACGGGACATAAACGGGGAATCTACCGTGTTAAAAATAAAAGGAAAGCCGACACGCGTGTGGCGCGTACCCGTGCAGGACATTCCGCACGACCAATTAGAGTCCAAAAGTTTTGAAACACGGGCCACGGACCCGTTCTAATGTTTCGCATCTTTGGGCCTCCGGGGACGGGGAAGACCACTACGTTGTTAAACATGGTGGAAAAATCATTAGACGCAGGTGTAACCCCATCACAGGTGGGGTTTTTTGCGTTCACTAGAAAAGCGGCAAACGAAGCTAGAGATCGGGCCGCCCAACGGTTTGATCTGGACCCCGAAAAAGATCTGCCCTATTTCCGCACAATACATTCTCTGGCTTACCGGCTGATGGGCGTGAAGGAAGATCAGTTGATGAGCGGGGAAAACTATAAAGAGTTGTCTAAAGCCATAGGATTCACGCTCCATAGCTCAATAAGCGAAGAAGAGGATGTGTCGTTTAAAGCGACAGACCACCCGATCCTTCAGCTAATAAACCTTGCAAAAACCAAAAAAACCACGCTTCAGCATGAGTACAACCACTCCGACGTGAACTTCACGTGGCTTGAAGTCAAGTATGTGGCCGACTCTTACGAAAACTATAAGAAAGCGTTTGGCCTGATGGACTTTACCGACTTGCTTTTGGCCTTCGTTAATCAAGCTGATCACCTAATGCCGTCTTTCAAAGTATCTTTCCTTGATGAAGCGCAAGACCTGTCGCCGTTGCAGTGGGACATTGCCCACAAATTGGACGCGAAGTCAGAGCGCATGTTTGTAGCTGGCGATGACGATCAGGCAATTTACCGCTGGGCAGGCGCAGACGTTGATCATTTTATTAGCTTGCCCGGTGGGGCGGAGGTGTTGGAGCAAAGCTACCGCGTCCCTGCGGCTATTCACGCGCTAGCAGAAAAAATAGCCTCACGAATACAAAACCGTTTTCCAAAGGTGTACCGACCTCGGCAGGAGCAAGGGCAGATCTACCGTGTGCCCGACATTCGCTCTATCGACATGTCGGAAGGTAGCTGGCTGATCATGGCACAAGCACGGTTCATGCTTCATCCGATTCAGCAAGAATTAAAAAACGGCGGGTACTTATTTGAGCGGCAAGACGGTAGTCGCTCCATCCCGCAAAAAATGTCGTTGGCCATTAACGGCTGGGAAGGCTTACGTAAGGGAAAAGCCGTCACAACCGGCACTGCTCAAGCCATATACTCCTACATGTCTGGAAATGGTGTAAGAGTCAAGCGGGGCCACAAAACAATCTCCGCCGACGATAACGAAATGTTTGAACTAAAGCAGTTACAAGAACATTTTGGTCTATTGGCTACGGACGAGATGATCTGGCATGAGGCAATGGATAAAATACCAGACGGGGATCGGGCCTACATTACGGCGCTTTTACGCCGGGGCGAAAAATTTAACGCCAAGCCCCGCATTCGACTGTCCACGATTCACGGGACAAAAGGCGGCGAGGCACAAAACGTTGTAATCCTTCCGGATCTGACTGCGGCGGCGCTTACGTCGTCAGGGGACGATCTTCACCGCGTCTTTTACGTGGGGGTGACGCGGGCACTTCAAAACCTCTACATCCTAGAACCAGAAGATTATTTGAGGGCTTACGCTTTATGAAACAAAAAACCGAAATGAGTTACATACCTTGTCCAAAATGCCCATCGAAGGCGGAAGAAATCATTCACGCGGCAGAAAATAAACGTGTGGGCTGGTGGTGCCGAGCTTGTGACTATTTTGAGAAAGCAATTTTGCGCGAGCGTAAGGTGGCCTAATGACAACCGGCAAACTGCAAATGGCTATGTTCCCGCCAAAGAGCGATTGGGTTCCTCCAATGGAGTTGCCCGACATCTTTGACGCCGAAGAAATCGCCATCGACGTGGAAACACGGGACCCGAACCTGAAACAGAAAGGACCCGGTTGGCCCACAAAAGATGGTGAGGTGGTGGGCTATGCCATTGCAGTGCCGGGTTGGAAGTGCTACATCCCCGTCGGCCATGCTGGCGGGGGTAACCTTGACAAGCGTATCGTCAGTAAATGGCTCAAAAAAGTATTTGAGTGCCCCGCTGACAAGATCATGCACAACGCTCAGTACGATCTGGGCTGGATACGTGCGGAGGGCTTTGAGGTTAAAGGCCGCGTAATCGACACCATGATTACCGCCAGCCTGATCGATGAAAACCGATTCAGCTACAGCCTTAACGCCCTCTGCTATGACCACCTTGGCAAAACCAAATCAGAAAAGACATTGGTAGAGGCCGCAAAAGAGTTTGGCGTAGACCCGAAAGGGGAGATGTGGAAGCTACCCGCCATGTACGTCGGGCCATATGCCGAAACCGACGCCGAGATTACGCTGGAGCTTTGGAGCCACTTCAAGACCCTACTGAACCGCGAGGAGCTTTGGGACGTGTGGCGGCTTGAGATTGCGCTCTTACCCCGCCTTGTGGACATGACCATGAAAGGCATTCGGGTGGACATCGACCGCGCCGAACGGACTAAGCAAATCCTGATGAAGCAGGAAAAGGAAACAATTAAACAAATTAAATCGCTGGCAGGCATGGACGTAGAGATCTGGGCCGCACAATCTATAGCCAAGGCTTTCGATAAATTAAAAATTCCCTACCCTCGCACGGAGAAGGACGCGCCCAGCTTTACCAAGTCGTTCTTGTCCGAGCATAGCCATGAGCTTGCAAAGCATATCGTCAAGGCCCGCAACCTAAACAAGACTAGCGGCTCGTTCATCGACGGCATCCTGAAGTATGTCCATGAGGGAAGAATCCACAGTCATATTAATCAGTTACGGTCAGACGACGGGGGCACCGTATCAGGCCGCATTTCCATGAACTCGCCCAACCTACAACAAATCCCGGCCCGCGACCCAGAGCTAGGCCCCATGATCCGCTCGCTGTTCCTACCCGAAGAGGGACAGCAGTGGGCGGCCATAGACTTCTCGCAACAAGAGCCACGGATTTTGGTTCACTTTGCCAAGAACTACGGCGACTATAAGAACATGCCCATGGAGGGCGTAGAAAGCTTTGTAGACGGCTACCGTAACAACCCGGATATGGACTTCCACAGCATGGTCAGCGAGATGGCAGGTATCCCACGTAAGCAAGCTAAGGTGATCAACCTTGGCATGATGTACGGCATGGGCGTCAACAAGCTATCTGACCAGCTAGATTTGTCCGTGGACGAAGCCAAGGCGTTAACGCAGAAGTATCACAAGCGCGTACCATTCGTGAAAGGGCTGATGAAGGGCGTACAAAACAAGCTTAACGACCCACGGTCATCAGGCAGTATCCGCTCATTACGGGGCAGGAAGTGCCGCTTTGATCTGTGGGAGCCAAACAGTTTTGAAATGCATAAGGCTCTTCCCCGCGAAGAAGCAATCGCGACCCACGGGCCAACGACCAGTTTGCGTCGGGCCTACACGTACAAGGCTCTGAACCGTTTGATACAGGCGTCTGCCGCAGACATGACTAAGCAGGCGATGATAGACGTTTGTGAAGCGGGTTTTATTCCCATGTTGCAGGTTCACGACGAACTGGCCTTTTCTGTAGACAGCCCGGAACAAGCTAAGGAGCTTGCCCGAATCATGGAAAACGCGGTGCCATTACAGGTGCCGAATAAATGTGATGTAGAAGTAGGCCCAAGCTGGGGCGAGTGCGAGGATATTAGTGATGGGTGATATCAGAACTGCCTCTAAGATAGGCACCATTTATTATGACCTATATGACGGCGAAGGGTTTATTGTCTTAAACGACCGTTGGTTTGTCCTTTTGCCTGACGTTTGCGAGCTAGATGTCTTGCAGGACCTGATTGCCGACCTGACTAAGATGTATGACGATGTCCGTGCAGAAACGTTTTCTGAGGTTGATCCCGACTAGGATCGTCCGTATACTCTCTTATACCAAACTAGGAGAAGTGTAATGGACACTACCAAATGGAAATCCGTGTTGTTGCCGCGCGACGTTTATGAAGAGCTAGTAGTGATTGCTCGCGTTGAAGGGCGTACAATTAGTGGACAGCTTCGTTACATTCATGAGGGCTGGAAGATGGCAAATCTGTCAGACGGCGATCAAGAATACATTGCGGAGCAGGTTGATTCGTTTAAGAAGGAGAATGGCGTAGACCTTACGTCCAAGAGCTTTTCAATATGAGTCGATTCACAACAATGCAGGCGGAGTTTGACAAGGCGCTAAGAAAGCTTGAAGAAGCTTACGAGAGCGGCGATCAGATCGACCGGTCTGATTTTGACAAACTACATATTTGGCATGAGTTTCTCAAAACCAAGCTAGACGCGGAACGAGAAAAGAATGCTAATGAAATTTAATAACTGACATGGTTTCTGGTACGTTTGATAAGAGAACTGGAAAGTGGTATTTCGGTATGGATTCCGAAGACGTGAAGATTGCCATGGAGGCGGCATACCAAACTGCCGACCGCCTTCAAAAACCAGTGGCAATTCAATGCGACCTGTCTGTTGTACCCGCCGATCAGGCCACGAAAGAAGTGCTTGAAATAGTTCGACCGTAGTGCTACTTTGAGGGCGTGACATGTTCTCATGCGTGTCACTCCTAAAACGTTTGATTAGGGTTAATGTTAAACTCCCAAAGTGAACATGCTACTAACCCGGCCCCGCGCAATGCGGGGCTTTTTTTTGCGCTGGCGCTTTTCGTATGCTAAGTTATCCAACTAATGCAGATGAGGCGCATACGTGCAGTTAATCGACGCGATTGATATGGGTACAGCAAAAGCCTACAAAAACGAACGGCGGTGCTATATAGGCGCAAGCAACGTGGGCAATCCCTGCCACGCTTTCCTTCAGTACAGCCTGCGCGGCTACCCGCAAAATCCCCCACCACCCGCAGTCGTGCGGATCTTTGCCCTCGGACATTACTTGGAAGAAGTGGTTGTCGAAGACCTGAAGATGGCGGGCGTCTACGTTCAGGAGGTCAACCCCAAGACCCAGATGCAATGGACGTACACGGCCCTCGGTGGACACCTACGCGGCCACGCCGACGGCGTCATTAACAACGGCGAATCGATGCAGATCCTTGAGATCAAGTCGATGAACGAAAAGAAATGGCGCACCTTTAAAAACTTGGGAATCGAAAAAAGTCACCCAATTTATTACGACCAGATGCAACTCCTCATGGGGCTGTCTGGCTTCAAATCCGCATGGATGGTGGCGTACAACAAAAACACCTCCGTGTACCACGCACAGAATGTCCCCTTCGATGAACCACGGTTCAAGGACCTGTTGCGTAAATCCATATCCGTGGTCCGTGGCTCGTCCACTACTCGCATCTCAGATACCCCGGATTGCTTTGAGTGCAAGTACTGTAACTACAAGCCACACTGCTGGCCCGACGGTGAACAACCTCTTCCCCTATCCGTCGAATGCCGGACCTGTCGTCACGCCAAACCGACAGCAAAACGCAAGTGGTATTGTACGCTACATAAGTCACGGGCCACGGACCCCTGTTCACAATGGTCAAAGTTGCAACCGGAATGACCATTAAACGAATCCACGTAAACCAACACGTCATTCGCCGCAACAAAAAAACCGGCGAAAGAAAACCAGTGATTACGGTCAAAGAGGGTAAAAGCAATACCTATGGCCACAGCGTCACGGTCCACGGGCCTAGCACCGTTGTTTATTCTCCTGATAAACCGTTGCCTTGCGGCGCGCAGGTGTGGGTTGAAACCACAGCAGAGGTTGACATTGCATGAGTACAAGCGGAGACATTTGTTGGTGGTGTCGTGGAAAACTGATATGGGGCGGCGACCATGACTTGGAAGACGACGACTTCTTTGACATGTCCAGTAACTTGACCTGCTCCGACTGCGGCGCACACGTTATTTATTACCGACCTATTGAGGAGGAAAATCCTGATGGCTAACAAAAAACGCCGCGCCCGTGGCAAAGACGGACGATTCATCGCGGACAACCCCGAAACGGAAGTCAACGAAGCGTGGGAACAACCGCAAAACGCCACCGTGTCCATAACCGCGCCCCCTGCGGCGGAGGGAGATTCATCGAAAAAACTTTACCGCATTACGGAACCCGAAAAAAAATTAATGGGTTGGCAGGGATACCTCGCGTTGTTTCTAATTTTCTTGTTTATCTCCTTGCTTAACATAGTGTAATCACGTATACCTGACCCCCAAGATTAATCGCATGTGGGGGCAGGCGGTTGGATCGGCTTACTTGCAAGATCTGCAAGAAAAGAAAAGTTAAAAAATATTTTGGCGAGCGATACCACAGTACGGGCACGTATAAAGGTGGGAAACCCGTTTGCATTGATTGTGACTCAGAACGTCATAAAACCTCCGTCTACAAATCACCTCGCAACTACCTCTCCTCACGGCACAGGGACATGCGGCAACGCGTCCGGCGCTACAAGATAGAATTTGACGAAAGGGTTGACTTAGATTTTCTATGCAATCTATTTCAAGAACAGCAGGGACTATGTGCCGTGTCCAACCTGCCCATGACATGGATGCACGAAGGACTGTCATCGAACCACGGCTCACGGCGCGGGACCAATATTTCTATTGACAGAATTGACCCGGATATCGGCTACGTGCCCGGTAACATTCGACTCGTTTGCGACCGCGTTAACAAAATCCGGTCCAACATGGCCGACGGCGATCTTTACTTCTGGTGTGCGGTGCTAGCGAACGCGCTTCAGAAAAACTAAGCCTGCCTCACCCGACGCGCGACTTCTTCAATCAACTGAAGACGGCTGGCATAAAATGCTTCGTCCCGCTCTTCGTCTTCTTCCTCACGCGCTTCCGACTCCCCGAAATTTAATTCACTCTCTTCTTCCAGATCGTCAAGCACCAAGTCTTCCCAATCATCGTCTTTTTCAGCCATGAGTTTTCCACTCCTCCACACTGGTAACCCAATCCATAGGTATTGCAATTTCCGCATCCCCCTCTTCCACTTCACCCCTGTCATTTAACAAAACGTGCGGGCATAGCAAAAGACGCCGCTCGTCCTGATGAAGAATCACACCACACGACATAACCTCTGCCTCCTTTGTCTCCTTCATTTCTTCAACCGAACGCCAACCACTACGCGTCCCGCCACACGCATCACGCCACCTGACCAAAAAAAGTCTCGGCATCATCTCGCCATCCCCCCAGATATAAGATAGAGTTAGTCCTTCTATTGAAGTAGACTACTACAGTCCGCGTGGAGAGTCTGATATGGGATTGGCAATTGATTCAGAAAAAAGAGTAGATGTCGCCAAACTGCTAGAAAGTAGCGAAGACTTCCGCGATTTCGTAGCCAACGCCCTGCAAAACGAAATCTGGATGGGCGACGAACAAAGCAAACACCTCATGGGAACCCTCATGGCCGACGACGAACAGGAATTCATCACGTGCCTTTGCCAGATCGGCTTCATCGTCTACACCGATTACCTCATCGAAACCCGCGATCAGTTCAAGCACAAGAACTTTCACTGATGCGACACTGCTACGTCTGCAACCGATGCGGTGTGCCTATCACCAACGCCCTGTGCGAAAACTGCCACAAAGACCGCAAGGACAAACCCGTCAAAATGCAAATTGCTGAACACTTCCTAGCCTTGATCCTCATGACAGGACTCACGGCCTACGTCGCTATCTTTTTATGAGCGACCGCACAGGCGAACTGCTTATCGGGGCGGCGAAGGTCATGGCAGGGATACTCATCATCCTCATAGCGTCATGCGCCTTCGTCACCTCACACGACCCGCAATGGGAATGGCCGCGAGACTTGGAGCAAGGGAGAATAGACCACGGGCCACGTATCACGGACCACGGGTCTTAATTTCGCTTTCTATATAGTGTTTTCCCAGAGAAATAAAAAATAAAAAAATAAATTCTAAATGCCCGTAACGGGCGTAACCGCGTAACCTTGCCCTGAAAGCCGCATAAACCCTGGATTTCTTCGTTACACGGGGGTTACACGGGTATACGCCACTTATGTTCAAGCTTGTTAATCAAGCTATCCATATTAGGGGCCTCACGATTCAAAAAAATTATTTTTATTTTTCTGGAAAATATATATATAGGGAGCCAAATTAAGGTATGGTTAGCGGGACTTACTCACATACCGAGGTATTCCTGTGACGAAGAAAGCCAAGCGGTACGCCAAGGTGTTGGACACTAAGGCGGCGGCACTTCCTGAAGCAAAACGACAGCAAACCAACCGACCACCACTGGCACAAAAGCGTTTGACCAGAAGGCAAGAGCTTTTTGTCCGCGAACTGGTGTCAAAAGATGGACAGATCACAATGCGGGAGGCGGCGATTAACGCGGGCTATCCTGAACGGTCTGCCCATGTCAGGGCTTCTGAACTCACTAACCCCCGAATCCACCCTCATGTCTGCCGCGCGATCCGTGAATACAGGCAGGAGCTTGACGAAAAATATGGCGTGGAATACCAGCGGCATCTTAGGGACCTCCAGATCATTCGTGACGCGGCGTTAGAGAATGGTGCGTACAGTGCCGCAGTGCAGGCGGAATATCGCCGTGGGCAGGCACAGGGGGACATCTACGTCAACAAAACGGAGATACGTCACGGCACCATCGATCAAATGAGCAAGGAAGAGGTCATGAAGGCCTTGAACGAACTCAAGCAAACGTATGCCCCGTTAACGCATGATGCGGGAGCCGAGGACGGTGGGAACAGAAAGCGGGCGCGTGAGCGCCTTGCTGAAGAGGTGCAAGATGTTCCTGATTAATTTTCTCGGCAGGCTGTGGTTTGGTTCAGAGCGGTGGGATCTGGTTAATGAAGACAAGACCCCGATGATTTACACGAAACGCGCACATATGACCCCACTGCAACGTTTGGACTTTGAAGAGTTGACCGGAAATGACCGATATTTTGGAAGTAAAAACAAAGCCGAAGAAACAGCGTGAAGCCAGCTTTTGGCAATCGTTGAAGAAAGCTATCCGAGACAACTGCCCTGATTGGTCCGCCACGCGGTTGGAGTCTAGGGCCACGTTAGGTGTGCCGGATGTCCTGATCATGGACGGCAAGGGCGATTGGCATATGGTGGAATTGAAGACCACGCAGAATATGTCGGTAGACATCACGCCGCATCAGGTGGCGTTTGCTACCAAACACGCGCGGGGCAGTTGCTGGATTGCGGTGAAGCTTTGTACTGCCACGGGCAGTGAGATTTTCCTGTACCGTGGTGACCGTGCGGTGGACCTGAAGATGGATGGATTGCGCGCTACACCCACTAAACATTTCAGCCATCCTGTTTCGTACCGGAGTGTTCTTCACGCTATTGCCACTATGTGAGTTATCCCATACTATGGTGGTGGGCATGTGCCCTGACTAACGGAGAACGAACGATGGACGAATGGATAGCCGAAAATTGTGCTTGTGGTATTAACAACCAAGGTGCTTGGGACGAACAATTATTTGAGGAAGCGGGGTGTGATTGCGCGTACCGTTTTGAAGAGTTGGAGGCGCAGTCATGAAAGATTTACTAAAGGCGTACAAGACAGACCTTGAATGGTGGGAGCAGAACGGACAGGATCACTGGAATACCTCCGGCGCTGGCACACCTTGCGTGGATACGGATGGTGCGATGCAAAGCTACATCAACGAAGTGCAGGTAGCGATTGAAAGGGTTGACGAACTTGGCCTGATGTTTCGGTGTTTGCTTAGGAATTTGCGGCATTTGACGGAGAACGAGAACGCCTACGATGACTTGAAAGGGGACAGTGTGTCTTTTGAGGACTGTGAAGCCATGCTTTCTTATCTGAGGGTTCGGTGATGAGTGCATGGTGGGAATGTTCGGAGTGCGGGTACGAATGGTCTGCGGCTTGCGGCGATAACGAAGTTCCTGAGATTTGTGAATGTGGTGGGAAAGTCTTTGAAAACGCTACCAAGGAGGAATCATGAGCGAACTGAGATTAGCGGTGTGGACCGTGGAGTGTGGCGAGCGGTGCCGGTGGTTTCCTGACCATGCGTCTGCAAAGGAATTTGCGAACAATGAATGGGACAAAGAAACGGACGGTGTGCCCTTTGTTCAATCGAAAACCATTTGGGACGTGGAAGAGGTCTGCGAGATTCTGAATAACATTGAATCGTTTGCGGACAACGCGCCGGTAAAGGGGGAGCTTCGACTAGGTGTTTTTGCTGATCGGATGGCTTGAAAAACGAATGCGGACACCGGATTTTGAGGAAAAACCGCAACCGTATTTCCGATATCCGATGCCCGATCCTTACCACGGTTTTTTTGAAAAGAGGGAAAAACAAATGCAAACAGTAGGCGAAGCCGCCGAGGCCAGATACGCTGGCCTGACTTACGATCATGCCCTGCCGCAGGGCTGGGTGGATCAGTGCTGTGACAAAGGCCTTGATCCGCGAGGTCATTTCGTTTGGCTTTACGACGATTACGTCGGAAGGCCTGCCCCTATCACAGATGAGGGGGACCGCATTGTGTCCCTGCTCGCCCGTGATCCGTAGGCGCTAGCACCTACGCCAAGCCGCCTTCGGGCGGCTTTTTTGTGCCCAAAGAAATTTTAAAAAGAGCATTGCAGGGCGGGGCGGCGTATGCGATAGTTCGGGTGCGGCAATCCTGCCGCATACTTTGGGAGATATACCATGCAACATTCGATTGAAAATTCAGACCACACCCTGACCCGCTTGCTTCAACAGGTACAGGACCAAGCCGCCAGATCACAGGACTTTCTGGCACCGACTAACCAGCTTCAACTTATGACCGGTGATCGGGGTGACGGTAGCAAGGTCAGCCAGATTGTTTTGGAGCAATCAGGCGGGATGCCCACTCAGATCCTGACCGCTAATGATGTGGCGTTTGATCAGATCAGCCAGCGGGCCGGTATTGATGTCCGGACTGCCCGCCGCCTACAGCAGGATTACTCCACCGAATTCGATGGATTGATCAACGCTATCTGGCAGAAAGAACCGGCGGTGCGAATGATCCGCACGTTTCAACATGCGACCCATGCCAATCTCGGGGAAGCGAGAGGATTTTTGAGCGACAAGTTTAAAACCTTCGACAATGTCCACCTGCTGAATTCTGCCCTGCCGGAATTGATGGACAGCGATGCCCAGTGGAAAGTGGTAAACGGGACGGTGACCGATAAGCGGCTGTACCTTCGCCTTAAATCAGCGGTCATTACTGGCGAGGGCGCGGCGGTTGGCGACATCATGGCGCTGGGGATTGGCATGAGTAACAGCGAAGTCGGTTGCGGTAGCGTGAACGTGTACCAGATGTTCTGGACGCTGGCCTGCCTCAATGGGTTGCAAACCGAAAAGCGCCATCGCAAGTCGCATATCACCGGCGCGCGTGGCGATGCTGATACGTGGGGCCTGCTGACAGATGAAGCGAAGGATGCGGATAATCACGCGCTGGCGCTTCAAATGCGGGACGTGACCAAGGCCTACGCTAGCCGCGAGTCATTCGAGGAAGTGCTGGAAAAAATGAAAACAGCGCATCAGGACAAAGTCGAAGGTTCGCCGCAGTCCGCAGTCGAAGCCATGGGCAAAGTGCTGGCGCTCACTAAAAAGGACACTGCCAGCCTAATGGACGGCTTGCTCGCCACTATCGGGCAGGCGGGCTATGCCGGTCAGCCGGTCACCCGCGCCACCATGATTAACGCGGTCACGGCGGTAGCGCATCAGGCGGACGCGGATAGTGTTGACGATTGGCAGAAGCTCGGCGGGCGCGTGTTGGATCTGCCCCGCTCCGATTGGCAACGCGTGGCGATGGCCGCATAACCTACACTCCCCAAAGTGTGCCCCGCTTCGGCGGGGCTTTTTTTTGCCCGCAAGGTATGCGATAGTCCGACTGCCGCAATGTTGCGGCGATACTTTGGGAGAAATTGTTATGGGAACCACAGTCACAATTGAGGATTTTGAGTTAGATAGCGGAACCGTTTATTGCGACCGCGCATATGACATTGTCGAAATCATGAGTAACAGCGGCATCACGTTAGATGATGTGATTCATGAGGCGGTAAGCTCGGGATGGGAATCACCGGAATTGGATTTTGATGCCATTGCCGATTGGATTCCGGCAGGCCATGCAACCGACACGCAATTAAGCGATTTGTCATACCGCATTGCTCGCGAATTGGTAAGCCGTTTGGAGTGCGTCCGCGAATGTGCGGATAACTACCTGACAACCAACCGCCAAAATGTGGATCGCATCCGAGAATTGGAGCGCGCCGCCGCACCGGATGCCGCGACCGCGTAGGCAATCCCGCCCCAGTAGCCCGCCATCCGGCGGGCTTTTTTTTGCCTAGCGTATGCGATACCCTAAGCGGGCCGCGATTGGCGGCGACACTTTGGGAAACTGATTATGCAATTACTCGACACGCGGGGCGCAAACCCCAAACTGAAAAAGACCGGCGCGGCGGCCCCGTTCCGTTATGCCGGTTTGTCTCTATTTCCGGACGCGGAATTGTGCCCCGGATCGAAGGCGGCGGGATGTATGGAAACTTGCCTCGCCGAGCAAGGGCGCGGCCGGTTTGATAACGTGCGGGCGGCGCGTCTCCGCAAGGTGGATTTTCTGCGGTCTGACCGCGTGGCTTTTCTGGATCAATTGCACCGCGAGCTATCCAATTTTGAAAAGCTTTGCGAGCGCACGGGGGAGCGCGGCGCGGTTCGGCTTAATGTTCTATCGGATGTCCGATGGGAAACGCTAGGCATACCGCAAGCCCATCCGGAATTGCTGTTTATTGACTACACCAAACGCGCGGCGCGTCTCGGGAAAACCCCCGATAACTATCGGCTGATATTCAGCTATAGCGGGCGGCCCCAGTATCGCAACCAAAACCGGCGGGCATTCCGAACGGATGCCCCCGTGGCGGTAGTGTTTCGCGGCGGCTTGCCCCGAATGTTTCGCGGGCGGCCCGTGATAGATGGGGACCGCGACGATATCGCGAACGCGTTCGCTACCGGTCAGATCGTCGGGCTTACTCCGAAAGGATCGGCGCGGCGGGATCGGACCGGCTTTGTGATCGATAACCCCGACTTGATCGGGGCCGCGTCATGACTAAACGCGAGATCTGGCGAGCGAAGGCGGCGCGATATTTGCGCTGGTATCGGGCATCGATGCGATCCCCGCTCACGTCGTCAGATGTCAATTGGCTGGCCTTGTATGTTGAGGCGCGACATTATGCTGATTATTGGCAACGCCACGGGGAGCAAGCCCGCGCACCCAGTTGGTATTATCCCGACTGAAACCAGACCCCGCCACGGCGGGGTTTTTTTTTGGCCGCGTATGCGATACCCTGCCGGTGCGGTAATGATGCCGCGACACTTTGGGAATTGTTTTATGTATGGCAAATTTGAAAATGAATTGGAAACCGTAGGCGTAGCGCAGACGCGTTGCTATGAATTAGCCCGCGCCGCCGATCGTATTCATACGGCTGTCTGCGCGCTGGATATCAGCAACCGCGAGAGACTCGCAAAGCATTACCCTGCCTTCCTGCAATTAGCGGAAGAGTTCGCAAGCTTCGACGAAACGCTACTGGCGGACATGGGCGTGAAGTTCAAGCGGGCGAAGGGGGCGAAGTCATGAGCGGAACCCCGTTAGAGCAGTTGCAGTTTCATTTGCAGTTTATGGGCGTTATGGCCATGGCGGGCCGCGCCGATGAAGCCGACGAGCAATACCGCAAAGCCCAGCGCCTACTGGCGGAGATGATCAAAGCCGAGCGCGCCGCCGCCGATCAGTAGCGCCCGCCGCCGATTCGATAGCCCGCCTCAAGCGGGCTTTTTTGTGCCCGCCGCCGCTGACAAAAGTTGTATGCGCCTGGCTGCATACGGTTTGGCTCAACCGTGCGGGCTAGGCGTTCAAGTAATTTGTGAGCATTGCGCCGTAAGCGATCCGGTAACACGTGGCGCGGGGGCCGCGCCCCGCGCGCCCTGCCGAACGTACCGCGCCCCGTGGGCACTGGGCCGCCGCCCGTGTCCGGTTTCCTGCCCCGCCGCGTATCCGGTCTGGGCTTCTAACTGCCTTAAATGTGCCTTTACGTCAGTTGACCGAGGGACCCGTGGGACCCAGTCGCGGAGCGCGTCATCGCTGGCGTTCAGCGCGGCCCGTGGCGCGCGATCCGCGAGGCGCGGCGGCGGCCCGGCGAGCGGCATCAAGGTGCATGTTTTTCACAAACAATACTGAGATAAAACGATACGAGTTTGAAAAAACCCGTAAATGGGAAGAAAGGTAACACTTTGTGTTACCGTGATACGAAAAGTAACACTTAGGAGTCCCGAAGCCCAAAAATTTATAAAAAAATTTCAAACCTACGGTGTCTTATATGCTTTAATAGTTTTCTGTAATTAGAAGAGCGTCCTATATGTCAGTTGAGCGCATTTCAGATGAGGAAGCCGAAGAGAAAATTCTGAAGCTTGAGTACCGTTTGGCGCAGATTGAGCGGGTCGAAGCGTGTCAGGACAACTTTTTGAGCTTTGTCCGTTCGATGTGGCCCGAGTTCATTGCCGGTAGGCATCATCGAATCATGGCCGAGAAACTTGAACGGGTGGCCAAGGGCGAACTAAAGCGCCTGATTATCAATATGCCCCCTCGACACACCAAGTCTGAGTTCGCAAGCTTTCTGTTTCCCGCTTGGATGATCGGGAAAAAGCCTTCGATGAAGATTATTCAGGCGACTCACACCACTGAACTGGCGGTCAACTTTGGTCGAAAGGTCAAAAACCTGCTTGAGCGCGAGGATTATCTTGAGATATTCCCCGAAGCCGCCCTGTCGGCGGACTCAAAGGCCTCTGGTCGGTGGGACACGGCCCGTGGAGGAATGTATTACGGCGTGGGGGTTGGCTCAAACTTGGCGGGTCGTGGTGGTGATTTGATCATTATTGACGATCCACACTCTGAGCAGACGGCGATGTCGTTAAATGGCTTTGATGATGCGTGGGATTGGTACACGGGTGGTCCTCGACAGCGTTTGCAACCGGGTGGGGCCATCATTGTGGTGATGACAAGGTGGTCTGAGAAGGATTTGACGGGTCAATTGATTCGCTCGCAGGGCCGTGATGCGTTGGCGGACAGTTGGGAGGTCATTGAGTTCCCGATGGAGATGCCTTCGGGCAATCCTTTGTGGCCTGAGTTCTGGTCTTTTGAGGAAATGCAGGCGGTTAAGGCTTCGATTCCTTTGCCGAAGTGGAATGCTCAGTATCAACAAAACCCCACCGGCGACGAAAACGCGATTATCAAGCGGGAGTGGTGGAAAACGTGGGACAAGCAACAGATTCCGCAGTTGCAGTATGTAATTCAGAGCTATGACACGGCGTTTTCCAAGAGTACGCGGGCGGATTACAGTGCAATTACGACTTGGGGTGTGTTTTATCCTGACGAGGGTTCTGTTGCGAGCTTGATTTTGCTTGATGCGAAGAAGGGTCGTTGGGATTTTCCGGAACTAAAGCAGGTGGCGTTGGAGGCGTACCGTTTTTGGGAGCCTGAGACGGTCATTATTGAGGCAAAAGCGAGCGGGATGCCGTTAACGCATGAATTGCGGAATATGGGCATTCCTGTGGTAAACTTTACGCCTAGCCGAGGGAATGACAAGGTGTCAAGGGTTCATAGTGTATCACCACTTTTTGAAAGCGGCATGATCTGGGCACCTGATGAGTCTTGGGCGCATGATGTTATTGAGGAGTGCGCCGCGTTTCCTAATGGCGAATTTGATGATTTGGTGGACAGCACCACGCAGGCCTTGATGCGGTATCGACAGGGCAATTTTGTACAACTGCCGTCGGATTATTGGGAAGATGAGTCTACCAATCTCCGACCAATGCAATATTACGGGTAACCTTTATGTCAATGTATTCCGGTATTGGCAGTTTTGCCAAGTTCGCAGAAGGTGGCGGCGCTCAACAACAGGATGGTGGCAGTAGCGGCGGCTCCGGACTACCGGGTGTAGGCTCCTCTGGCGGTGCGGGCGCACCTTTGACACGCGAAGAATTTTTTGCCCAATACGGTGGTTTAGGCGGTTTTGTCGGAGGCGTAGTGGGGGACGCGGCCTACCAAGCTTATTTGAAAGCTTTTGGTGCTGGCGCGGTAGGCGGGAGTGTTTTACCGGACTACATGAGAATTAATGACGCCGGTCAAGTTGTTTTTGTAGAGGGCGTTACTAACCGGCAATTTGTTGAGGGCCTAAAACTTCTTGGTTTGCTTGATACGGAGCATAGTGAGGGAAAGACTGACTATGATTGGTTGATTGAGTGGTTCACAGACACCAATGAAGGTGGTCAATCGGACTGGTTAAATGTTCACCTCACGGACCCAGATCGGGCATTAGATTTTGAAGCGGATTATGGCGCTTCTGATTTAACCTCACAAAATAAAGCGACACTTCGGCGTCTTTACGACATTGTCAATAATGCCAGCACGGCAGGCGGTTATTTTACGCCGAGCCAAGGTTTTTTGAACGAGTACAGCACTCCGACGACACCCGGACAAAACTACGATGCTGACGCATCGCGGCCCGTGTTCATTGGCCAGCCTCCGACGGGCGGTACGCCGGAGCAACCGTACTACAGTCTTTCGGACGTTTTGGTTTCGTCTTCTGAGCAACCCAATTTGTATGATCGTTTTGATCCGTATCCTAGCGGTGGTTTTTCGCAGGTTGACCCGTATCAGCGTCCGGTAACGACGCAATACAGTTACCGCCCGCCTTTGGTCACTACGCCAAGTCTAACTTTTGACACGGAAGAACCTGACTCTGTGTCGGGAACTGTAGAAGAGCCGGATACTACGACTACGACCACCGGAACGGGCGGCACGGGCTTAGGTGGCGACGGCACTACTACGACCACGACCACTGGTACTACAGATACCACGGACACGACCACTGGTACTACAGATACCACGGACACTACGACCGACACGACCACGACCACGACCACTACAGCGCCCACGGCACCGCTTACCGGGTATCAGAATATTTCGGCATTTAGGGAGCAGGACCCGTATATTTGGGGAAAAAGGGGAATGCTCTCAGGTCTGAAGGCGCTTGCGGGTTCTCGTCAGGATTTGACGGCGGAAGAATTTGCGTCTTTGTTAAGTGGTCAACAGGGCAAATATGGTGAAGGTTCTACGTTAGCGTATGACCCGCGTTTTGGTATTTACAGCACGATTAGTGACGCGGAGCTTCAACGGCTTAGGGAAACGCAGTCGGTCCCGTATTATATCGACCCCCGCCTGATGACGGATGTTGAGCGTATTCGTAGCAATCTGACGGGCGGCGGCACGTACAGCCGCAGTGTCACGGATGAGGCGGGCAACGTATACAAAATTGACCGTGGCCGACAGTCTACGCGCATTGGCAACAAGCAATATTTCATGAACGAAGATGGCTCTATCACTTCGTATGATGTTGAAGATATTAAATATGACTACACCCCCGGATTTGACCGACAAAACAAGTCCGAAGTAGGTTTTGCCGAAGGCGGCATTGTTGATGTTTACAGTGGTGACATGGCCAATTTGCAGACCACCGGCGAAGGCATTGAGTCTTTCTTGAACCCCGAGCGGTCAAAGGCGACTCTTCGTCGTAACCTTGCGAAACTCGCACCACGGCCCACGGCCCCTGTAATGCAACAGGGCATCATGCCCATGGCCCGATAATGCTTAACATACCTCCACCATTTAAATCCGTTGGAGAGTTTGAGGATGCGTATTACGTCTTAAATAATGCGATCAACACGATAGGTGGAATTAAATTAGCAATCAACCCAACACCTTTAGGAATTGCGACTTTATTGGCAAACGTTGCATCTGAACAACTTACCGATAAGTCTATACCTGAACACGTTATCAAGTATTTTCGTAAAAACATCAAGCCTGCCACTGGCTCCGGCAACGTGGGTCCCGATAAGAGCGGTACGGTTATTGCTGAAGGCGGTTACTTTCGTGACCCCACGCAAAGACACGCCACAGACATGCGAGCGGGGCAATATGCTGACGGCGGAGAAGTAGAGCAAGAGCCTGCTTTTTTGGAAGCTTTAGAACGTCAGCGTTTACGTGAGGAAGCTTTTGACAATGAATTTGCTATTGAAGTTGCGGCTCAAAGCAACTATGCGGCGGACATAGACCCATCTATTGCTAGGTATCAAGGATTACCCGACATTGCTTCGTACAGTATTCCTGAGTCTGGCCCAAACAAGTTGTTAAGGGGTTTTTATCCTCCCCCAGACGAAGAATATCCGGAAGGCACTTTTTTAGACAAATATCCTATAGATTTTCTTTACAACAGAAAAAATTATCGTGGTCTTACGAGGCATACAGTAATCCCAGAATCGGGAACCGTGAACGCTGTTGACAGATATGCCAAGCCCGAAGTCTATGCACACGAATATCGACATAGAAATTTTCCCGGATTATCAGAAAGAAAAAACCGGGTTGCCGATCTTTTAACGGCTTTGGATGAGCGGCAGTTATTTGAAATGCTTGATAGCTCTTATAAAAGAAAAACCGGCTCTGACACCCTTGATTATTTTCGTTATGACTTGCGTTTTGAGCGCGACAATCCGGGATACGGGGTCGGCTCAGTAATATTTGGAGACGAATGGGACCGTGGCGCACGGTCCACGCGACAGGGAATGCAGGAAAACAGGGATGACTACATCCGCGCCCGTATTGAAGAATCACCGGCGATTAAACTTTTAAATCAGTATGAAGAGCTAATAGAGTATAACGAAGAGCTTCCGGAACAGAACCAAGAGCGTGTAGAAGAGCGTCAAGAACGCGAATCAGAGGCCGCTGTTAAAAATTACGCTATGGGTGGCGTGGCTTCTATGTCTCCTGTAGCACGGAACATGTTCCGAGGGTATGATATCCGACGCGGCGTAGGCGCATATGCCCCGTATATTAGGAGAGCCTGATGGCTAATGGTGACGATAAATCACAACTTTCTTCTTTGATGGACAGTACGGCGATGATGCCGGAAGTTACCGAAGAAGATATGGAATTGGACATTGAGATAGCCGCACCGGGCACTTTTGTCGGTTCTGTCAATGAAATCTTGCCGGAAGGCATAGAAATTGAGGAGGACGAAGATGGTGGCGTCACTGTGGACTTTGATCCGATGGCCATGCTTGGTGGTTCTGACGGTGATTTCTATGGCAACTTGGCAGAGGAGTTGGACGATAGAGCGTTGGGCCAACTTTCTTCAGAGCTTTTAGGGGATTTTGAGGCTAATAAATCTTCTCGTTCTGAGTGGGAAGACGCGTATTCAAAGGGTTTGGAGCTTCTTGGTTACACTTACGAGGAGCGCACGATGCCGTTTCGGGGTGCGACGGGTGTAACGCATCCGTTGTTGGCGGAAGCGGCCACACAGTTTCAGGCGCAGGCATTTAACGAGCTATTGCCTCCTGCGGGTCCGGTCAGGACTCACGTTGTTGGTGAGAAGACCAAGGACAGTGAGGCGCAGGCGCACCGTGTTAAGGATTTTATGAACTACTACATCACGAACGTGATGGAGGAGTACACGCCTGAATTTGATCAGATGTTGTTTTATTTGCCTTTGGCGGGGTCAACTTTTAAGAAAGTTTACTATGACGAGGCGATTGACCGGGCGGTAAGCAAGTTTGTCCCAGCAGAGGACATTGTGGTTCCGTATGGCGCTAGTGATCTTGATTCCTGCGAGAACATTACGCAGGTAGTGAAGATGTCAATGAATGACCTGCGTATTCGTCAGGTCATGGGGTTCTATAGAGACATTCCCGTTATTCCATCTCAGTCTAGTGACGATGAAGTCACGGACACGATGAACAAGTTGGATGGGGTAGAGCCTAGCAATATTGATTATGACTGCACGTTGTTGGAGTGCCACGTCAATCTTGATCTGCCCGGCTTTGAAGACATGGGGGAAGATGGTGAACCAACAGGAATTAAAGTTCCTTACGTTGTTACGATTAGTGAGGATAGCGGACAAGTACTTGCCATTAGACGAAATTATCGCGAGGAGGATGAAAGACGACGAAAAATCCAGTATTTCGTCCATTATAAGTTCCTTCCGGGATTCGGATTTTATGGCCTCGGGCTTATCCACACTATTGGCGGCCTGTCCCGAACAGCTACGGCGGCTCTTCGCCAGCTTATTGATGCTGGCACTCTCTCTAATCTCCCTGCTGGCTTCAAGGCTCGCGGACTTAGGGTACGAGATGACGAAGAACCCCTTCAGCCGGGAGAGTTCCGCGATGTAGACGCTCCGGGTGGCGCGATCCGTGATTCGTTGATGCCGTTGCCTTTCAAGGGTCCTGACGGTACGTTGTTCCAGCTTTTGGGCTTTGTGGTTGAGGCGGGCCGTCGGTTTGCCACGATCACTGACATGAAGGTGGGCGATGGCAACCAGCAGGCGGCTGTTGGTACGACGGTAGCGTTATTGGAGCAGGGTTCACGGGTCATGAGTGCGGTGCATAAGCGCCTGCACTACAGCATGAAGCAAGAGTTTAAGCTTCTGGCACGGGTGATGTCGGAGTATCTGCCGCAGGAGTATCCGTATGCTGTAGAGGGCGGTGATCGGACGATCATGCGTCAGGACTTTGACGACCGTGTAGATGTGGTTCCGGTGTCGAATCCGAACTCGTTTTCGCAGGCACAGCGCATTTCTTTGGCGCAGTCTCAGTTACAGATGGCGATGCAGGCCCCGCAGATTCATGATTTGCATGAGGCGTACCGTCGCATGTATGAGGCGCTGGGGGTCAGTGACATTGACAAGATCCTAATTGCGCCTTCTTCGGCTGATCCTATTCCGAAAGATCCGGCGCAGGAGAACATTGACGCGATTGACAGCGTACAATTGAAGGCGTTTGAGGGTCAGGACCATGACGCGCATATTTTGGCGCATTTGACCTTTGGCACGTCGCCCATGTTGCAAGCCTTGCCGCAGTCGGCCATTGCGCTTCAGAAGCACATTATTGAGCATGTGAAGCTCAAGTGTCAGGAGATGGCGACGGCGCAGTTGTTGCAACAGACGGGTGGTCAGGCATTGACGCCAGATCTGGAGCTTCAGTTGGAGTCTATGGTTGCCCAGATGAACGCGCAAGAGTTTGGCAATCTGAAACAGCTTACGGCACAGATAACGGGTCAGGGCCAAGGGCCTGATCCTCTGGTACAATTGAAGCAACAGGAGCTTCAGTTGGATGCTCAGAAGCAACAAGCTGATATGCAGATGGATCAGGCGGAATTGCAGTTGGATCAACAGCGTATGGCTAACAAGCAGACTGAGTTCCAGCAACGGTTGGCTAGTCAGGAACGCCAGACGCAAGCTAGAATTGATGCGGCTCTTCAAAGAGAGCTACTAAAGATGAGGAACAATTAAATGAGAGTCAAAGTAAACGGCGCTCCACCCGCTAATCCGCCCAAGCCTGTTGCAAAGGCTGACATTCAGGGTCAGGGTTCCATTCCTTATGCTGTGGCGAAGGCAGAGAAGACGCCTGACACGGCGATGGGCAAGTCTACAACGGGCAAGAAACGTGGCATGGGTGCCGCGCTTCGCGGCTCACGGTTCACTAGCTGTTAATAGCTAAGGGATTTTCCAATGGCAGTTGATACAGATACAGTTCAAGGCTTTTACCAACAATATTTGGGCAGAAGGGGGGCTGATGAAAACGTTCAGAATTGGGCCAATTCGGGCATGTCTGTGGCAGAGATTGAGACAGCTATTGCCAACTCCGAAGAAGCCCAAGCTCGCGCCCAAAGTCAGCAAGCGGGGGCTACCACCGGTGTTTCCAGAGAGCGCCTAAATCAGCTTTATAACGAGCTTTTTGGCCGAAACGTTCAAGACGCGGGTGCTGAGTATTGGATGGCATCGGGCCTTACTGGCGAAAAGCTTCGTGATGCTTTGATTGCAGGCGCACAAGGCTCAGATGTAACAAGTTTTCAACAAACACAGCAAGCGTCGGCGGCGTCGGCGGCGAGAAGTCCGGAACGTCAAGCTGAAGTTATCAAAATTTATAATGAGCTTTTTGGCCGTAACCCGGCGCAAGCTGGTTTAGACTACTGGTCTGGAATTAATCTGACGGGGGAAGCCCTCCGTGATCAAATTGCCGCGTCCGCGCAAGGGGCGGATGCCTCTAGTTTTGCTGGAAGGCAAGCCCTGCTTGCGGCAGGTCAAACTCCGTTAGGCTACGCGGGGAATGCCTTAACCACCGGCACCGGTGGTACAACCGAAACTGTCCCAGCTTATTTTCAAGACTATTTAAATGAATACAACGCGATGCAAGAGCGTCTTGACACGCTTACTGCGTTAATTGAACAAATGCAAAGCAGTGGCGGCGGATATACCGGCGGAACCGGGGTCAGCGTTGGTCAACCCGGCGGAACGCCTACCTATCAAGATCCTCGGGTTATTGATGACGGAGGGGTTTACAGTTCTGTTGGTCCGGCGTATCAAAGCTCGCAAGATGTTGCGGCGGCGGCATATAACCCGTACCGAACACCTGTTGCGGGGACCAGCTTGACGCCTGAAATGTTGGACGCTTATCGTTTTCAGCAGTTTTATACTCAGGCACCATCATTGGTGCCGCGTATAGATCAAGGTGTCGGGTCCCTTAGTTATTTCGGCATTCCGCCGTCACAAATCCAAGCTTCACTGAGTGGATTCTGATGCTAGAAGCGTTGATTGGTCCTGTTACGGGCTTGTTAGATAAGTTCATTCCTGATGCGGATGAGCGAGCGAGGCTGGCCCATGAAATCGCGACCATGTCCGAAAAACACGCGCAGGAGCTTGCGAGAGGCCAAATTGAAATTAACAAAACTGAAGCTAGCCACAAAAGCATGTTTGTCGCAGGCTGGCGACCATTTGTTGGGTGGACTTGCGGGGTTGCTTTGGCTTGGCACTTTGTGGGTCAGCCTCTTGCTGTATTTGTCATTACTTATTCTGGTGTTGAGGCCCCTCCACTTCCTGTATTTGAAATGGAAAGCCTGCTTACAGTTCTTCTCGGAATGCTTGGCCTCGGAGGTTTAAGGACGTTCGAAAAGACACGCGGGGTATCCCGAGAAAAATGATGACGCCCGATCAATTAAGCGCATGGCGTATTATTCCGCGTCTTTTGATGCTTATGATGCTGGTAATGACTTATCGCGTTGTTGAATGGTTCATGGGGCTTCCTGACCCTAGCTTGGAGCAAGCGGGGCTTGTATCGGTCATGACCGGCGCTTTAACCGGCGCTTTTGGCCTGTTTTTAGGGTCAGGCAAAAAAGAGTGACATACCAATACTTTTCTAAGGAAGAGTTTGCTTGTTCAGAAACCGGAGAAAACAATATTTCTCATGAGTTTCTGCTAGAGCTAGACAAGCTTCGCGATGCTTGTGGCTTTCCTTTCTATATTACTTCGGGGTATCGCTCCCCTGATCACAGCCTTGAACGTGTAAAAGTCAAGCCCGGAACTCATGCAGAAGGGATAGCGGCGGATATCTACGTTGAAAACGGCATTGAGCGGCGAAAAATTGTAGAAGAGGCGATAAAACTGGGTTTTGGTGGAATCGGAGTGGCAAAAACGTTTGTTCACGTCGATATTCGCTCTACCGGCCCCGTAATGTGGACATATTAGTTGCTCCTTTAAGAATGGCGTGTTATATAGATACGACATTCTAAGATGGAGCGCATGTGGATTCTTTATATTTAGCTCAATTTATTCAAAGAGCCGTAAAAGATCGCCGCACTCAAATTTTAGAGTTGTTAGAAAACAACCACGTTAAGTCGATGGAGCAGTATCAAAACTTGATGGGTGAAATATCGGCTTTGAATTTTATTGCACAGGAACTCTCGGGCCTGCTAGAAAAACAGGAGCAACTAAATGACTGATCTAGCTGAAAAAATAGACCTTGACGCGGCGGCGGAAGGGGTCAAATCTCTTTACAAAGCACCTCAACCTAAAGTCCTAGATCCGGAGGCCATGGATAAAAGCCTTCTGGAGCGTATGCCACAGCCGACTGGCTGGAGAATGCTAATTCTTCCTTATCGCGGCAAAGAAACTACGGAAGGGGGCATATATATCCCCAACAAGGTTTTGGACGATACGCAGATCCAGACCGTTGTGGGGTATGTGGTTAAGCAGGGTCCGCTTTGTTACAAGGACACAGAAAAGTTCCCAGATGGCCCATGGTGTACAGAAAAACAATGGGTTGTTTTTGCCAGATATGCGGGATCTCGGTTCCGTATCGATGGCGGGGAATGTCGCATTTTGAATGACGACGAAATCCTAGCAACAATCGATGATCCTGAAGACATTCTTAGCCTTTAAGGAGGTGTGACTATGGCCAATGCGGCAGAAGATACTCAGTATGAGTTAGACGTGGGGGACGCTGAAGAAACGGAAGTTGAGCTTGAGCAACCCGAAGAAAATGTTCCACGTGGAACAAAGCGACCCGAAGTAGAGGTTGTTGAAGAAGCTCCTGACAAGGAAGAGGCGGAAATGGAGCAGTACAGCGAGTCTGTACAGAAGCGAATTAATCGCCTGACCAAGAAAATGCGGGATGCCGAGCGCGAGCGCGAGGAAGCGTTAAGATACGCTCAAAACGTGCAATCGGAGGCTGAAAAGATTCGTCAGCGCATGGAAACCTTAGATCAAGGCTTCATGAACGAATATGGTCAGCGGCTTTCGATTCAACAACAGCAGGCAGAAGCCAATCTCAAGCGAGCAGTAGAGCTTGGTGACGCGGACGCTACGGTTGCGGCTCAGAAAGAATTGACCAATCTGACTATTGCCGCAGATGGTTATTCAAGGGCACAGCGTCAAGCAGAGGCTCGCGCGCAACAGCCACGGCAACCTATTGCACAGCAACCTGCTCCGCAGGCCGCTCCACAACAACAGCGCCCTGATCCAAAGGCCGAGCAGTGGGCGGAGAAAAACTCTTGGTTTGGCCAAGATGAAGCCATGACGTTTGCCGCATTTGGCATACATAAAAAACTTATTGAGGATGAAGGGTTTGATCCTCAGAGCGATGACTACTATAATGAGCTTGACTCTAGAATTAAGCGGGAATTCCCGCATAAGTTTGGAGAAGAGCAATCGCCCAGCCGCAAACCCGCTCAGAATGTGGCTGGAGTGTCACGCTCCACATCATCTGGGCGCAGTAAAAGGGTCAAACTCTCCCCGACCCAAGTAGCGATTGCTAAAAAGTTGGGAGTGCCGCTTGAAGAATACGCGAAATACGTTAAGGAGTAATATTATGTCCGCAGAGAAGAAAGGCTTTGAGGGCATTAAACGCTCCTCACGTGAAACAGCGTCAAGGGAGAAACAGGGACGGCGTAAGCCTTGGTCTCCCCCGTCTATGTTAGACGCCCCGCCTGCACCAGAAGGCTTTAAACATCGTTGGATTCGGGCTGAAGTACGTGGTTTTGATGACCGCAAAAATATTTCAGCAAGATTGAGAGAGGGTTACGAGCTTGTTCGACAAGATGAGTACCCCGAGTTTGAAGCTCCGGTAATTGATTCAGGTAAATACGAGGGAGTGTTTGGCGTCGGCGGGTTGATGCTCGCACGTATTCCGCTAGAGACAGTTCAGGAACGCGCTGAGTATTTTGCTCAACGTAACGCGGACCAAATCGAAGCTGTTGAAAGCGATATGTTGCGAGAAAACGCTCATCCAACGATGGCAATCGGAAAACCCGAGCGCCAGAGTCGTGTAACTTTTGGCGGCCCCAAGAAATAGGGCCGCACAGAACGGAGAAATAAACGATGGCAAATCAAGAAACTGCCTTTGGTCTTCGTCCTGTTGGTCTTGTAGGAAGCGGTGCTAACAGTACCGGTGTTACTGAGTATGAAATTGCCAGTAACAACACTGATGTCATCTATAATGGTGAGATTGTTGTTCCTCTAGCCGCAGGCGTAATTGGCCAAGCTGGAGACACTGCGGGCGGCACTACGCAAGCCCTTGGTGTACTTGTCGGGGTTCAATACCACGATTCCGTCCAGAAGAAGCCTGTATGGCTTAACTACTGGCCCGGATCAGGTAGCGTGTCAGTAGACACTAACTACCCGGTAAAAGCTCTTGTAGCTGACAACCCCAACCAACTGTTCGTCGTAGCGGCGGATGCTACCCTCACTGACCGAGCTACTGCACTGGCAACTGTGTTTGCCAACGCTAGCCTTGGCACTTCTGCACGTAGCGGTTCTACCGATACGGGCAAGTCAAGCGCCCAGCTTAGTGTTAGCAGTGTTGCCGTTACTGCAACTCTGCCACTTCGCATTGTAGGTCTGGTTGATGATGACGCGAATAACGATTACGCGTCAGCGGGGGCGCACCTGCTTGTTAGGCTGAACGCTCACTTTAACGCAGGCAGTCGTCGGTTTGATTCTCAAACCACTGCTGACTCAACTGGTATTTAAGGGGGATTTAAGTAATGGCTATTTCTCGCGCACAGTTGGCGAAGGAACTTGAGCCGGGGCTTAACGCTCTCTTTGGACTTGAGTACGACCGCTACGAAAAAGAGCACTCTGAAATCTTCGACGAAGAGTCTTCAGACCGTGCTTTTGAAGAAGAAGTAATGCTTTCAGGCTTCGGTACTGCACCGGTTAAGTCAGAAGGCGGCGCTATTTCGTTTGATGACGCGCAGGAGACTTTCACTGCACGTTACACTCACGAAACGATTGCACTGGCGTTTTCAATCACTGAAGAAGCGATTGAAGATAACCTGTATGATCGCCTTGCTTCTCGTTATACCCGTGCCCTTGCACGGTCTATGTCACAAACCAAGCAGATCAAAGCCGCTTCTATTCTGAACAACGCGTTCAGCACCAGCTTCCCTGTTGGTGACGGTGCGGCTCTGTGTTCTTCTGCTCACCCCTCTTTGTCTGGCAACCAGCGTAACCAATTGTCAACCCCGGCGGACCTCAACGAGACTTCTCTTGAGCAGATGCTGATTGACATCGCTAGTTTCACGGACGAGCGTGGTCTGAAGATCGCTGTACGTGGCATGAAGCTGATTATCCCGAAGGAACTGCAATTCATTGCAGAGCGAGTTATTAACTCTAACCTCCGTCCGGGTACGGCTGACAACGACCTTAACGCCATGAAGTCTATGGGTATGATCCCTGACGGTGCTGTGGTAAACCACTTCTTGACCGATACGGACGCGTTCTTCATTAAGACCGATGCTCCTAACGGCTTTAAGTTGTTCAACCGTAGCCCGATTAAGACTGCTATGGAAGGTGACTTCGACACTGGCAACATGCGCTTCAAGGCGCGTGAGCGTTACAGTTTCGGTGTTTCCGATTGGCGTTGCGTGTTTGGCTCTCCCGGAGCCTAATAGATCTTCGGATCTTACAAGGGCGGCATTTGCCGCCCTTTCTTTTTCCGTATAAAATACACGTATCCTGACATTCGCATGGGGCGAATGACATTTGCCACGACAGGAGATTTCCATGGCTAACAGCACTTTTAACGGTCCCGTTCGTTCTGAGAACGGCTTCAAAGACATCACCAAAAACGCCACTACTGGCGCGGTGACTGAAAACATTTCAATTACTCACGACGGCACTAACAGCGTTGTGATTATTAAGGATCTCCCAACATCCGATCCTTCTGTAGCGGGTCAGATCTGGAGCAATTCTGGCGTATTGACTGTTTCGGCAGGCTAATCAACTAGAGGGTCTGCTAAATGGCTAATTCAGACGTAAAATCAAAGCGTCTGACCGCGACAGGCTCCGCTGGTGTGGGGCCTGCGCGTATTCGCCAGATTCAAGTCTTGACCACCACAGGTACTCCACGATTGACCATCACAGATGGCAACGGTGGCAGTACCGTGTTGGATTTAGACTTTGTTGCAAGCGAAACGCACTCGGTCAACATCCCCGACGAGGGGATAAAAGTCTCTGATATTTATATTAGTGTTTTGACAAACATTACTGCGCTAACTGTTTTCTACAGTTAAGGGTTTTTTATGGCTCGGGAAGTTTCTTCAATTACTCGAATAGGCACTAGCGAGCCATTTGAGCTACAGATAGCGCGTGGCCAGATTGCTTATCATGAGTCTGTTTACAAGTTTGGCAACAATCCGGCAGTTGCGGACTCCATAGAAACCATTTGGCCACAGGGTGGGCTGTATTCATACTTGTCTGCGGCGACTGTGCTGAAGGTTTCCAGTAGCTCCACTGATGACGCTTCGGCGGGCACGGGGGCCAGAACCGTTGAGTTGTTTGGACTTGATGGCGATTACAACGAAATATCAGAGACTGTCACCCTAAATGGGCAGACGGCGGTCAACACCACGCAGTCTTTTCTGCGAATAAACCGGATGATTGTCCGGTCTGCGGGGTCTGGAGGGGCAAACGCAGGGGTCATCTATGCGGGCACCGGCACTGTCACCACGGGCGTACCAGCAAACATTTATGCAACCATAAATGGGGACGGCTCAAACCAGACCCTGATGGCGCTGTGGACTGTACCGGCGGGCTATACAGCCTATCTGATGCAGTATGATGTTTCTAATGGCACAACATCAAACACGCCAGCAGTATGCAAGCTATCGCTAGTTGCAAGGCCGTTTGGCGAGGTATTTCAAATCAAGGATGTGAAATCACTCACCACGGGGATGCACATCGAAAACACGCTTATTGTCCCAGTTAAATTCACGGAAAAGACAGATATTGAGGCGCGGGCGATTTCTTCCTCAAACAGCGTGACTTTTGATATATCAGCCGCTTTTGAAATCATCTACATCAAGAACGGCGATGAGTTAGCGTAATGGCTACCACCAAAGATGTAGAAAGACTTCCTTCTGGTCGCTTAAAATATCGTGGTGAAACGTTTTCTGGCTATAACAAGCCTAAAAAAACGCCCGGAAAGTCCAAGAAAAGCGCGGTATTGGCAAAAAAAGGCAGTGAAATAAAGCTTGTTCGTTTTGGTGATCCTAACATGTCGATCAAAAAGGACCAGCCGGGGCGCAGAAGTAACTTTAGGGCGCGACATAGTTGCGATACTGCAAAAGACAAGTTTTCTCCTAGATATTGGTCTTGCAAGGCGTGGTAGACATGAGGGTAGAAGAAGTTTTATCTCGGCTTGAAAAGCACGAAGCGGAATGCAATTTGCGTTATAAGCGTATTGAAGAGCGGTTAGACGACCAAAAAGAAATGGTGTCAAAAAATTCTGAAGCGTTGACGCGTTTAGATATGAAGATTTGGGGCCTTGCCATATTAATTATTGTTTCGCCATTTGCGGCCAAACTTTGGAGCTAACATGGGCGGTTGCGGATCTAGGGTAAAAACCGGCCCAAAGCAGGGAAAAGTCACCGTTACGTACATGCGTAAAGGAGGTGAGGCGTCCAGCAGAAGTCAAGGCAGTAAAATTTGTCCGGCGGGCAAAGCATGGGCAAAACGCACGTTTGACACATATCCTTCTGCTTACGCCAACATGGCGGCCAGCAAATACTGTAAAGACCCCAATTATGCCAAAAAGGCAAAAGGCAAAGCCTGATGGGCGAATTAGCTAAATGGCGAGATCAAAAATGGGTTCGTATTGATAGCAGTGGCAACATTGCTGGCGAGTGCGGCACGTCTAAGAACAAGAAAAACCCTGATCGTTGTTTGCCGCTTTCTAAAGCTAAAAGCTTGAGCAAATCAGAACGTGCCGCTACGGCGCGCAAAAAGAAGCGCGAGGGAGCAAAAGGAAAGCAGGTTGTTTCAAATACCAAAGCGGCCAAGGTACAAATGGCCGCTTGTGGCGGGGAAGTACGAAAAAATCACAAAGGTTGTGGTGCGGTGATGTCCAACCGCAGAAAAAAAACTAGGTATGCCTGATCATGGACGTAGAAAAAGGCGTTATGGAGGAAATCAAGGCTTGGTCTAAACAAGCTTTGGAGTCCCCTCACCCGTTTTTTAACAACCTTCCGGCTTGTCCTTATGCTCAAACTGCTTGGGCTAACGACAAAGTCGGGTTTTGCTTTAGCTACACCGCCAAACGTCAGGGCTTGTACTCGGCGCTATCTCAGTTTGACGACCGCTGGGATGTGATTTGTTACGTTGAGTTTCAATATGAGCCTGATGCGGAGTCTTTTCACGACTACATTGCCTCCATTAACCATGCTATTTCTATGGGTTTTTTCATTCAGAAAGACCTGTGGGTCATGGGCTTTCACCCGGATGACGCTCAAGAAGAAGCATTTGATGTGCCTTTTGAGCCAGTAGTCGATGATTTGTATGCAATAACCTTTATTCAGAGGCTGTCTAAGCTGGAAAAATCGGCGGAAATGCTAAGAGAAAAAGGGTATTATGAGAATTATTTAAAAGACCCGGAGATGGCACATCTTTGGGACGAGCGGCAAGAAACATACAGGAGATTATGCGATGCCGGGATCAAATAGAAAGATGTCCAAGAAGAAGCAAGCACCAATCAAAAGAATGCGCGGCGGCCCTGCGATGTTGAAAAAAGGTGGTGACGCGTCAGGCAAGGCGGCGGTTCGTAGTTCTTGCCCAAGTAAAGGCCTCTAAACATGGCTGTTTCGGGTTCAACAGACTTTGAGTTAGATGTAAGCGATTACATCGAAGAGGCGTTTGAGCGGTGCGGGCTAGAAGTTCGTACTGGTTATGACCTTAAAACGGCCAAACGGTCGTTGAACCTGATGCTGGGCGATTGGGCCAACCGTGGTTTGAATCAATGGACTATTGAGCAAACTACGGTAGTTTTGACGCAAGGCACTGGAAACTACGCCCTTGGTTCCTCGACAATTGACGTTTTAAACGCTGTAGTACGGCGTAGCAACACAGATTACGCTTTAGAGCGGATTAGTCGTAGTGACTTCATCAATATTCCCACTAAGACGCAACAAGGTCGCCCGTCTCAATTTTTTGTGGATAGGCAGATAGATCCTACGTTGAAACTTTGGCCAGTGCCTGAAAACAGCACTGACACGGTGATTATTGACAAGCTTGTACGGATGGACGACGCCGATACGTTTACCAACACCATGGATATTCCGTTCCGGTTTTATCCCTGTTTAGCGGCAGGATTAGCGTATTACCTTGCCATCAAACGCGCCCCTGACCGCGTACAGCTTCTCAAGGCGGTGTATGAGGAAGAATTTGAGCGAGCCGCATCAGAGGATAGGGATCGCGCTTCGTTCAATATACAGCCGTCTATGGCGTACTCAAGGCTCCTCTAATGGGGAAGTTTGCTACAGGGAAGTTTGCCTACGGCATTTCTGACCGCTCCGGATTTCGTTACAAGCTTAACGAGATGAAGCGGGAGTGGACCGGAATGTTGGTTGGCCGTGACGAATACGAGCCAAAACAGCCTCAGTTGGAGCCGCGTGTCAAGGCGGTAGATCCGCAGGCCCTTCTTAATCCACGCCCAGATCGTGTAGAGCCTTTGGACGTGCCCGTAGCGGTCCCCCTTGTGGAGGGGCCTGCATTTAGGCCAACAGTAGGGTTTGGCATTGCTGGTGCAGTAACGGTGACGACATCATGAGTTTCACATACGGTGAATTAAAGCAGGCGATACAAGATTACGCGGAAAACGACGAAACCACGTTTGTTAACAACTTACCTGTTTTTATTCGTAATGCAGAAGAGCGTATCTTTAAAATGGTGCAACTTACGGACTTCCGTAAGAATGCGTTGGGTAACACCACGGGTAGCATCAAATATTTAGATTGCCCGTCCGATTTTTTGGCCCCATTGTCCTTGTCTCTTGAGGTTTCTGGCGAAAAAGTTTTTATTGATTTTAAAGATGTCAACTTTTTACAAACGTATGCGCCGGATAGCTCTGCCACGGGAGCGCCTAAATATTACGCGTTGTTTGACCGCGATAACTTTATCTTAGCGCCTACGCCGGATGCCGCCTATGTGGCAGAACTACACTATTACTACCGTCCTGCCAGCTTAACCAGCTTAACGGATAGCGGCACTTCTTGGTTGAGCGAAAACGCTCCCCTAGCCATGCTTTATGGCAGTCTTCTGGAGGCATACACTTTCATGAAAGGCGAGCCAGATATGATCGCGCTGTACACGCAACAGCTTCAAATGGCGTTGGCGGGCATGAAACAGTTTGGTGAGAACAAAGAAGTTACGGATCAGTATCGCACTGGGATGCTAATAAGGCCTAAACAATGATGGTAGAAGGGGGTAAAATAAGCCCCGGAATAGTCGAAATACAGACTACCAACCATCGTGGCTTCACTCCGGAGGAGGTTGCCGAGCGATGCCTTAGCAAGCTTCTGAGCGTTTCTGATACCGCCCCGCCCGCAATTAAAGAGCAGGCGAATGCTTACAAGGATCACATGCGCGCGGTTCTTGTTTTTTATATGAAAGAGGCGGTTAAAAGCGACCGAACCACTGTGTATAACGCCCTGTGTGACGCAGGGCAAAAAGACTTAGCCGAACTTATCAGGAGACTTTGATATGGCTTTTACAGGTAACTTTATGTGTACGTCCTTCAAGCAGGAATTGCTTCAGGCCAAGCACGACTTCACTGCCAGCACGGGTCACACCTTTAAGCTGGCTATGTACGACAACAATGCAAGCTTTACGGCGGCCACGACTGACTATACCGCGACTAATGAAGTTAGCGGTACGGGCTACACTGCCGGTGGTGGTACTTTGACCAACGTCACGCCCACCACGTCAGGAACAACGGCGCTGACTGATTTTGCCGACTTGACGTTTAGCTCGTCAACGATCACTGCTCGCGGCGCGTTGATTTACAACACCACTGCTGGCGGCGGCTCAGGCACGACTGAGTCAGTTGTCGTTCTGGACTTTGGCTCTGACAAGTCATCCAGTGCGGGCGACTTCACCATTGTGTTCCCAACTGCTGACGCATCTAACGCTATTATTCGGATTGCATAATCATGGCTCTGGTCGTTGCTGATCGCGTAAAAGAAACCACCACCACGACAGGCACGGGAGCGATTACGCTCGCCGGGGCAGAGGTCAATTTCGTCGCCTTTTCCTCGGTCCTGTCGGACGGTGACACCACCTACTACGCTATTGTCGATGACGCAAACCAAGATTTTGAGGTTGGCCTTGGCACCTACGCAACCAGCGGAAACACCCTGACGCGCACCACGGTGTTGGCAAGCTCAAACGGCGGCTCTGCTGTTGACTTGTCAGCAGGTAGCAAGGAAGTGTTTATCAACTACCCCGCTGGCAAGTCCGTATATCTGGACGGGTCTGGTCAGTTGGTTATTGGCGGAACGGCGGTCACGTCAACAGCCGCTGAACTCAACATCCTAGACGGCGTTACAAGCACCACGGCAGAGCTAAACCTAGTTGATGGCTCGTCTGCGAATACCGTCGTTAATTCAAAAGCTGTAATTTACGGATCAAGCGGAGAGATTACCTCCACTCAGTTAGATATAACAGGTCAGGGCGATCTTCGGCTTCAAGACAGCACTGGCGGTGAGTATGTTGGTTTGCAAGCCCCAGCCACCGTTGGGTCTAGCTTTACTCTGACATTGCCATCGGCAGATGGGTCTAGCGGTCAGGTATTAAAAACAGACGGGAGTGGTGCATTGTCGTTTGGTGCGGGGGCTACCGTACCGTTTCAACTCACGCTGATATCTGGACAAAATTTCGCCACGACAAATGCTTCACAAATTGAATTTACGGGGCTTGATAACAGCTATGATTATTACTTGCTGTTTACAAATGCGTTGGACTTAGGAGGTCAACAAAACCCCGATTTGCATTTAAGCTCCAACAATGGAACCTCATATGCGTATGATGGGGCAGATACTAACTTTAGGGCTTTTATGGGTAGAGAGGTAGCCGGTTGGAGTGGTGAATCTGATAGCGATAACAACAGGATTTGGACTAATTCTGACAAGGTGACTGCGTTTACCTATTTATACGGAATAGGAAATTCAGAAATAGTTAGATTTACCACTTGGTATCACAGTTTTGACGATAGTTCTAATTTTGGTTGGCAAGTGGGCAAAGGCAATAACAGCACCAATAACATCAACGCGATCAGGTATAGCTTTAATGCAACTGCAACCTCGGGTGCTGTTTATCTTTATGGGGTGACTATCTAATGAAGAAAATTGTAGATGGTGTTGCTGTGGACATGACCTCGGATGAGATTGCGGAGTTTAATGCACGGCAAGTAGCGTGGGCGGTTGGGGCAGATGATAGAAAAGCCAAAGAGGTTAGAAGACAGCGAGACGCAAAAATTGCTGAGACGGATTGGCGAGCGTCGGTAGACCTAACTTTATCAGCAGAGTGGGTAGCATATCGCCAAGCCTTACGCGATGTGCCACAGCAGTCAGGATTTCCAAATGACATAACGTGGCCCACAAAGCCAGAATAGTTAATCGGAGAAGACAATGGCACTTGTCCTTAAAGACAGAGTAAAAGAGACAACCACCACTACCGGCACAGGAGCGATATCGCTGGGCGGTGCCGTAGCGAACTTCCAAGCGTTCTCGGCGGTGTTGTCTGACGCAGACACAACGTACTACGCAATCATTGACGTGACCAACTCTGACTACGAGATCGGGCTGGGGACGTATTCCAGTGGTGGCAACACGCTAGCCAGAACGACCATCTTGGAAAGCTCCAACGGCGGATCGGCAGTCAGCTTCGGCGCTGGTAATAAGAACGTGTTTATTGCGTACCCTGCGGAGAAGTCGGTATATCTGGACGACTCCAATCAACTTGTTATCAATAGCACGGCGGTCACGTCTACTCCGGCAGAGCTAAATCTGGTAGACGGCTCATCAGCGGGAACGATTGTTAACTCAAAGGCGGTGGTATATGGGGCCAGCGGCGAAGTCAACGCCACTACGCTTCAGATTGGCGGGACATCAATCACCGCCACTGCCGCAGAGCTTAACTATCTTGATATCACCACTCTGGGCCTAACCGAAGCGTCTAAAGCGGCTACCGCAGATGCTAACGGCGTGGTGACGTTTGACAACGGCATTTCTGAAGAGTACACGGCGGTCACTTCGACCAGCAATGCGACGACATGCAACCTCCAAGATGGCACTAACTTTAGTCACACGCTGACAGAAAACACTACGTTCACGTTTAGCAACCCAGCCTCTAGCGGCAAGGTGTCTGCGTTTACGTTAAAGATCGTTCAAGACGCCAGTGCCTCCGGCTTTACAGTGACGTGGCCTGCCTCGGTAGATTGGCCTGCGGCAACTGCACCAACATTGACGGCTACTGCCAGCGCGGTGGATTACTTTGTATTCATCACGCATGACGGCGGTACTACCTACTACGGATTTACAGCAGGACAAGCTCTCGCATGAGTCGGGCAACCTTAAAGGCAATTCAAGCCGCCGCTGGTAACGCTGGTGGCGGAGCTACTTACGTTGACGATGTGTTTTCAACGTATTTGTACACGGGCACTGGAAGAAACACGTTTATTGAAAATGACATTGCGCTCTCTAATACAACGGACGGCGGTTCTGCTTATTTTCCCTCTGGAAGCCAGCAAGGCTCTGCGGATCAATATCCTATTCAGCTAGATTCAAATATTACTTTAAGTGGTGACTTCACAATTGAAATGTGGATCAAAAGGGACGGCACCGCTACAACAGGAGAGTGCATATTAAGTCCTGACTTTGGCAGTGGTGGCGGGAATATACAGATTGGGGTAAGAAACTCTAGTGATGGAACGGCACCTGATGCGCTGTATATTTATGATGGAGGAACGTACAACGGCTCTACAACTAATACCGTACCTCCCAAAGCATGGACGCATATCGCATACTCAAGAAGCGGTTCCACAGTTTACTATTGGGTTAATGGCGTTGCCGCAGGAACTGCCGCAACATCTTATTCGTTTGTAATAAACACGATAGGCGCTCTTGGGGGGTATGGGGCGGGACCAGTAGGTTACATATCAAATTTAAGAATCTCCAACAACGCTCGTTATACCTCGGCGTTTACTGTTCCAACATCCGCGTTATCTTCTGATGCCAATACGCTTTTGCTTATTTTGCAAGGCGCTTCGCCCTTTACAGATCAGTCTGGAAACAAGACCTTAACTGTTGCATCCACTACAGAGGCAAGTACTGAAGGGCCATTTGATAGTGGCGACGGCGGTTACGGCGGTTTGGTTTGGATAAAAGATAGGTCGACTGCGCTTAATAATATTCTAGAAGATACTGAAAGAGGTGCTAATAGGTATTTACGAAGCAATACCACTAACGCTGAATTAGTCGGCGGCAACTGCGTTACAGCGTTTACTTCTAGTGGCTTTACGACAGGGACAAACGGTGCGGTTGCTAATTCGGGGGATAATTTTGTCTCTTGGACATTCCGCAAGCAACCGGGGTTCTTTGATATTGTGACTTATACGGGGACAGGATCAGCACAAAACATTAGTCACAACCTTGGTTCTGTTCCGGGCATGATTATCACTAAAAGAATAGATAGCACATCTGATTGGGCAGTTTACCATAGAAGTTATGGATCAGGTGGCCCTGCTGGTATTCTTAACGGTACTGATGCCGCTTTTAGTCTATCAACTTATTGGAATAACACAGACCCAACTAGCACTGAATTTAGCCTTGGTAGCTTTGCAAATGTAAATGCTTCTGGCGGCACATACGTCGCCTACATATTCGCCCACGACGCCCAAGACTTTGGCACAGACTCCGACGAGTCAATTATTAAGTGTGGAAGCTATACGGGTACAGGGTCTGCAGGAAACAGTATAAATCTAGGTTTTGAGC
>Ga0208898_1000192_pt1 | contig 51315 bp, 46 predicted proteins | sample VirMetDEL_Mar_4_FD_184513 | JGI IMG/M metagenome (GOLD analysis project Ga0208898, IMG submission 184513) | Aqueous microbial communities from the Delaware River and Bay under freshwater to marine salinity gradient to study organic matter... | ecosystem: Environmental > Aquatic > Marine >... | reverse complement strand
AAGAGCGGTTGGTTAAGAGCTTTCGTCTCAACCGAGGCGCGCATTCTACAGCAGCCTCATTTGCTGTCAAGTGATTATTTTCAGAAGCTTTCGAAGATTTCTTCAACAACTTCAACCACTTGCGCTTGCGATCTCTCGTCAGCGGGAGGCGAATTCTACAGCGTTACACGCTGCTGTCAACACCTCTTTTTCTCCGCTTTCGACCGAGAAGATCGAATCGTTAATAGCGTCAAACAACACGACCCTACCAACGCCTTCTGGGCTTCGATGAACTGAAGCAATCCGCTGCCTTATTCTGCATAACTCTTTGTTTACCAAGGAGTTTTACGTTTCGACTGCGCCGGAAGTGGGGCGAATTATAGACAGATACAATTCGCCGTCAACACTTAATTTCAGGTTTATTCGGATTTGAGCGTAATACGCGCAAATGCCTTCTTCCCCGCCTGACAAACGTGGGTAGCACCCAGTTCGTATATAAAGGTGCGATCCACCACCTCACCATCTATACGCACACCGCCAGCCCCCAGAAGGTCACGCGCGACCGCCGAGTTCTTCACCAGACCAGCCTTATTAAGGACTGCCGCAATCGGCATGGCCTCAGTAGCCGTCAATTCAATCTCAGGCAGATCATCCGGCAGCTCGCCATCTCTCATGCGGTTACCCGCCGCACGGTGAGCACTGGCCGCAGCCTCTTCACCATGGAAGCGCGCAACGATCTCTTCCGCCAGTTTGATCTTCACGTCACGCGGATTGGCACCCGCCTCTACATCCGCACGCAGCGCATCGATCTCATCCATCGAGCGGAAGCTCAACAGTTCGAAGTAGCGCCACATCAAGGCATCCGGGATAGAGACCAGCTTGCCGTACATCACACCCGGAGCTTCCTGGATGCCGACATAGTTGCCCAGGGACTTGGACATTTTCTTGACGCCATCCAATCCTTCCAACAACGGCATGGTCAGGATGCACTGAGCCTCCTGACCATAAGCACGCTGCAACTCACGCCCCATCAGCAGGTTGAATTTCTGGTCGGTACCACCCAACTCAACATCCGCGCGCAGCGCTACCGAGTCATAACCCTGAACCAGCGGATACAGGAACTCATGAATCGCGATCGGCTGATTGGTTGAATAGCGCTTATCGAAGTCATCACGCTCAAGCATGCGCGCCACGGTGTACTGGGAAGTGAGGCGAATGAAGTCCGCCGGCCCCATCTGATCCATCCAGGTGGAGTTAAACGCCACCTCGGTCTTGGCCGGATCAAGAATCTTGAATACCTGGGTCTTATAGGTCTCGGCATTATCGAGAACCTGCTCACGGGTCAGCGGCGGGCGTGTCGCACTCTTACCGCTCGGATCACCGATCATCCCGGTGAAATCACCTATAAGGAAGATCACCTGATGCCCCAGCTCCTGGAACTGACGCAGCTTATTAATAAGCACGGTATGACCCAGGTGCAGGTCCGGCGCCGTTGGATCGAAGCCAGCCTTAATACGCAGGGGCTGGCCACGCTTGAGCTTTTCGATCAGCTCGGCCTCGACCAACAGTTCTTCCGCACCACGTTTTATCAGCGCTAGCTGCTCTTCAACCGACTTCATAACAGACCCGCAAGGCTCAGATTCAAAAGGGAACCAACCATACAAGATCAGGGACTAATTACAAGTTTTGCCCTGCGCACGGACACCGTTCAGCAAGCCCAGCGTTCGCGAGCTTGCGCCACAGATGATTTGGTTATATTTTATACAGTTATTTCATCTTCATCATGTCATTCATCTTTTCCATTTCATCTTCAAAGTCAAATTACCTATGACCACTGAACCGTCTAAAGCGCCGCCGCTTTACCCGAAGACCCACCTGCTCGCAGCAAGTGGTATCGCCGCCCTTCTCAGCCTGGCACTCCTGGTATTCCCTTCCAGTGACGTAGAAGCCAAACGAACATCCCTGAGCCTTGACTTGGAGAGTCCAGTTGAACAACTGACACAAGATCAAGACGCTTCCGACGCCCAACAAGCCACAAATGCTCCCACTGAATCGCCGTTTGCCCAGATCGAAAACACGCAGGAAGACACCCAGCAAGCCGTTCAAGAACAGAGAAAACCCGTAGTAGACACTGCCAAGAACCCTCAACACCGCGAAGTGATCGTGGCGAAAGGCGATACGCTTTCGACCCTGTTCGAGAAGGTAGGCCTTCCCGCAGCCACCGTTAACGATGTACTGGCCAGCGATAAACAAGCCAAGCAATTCACCCAGCTCAAACACGGCCAGAAACTGGAGTTCGAACTGACACCAGACGGTCAGCTGAACAACCTGCACACCAGCGTCAGTGACCTCGAGAGCATCTCCCTGACCAAGGGCGCCAAAGGCTTTGCCTTCAACCGTATTACCACCAAGCCAGTCATGCGCTCTGCCTACGTTCACGGCGTGATCAACAGCTCACTGTCGCAATCTGCCGCGCGCGCCGGCTTGTCCCATAGCATGACCATGGACATGGCCAGCGTGTTTGGCTACGACATCGACTTCGCCCAGGACATCCGCCAGGGTGATGAATTCGACGTGATCTACGAGCAGAAAGTCGCCAACGGCAAAGTGGTCGGCACCGGCAACATTCTCTCCGCACGCTTCACCAACCGTGGCAAGACCTACACCGCAGTGCGTTACACCAACAAGCAAGGCAACAGCAGCTACTACACCGCCGACGGCAACAGCATGCGCAAGGCCTTTATCCGCACCCCGGTGGATTTCGCTCGTATTAGCTCGCGTTTCTCCATGGGTCGCAAGCATCCAATTCTGAACAAAATCCGCGCCCACAAAGGCGTCGACTATGCCGCCCCACGCGGTACGCCTATCAAGGCGGCCGGCGATGGCAAGGTCCTGCTCGCAGGACGCCGCGGTGGCTACGGCAACACGGTGATCATCCAGCACGGCAACACCTACCGCACCCTGTATGGCCATATGCAAGGTTTCGCCAAGGGTGTGAAAACCGGCGGCAACGTGAAGCAAGGCCAAGTAATCGGTTACATCGGCACCACTGGCCTGTCCACCGGCCCGCACTTGCACTACGAGTTCCAGGTCAATGGTGTGCACGTTGACCCATTGGGACAGAAGCTGCCGATGGCCGACCCGATCGCCAAGGCCGAGCGCGCACGCTTTATGCAACAGAGCCAGCCGCTGATGGCGCGCATGGACCAGGAGCGCTCCACCCTGCTTGCTTCGGCGAAGCGTTAAGGTATGCCGTTCTATATAGGTGTAATGTCCGGGACCAGCCTCGATGGCCTGGACATCGCCCTGATCGAACAAGGCTCGGCGATCAATCTGATCGCCACCCACTACACACCGATGCCGGACACCCTGCGCGCAGAGCTGTTAAGCCTGTGCGCCAGCGGCCCGGATGAGATTGCCCGCTCAGCGATAGCCCAGCAGCATTGGGTCACACTCGCCGCCCACGGCATTCACACGGTGCTCGACCAGCACGACCTCAAGCCTCAAGACATACGCGCGATCGGCAGCCATGGCCAGACCATCCGTCACGAACCCGCCCGAGGCTTTACCGTGCAGATCGGCAACCCGGCATTGCTTGCGGAGCTGACGGGCATCAGCGTAGTCAGCGACTTCCGCAGCCGCGACGTTGCCGCTGGCGGCCAGGGCGCGCCTCTGGTGCCCGCCTTTCATGAGGCGTTGTTTGGCGAAAGCACCGGCAACCGTGCAGTGTTGAATATTGGGGGCTTCAGCAATCTCAGCTTGATCGAAACCGGCAAGCCCGTAGCCGGCTTCGACTGCGGCCCAGGCAATGTGCTGCTGGACGCCTGGATTCAACAGCAGCGCGGCGAACACTTTGACCGTGATGGGCAGTGGGCGGGGAGTGGCAAGGTCGAGCCTCAACTACTCACGGCCCTACTCAGCGATCCATTCTTCCTGACCAAAGGCCCGAAAAGCACCGGCCGTGAAGTGTTCAACCTCGAGTGGCTGCACCAGCATCTTGGCCGCCTGCCCGCCTTTGAACCCCAGGACGTACAGGCCAGCCTGCTGGAGCTGACTGTCCTGACCATCGTCGAGGCCCTGCAAACCGCGCAGCCCGAGACAGAAACGTTACTCGTCTGTGGCGGCGGCGCCCATAACACCACAATGATGAATCGTCTGGCCGCGTTGTTGCCATCCACTCAAGTCAGCAGCACCGCCACCCACGGCGTAGACCCGGACTGGGTCGAAGCCATGGCCTTCGCCTGGCTGGCTCACTGCTGCCTGGAAGGCATTGCCGCCAACCGGCCCAGTGTCACCGGCGCACGCGGGCTAAGGGTACTTGGCGCGATCTACCCCGCCTGACGAACACCTCGCCAGAATCGCAGACAGCAAAACGCCGCTTGGCCGATCAAAGCCACGCGGCGTTTTTATTCGTTGTAGATCAGGCTGTCGATCAGATCGAGAACGAAGAGCCGCAACCACAGGTGGTGGTCGCGTTAGGGTTCTTGATCACGAAACGCGAACCCTCCAGACCCTCCTGGTAATCCACCTCGGCACCTGCCAAGTATTGGAAGCTCATCGGGTCCACGACCAGGCTAACGCCCTCACGCTCAACGATGGTGTCATCGTCGGCCACATCTTCATCGAAGGTGAAACCGTACTGAAACCCTGAACAACCGCCGCCCGTAACGAATACGCGCAGCTTCAAGCGATCATTACCCTCTTCATCGACCAGGCTCTTCACCTTGTGCGCAGCACCGTGGGTAAATTGCAAAGCCGTGGGGGTGAAGGATTCAACGCTCATGCTGATAATCTCCCGGCGTAGCGCCGCCATATGCGTAATGGCGGGCATTATCCGCTTCTCCTAGAAAAGCGGTCAACTATTGTTACGGTATATCAATCTGCATCGCCGCCATTAGAAACACAAAAGGCCCGATCAACGGGCCTTTTGCACACTCTGCCAATGGTATTAAGGCAGCATGCCGGCGTGGGACAGACCCAGCTTTTCATCCAGGCCAAACAGGATGTTCATGTTCTGCACCGCCTGGCCCGACGCGCCCTTGACGAGGTTGTCGATCACCGACAACACCACCACCAGGTCACCATCCTGCGGACGATGCACCGCAATCCGACACACGTTGGCGCCTCGCACACTGCGGGTTTCCGGATGGCTGCCAGCAGGCATCACATCGACGAACGGCTCGTTGGCATAACGCTTTTCAAACAACGCCTGCAGGTCTACCGAACGTTCGACCACGGTGGCGTACAACGTGGAATGAATGCCACGAATCATCGGCGTCAGGTGTGGCACGAAGGTCAGGCCTACGTCTTTGCCGGCGGCGCGACGCAGCCCCTGACGAATCTCCGGCAGATGGCGATGCCCTTTTACTGCGTAAGCCTTCATGCTTTCCGACGTCTCGGAGTACAAGGAACCTACCGCTGCTCCACGACCGGCACCGCTGACACCCGACTTACAGTCTGCGATCAGGCGCGAAGCATCCGCCAGCCCGGCCTCGAGCAACGGCAGGAAGCCCAGTTGCGTCGCCGTCGGGTAGCAACCCGGCACGGCGATCAAGCGTGCCTGCTTGATCTGCTCACGATTGACTTCCGGCAGGCCGTACACCGCCTCTTCCAACAGTTCCGGTGCACCGTGAGGCTGGCCGTACCACTTGGCCCATTCGTCGGCGTCTTGCAGGCGGAAGTCCGCCGACAGGTCGATGACCTTGGTGCCAGCGGCCAGCAGTTCGCCAGCCAACGCATGGGCAACGCCATGGGGGGTGGCAAAGAACACCACATCGCAGGCACCAAGGGTGTTGATGTCCGGAACACTGAACGCCAGGCCGTCGTAGTGGCCTCGCAGGTTCGGGTACATATCGGCCACGGCCAGGCCGGCCTCGGATCGAGAGGTAATGACCACCACCTCAGCTTGCGGATGCTGGGCCAACAGACGCAGCAATTCGACACCGGTGTAACCCGTGCCGCCGACGATACCGACCTTGACCATAAACCTGCCCTCAACGAACCCACTGGAAAGCCGTCGATAATAGGGGCCGTATCGTCCTGCGACAACCGTCAGCGTGACGTATGGGCGCATGAGCCACTACTATCTGCGCTACCGTGAACCTGGGAATAACTAAAAATGCTTTATCTATGGGTCAAAGCCTTCCATATCGTCAGCATCGTCTGCTGGTTTGCCGGGCTGTTCTACCTGCCGCGCCTGTTCGTCTACCACGCTCAAAGCGAGGACACTGTCAGCAAGGAACGCTTCAGCGTCATGGAGCGCAAGCTCTACCGCGGCATCATGGGCCCGGCGATGCTGGCCAGCCTGGTGTTCGGTATCTGGCTGATAGCCCTTAACCCCGGCATCTTTCAATCGGGCGCCTGGATCCACGCCAAGTTGACCCTGATAGTGTTCCTGATTGGCTACCACCATATGTGCGGCGCGCAGGTAAAACGTTTCGCCCGTGGCGAAAACACCCGCAGCCATGTCTTTTATCGCTGGTTCAATGAAGTCCCGGTTCTGATATTGCTGGCTATCGTAATTTTGGTCGTGGTCAAACCGTTCTAACGTCATTACTCGGGGTACCTCCAATGTCGCTGCCCACTCTGCTTGAACAACGTCTGCACCTGCCCGTGGTGGTGGCGCCGATGTTCCTGATTTCCAATCCGCAATTGGTGCTGGCCTGCTGCCGCAACGGCGTGATCGGCAGCTTCCCGGCGCTCAACCAGCGCGAGAGCAGTGGCTTCAAGGCCTGGCTGGAGGAAATCGAAGCGGGCCTGGCGCAGCTGGACAATCCTGCCCCCTACGCCGTCAACCTGATCGTGCACAACAGCAACCCTCGCCTTGAGGCTGACCTGGCGATCTGTGTTGAGCACAAGGTGCCGATCGTGATTACCAGCCTGGGCGCAGTGAAAGAAGTGGTAGATGCGGTGCACAGCTATGGCGGCCTGGTGTTTCACGATGTCACTACCCGTCGCCATGCCGAAAAAGCCGCTGAAGCCGGTGTCGACGGCCTGATCGCCGTGGCCGCAGGCGCCGGTGGCCATGCCGGTACCTGGAGCCCGTTTTCGCTGATCGCGGAGATTCGCCAATTCTTCGACAAAACCCTGCTGCTGGCCGGCTGCCTTAACCACGGCCATGAGATACTCGCCGCCCAGTTGCTGGGGGCAGACCTGGCGTATTTCGGCACCCGGTTTATCGGTACCACCGAAAGCCACGCCCCGGATGCGTATAAAGAGATGCTGCTCACATCGCGCGCCGCCGACATCGTGCACACTCCCGCAGTCTCCGGCGTGCCCGCAAGCTTTATGCGCCAGAGCCTGGAAAATGCCGGTTTCGACCTCGCTGCCCTGCCGGGCAAAGGCGAAGTAAACTTCGGCTCCAAGCTCAAGCCGCTGAGCGACGAAGCCAAGGCCTGGAAGACCGTATGGTCTGCAGGCCAAGGTGTCGGTGAGATTAATGATTTACCCGGCGTCGATGAACTCGTTGCCCGCCTGGATGCCGAATACCGCAAGGCGCGCGAGCAGGCGACACAGTTGCGCTGGCCACGCTGACCCAACCGCAAGGCCTGCCGATCGAGCAGGCCTGCACTACCCCACTGATTCAGTGACAAGGATGCCCGCATGAGCGACAACCGTTTCAAGATTGTGTTTGATGGGGCCCTGCTCCCGGGTGTCGAAAGCACCACAGCCAAGCTGAACCTAGCTGAACTGTTCAAGAGCACGGTCGAGGACATCGAGAAACTCTTCACCGGCCGCGTTGTTGCACTGAAACGCGACCTGTCCCGCCCCGACGCCGAAACCTACCTCACCGCGCTGAAAAACGCCGGGGTCGACGCGCGTATCGAGGCCGAACAGCCCGTAGCCTTCAGCCTTGCCGAAACCCACGAAACAGATTCCAGCGCTGCGGACTTCTCTCGTCCTGCGGCTTCGCCGTACGCACCACCGCGTGCCGCCGTAGGTGAAAGCCTGCCGGAATACGCCACCCTCAAGGTCTTCACCATCAATGGCCGTATTGGTCGTCTGCGGTACCTGGCATGGACGCTGGTACTGACAGTCGCCATGCTCGTCGCAGCCGGCATCCTCAGTACTGTGGGCTTTGCCATCGCAACCGCGTCGCCGACGATAGCCATTATCCTCGGCTCGCTGCTGGGCTTCGCGCTGTTCGTCGCGGTTGTGGTCGTGAGCGTGCAGATCGGCGTGCAGCGCCTGCACGATCTGGGCTGGTCCGGCTGGTTGTACCTGCTGAACCTGGTACCGCTGGTGAACAGTATTTTCCCGCTGCTGCTGTTGGTCATGCCAGGTAACACCGGCGCCAACCAGTACGGCGCACCGCCACCGCGCAACTCCACCGCGGTGAAGGTCCTGGCCTCGCTGTGGCTGGCATTCATCCCGCTGATGCTCATCATCGTGGTGTCGCTGGGCATGAACGGCTACCTGGATCAACTCGAAACCAACGTGGACAGCAGCTACGAAAGCAGCTCCATCACTTCCGATGAAGACGCCGATCAAAGCGTGATCGTCGACGAAGAAGACGCGCAAAGTGCTGACGACGCGGCCGAACCTGTAGACTCTCCAGAACAGTAAAGAAACGCGCCGCGCCTGCGATGCCTCCATCCCAGGCGCGGCGTGTTGCGATGGAGAAAGGCATGACCCGTTACGCTCTGATCACCGGTGCCTCCAGCGGCATCGGCCTGGCTTTGGCCGAAGCCCTGGCCCGTCGCGGCCGCAGCTTGATTCTGGTGGCCCGCCAGCGTGATCAGTTGGAAAACATTGCAATCGAATTGACCCAACGCTTCGGCGTCGAGGTGCTGTTTCGGGCATGCGATCTCGGCGAGCCATTGCGCTTGTCCGGGTTCCTGCTGGAGCTGGAAGAAGGCGAGCGGCAGATCGATTTGCTGGTGAACTGCGCCGGCATTGGCACCAGCGGGCCATTCCTGGCCCAGGACTGGATGACCGAACAAGACCTCATCGAAGTCAACATCCTTGCCCTCACCCGCATGTGTCACGCCCTGGGCAACACCATGGCGCTGCACGGTGGCGGGCAGATTCTCAACGTCGCCTCGGTCGCCGCGTTCCAACCCGGCCCGTGGATGAGCAGCTACTACGCCAGCAAGGCCTACGTGCTGCATTTCTCCGAAGGCTTGCGCGAAGAACTGAAGACCTGTGGCATCAAGGTCTCGGTGCTTTGCCCCGGTCCTACGCGCACCGCCTTCTTCGGTACGGCGCAGATGGACACCGCCAGACTCGAGCGCAGCGAGCAATTGATGAGCCCGGAAGAAGTGGCGCTCTATACCGTGCGCGCACTGGAAAAGAACAAAGCCATCATCATTCCTGGACGACGTAATCGCTGGCTGGCCTTCAGCCCGCGTTTCAGCCCGCGCTGGTTGACTCGCAAGATCGCCGGGGCGATCAACAAGGCCTATTGCCCGCGCTGATCGCCTGGGTACACTCACCTTGCACTTTCATAATGGAGAAACAGCTGTGGATACTCTGTTCACCAAAATCATCAACCGGGAAATACCTGCGGATATCATCTATGAAGATGATCAAGTCCTGGCCTTCAAGGACATCCACCCGGCAGCGCCCGTGCATTTCCTGGTCATCCCGAAAAAACACATCCCCACCCTCAATGACCTGACCGAGGAAGACAAAGCCCTGGCCGGCCATATTCTGTTCACTGCCCAGCGCCTGGCGGTGGAACAAGGCTGTGAAGAAGGCTTCCGGGTGGTGATGAACTGCAACCCGAAAGGCGGGCAGACCGTTTACCACATCCATATGCATGTGCTGGGCCAGCGCCAGATGAACTGGCCGCCGGGCTGAAATAGCCCGCTACAAGGGGCGCAGCCCAAGGCTGCGACCCCATGCCCTTGACTCAGGGCAAACGCGTTCCTCTCTCTTGCGGTAAACTGGCCGCCGAGATTCTTCCCGGAGGTCAGCATGACTACCCAACGTCACTACTCGCCCATTGACCGTCTGTTGCTGCAAGCCGACATGGCCATGCGCACACTGCTGCCCTTCAGCGGCCAACCGTACCGCCCGTCGCCCGCCATCGTGCAGCCTGACGCGCAGATGAGCGAGACCGAGACCCGCCATGTCGCAGGCCTGATGCGTATCAACCATACCGGTGAAGTCTGTGCCCAGGCGCTGTACCAGGGCCAGGCCCTGACCGCCAAGCTGCCGCAGGTGCGCGCGGCCATGGAGCATGCGGCCGAGGAAGAAATCGATCACCTGGCCTGGTGCGAGCAACGTATTCGCCAGTTGGGTAGCCATCCCAGCGTGCTCAACCCGCTGTTCTACGGTTTGTCATTCGGCATCGGCGCGGCTGCCGGCTTGATCAGCGACAAGGTCAGCCTCGGCTTTGTCGCCGCGACGGAACATCAAGTGTGCAAGCACCTGGATGAACATCTGGAGCAACTGCCGGCCGATGACGAAAAGTCCCGGGCGATTCTTGAGCAGATGCGTATCGATGAAGCGCACCACGCCGAAAGTGCATTGGATGCCGGCGGTTTCCGCTTCCCGGCGCCAGTGCGATTCGGCATGAGCCTGCTGGCCAAGGTCATGACCAAAAGCACCTACCGCATCTGACTAAACCTGCGGCTGCAAAAAGGGCGCTATCCAGCGCCCTTTTCTTTTGTCGACTGATCAACCCAACTCGATGATCTCGTAATCATGGGTGATGGCCACACCCGCCGCGCCGAGCATGATCGACGCCGAGCAATACTTCTCGGCAGACAGTTCGATGGCACGCTTGACCTGGGCCTCTTTCAACGCCCGTCCCTTCACCACGAAATGCATGTGGATCTTGGTGAACACCTTGGGATCTTCAGTGGCGCGCTCGGCTTCCAGGAAGGCTTCGCAGCTTTCCACGGCCTGGCGGGATTTTTTCAGGATGCTGACCACGTCGAAATTGCTGCAACCGCCCACACCAAGCAGGAGCATTTCCATCGGGCGTACGCCCAGGTTACGGCCACCGGCTTCCGGCGGGCCATCCATGACCACCACATGGCCACTGCCCGACTCACCGAGGAACATGGCTTCGCCCGCCCATTGGATGCGTGCCTTCATCGCCCAGACTCCACTGCTAAAAAAGGGTCGCCAGCTTAGCACAGGGCCCGGGCGCAACCGCGCTTCCCATCAAAGCGATCAATAACGGAGCTGACTCGGAAAATTCGCTAATCGAGTCAGAATGTGTCTGTTAAGCTGGCGCCAAAGGAGTGGCGCATTGCCACCCTTATACAACGTGTATCAATGCCGATACCGCTGAGTACAACAACTCCAACCACCTCGCGCTGCCTTTCGGGATACAACCATGGTTGCTCTTACGCCCATACCCAAGATCAAGAATCTCGACAAGTTGCTGATGCACTGCCAGCGCCGGCGCCACCCCGCCAAGCACAACATCATCTGCGCCGGTGAGCGCTCCGAAACACTGTTTTTCATTATCAAGGGCTCAGTCACCATCCTGATCGAGGATGAAGACGGCCGCGAAATGATCATCGCCTACCTGAACACCGGGGATTTTTTCGGCGAGCTGGGGCTGTTTGAACAAGCAGGCAAGGAGCAGGAGCGCAGCGCCTGGGTGCGGACCAAGGTCGAGTGCGAAGTGGCCGAGATCAGTTACGCAAAGTTTCGCGAACTCGCCCAGCAGGACCCCGATATTCTCTACGCCCTCAGTGGTCAGATCGCCCAGCGCCTGCGAGACACTACGCGCAAGGTTGGCGACCTGGCGTTCTTCGACGTCACCGGACGTGTGGCCCGTTGCTTGCTGGAGCTGTGCAAGCAGCCCGATGCAATGACTCACCCCGACGGCATGCAGATCAAGATCACCCGCCAGGAAATCGGGCGCATTGTCGGTTGTTCACGGGAGATGGTCGGCCGCGTGCTCAAGGATCTGGAAGAGCGCAACCTGGTGCACGTCAAAGGCAAGACGATGGTGGTGTTCGGTACCCGTTAAGCCGGCAGGAAGCTGGCCAGCATTTGTCGGTACAAGGTGTCCAGCCGGCTGATTGCGTCCGGCGCGGGGAAGGCTTCGTGCAGGGCAATATGGCTGTCGGCGCGAACCCGTTGCTCCAGGCCGCAGGCTTGGTTGAAGCGGTTGACCGCCGCGATCAGTTCTTCACGATCGTTATCCAGCAACAACGCACCGTGCACCAACCCCACCGGGCGGCCCCCGCCTTGCCGCCAGCGCTGGGCAGTACCGACCATTTTGCGCCCGTTGAGGTTGACGTTGTAACGACCGTCGCAGAATGCACCGTCGATTTCCCCGACGGAGGCATCGCCGCCCAACTCGATAAGTAAATCGCAGATCGGCTGGCATAGACGCTGGTAACCGGTTTCGATGCGACCTTGATCACCCTCACTGCGCGGCGGAGCGTAGACCAGGGCGATATTGACCGTGGCGCTGGACTGCGGCACCGGTTCGCCGCCGGTTTCGCGCAAGAGCACCGGCCAACCGGCATCCGCAGACACGCGGCTGGCGACATCGAAAGCAGGCAATCGGCTCAAGCGGCGTGGCATCACCAGTGCCTGGTCGCTGGGCTGCCAGAACAACAACCCAAACGCCTGCTCATCCGCGCAAACGGCGGCCAGCAAGGCTTGCTCGGCGGCAAGGCCTGCTTCAACACGCATCGACACTGGCTGGATCAATGGGCACCTACCTATCTGAATAAACACAAACCCAAATGTGGGAGGGGGCTTGCCCCCGATAGCGGTGTGTCAGTCGAGAATGCTCCAACTGAACCGCCGCCATCGGGGCAAGCCCCCTCCCACACGTTGATCGCATTTCAAATCAATCGAGAGTGGAACCACTGACCGCCACGCCACGCTCCGGGAAGAACAGACGCTGCAGTTCCGCCCCAGGGTTCTCGGCACGCATGAAGGTCTCACCCACCAGGAACGAATAAACGTCACTGATTTCCATCAGCTCCACATCGGCACGGTTGACGATGCCACTTTCGGTAATCACCAGGCGATCGCGCGGAATACGCGGCAGCAGGTCGAGGGTGTTTTCCAGGCTGACTTCGAAGGTATGCAGGTTACGGTTGTTGACCCCCACCAGCGGTGTGTCGAGGGTTTTCAGCGCGCGCTCCAGCTCATCGCCGTCGTGCACCTCCACCAGCACATCCAGGCCAACGCTTTTGGCCACGGCCGCCAGCTCGGCCATCTTCACGTCATCCAATGCGGAGACAATCAACAACACACAGTCGGCACCCAAGGCACGGGCTTCGACGATCTGGTACGGATCGACCATGAAATCCTTGCGGATCACCGGCAACTTGCACGCGGCGCGGGCCTGCTGCAGGAACAGGTCGGAACCCTGGAAAAAATCGATGTCAGTGAGTACCGACAGGCACGTCGCCCCACCCTTCTCGTAGCTGAGAGCGATTTCCGCCGGTACAAAGTTTTCGCGGATCACGCCCTTGCTCGGCGATGCTTTCTTGATCTCGGCGATCACGGCCGGCTGCTTGAGCTTGGCCTGGGCGATCAGTGCCTTGGCAAATCCACGCGGTGCGTCAGCGGCTTTCGCTTGGGCTTCCAACTCGGCCAGGCTCACACGGGAACGGCGTTCGGCGACTTCTTCAGCCTTGCGGGCCAGGATTTTTTCCAGAACGGTCGGCACACTCATCCTTCATTCTCCATCTTGAATACAGCGGTGAATGCTCCCAGCTCTTCGAGCTTTTCACGAGCCAGACCGGTGTGCAGCGCATCGTGGGCCAATTCGACACCTTCCTTAAGACTATAGGCATGATCGGCTGCGTAAAGTGCCGCGCCAGCATTCAGAACAATCATTTCCGCGGCTTTTTGACCGTTCTCGGTCTTACGACGCCCCAGGGCATCGCGAATCAGCTCCAGGGACGCCGCCGGGCTTTCCACCGCCAGGCCGTGCAGGCTCTGGCTCTTCATGCCCAAGTCTTCCGGTTCGACCCAGTATTCGCTGATCTGGTCATCCTTCAGCTCCGCCACAAACGTTGGCGCCGCCAGGCTGAACTCGTCCAGGCCGTCTTTGGAATGCACCACCAGCACATGCTTGCTGCCCATGCGTTGGAGTACTTCAGCCAATGGCCGGCACAGCGCCTGGCTGAACACGCCTACCACCTGGTGCTTCACACCGGCCGGATTCGTAAGCGGGCCGAGCATGTTGAACAGGGTACGCAGGCCAAGGTCCTTGCGTGGGCCGGCGGCGTGCTTCATTGCACCATGATGGGACTGGGCAAACATAAAGCCGATGCCGACGTTGTCGATGCAGCGCGCCACTTGTACCGGCGTGAGGTTCAGGTAGATACCGGCCGCTTCCAGCAGGTCGGCACTGCCGCTCTTGCCGGACACCGCGCGGTTACCGTGCTTGGCCACGGTGCAGCCCGCCGCCGCCACCACAAAGGACGAGGCCGTCGAGACGTTGAAGATGTTCGCACCGTCACCGCCGGTGCCGACCACGTCGACCACGCCGTCGAGGGTCTTGAGCTCGACCTTGTCCGCCAGCTCACGCATCACCGATACGGCACCGACGATCTCGTCGATGCTTTCACTCTTCATGCGCATCGCCATCATGAAAGCGCCGATCTGCGCGTCGGTGCATTGACCGGTCATGATTTCGCGCATCACATCGCTCATTTCAGCGGTGCTCAGGTCCAGATGGCCGACGATACGGCTCAGGGCAGTCTTGATATCCATGGAAAGTCCTTAGCGCGTGCCGCCGCTCTGCTTGAGAAAGTTGGCGAACAGCTCGTAGCCCTGCTCGGTCAGGATCGATTCAGGGTGAAACTGCACCCCTTCGATATTCAGTGTCTTGTGACGCAGGCCCATGATCTCGTCGACGGAGCCGTCTTCCAGCTGGGTCCAGGCCGTCAGCTCCAGGCATTCCGGCAGGGTTTCGCGCTTGACCACCAGCGAGTGGTAGCGGGTCACGGTCACCGGGTTATTGAGTGCCTGGAATACGCCCAGGTCTTTATGGAACACCGGGCTGGTCTTGCCGTGCATCACCTGGCGCGCACGCACCACATCACCGCCAAAGGCCTGGCCGATGGATTGGTGGCCCAGGCAGACGCCCAGGATCGGCAGCTTGCCGGCGAAGTACTTGATGGCTTCGAGGGAGATACCCGCCTCGGTCGGCGTGCAGGGGCCCGGCGAAACCACGATACGTTCCGGGTTCAGGGCGGCGATTTCGGCCACGGTCAGTTCGTCATTGCGAACCACCTTGACCTCGGCGCCCAGCTCCCCCAGGTACTGCACAACGTTGTAGGTAAAGGAATCATAGTTATCAATCATCAGCAACATGGGGGAAACCTCAAGAATTGGGGGTCTGTTCAGCCAGCGCTACGGCGCGGAACATCGCGCGGCGCTTGTTCAGGGTTTCTTCCCATTCGAGGGCCGGCACCGAGTCGGCGACAATCCCGCCACCGGCCTGCACGTGCAGCTCCCCGTCCTTGATCACCGCAGTGCGAATCGCAATGGCAGTGTCCATGTTGCCGTTCCAGGCGAAATACCCCACGGCGCCGCCATAGACACCGCGCTTGACCGGCTCCAGTTCGTCGATGATTTCCATCGCACGGATCTTCGGCGCCCCCGACAAGGTGCCTGCCGGCAGAATCGCCCGCAACGCGTCCATCGCAGTCAGCCCGGCCTTCAGCTCGCCGGTGACGTTGGACACGATGTGCATCACGTTGGAATAACGCTCAATGACCATCTTCTCGGTCAACTTCACCGAGCCGATTTCCGAGACACGCCCGGTGTCATTGCGGCCCAGGTCGATCAGCATCAGGTGTTCGGCGATTTCCTTGTCGTCGCTGAGCAGGTCTTCTTCGAGCGCCAGATCCGCTTCTTCGGTCGCGCCACGCGGGCGTGTGCCGGCAATCGGGCGCACGGTGATCAGGTTGTCCTCGACACGCACCAGCACCTCCGGCGAGCTGCCCACTACGTGGAAGTCGCCAAAGTTGAAGAAGTACATGTATGGCGTCGGGTTGAAGCAGCGCAGCGCCCGGTACAGATCGATGGGTGCCGCCTTGAAGTCGATGGACATGCGTTGCGACGGCACCACCTGCATGCAGTCACCGGCGAGGATGTATTCCTTGATGGTATCGACCGCGCGCTCATAGTCATCCTGGGTAAAGCTGGAGCGGAACACCGGATCAGCCGCCGGCGGACGGCTGAGGTCCAGGCCGCGACGCGGGGTGATCGGCTGGCGCAGTTTTTCCAACAGCGCTTCGAGGCTGGCCTGGCCTTGCTCGAAGGCGTCGGCCTGGGACGGGTCGGCGAGCACGATCGCGTGCATCTTGCCGGCGAGGTTGTCGAACACCACCACCGCATCGGAGACCATCAGCAGAATGTCCGGCACGCCCAGGGGGTCAGGGTTCGGGCATTTGCCCAGGCGTTTTTCCACATAGCGCACGCAGTCGTAGCCGAAGTACCCCACCAGGCCGCCGTTGAAGCGCGGCAGGCCAGGGATGGTCGGCACGTTGTAGCGCGCCTTGAAGGCTTCGACGAAGGCCAGCGGGTCTTCGACCTCATGACTTTCGATCTCGACACCATCATGGGTGATGCTCACATGATGGTCGTGCACCCGCAGCACAGTGCGGCATGGCAGGCCGATGATCGAGTAACGGCCCCATTTCTCGCCGCCCTGTACCGACTCCAGCAGGTAGGAGTTGGGCTGGTCGGCCAGTTTCAGGTAGATCGACAACGGCGTGTCGAAGTCGGCCAGGGTTTCGCAGGCCAGGGGGATACGGTTATAGCCGGCAGCGGCCAAACGCAGGAATTCTTCGCGGATCATGAGGTGCCTCGTGGCGTGAGGGTCTAACAGTCAGGTATGCAAACGTGCCGCATGGCGCGGCCAGGATCAGTCAGGCGCGCCAACGCCAGCGGGCCAGGGCCTTGATGACTTTCATCCAGAGTTTGCGAGTGACCACCACGATGGAATTTCCAGAAGGGGACGGATCGATGTCGGGCAACGTTATCTCAGCGCCAGCTCCCAAGCAACCGGGGATTAGCAGTCTCAGATCATCAATCACCAGCGACGGCGACTCTTCAGCGATCGGACGACCATGGTTGTAGCCGTAACTCAGGGCCACGCACTGCACGCCGGCCGCTTTCGCCGCCAGCACGTCACTGCGTGAATCGCCGACAAACAGCGACTGGGACGCCGGAATATTGGCCATTTTCATCACGAAAAACAGCGCCGCCGGGTCGGGTTTCTTCTGCGGCAAGGTATCGCCACCAATGATCCAGCGGAAATAACGGCCGATTTTCATCTGGTCCAACAGCGGCGCGACAAAGCGCTCCGGCTTGTTGGTGATCAGGGCCATTTCCACGCCCTGCTTGCTCAGCCACTTGAGGGTGTCGCGTACGCCGGGGTAGACCACGGTCAGTTCGTGGCTGCGCTCATAGGCTGCGTTGAACAGTTCCAGGGCGTGCTCGGCCTCAACCTCATCGACACCTTCAGCATCGATGTGATTGGCCAGGGCCCGGCGCACCAGCATCGGTGCGCCATTGCCGACCCACTCGCGTACCGACGCAAGCCCCGCCGGCTTGCGTCCCAGCTTGAGCAGCATCTCGTCCACCGCCGCCGCCAGGTCTGGCACCGAGTCGATCAAGGTACCGTCCAGATCGAACATCACCAGCCGTGGCAGTTTGCCGGGGAACAGCTGCTCAAAGCCGCTCATGGACGCGCCAGCGCCAATTCGGCGCGCATCCTGGCGATGACTTCCTCGTAGTCCGGGGCGTTGAAGATCGCCGAGCCAGCCACGAAGGTGTCGGCGCCGGCAGCCGCGATTTCACGGATATTGTTGACGTTGACCCCACCGTCGATTTCCAGGCGGATGTCGCGACCCGACGCATCGATCAGCGCACGGGCTTCACGCAGCTTGTCGAGGGTACCGGGGATGAACTTCTGCCCGCCGAAGCCTGGGTTGACGCTCATCAGCAGCACCATGTCGACCTTGTCCATCACATACTTGAGCACGTCCAGCGGGGTGGCCGGGTTGAACACCAGGCCGGCCTTGCAACCGCCCTCGCGGATCAGTTGCAAGGTGCGGTCGACGTGCAGCGAGGCTTCCGGGTGGAAGGTGATGTAGGTCGCGCCGGCGTCAACGAAATCACCGATGATGCGATCCACCGGGCTGACCATCAGGTGCGCATCGATCGGCGCGGTGATGCCGTACTTGCGCAGCGCCGCGCAGACCATCGGACCGATGGTCAGGTTGGGCACGTAGTGGTTGTCCATGACATCGAAGTGCACGAAGTCGGCACCGGCGGCCAACACCTTGTCCACTTCCTCACCCAGGCGGGCGAAATCGGCGGAGAGAATCGATGGAGCAATAACGAAGGGCTGCATGACGCACCTTTTTTGAGCTAAATCACGATGGCGCGCATTGTATACCTCACGCTTTGCCCTGCGCACCGTGACCTAACTCAACGGCTAGTACGCCGCCCGATAGATTTTCTCGATATCGGCCGCGCTGAGCTTGCGCGGGTTGTTACGCATCAGGCGCTCGATACCCGCCGCTTCCGTGGCCATGGCCGGGATGGCGTCCTCGGGAACCCCGAAACTGCGCAGGCCGGAAGGAATCTCCACGGCGGCACACAATCGCGTCATCGCCTCGACGGCCTGGTCGGCGGCATCGTTGACACTCAGGCCGCTGACATTCACGCCCATGGCCTGGGCAATGTCCTGCATGCGCTCGACACAGGCCAGTTTGTTCCAGTGCATCACATAGGGCAGCAACAGCGCATTGCTGACGCCATGGGCGATATTGAACCGCCCGCCCAGCGGGTAGGCCAACGCATGCACGGCGCCCACCCCGGCATTACCGAAGGCCATGCCGGCCATCAGGCTGGCGGTGGCCATATCGTCGCGGGCCTGCAGGTTGGCCGGGTTGGCGTAGGCCTTGGGCAGCGCCTTGGCGATCAGCTTGATCGCCCCAATGGCCAGGGCATCCGTGATCGGCGAGGCGTTCAGGGAAAGGTAGGACTCAATGGCATGTACCAGCGCATCCACGCCACTGGCGGCGGTGACGCTGCGCGGGCAGGTCAGGGTCATTTGCGGGCTGATCAACGCGACGTCCGGCAGCAGGTAGTCGCTGACGATGCCCTTCTTCAACTGCGCGACCTTGTCGGAGAGGATCGCCACATTGGTCACTTCCGAGCCAGTGCCGGCGGTGGTCGGGATGGCGATCAGCGGCGGGCCCTTGCGCGGCACCTGGTCGACGCCGAATAAGTCCGCCAGGGCGCCGTGGTAACCGGCATAGGCGGCAACGCTTTTGGCAATATCGATGGCACTGCCGCCCCCCAGGCCGATCAGGCCGTCGTGGCCACCGTCGCGGTACGCCTGCATGCAGTCTTCGACGATGGAGATTTCCGGGTCGGGGAGCACGCGATCAAAGATCTCATAAGAGCGCTCGCCCAGATGCTCAAGTGCCAGCGCCACCGTGCCTGACTTGACCAGCACCGCATCGGTGACAATCAACGGGTTATCCACATCCAGGCGCGTCAGCTCGGCGGCAAGTTGCTCGATGGCGCCAGCGCCGGTCAGCAGTTTGTGGGCGATCTTGAATGAGGAAGTACTCATGTGCGCGGCCTCTTATCGGTGATGGGCTGGCACAAGAGTAGCTGACTGGATCGGGTTGTCTTCCATTCAGGCGCTGAATGGTCAAAGCCCCCCCTGTGGGAGGGGGGCTGTACTGGTCTTTAGACCTGGGCCGTGCGCAGTTTCTCGCTACGCCCACGCAACCACTCCAGGGTCAGCAACAGCAACACCGAGAAGGCGATCAGCAAGGTCGCCGCCGCCGCAATCGTCGGGCTGAGGTTTTCGCGGATGCCGCTGAACATCTGGCGCGGCAAGGTCGCTTGCTCGGGGCCGGCGAGAAACAGGGTCACCACCACTTCATCGAACGACGTCGCGAAGGCAAACAGCGCGCCGGAGATCACCCCCGGTGCAATCAACGGCAAGGTTACCCGGCGAAACGCCGTCAAGGGCGAGGCACCCAGGCTGGCCGCCGCCCGTACCAGGTTATGGTTGAAACCCTGCAAGGTCGCCGACACGGTGATGATCACAAACGGCACCCCAAGCACCGCATGCACCACGATCAGCGAGAAGAAACTGTTACCCAGCCCCAATGGCGCAAAAAACAGGTAGCTGGCCACACCGATAATCACCACCGGCACCACCATCGGCGAAATCACCAGGGCCATCACCAAGGCCTTGCCGGGGAAATTCCCACGGGTCAGGCCGATCGCCGCCAGGGTGCCGAACACCATGGCCAATACCGTGGCGGCCGGGGCGACGATGATGCTGTTCTTCAACGCACGCATCCACTCCGCCGAGGCGAAGAAATCCTGATACCAATGCAGCGAGAAGCCTTGCAACGGGTACACCAGGAAACTGCCGCTGTTGAACGACAGCGGGATGATCACCAGCACAGGCAAGATCAGGAACAACAGGATCAAGCCGCAGAGGATCCGCAAGCTGTAGAACCACACCCGCTCCACCGGTGACATATAAGGACTCAGCATCGCAAGGTCTCCTCAGCTCAGGCGCAGGCGGCTGGCGCCCACCAGCCGGTTGTAGATCAGGTACAGCACCACGGTCGCCAGCAGCAGCAAGCCGCCCAACGCCGTCGCCATGCCCCAGTTGATGCTGGTGTTGGTGTAGAAAGCCACGAAGTAGCTGACCATCTGGTCGTTCGGGCTGCCCAGCAGTGCCGGGGTGATGTAGTAACCGATCGCCAGGATGAACACCAACAGGCAGCCGGCGCCGACACCGGCGTACGTCTGTGGGAAGTACACGCGCCAGAAGCTGGCGAACGGGTGACAGCCCAGGGAGATTGCCGCACGCATGTAGGTGGGCGAAATGCCTTTCATCACGCTGTAGATCGGCAAAATCATGAACGGCAGCAGGATATGCACCATGGAGATGTAGACCCCGGTGCGGTTGAACACCAGCTCCAGGGGTTTGTCGATCAGGCCCATGCCCATCAGCGCACTGTTGATCAGCCCGCCGGATTGCAGCAGCACGATCCACGCCGCCACCCGCACCAGGATCGAGGTCCAGAACGGCAGCAACACCAGAATCATCAGCAGGTTACTTTTGCGCGCCGGCAGGTTGGCCAGCAAGTACGCCAGCGGATAAGCCAGCAGCAGGCAGATGGCGGTGATCACCAGGCCCATCCAGAAGGTGCGGGCGAAGATGTCCAGGTAAATCGCCTGGTCCGGGGTGGCCGGGGCCACTTCGCCGAGGTCGTCGATGCGGTGATCGACGGCCGCCAGCAGGTAGAACGGTGTCAGGCTGCTGGTATTGCGCCGGATCGCCTGCCAGTACGCCGGGTCGCCCCAGCGTTCGTCGAGGTTTTCCAGCGCTTCTTTATAAGAGCCGGGCGCTTCGGTAAACGGCAGCGCCCGCGCGGTTTTGGTCAGCAGGCTGCGATAGCCGGCCAGTTCCATGTTCAAGCGTTTGGACAGATCACCCAGGGTCTGGTTTTTGCGCGCCTCGCCCAGGTCTTCACTGAGGGCCTGGTACACAGGCTCACCCGGCAGACCACGACCGTCCCAGGCCGTCACCGCCACCACGGTACGCGGCAGACCGCCCACCACTTCCGGGTTGCCGACGCTTTTAAACAGCAGCGCAACAATCGGCACCAGGAACACCAGCAGCAAAAACAGCACCAGCGGCGCAATCAAGGCCTGGGCCTTCCAGCGATTGAGCCGCTCGGCACGCGCCAGGCGCTGCTTGAGGGTGGGGCTGTTGACCTCGTTCGAGGGAACGGCGATGGCCATGGCTGACTCCGAATCTTGAAAATGAATGCAATCTTTCACACACAAGAAATCCCTTGTGGGAGGGGGCAAGCCCCCTCCCACAAGGTTATGCAGTGTTACTTGGCAGCCCAGGAGTTGAAGCGCTGCTCCAACTGCTCGCCGTTATCCGCCCAGAAGCTCACGTCGATCTGCACCTGGTTGGCGATGTTTTCCGGCGTAGTCGGCATATCCTTGAGGATGTCCTTGGCCAGCAACGGTACGGCTTGGGTGTTGGCCGGGCCGTAGGCGATGTTTTCCGAGTAGGTCTTCTGCTGCTGCGGCTGCACCGAGAAGGCGATGAATTTCTTCGCCGCTTCGGCACGTTCCTTGGACAGGCCTTTAGGGATGGCCCACGCGTCGAAGTCGTAGATGCCGCCGTTCCACACCACTTTCAGGTTGCTTTCTTTTTGCACCGCGGCGATGCGGCCGTTGTAGGCCGAGCTCATCACTACGTCACCCGAGGCAAGGTATTGCGGCGGTTGTGCGCCGGCTTCCCACCATTGGATCGAGGGCTTGAGTTCGTCGAGTTTCTTGAACGCACGGTCCTGGCCATCTTTGCCGGCCAGCACTTTGTACACGTCCTTCGGTGCAACACCGTCGGCCATCAAGGCGAATTCCAGGGTGTACTTGGCGCCCTTGCGCAGGCCGCGCTTGCCCGGGAATTTCTTGGTGTCCCAGAAATCCGCCCAACTGGTTGGCGCAGACGCCAGCTTGTCCGCGTTGTAGGCCAGAACGGTCGACCATACGAAGAAGCCCACGCCGCACGGCTGGATCGCGCCCTTCACGTAGTCGGCGGTGTTGCCAAACAGTTTCGGGTCCAGCGGCTCGAACATGTCTTCATCACAGCCACGGGACAGTTCCGGCGACTCCACTTCCACCAGGTCCCAGGACACGCTCTTGGTGTCGACCATGGCTTTGACCTTGGCCATCTCACCGTTGTACTCGCCGGCGACGATCTTGCCGTTGCCCGCGCTTTCCCAAGGTGCATAGAAAGCCTTGACCTGTGCAGCCTTGTTCGCACCGCCAAAGGACACGACGGTCAGGTCCGGGCCAGCCATGGCCTGTGTCGCGCCCATCAAGCTCAGGGCCAGGACGGAATACTTCAGGGATCTCAACATTGTTGTTCTCTCCACGTGCAGGGTTGGTGAAGCCATGGGGCGATCAATTCGCCTCTAGAAGTGGGTCGAGTGCGCGAACGTGCTCGACTTGCCAGCCAATCGGTACCACGTCGCCGACCGCCAACGCCGGGTCCAGCTCGGCGATCGGTTGTTTCACAAAAAAATCGGCCTTGCCGCAGACTTCCAGGCGCACACGCACGTGGTCGCCCAGGTAGATGAATTCCGCCACCCGCCCGGAGAAACGGTTGACGCAGCTTTCGCTGGAGCCATTGAGGCTGACACGCTCAGGGCGCACCGACAGGGTCACCGGGCCGCCGATCTGGCCGACGTTCACCGCCAGCGCCTCGACCTTCTCGCCGCGCGCCAACTCCACCACGCAGCGCTCGCCGGTGTGGCTGTGCAGGCGACCATTGAGGCGGTTATTTTCACCGATGAAGTTGGCGACGAAGGTGTTCTTCGGCTCTTCATACAAGGTACGTGGCGCGGCGATCTGCTGGATCTCGCCCTGGTGGAACACCGCCACGCGGTCGGACATGGTCAAGGCTTCGCCCTGGTCATGGGTCACGTACACCACGGTCACGCCGAGGCGCTGGTGCAGGTGCTTGATCTCCATCTGCATGTGTTCGCGCAGTTGCTTGTCGAGGGCGCCGAGGGGTTCGTCCATCAGCACCAGTTGCGGCTCGAACACCAGCGCCCGGGCCAAGGCCACGCGCTGTTGCTGGCCGCCGGACAGTTGCGCCGGGTAGCGCTGGGCGAAGGCATCGAGCTGGACCATGCTCAGCACGCGTTTGACCCGCTCGCTGATATCGGTCTTGCTCAAGCCCCGCACCGACAGCGGGAACGCGAGGTTCTCGGCAACGGTCATGTGCGGGAACAGCGCGTAGTTCTGGAACACCATGCCGATGTCGCGCTTGTGCGGCGGCACGTTGTTGATCGAGCGTCCGGCCAGCTGGATTTCACCGGCGGTCGGCGTTTCGAAGCCGGCCAGCATCATCAGGCTGGTGGTCTTGCCCGAACCGGAAGGCCCGAGCAGGGTGAGGAACTCGCCCTTGCGAATCTCCAGGTTGAGGTCTTTGACGATCAGGTTCTCGCCGTCGTAGCTCTTCTGCACGCCACGAAAGCTGACCAGCACATCATTTGAATCCACCTCGCTCATACCCGCACCTTTGTATTTTGGACTGCTGTGGCACAAGCGTAGTCCAGGCGCGAGCCCCCGGAAATCGGGGGCCAGGAGAGAATGGCATCAGCCGGATGGAAGGTTTGGGGTAGGGATCGCCCTACACGGATGGCGGGGATGGGACAGGGCAGCGGCAAGAGGCGAGCTGCACGCGGCAAGAATGGGTTCGGCGGTGTTTTGGGGTTGTCGTTATTGGGTATGTGGTTAGAGGAGCTTGTGCTCCATGGCGTACTTCACCAGCTCCGCCAGGGAGGTGATATTGAGCTTTTGCATCAGCCGCGCCTTGTGGGTGCTGATGGTCTTGCTGCTCAACGCCAGTTGCTGGGCGATGTCATTGACGTTGGCGCCCTGGGCCAGGCGCTCGAACACTGAGAACTCACGCTCGGACAGCAGCGAATGCAAGGGCCTTGAATCCGTCAGGCCGACCTCGAAGACCATGCGGTCCGCCAGGTCCGGGTCGATGTAACGCCCACCGGCGGCGACCTTGCGAATCGCCATCAGCAGCAGCGCCGGGTCGCTGTCCTTGGTGGCGTAGCCCGCCGCACCCACCTTCAGGGCGCGGGCGGCCATTTGCGCCTCATCGTGCATCGACAGCACCAGGATCGCCGGCGGATTGCTCAGCGCACGAATGCGCGCAATCGCTTCCAGGCCATTCACGCCTGGCATCGAGATGTCCAGCAACACCACCTCGCAAGGCACATGGCGCAAGGTCTCGAGCAACTGCTCGCCATTACTCGCCTCCCCCACCACCAGCAGGTCCTTGGCCAGGCCGATCAATTGCTTGATGCCTTCACGAACGATGGTGTGGTCTTCGGCTACCAGTACACGGATCACAAGGGCTTCCTCTTATCGTTATGCATCCAAAGGCACCGTGACACTCAGGGTGGTGCCCTCGCCCAATTGACTGTCCAGGCTCAGTTGCCCGCCCATGATCAGCACCCGCTCGCGCATCCCCACCAGGCCAAACGATACCGGGCGCCCCTGGGCCTGGACGAAACCGACGCCATCGTCGCTGATGGTCAGCCGCAGGTCGGTGCCTTCCACCGCCAGGGTCAGTTCGACAGTATGCGCCTGGGCATGGCGCATCACATTGGTCAGTGCCTCTTGCAGGATACGGAACAGGCCGATGGCCTTGGCATCGCTCAAGGTCGGCAGGTTATCCGGTACCTGCACCAGGCAAGGGATTTGCGTGCGCGCTTCGAAACGCCGGGCTTGCCATTCAATCGCCGAGGCAATACCGGCGTCGAGAATCGGCGGGCGCAGCGCCGTCGCCACGTCCCGCACCAACTGGAACAGTTGGGCGATCAGGCGCTTCATGCTGTTCAAGCGCTCATGCAGGCCAGGATCCAGTTGCGCATAGGACAGCTCGCACATGGAGGTTTCCAGCTTGAGCACCGTGAGCATTTGCCCGAGTTCGTCGTGCACTTCCCGGGCGATGCGGGCTTTTTCTTCTTCGCGCACGGTTTCCAGGTGAGCGGACAACTCGCGCAGTTGCGCTTCACTTTGCATCAAGGCGGCCAGGGTGCGGCGCAGTTCGGTGACATCGTTCAGGTAGACAACCAGGTATTCAGCCTCGGCAAATCGCACAAAGCTCAAGGACACGTTGGCCGGCAGGATGCTGCCATCGGCGCGCAAACAATCGGTGGCGAAATTCTGCGGCCCCTCCTCGCTGGCCCGTGCGCGCTTCCACAAATTGAGCCAGCGGTCCATATCCAGGGTCGGGTCGAGGTCGACCAGCGGCCGTTCGATCAGTGCACCGGGCTCGTAACCCAGCATGCTCTCGGCCGCACGATTGGCGTAGCGCACGTGGCTGTCCCAGTTGACCCACAGGATGCCGACGGTGCTCTGGTCGATGGAGAACTGCGTCAAGCGCAACGCTTCGGCACCGGCGGCACGGGCGGCGCTTTCTTCGCGGGCGGCCAGCAAGCCATGCTCCAGCACACGTTGCTGGCGGCGCTGCCAGAACACCACGGCCAGGCTGGCGAGCAGCAACAGGCCGAGCAGCAGGCTGAGGTTCTGCCAAAGGCCTTTGGATTCGGATAAACGTGGGTATTTGGGTTGCAGCCAGCGACTGTGCAGTTGATCCAGCTCGCGGGCCGGGATCGCGCTCAGGGCACTTTCCATGATGCCGGCCAGTTCCGGCCAATCCCGGCGAGTAGCCACCCGCAGCAATTGCGGCAGGCCGATGTCCCCGACCACCGCCAGCCCGCTGAACTCGGCCTCTGCAGACAAGCGGCTTAATTGCGCTTCATCCACCACGGCATAACGCGCCTGCTGGCTGACCAACAGTTGCAAGGCCTGGCGCTCCATGGGCACGCCTTGCAGGTTGAGGCCGGGATAGGTACTGCGCAGGTAATCGGCCACGGCGCTGGGCATGCGCACGGCAACCCGGGATTGACCGTCGAGCTTCTCCAGCTCCACGGCACCACCGCCCTCGCGGATGCCGACAATGTGTTGAGGCACACGCATATACGGGTCGGTGAACTGCCACAGACGCAAACCGGCCGGGGTTTGCTGCAGGCCAGGGGCAATGTCCACCTCGTCGTCGCGTACGGCCGCCTCCAACTGCTCCTGATCAGGGAAGTTGCGCCAGGTCAGCTCGATATTCAGCGCCTTGGCCAGCCACTGCATCAACTCGACATTCGCCCCGGACAAGCGCTGCAGGCGTCGGTCGTATTGCGCGTAAGGCGCCTGCAACACCACGCCCACCCGCAACTCCGGGTGCCGGGCCAGCCATTCGCGCTGCGGCGCATTCAGCTGCGCCTGCGGTGTGGCGGGCGCGGGGGAGGCGTTTGCCATCAAGGCAAGGCACAAACAGCCGATAACCAGCAGACAGCGAAAACCCATGATCCACGTCTCACATCACTGACAAATACTGACCAACCCATTAGGCTGCTGGAATCACTTCTGGCCGGAAATCAACGATGTCCTATCGAAACCGTTCGGCACTGCCAGCATTGTGCCTGTCACTGCTGTTTACCAGTGCCTTTTCTGTGCAGGCTGAAGACGCACCGGCACCGGCTGCCGAAAAACCCGTCGAACGCCAACCCCTGCCCGAGCGTAGCCAGGAAGAGGCCAGCGCCCTGGAACGCAAAATCCCGCAGCAAGAGCAGCAACAGTTGCAGGCCGGCAGTGATTCATTCCTTGCCCTGTGGAAACCGGCCAACAGCGCCGAACCCGAAGGCGTGGTGATTATCGTACCGGGCGCCGGCGAAAATGCTGACTGGCCGCAAGCAATCGGCCCGTTGCGACGTAAATTGCCGGATGCCAATTGGGGCAGCCTCAGCCTGTCGTTACCGGACGTGAGCATGGACACCCTGCCACCGCGTGTCATGGAGGCACCCAACGCCACCGTCGACACCAGCAGTAAAGACGCGAGCACCGCCGACAAACCAATCGAGCAAGCCGCCAGCGCCGAGGCGGAAGGCACCGACCCGGCGGTGGTCCCGGGTGCCGACGAACAGGACAAGACCGACGCCTCGCGCATCTTCGCGCGCATCGATGCCGCCGTGGCTTTTGCCCAGACCCAGAGCGCACGCACGGTGGTGCTGGTGGGCCATGGCACTGGCGCCTGGTGGGCGGCGCGTTACCTGACTGAAAAACAACCCTCCCAGGTGCACAAGCTCGTGATGGTTGCCGCCCAGACGCCTGCCGGGCGTCATCCGGATGTGCAGCAACTGGCGCCGGCGCTGAAGCTGCCGACGGCCGACGTCTTCTATCAAGACAACGCTCAAGCACGCAACAACGCCCTGGCGCGCGCCCAGGCCGCGAAGCGCTTGAAGAATGACGGCTATAAGCAGGTGTCATTGAAGACCCTGCCCGGCAACAGCGCCGCCGAGCAGGAACAGTTGTATCGCCGGGTTCGCGGCTGGTTGAGCCCGCAGGCCAGCGCCGACTGAGGATCAGCACAGAACCAATGTGGTTATCCGTGAAAGACTGGCCTCTAACGAAAATCCCGGCGCTCGCGAATCAATGAATAGGCATTGTGCAATTCACGGGTGCGCTCGGTCGCCTCACGCACTTGCGCGGGGCTGGCGCCACTGCCGGCCACCTTGTCCGGGTGGTGACGGCTCAGCAGGCGGCGATAGGCACGCTTGATGACCGACGGCTCGGTGGTAGCGGTCACGCCGAGCAAGCGCAATGCTTCCTGGTAGGTCGTGCCACGATTGACCAGCGGCTTGCGCTCAGGTGTGTAGTCGGCCGCCAACGCCTGGAGCTGTTGCGGTGTCCAGCCCAACCACTTCCCCCACAGGTCGATCAAGTCGCGCTCGGCGGCATCCGCCTTGCCGTCCGCCCAGACCATCCGCCAGCACGCCCGCAACACCCCTTCCGCCGCATGGGGCTGGGCCTTGAGCACACGCAGGTAGCGGCGTACCCGGTCGGAACCGGATTTGCCGCGGTTGAACGCCGCAATCGCGCGGCGCTGGGCCGACTCGGTCATGTCCAGTGAGCGCATTTCCTGCCGCGCCTGCTGGATATGCCCGTCTACCACACGCCCGTTGCTTTTGGCCAGGCGCCCGAGCAACACAAACAATAACTCGTCATTGCGTAACGCCGGACGCCCGCCCAAGCGCTCGCGCAACTGTGCCCAACTGTGCAGTTGCAGGCGGCGATCCAGCGCCTGCCCCAACAGCGCACCCAACAAGGCCCCCGGAATACTGGCAATGGCAAAGCCAGCCCCGGCGCCGATCAGCGTCCCTGGCCACAACATGCTACTGCCCCGCTGTCAGCAGGGTTTCGACGTGCGCCAGGCGCTCCAGCGTGCCGACATCAATCCAGCGTCCCGCCATGTGTTCCCCCGTTACCAAACCTTTCGCCATGGCCGCACGCAGCAGCGGCGCCAGCTTGAAGGCACCGGCGCTGCAACCCTCGAACAGCCGGGGGTCGAGCACTGAAATGCCACTGAAGGTCAGGTTATCGGCACCGGGCGCCGCATCATGAAGCAAGCCCTGATCAAGGTAGAAATCACCGCCCGAGGGGTGATGTGCCGGGTTGTCGACCATCACCAGATGAGCCAGGCCCTTAAGCGGCTGCTTGAGTCGGGTGAAGTCGTAGTCGGTCCAGATATCGCCGTTGACCACCAGGAACGGCTCATCCCCCAGCAGCGGCAGCGCCTGGAAAATCCCGCCGCCGGTTTCCAGCGGTTCGCCCTCCGGGGAATAGCGGATACGCAAGCCGAACTGCGCGCCATCCCCCAGGTAGCGCTCGATCTGCTGGCCGAGCCAGGCATGGTTGATCACCACATCGGTAAAGCCGGCCTTGGCCAGCGCCTCCAGGTGGTACTCGATCAGGCGCTTGCCGCCGGCCTGCACCAGCGGCTTGGGCGTGTGCAAGGTGAGCGGACGCATCCGCTCGCCTTTGCCGGCGGCCAGGATCATGGCCTTCATACGCTGGCCTCTGCGGGCTGCCGCAGGCTGGTCAGTAACTCAGCCAGTTCGCTCAACTCCGGGCGATCGGCCAGCACCGCCTCTATATAAGCAAAGAAGCGCGGTACGTCGGCCAGGTAGCGTGGCTTGCCGTCGCGATGGCAGATGCGCGCAAAGATACCGATGACCTTGAGGTGGCGCTGCACGCCCATCAGGTCGCTGGCGCGCAGGAAGTCTTCGAAATCCGGCTGTACCGGAATGCCGGCCTGGCCCGCACGTTCCCAGTAGTCGCGCTGCCATTCCCGCACACGGGCCTGGGGCCAGCTGAGAAAGGCGTCCTTGAACAGGCAGGTAATGTCGTAGGTGACCGGACCATACACCGCGTCCTGAAAATCCAGCACGCCAGGGTTAGGCTCGCTGATCATCAGGTTGCGTGGCATATAGTCGCGGTGCACCAGCACTTTGGGTTGCGCCAGGGCGCTGTCGATCAAGTGATCGCTGACACGCTGCCAAAGTGCCTGCTGCCGGGTATCCAGCTCGAGACCCAAGTGTCGGCGCACGTACCATTCGGGAAACAATTCGAGTTCACGGCGCAGCAAGGCGACGTCATAGCTGGGCAGTGGTGCGTCCATCGGCAACTGCTGATAAGCCAGCAAGGCGTCAATGGCATCGGCAAACAATTGATCGGCGTTTTCGTCGTTTATCACGTCCAGGTAGGTTTTTCTGCCCAGGTCATTGAGCAAAAGAAAGCCTCGCGGCAAGTCTTGTGCATAAATTTTTGGAACATTTATTCCCGACGTCGACAACAAATAAGCGATATCGACGAAAGGCTTGCAGTTTTCCTGAGGGGGCGGCGCGTCCATTACCACGAAAGTCCGACCGCCGCCTTCCCAACGGAAATAGCGCCTGAAACTCGCGTCGCTGCTGGCCGCGGTCAATGTGGCCGGGGGTACGGCACCCCAGCCTTGAGCGTTGAAAAGGATCGGCAACTGCTCATCCAGCCAGACTTCCAGCTGCTGTAAACGTAGATCTTGCTCGGGCATTACAAGGGTCTCCGACGGCGCTAGCCGTCAAGCGGGTCATGCTTTATTATCACGCATCTTTTTCAGACCATCGAGAGGCGTGCGGCCCAAACCGCGGGCAGATGGCACGCAGGAAGCCCGGACTAATAAGATGGCATTGAAATCCCCCGCGTTTCGTAGAAAATTTCCGTTGCTGGTAACCGGCAGTCTGCTGGTCATGCAACCCTTCGCCACCTCATTCGTGGTCGCCGCGGAACAGTATGACTGCTCAGTCTCTGCTTCGGGTGCCTGGGACTGCGCGCCGAAGACCGCCGCCGCCCCATTGCCACCGCGCCCGGTGCATGACGGCGCAGCCGTCAGCTCGGCCAACAGCACGGCGCAGGCCGACGCTGGCGGCAGTGCCGAAGCCGAGCCGAAGACCGCACTGGTCACCGAGTCCAAGGGCCGTGGCCTGCGTTCGCGCAGCGCCGACTACAGCCACTTGGACTGGGTGCCTCGCGAAAAGTTGACCGCAGCCCAGCTGGCGGAAACCGGTCCTTACTGCGGCGGTGCGTACATCGAGCCAACTCGTCCTGGCATGAACGACAAGACGAACAAGAGCGATGCGCCCACCTTCATCGGTGCCAAGGCCTCTCGTTACGAGCAGGAACAACAAGTCGCAACCCTGGCCGGTGACGTCGTCATGCGCCAGGGCAGCATGCAGCTGGAGTCGGAAGAAGCCAGCCTGTACCAGGCCGAGAACCGGGGCGAGCTGAACGGTAACGTGCGACTGCGCGACAACGGTGCATTGATCGTCGGCGACCACGCCCAGGTTCAACTGGATACCGGCGCTGCGCAGATCGACAACGCCGAATACGTGCTGCACAAGTCGCGTATCCGCGGTAACGCGCTGTACGCCAAGCGCGCCGAAAACGCGATCATCCGCCTCAAGGACGGTACCTACACCACCTGCGAGCCGGACAGCAACGCCTGGCAGCTCAGGGGCAACAACATCACGTTGAACCCGGCCACCGGTTTCGGTACGGCCACCAACGCGACGCTGCGGATCAAGAACATTCCGATCCTGTACACCCCTTACATCTACTTCCCGATCGACGACCGTCGTCAGTCCGGCTTCCTGCCACCGAGCTTCAGCACCGGCAGCGAAACCGGCTTTACCCTGGTCACGCCGTACTACTTCAACCTGGCACCAAACTACGATGCCACGTTGTATCCGCAATACATGACCAAGCGCGGCATGATGATGGAAGGCGAATTCCGCTACCTCACCAAGTCCAGCGAAGGCCAGTTCGGCGGCGCGTACCTGAACGACGACAACGACGAACGCAAGAAGCAGACCGACTACGAAAAAACCCGCTACATGCTCAATTGGCAGCACAAGGGCGGGCTGGATTCGCGTGTACTGACCCAGGTCGACTACACCACGATCAGTGACCCTTACTACTTCCAGGACCTCAAGTCCTACCAGGAAGGTGTCGAGAGCCGCGACTACGTCAACCAGCAGGGCTCCGTGGCTTATCGCGGTGACACCTTCCAGGCACGCCTGAACCTGCAGGCTTACCAGCTGGCGACGATCTCCCAGGTCACGCCGTATAACCGCCTGCCGCAGATCACCTTCAACGGTACCCTGCCTTATCATCCGGGTGGCTTGAACTTCAGCTATGAGACCGAAGCCGTACGCTTTGATCGTGACCTGGAAAACGGCAATTTCAGCAATGAGAACGGGGACATCGAGCGCCGCCTCGACACTTATGTCCGCGGTCTTACCCGTGCCAATGGCACGCGCCTGAACGTAGCGCCGGCTGTCGAGTACCCGATGAACTGGACCTACGGCTTTGTAACGCCGAAGCTCAAGTACGTGTACACCAAGTACGATCTGGACCTGGATAACATCGGCAAGAACCAGATCATTGCTGATCAGAATGCGGCAACCGCAGCCAACCCGTACGCGGGCGGCACCTTCAAGAGCTCCCAGGACCGTGCGGTTCCGGTGGCCAGCGTCGACAGCGGCCTGTACTTCGATCGCAACACCAACTGGTTCGGCAAGGATTATCGCCAGACCCTCGAGCCGCGTGCGTTCTACCTGTACGTGCCGAACAAGGACCAGGCCGATATCCCGGTCTTCGACACCAGCGAATACTCGTTCAGCTACGCGTCACTGTTCCGCGACAACCGCTTCAGCGGCTCCGACCGTATCGGCGACGAGAACAAGCTGTCCCTGGGCTTGACCAGCCGGTGGATCGAAGAGAACGGTTTCGAGCGTCAACGCGTATCCGTGGGACAGGCTGTGTACTTCAAGGATCGTGAAGTACAACTGCCTGGCATCCTGGCGGCCGACCGTGCCGATGCACAGTCCGACGTATCGCCCGTTGCCCTGGACTACGAGTTCCGCTTCAACCGCGACTGGCGCGCCACTGCCGACTACAACTGGGATACCGAGGAGCACAGCCCTCGTTCCGGTAGCGCGATGCTTCACTACCAGCCGGAAGACAACCCGAACAAGATCATCAACGTCGGTTATCGCTATCGTAACGACCAGGTCGTCTACAACCAGTTGACCGGCAAATGGCAGTTCGGTGGCGACTACGGTCAACCAGGCGATCCGAACTACGTGAAGGATTACTACAAAATCCAACAACACGACTTCTCGATGATGTGGCCGATCATTCCCCAGTGGAACCTGATCACCCGCTGGCAGTATGACTACGCTCGCAACCGTACCCTGGAAGCCTTCGGTGGTTTCGAGTACGACAACTGCTGCTGGAAACTGCGCGTCATCAACCGTTACTGGGTTTCCAACGACGAATACAGCCAGATCGCCCCGCTTAACGAAAAGGGTGACCACGGGCTCTTCCTGCAGATCGTCCTCAAAGGACTCGGCGGCCTGACCGGCGCCAAGGTAGAGAGCTTCCTCGACAAAGGCATTGAAGGTTATCGTGAACGTGAAGACCAAGCTTTCTGATTGTCTGCGCCCGCTAGTGCTGGGCGCGCTGTTCCTGGGCACCGTATCGGCTCACGCTGCGGTTCAGCAACTGGATAAAGTAGTGGCCATCGTCGATAACGACGTGATCATGCAAAGCCAACTGGACCAGCGCGTCAAGGAAGTGCAGCAAACCATCGCCAAGCGTGGCGGCGGCGTGCCACCGACCAGCGTGCTGGACCAGCAGGTACTGGAACGCCTGATCGTCGAAAACCTGCAACTGCAGATCGGCGAGCGTTCCGGCATCCGCATTTCGGACGAAGAACTGAACCAGGCGGTCGGCACCATCGCTCAGCGCAACAACATGAGCATTGATCAATTCCGCGCGGCCCTGGCCCACGACGGTCTTTCGTATGAAGACGCCCGTGACCAGATCCGCCGCGAAATGATCATCAGCCGTGTGCGCCAGCGTCGCGTTGCCGAGCGGGTCCAGGTATCCGAGCAGGAAGTGAAGAACTTCCTGGCCTCGGACCTGGGCAAGATGCAGCTTTCCGAAGAACTGCACCTGGCCAATATCCTGATCCCGACCCCGGACAGTGCCAACTCCGAGCAGCTGAATGCGGCAGCGGCGAAAACCCAGGCTATCTATGATCGCCTGAAAGCCGGCGCTGACTTTGCCCAGATGGCCATTGCCCAGTCCGGCAGCGACAACGCCCTTGAAGGTGGTGATATGGGCTGGCGTAAAGCGGCTCAACTGCCACCTCCGTTCGACCGTGAACTGAGTGCCATGGAAGTGGGTGGCATCACCCAGCCAGCCCGCACCCCAGGCGGCTTCATCATCCTGAAGTTGCTGGAACGTCGCGGTGGCGAGACCTCGCTGAAAGACGAAGTGCATGTTCGTCATATCCTGGTCAAACCAAGCGAAATCCGCACCGAGGCCCAAACCAAGGAACTGGCCCAGAAGATCTATGACCGCATCGAAAGCGGTGAAGACTTCGCCACCCTGGCCAAGAGCTTCTCGGAAGACCCGGGTTCCGCCCTCAACGGTGGCGACCTGAACTGGATCGACCCGAAAGCCCTGGTGCCTGAGTTCCAGCAGGTAATGGCCGATACTCCGCAAGGCGTACTGTCCAAGCCGTTCAAGACCCAATATGGCTGGCATGTACTGGAAGTCCTTGGTCGTCGCGCCACCGACAACACCAGCCAGGCCCGCGAGCAGCAGGCGCTGAACGTACTGCGTAACCGCAAATACGACGAAGAGCTGCAGACCTGGCTGCGTCAGATCCGTGACGAAGCCTACGTGGAAAACAAGCTGCCAGGCGCCGAGCAAACAGGCACCGACCAGGCAGCTCCGTGAAACCCCAGCGTTTCGCCGTGACACCCGGCGAGCCGGCCGGCATTGGTCCAGACCTGTGCCTGCTGCTCGCCTCGCACCCCCAGCCGCACCCCCTGATTGCCATTACCAGCCGCGACCTGCTCCTTGAGCGGGCCGCGCAGCTGGGTGTGGTCGTCAATCTGCTGGACGTGGGACCGGGCAACTGGCCCGACCTGCCGGCGCCCGCCGGCAGCTTGTATGTGTGGAACACCCCGCTGCAAGCCAAGGTCGTTGCCGGGCAACTCGACAAGGCCAACGCGGCGTTCGTCCTGGAAACCCTGACCCGCGCGGGCCAAGGCTGCATCGACGGCGACTTCGCCGGCATGATCACCGCGCCGGTCCACAAGGGCGTGATCAACGAATCGGGCATTGCGTTTTCCGGCCATACCGAGTTCCTGGCCGAGCTGACCAACACCGCTCAAGTCGTCATGATGCTGGCCACACGCGGCCTGCGGGTCGCCCTGGTGACCACGCACCTGCCACTGCGCGACATTGCCGACGCCATCACCGCCGAGCGTGTGGAGCGCGTTACGCGCATCCTGCATGCCGACCTGCAACAAAAATTCGGCATCGCCCAACCGCGCATCCTGGTCTGCGGGCTCAACCCCCACGCCGGCGAAGGCGGACACTTGGGCCATGAAGAAATCGACATCATTGAACCAACCCTGGAGCGTCTGCGCCTAGAAGGCATGGACCTGCGCGGCCCACTGCCAGCAGACACTCTGTTTACCCCCAAATATCTGGAGCACTGCGACGCAGTGCTGGCGATGTACCATGACCAGGGGCTGCCCGTGCTGAAGTACAAAGGCTTCGGCGCCGCAGTCAACGTGACACTGGGCCTGCCGATCATCCGCACCTCCGTCGACCATGGCACCGCCCTGGACCTGGCAGGCAGCGGCAAGATCGATACCGGCAGCCTGCACGTGGCCCTGGAAACCGCCTATCAGATGGCCGAGACCCGTATATGACCGAGCATTACCAACACCGGGCGCGCAAGCGCTTCGGGCAAAACTTCCTGCACGACGCTGGCGTGATCGACCGTATCCTGCGCTCCATCCGTGCCAAGCCAGAAGACCGCCTGCTGGAAATCGGCCCGGGCCAGGGCGCGTTGACCCAAGGCTTGCTCGCCAGTGGCGGCCAACTAGACGTGGTGGAACTGGACAAGGACCTGATCCCGATCCTCAACCAGCAGTTCGCCGGCAAGCCCAACTTCAACCTGCATCAGGGCGATGCACTGAAGTTCGACTTCAATACCCTCAACGCCGCGCCTAACAGCCTGCGTGTGGTGGGTAACCTGCCGTACAACATCTCCACTCCACTGATTTTCCACCTGCTGAATAACGCCGGGATCATCCGCGACATGCACTTCATGCTGCAAAAAGAAGTGGTGGAACGCCTGGCTGCAGGCCCTGGTGGTGGTGATTGGGGCCGATTGTCGATCATGGTTCAGTACCACTGCCGCGTCGAACACCTGTTCAATGTCGGCCCGGGTGCGTTCAACCCACCACCGAAGGTCGACTCGGCCATCGTGCGACTGGTGCCTCACGCCGTGCTGCCACACCCGGCCAAGGATCACAAATTGCTGGAACGCGTGGTGCGTGAGGCGTTCAACCAGCGCCGCAAGACCCTGCGCAACACACTCAAGGCGCTGCTGAGCAACGCCGAGATCGAAGCAGCCGGCGTCGACGGCAGCCTGCGCCCCGAGCAACTGGACCTGGCCGCGTTCGTGCGCCTGGCCGACCAGCTTGCCATCCAGCCTGCGCCAGTCGCCGACTGAAACACCCAGGCATGGCCAGACACATGTCTGGCCTAGTGCCCACCTCTTGGCCTAGACTGATCCGCATCTGCTGTCCTCCGCTTTTGCTTTTAAGGCCTCTTGCATGTCCGATCCTCGCTACCAGATCGACGTCAGCGTCGTCACCCGCTTCCTCGCGGACCAATCGCAACCTGAACAGAACCGCTTCGCCTTTGCCTACACCATCACGGTGAAAAACAACGGCCAGGTGCCGGCCAAGCTGCTGTCACGCCACTGGGTGATCACCGACGGTGACGGTCAGGTCGAGGAAGTTCGCGGCGCAGGCGTTGTCGGCCAGCAACCGTTGATTGACATTGGCGCCAGCCACACTTACAGCAGCGGCACGGTAATGACTTCCAAGGTCGGCACCATGCAAGGCTCGTATCAGATGAAAGCCACTGACGGCAAACTGTTCGACGCCATCATCAAGCCTTTCCGCCTCGCCGTACCAGGCGCCCTGCACTGATGGCAACGTACGCGATCGGCGACCTGCAAGGCTGTCTGGAGCCTCTCAAGTGCCTGCTTGAACGGGTGGCCTTCGATCCGGCGAACGATCGCCTGTGGCTGGTCGGCGACCTGGTCAATCGCGGCCCCGAGTCCCTGGAGACGCTACGTTACCTGTATAGCCTGCGGGATTCCCTGGTGTGCGTACTGGGCAACCATGACCTGCACCTGCTGGCCGCCGGCAATAACATCGAGCGCCTGAAAAAGGGCGATACCCTGCGCGAAATCCTCGAAGCGCCAGATCGCGCTCCACTGCTTGACTGGCTGCGTCGGCAAAAGATCATGCATTACGACGAAAGCCGCAATATGGCCTTGGTCCATGCCGGTATCCCGCCGCAGTGGACGCTGAAAAAAGCCCTCAAGTGCGCCGCCGAAGTCGAAAACGCCCTGGCCGATGACAGCTTGTACACCGCCTACCTCGACGGCATGTATGGCAACGAGCCAGTGAAGTGGGACAACGACCTCGCCGGCGTCGCCCGCCTGCGGGTGATTACCAACTATTTCACACGCATGCGCTTCTGCACCGCCGAGGGCAAGCTGGACCTCAAGAGCAAGGAAGGCGCCGACACGGCACTGCCCGGCTACAAACCATGGTTTGCCCACAAGGAACGCAAGACCCGCGATACCAGGATCATCTTTGGTCACTGGGCAGCCCTTGAGGGCAAGTGCGACGAACCGGGCGTATTCGCCCTCGACACCGGCTGCGTATGGGGCGGCGCCATGACCCTGATGAACATCGACACCGGCGAGCGTCACGGCTGCCAGTGCCCACCCACTCTTCCCGTTACCCTGCCGGCTGCAGCCAGGCCATAGGAGCCCACCATGAGCGAATTCAAACGTATCCCTCCCGAACAAGCCCAGGCCCTGCGCGAGCAAGGTGCAGTGGTGGTCGATATCCGTGACCAGCCTACTTACGCCGCCGCCCATATCGCTGGCGCCCAGCACCTGGACAACGTCAACATCGCCGATTTCATCCGTACCGCCGACCTTGATGCACCGCTGATCGTGGCCTGCTACCACGGCAATTCCAGCCAGAGCGCAGCCGCCTACCTGGTCAGCCAGGGCTTCTCCGACGTCTACAGCCTGGATGGTGGCTTTGAGCTGTGGCGTACGACGTATCCTGCAGAAATTGCCTCCGGCGATTCGCAATAATTTTTTTCACACCCCGCTACCCCGCGTGACGCTTGGGCTCGCGCCGTTTCTGACGAACGGCGCAGTCAAACTAATTGCGCATCGCGCCTTGCCCTCTCAGATTCCGAACTATCCTTAAGCGCAGGCCATCCGAATCAGGGGAGAGCCGGTACACCGGCGTACGGGTCATCGGTAGCGTTTCAGGGTGTTCTGGGGGGAAAACAGCCATTGGCGTTCGTCAATGACTGCCAGCATCGACTGATAGATCCGGCGTCGGCTCCACGTATCGAGCGAGGTGACGACGTCATGAGTATTTTCAGCCACTTCCAACAACGCTTCGCGTCCACACAGCAGGAAGAACTCACGCTGCAAGAGTATCTCGAGCTGTGCAAGCAGGACCGCAGCACCTACGCATCTGCCGCCGAACGCCTGTTATTGGCGATCGGCGAGCCGGAGCTGGTGGAAACCGCCAACAATTCGCGCCTGTCGCGAATATTTTCCAACAAGGTGATCCGCCGCTATCCGGCCTTTGAAGACTTCCATGGGATGGAAGAATGCATCGACCAGATCGTCTCCTACTTCCGCCACGCCGCCCAAGGCCTGGAAGAGAAGAAACAGATCCTCTACCTGCTCGGCCCCGTTGGCGGTGGTAAATCGTCCCTGGCCGAAAAACTCAAGCAACTGATCGAGAAGGTGCCCTTCTACGCCATCAAGGGCTCGCCGGTCTTCGAGTCGCCCCTGGGCCTGTTCAACGCCACGGAAGATGGCGCGATCCTCGAAGAAGACTTCGGCATCCCACGACGCTACCTCAACACCATCATGTCGCCCTGGGCCACCAAGCGCCTGGCCGAGTTTGGCGGCGATATCAGCCAGTTCCGCGTGGTGAAACTCTACCCGTCGATCCTCAACCAGATCGGCGTGGCCAAGACCGAACCGGGCGACGAGAACAACCAGGACATTTCGGCGCTGGTGGGCAAGGTCGATATCCGCAAACTGGAAGAATTCCCGCAGAACGACGCCGACGCCTACAGCTACTCGGGCGCACTGTGCCGGGCCAACCAGGGCCTGATGGAATTCGTGGAAATGTTCAAGGCGCCGATCAAGGTGCTGCACCCACTCCTTACCGCCACCCAGGAAGGCAACTACAACAGTACCGAAGGCCTGGGCGCGATTCCGTTCACCGGGATCCTGCTGGCCCACTCCAACGAATCGGAATGGCACACCTTCCGCAACAACAAGAACAATGAAGCCTTCATCGACCGGATCTACATCGTCAAGGTGCCGTACTGCCTGCGGGTCAGCGATGAAATCAAGATCTACGACAAGCTGCTGTTCAACAGCTCGCTGGCCAAGGCCCACTGCGCACCCGACACCCTGAAGATGCTCGCCCAGTTCACCGTGCTGTCGCGCCTCAAGGAGCCGGAAAACTCGAATATCTATTCGAAGATGCGCGTGTACGACGGCGAGAACCTCAAGGACACCGATCCCAAGGCCAAGTCGATCCAGGAATATCGCGACACAGCGGGCGTGGATGAAGGCATGAACGGCCTGTCGACGCGCTTTGCGTTCAAGATCCTGTCCAAGGTCTTCAACTTCGACCCCCATGAGATCGCGGCCAACCCGGTGCACCTGCTGTATGTGCTGGAGCAGCAGATCGAACAGGAACAATTCCAGGCCGAAACCCGCGAACGCTACCTGCGCTTCCTCAAGGAATACCTCGCGCCGCGCTACATCGAGTTTATCGGCAAGGAAATCCAGACCGCGTACCTGGAGTCCTACAGCGAGTACGGCCAGAACATCTTCGACCGCTACGTGCTGTATGCGGACTTCTGGATCCAGGACCAGGAATACCGCGACCCGGAAACCGGCGAAATCCTCAACCGCGTAGCCCTCAACGAAGAATTGGAGAAGATCGAAAAACCCGCCGGCATCAGCAATCCGAAGGATTTCCGCAACGAAATCGTCAACTTCGTACTGCGTGCCCGCGCCAACAACAACGGCAAGAACCCTACCTGGCTCAGCTACGAGAAGCTGCGGGTGGTCATCGAGAAGAAAATGTTCTCCAACACCGAGGATCTGCTGCCGGTCATCAGCTTCAATGCCAAGGCCAGCAAGGAGGACCAGCAAAAACACAACGACTTCGTCACACGAATGGTCGAGCGCGGCTACACCGACAAACAGGTACGACTGCTCTCCGAGTGGTACCTGCGGGTGCGCAAATCGCAGTAAGGCAGCGATGGGCGTCCACTGCCAGGTCATGGACCTGGCAGTTGACCGCTTGTCTCTAAGCTTCCAGCTCGCCGCTTGAAGCTTGTAACGTGAAGCTGCCCGGAGGGCTCCTCATGAGCTATGTGATCGACCGACGCCTTAATGGCAAGAACAAGAGCACGGTAAACCGCCAGCGTTTCCTGCGGCGTTACCGTGACCACATCAAAAAGGCTGTTGAAGAGGCCGTCAGCCGCCGTTCCATTACAGACATGGAGCATGGCGAACAAATCAGCATTCCCGGACGCGACATCGACGAACCGGTGCTGCACCACGGCCGGGGCGGCAAGCAGACTGTCGTGCACCCCGGCAATAAAGAGTTCACCACCGGCGAGCATATCCAGCGCCCGCAGGGCGGTGGCGGCGGTAAAGGCCCGGGCAAGGCCGGCAACTCCGGCGAAGGCATGGACGAGTTCGTGTTCCAGATCACCCAGGAAGAATTCCTCGAGTTTATGTTCGAAGACCTGGAACTGCCCAACCTGGTCAAACGTAACCTGACCGGCACCGATACCTTCAAGACCGTACGCGCCGGGATCAGCAACGAAGGCAACCCCTCTCGAATCAACATCATCCGCACGCTGCGCTCGGCCCATGCGCGGCGTATCGCCCTGTCGGGCAGCAGCCGCGCCAAATTGAGGGCGGCGAAGGAAGAGTTGGCGCGTTTAAAGCGCGAAGAGCCGGACAACTTCGGCGATATCCAGGAAATCGAGGTGGAAATAGAGAAACTCAGCGCGCGCATCCACCGCGTACCGTTCCTCGATACCTTTGACCTCAAGTACAACCTGCTGGTCAAGCAGCCCAACCCCAGCTCAAAAGCCGTGATGTTTTGCCTGATGGACGTGTCAGGCTCGATGACCCAGGCGACCAAGGACATCGCCAAGCGTTTCTTTATCCTGCTGTACCTGTTTCTGAAGCGGAACTACGACAAGATCGACGTGGTGTTCATCCGCCATCACACCAGCGCACGGGAAGTGGATGAGGAGGAGTTTTTCTACTCGAGGGAAACCGGCGGCACCATCGTGTCCAGCGCCTTGAAGCTGATGCAGGAGATCATGGCCGAGCGCTACCCGGCCAACGAGTGGAATATCTACGCGGCCCAGGCCTCCGACGGCGACAACTGGAACGACGATTCGCCGATCTGCCGCGACATCCTGATCAACCACATCATGCCGTTTGTGCAGTACTACACTTACGTCGAAATCACCCCCCGTGAGCACCAGGCACTGTGGTTCGAATACGAGCGCATCGGCGAAGCCTTTGCCGACACGTTCGCACAACAGCAACTGGTCTCGGCCGGCGATATCTATCCGGTCTTCCGTGAACTCTTCCAGCGCAGGTTAGTGACATGACCGCCAAAAAAGAGACTAAGCGCCAACCCATTTCCACCGGCTCCGAGTGGACCTTTGAACTGATCCAGGCCTATGACCGGGAAATCAGCCGCATCGCGGCGGGTTATGCCCTGGACACCTACCCCAACCAGATCGAAGTGATCACGGCCGAACAGATGATGGATGCCTACGCCTCCGTCGGTATGCCCCTGGGTTACCACCACTGGTCATACGGCAAACACTTCCTCAGCACCGAAAAGTCGTACACCCGGGGCCAGATGGGCCTGGCCTACGAGATCGTGATCAACTCCGACCCGTGCATCGCCTACCTGATGGAAGAAAACACCATCTGCATGCAGGCGCTGGTGGTGGCCCATGCCTGCTATGGGCACAACAGTTTCTTCAAGGGCAACTACCTGTTCCGCACCTGGACCGACGCCAGCTCGATCATCGATTACCTGGTGTTCGCCAAGCAGTACATCATGCAGTGCGAGGAGCGCCACGGTATCGACGCCGTGGAGGACTTGCTCGACTCCTGCCATGCCCTGATGAACTATGGCGTCGACCGCTACAAGCGCCCATACCCTATTTCTGCCGAGGAAGAGCGCCTGCGCCAGAAGGAGCGCGAGGAGCACCTGCAGAAGCAGATCAACGACCTGTGGCGCACCATTCCCAAACGCGCCGGCAAGAACAGCGACAAGGACAACGCGCGGTTCCCCGCCGAACCCCAGGAAAACATCCTGTATTTCCTGGAAAAGCACGCACCGCTGCTGGAGCCGTGGCAACGGGAAATCGTGCGTATCGTACGCAAGATCGCCCAGTACTTTTACCCACAGCGCCAGACCCAGGTGATGAACGAAGGTTGGGCAACGTTCTGGCACTACACGCTGATGAACGACCTGTACGACGAAGGCCTGGTCACCGACGGCTTCATGATGGAGTTCCTGACGTCCCACACCAGCGTGGTGTTCCAACCCGGCTTCGACAGCCCGTATTACAGCGGGATCAACCCTTACGCGCTGGGTTTTGCCATGTACCGCGATATTCGGCGCATGTGCGAACACCCCACCGATGAAGACCGCCGCTGGTTCCCGGAAATCGCCGGCAGTGACTGGCTGTCGACGATCAAGTTCGCCATGAGCAGCTTCAAGGATGAGAGCTTTATCCTGCAGTACCTCTCACCCCAGGTGATCCGCGACCTCAAACTGTTCAGCATCCTGGATGATGACCTCAAGGATGACCTGGTGGTGCCGGCCATCCACGATGAACCCGGCTACCGCACCATCCGTGAAACCCTGGCGGCGCAATACAACCTGGGCAACCGTGAGCCCAACGTGCAGATCTACAGCATCGATGTGCGCGGCGACCGCTCTCTGACCCTGCGCCACCAGCAGCACGACCGCAAACCCCTGGGCGAATCCACCGAAGAAGTGCTCAAGCACCTGCATCGGCTCTGGGGCTTCGACATCCACCTGGAAACCCTGCAAGGCGACCAAGTGATGAAGACCCACCATGTGCCACCGCGCAACGATCACAACGACAACGACTACGGCCGCCTGGACCTGGCCGTCGTTCATCTCTGAAACAGCAAAGCCTCCATTGGCCAGGCACAGGCGGTATCCTGTGCCGCTAATGGAGGCTTTTTCATGAAAATCTACAAAGTCGGCGGCGCCGTGCGTGACCGCCTGCTGGGCATCAAGGTCACCGATGTCGACCGCGTGGTCGTCGGCGCGAGCACCCAAGAGATGCTCGCCAAGGGTTTCAAGCCAGTGGGTTCGGACTTCCCGGTGTTCCTGGACCCGAAAAACGGCGATGAGTACGCCCTGGCCCGCACCGAGCGCAAGAGTGGTCGGGGTTACGGTGGTTTTGTGTTTCACGCCAGCCCCGAGGTGACGCTGGAAGAAGACCTGATCCGTCGCGACCTGACCATCAACGCCATGGCCGAAGACGACGACGGTAACCTGACTGATCCGTATCACGGCCAGCGCGACCTTGAGTCCCGCATACTTCGTCACGTTTCCCCCGCATTCGCCGAAGATCCACTCAGAGTTCTCCGTGTCGCCCGTTTTGCCGCGCGCTACGCACACCTGGGTTTTACGGTAGCACCGGAGACGCTGGAGCTGATGCGTCAACTCAGCGAGTCCGGTGAATTGGAAGCCCTGACCCCAGAGCGCAGCTGGAAAGAAATCTCCAGGGCGTTGATGGAAGATCAGCCAGAGGTGTTTATCCAGGTACTTCGGGACTGTAATGCGCTGAAGATCTTGATGCCGGAAGTGGACGCACTCTTTGGCGTGCCACAACCCGAGGCCCATCACCCCGAGATCGACACGGGTGTGCACACCTTGAGCGTGCTGGAACAAGCTGCCGTGCACAAACAGCCCCTGACCGTACGCTGGGCCTGCCTGCTGCATGACCTGGGCAAGGGCCTGACGCCTGTGGATAAGTTACCGCAGCACATCGCTCATGAGCATCGAGGCTTGAAGCTGATCAAGGCCGTCAATGAGCGCTTCAAAGTGCCAAGGGATTGCCAGGAATTGGCGCTATTGGTGGGCCAGTATCACACCCACGGTCATCGCGCGCTGGAGCTGAAAGCCTCGACGCTGCTGGAGTTGCTGCAAAGTTTTGACGTATACCGCAGGCCACAGCGCTTTGAGGAGTTTGTGGTAGCCTGCGAAATGGATGCCCGGGGCCGCAAGGGGCTGGAGCGAAGAAGTTACCCACAGGCGGATTACTTACGCGGCGCGGCGAAAGCAGCGCGCGAGGTTGCAGTTGCGCCACTGCTTGAGCGGGGATTCAAGGGGCCGGAGTTGGGCGAGGCGCTCAAGCGTGAACGACTCAGAGCACTCAAAGCCTACAAGGAACTACACAAACCCTTGTAGGAGCGAGTCCGGGGTGAGTTGCTGGCCCTGCCATTCAAACCCGACAGGCGCCAGCACCTGATCAATCTGAGCATCACGCCACAACGCAGCCATCGTCTTGCCCGCTTCAGGGTGCACCCGATCCGGCGCCATCATCGACAGCGGCCACAGCACAAAGGCATTTTTCAGGATCTCCGCCCGCGGCAGGATCAAACCATCGAAGTCACCCACCAACTCGCCATACAGCAGCACGTCGATATCCAGCGGCAGGCCTTTGCGATCCGGCGCATAGCGGCCATTGTCAGCCTCGATGGATTTCAAACGACGATCCAACTCCATCAATGACAGGTCGGTATAGGCCGACACCACCAGATTGAAGAAGGGCCCGCTTTTGATGCCCACCGGCTGGCTCTCGAACACCGCCGAGCAGCGCATATCCGTCAGGAAACTCGCCAACGCGTCGAGCCCGGCGCGCAGGTGGGGCTCGCGCTCGATATTACTACCGAGGCCAAGGTAAACCTGAGTCAGCGACATCCGCGCTCAATCTCCACGCCTACACCCTTGGCAGCCGGCACTGCGCCGGGCTTGGTCACCCTGAGGTGCAGCCAGGGAATCTGGAACTCGCTCATCAGCACTTCGGCCAGGCGTTCGGCAAAGGTCTCGACCAGCTGGTACTGGGACTGCTCGGCAAAGGCCTGGATCCGCGCGGACACGCTGGCGTAATCCAGGGCCAGGGCCAGGTCGTCGCCAGCCGCAGCCGGGCGGTTATCCCAAGCGAAGCTCAGGTCCAGGCGCAGGCATTGGCGGATCCCGCGCTCCCAGTCGTAGGCCCCGATCACGGTGTCGACTTCCAGGCCTTCGATAAACACTCTGTCCAAGCTCTTCTCCGCAGCACGACAAGGGCGCGATGCCCCGTTAGAATCAGGGCATCCTCGCCCGGAATAGTTAGCATGTTTTGGTCACTGGCGATTCTCGCCTACCTGCTCGGCTCGCTGTCCTTCGCCATTTTGCTCAGCCGCCTGACGGGAAATCCCGACCCGCGAATGAGTGGTTCAGGCAATGCCGGCGCCACCAATATGTTGCGCCTGGCCGGCAAGAAGCTCGCCGTACTGACGCTGCTGGGCGACGTATGCAAGGGCCTGTTGCCCGTACTGATCGCCAACCTCGCCGGCCTGACCCTGCAGCAGCAGGCCTGGGTGGGCGTGTGCGCCGTCCTCGGCCATCTGTTTCCCCTGTACTTCCGTTTTCGCGGCGGTAAAGGTGTCGCCACGGCAGCCGGCATGCTGCTGGGGATCTACCCGCCGGCGGCATTGCTGGCCGTGCTCGCCTGGTTGCTGACGTTCTACCTGACCCGCACCAGCTCGCTGGCAGCTCTGATCGCCACACCGCTCACCCTGCCGTTGCTGGCCTGGCAGGAACCGGCGGCGCTGCTGCCGATGAGCGTGCTGACACTGCTGATCGTCTGGCGACACCGGGGCAATCTACGCGACCTGTTTGCCGGGCGCGAACGGCATTTTTAAATACCGCCAATGAGCCCGACTCATGTTGCACACTTACAAGGGCGGCAGCTGCTCCATCGGCCAGCGCGCCTGCACGCTGATCGCCAGGCTTTCGTGCTGCCCCGCCTGCAGGCGCTGACAACCGGCATAGGCGATCATCGCGCCGTTGTCGGTGCAGAACTCAGGGCGGGCGTAGAACACATCACCCTTCATATCACCGAGCATCTTTTCCAATGAACTGCGCAACGCCTTGTTGGCGCTGACGCCACCGGCGATCACCAGGCGCTTCATGCCGGCCTGTTTCAGGGCGCGCTTGCACTTGATGGTCAAAGTCTCCACCACGGCCTGCTGGAACGCCAGCGCGATGTCGCAACGGGCTTGCTCACTGTCGTCCCCGGCGCTGACACTGTGCTGCCAGGTATTCAATGCGGAGGTTTTCAAGCCGCTGAAGCTGAACATCAGGCCAGGGCGATCGCACATCGGGCGCGGGAAGGTGTAGCGACCGACAACGCCTTTTTCGGCAAGGCGGGCAATTTCCGGCCCACCCGGGTAATTGAGGCCCATCATCTTCGCGGTCTTGTCGAAAGCTTCGCCGGCGGCGTCGTCCAAGGACTCGCCCAACAGCGTGTATTGACCGATTCCGTCGACCTGGACCAGCTGCGTATGCCCGCCCGAAACCAACAAAGCGACGAACGGGAACTGCGGCGGGTTTTCTTCCAGCATCGGCGCCAGTAAATGGCCTTCCATATGGTGCACGCCGAGGGCCGGAATGCCCCAGGCAAAAGCCAGCGCCTGGGCACAAGAGGCGCCAACCAGAAGGGCTCCGACCAATCCGGGGCCCGCCGTATAGGCAATCGCATCGATCTCGGTCGGCACGCAACCGGCCTCGTCCAACACCTGGCGAATCAACGGCAGCATACGTTTGACGTGATCACGACTGGCCAGCTCCGGCACAACGCCGCCATAGGCCCGATGCAAGTCGATCTGACTGAACAGTGCATCGGCCAAAAGCCCGCGTTCACTGTCGTAAAGTGCGACACCGGTTTCGTCGCAGGAGGTTTCAAGTCCCAGTACTAGCATGGGTTTGCGCCTTGTAGAGGCTGAATTCGAAGGCGCGCATAATAGTCGCCACTCCCCCTCCCGACTAGCGGTTTTCGATCAGAGGCTTTGCATTCCTGGCAATGAGGGGTTAACATCCGCAACCCTTAAAAACCGACGACCTCAGCCGCGAATTTTTTGCGACGAGAACGTTGATTCCCGGTAATGAAAGAAGGTAGCTCTGGATGCCAGCCGTCAAAGTAAAAGAGAACGAACCCTTCGACGTAGCTCTGCGTCGTTTCAAGCGCTCCTGCGAAAAAGCCGGTGTTCTGGCTGAAGTTCGTAGCCGCGAATTTTATGAGAAGCCAACTTCTGAGCGTAAGCGTAAAGCAGCAGCCGCTGTTAAGCGTCACGCCAAGAAAGTTCAGCGCGAACAGCGCCGCGCCGTTCGTCTGTACTAATACACAGACGTTCGTAGCAAGCTTCTGCCAAGCCCGGCCCTCAGCCGGGCTGTTGGCATTTGCGGATATCGCTTGATGCTTCATCGTTGACGCCGCACACGCGACTGATACACCTGCTTCAAACGTCAGGACTGGCTCTTTTGCCAGCGGTGCACGTCTCTTCTGACGAGCCTAACAAGGCTACTGACGAGCACACTCATTTTATAAGCAGGCGATCAACTGTATCGGCTGTGCCCAGCGACGAGCATCCGAGGCCACGATTGGCCGGCGCCGGACTCGAGGGCAACATTTCCAGGCCGACACACTGATTGAAACTAACGTCAGTGAATGTTCGGCAGATACACTTCCTGACAGCCCAAGCAGACGATTGATGGTCAAGCCATTCGATACGTGCGCTTGAGCACTTCACGGGCACTCATTTACACGCAGTGATGACGAGAACGCCATGGCCGGGCTGATTCCCCAGAGCTTTATTGACGACCTTCTGAACCGCACCGACATTGTCGATGTTGTCAGCTCGCGCCTGCAATTGAAGAAAGCCGGCAAAAACTACACGGCCTGCTGCCCGTTCCACAAGGAAAAAACCCCGTCGTTCAGCGTCAGCCCCGACAAGCAGTTCTACTACTGCTTCGGCTGCGGCGCAGGCGGCAACGCCCTCGGCTTCCTGATGGACCACGACAACCTGGACTTCCCCCAGGCGATCGAGGACCTGGCGAAAGCCGCCGGCATGGAAGTCCCCCGCGAAGAAAGTGGCCGCCCGCATAAACCACGGCAACCCACCGACTCGCCGCTGTACCCCCTGCTGACTGCCGCTGCCGACTTCTACCGTCAAGCCCTTAAAAGCCATCCGCAGCGCAAGGCCGCCGTCGACTACCTGAAAGGGCGCGGCCTGACCGGCGAAATCGCCCGGGACTTCGGCCTCGGCTTTGCTCCACCTGGCTGGGACAACCTGTACAAACACCTGAGCAGCGATACCCTGCAGCAAAAAGCCATGATCGACGCCGGCCTCCTGGTTGAGAACGCCGAGACCGGCAAGCGCTACGACCGCTTCCGCGACCGCGTGATGTTCCCGATCCGCGACAGCCGTGGTCGCATCATCGCCTTCGGCGGCCGAGTGCTGGGGGATGACAAGCCCAAGTACCTGAACTCCCCGGAAACCCCGGTATTCCACAAGGGCCAGGAACTCTATGGCCTGTTCGAGGCGCGCAAGAACAATCGAAACCTCGATGAAATCATCGTGGTCGAAGGCTATATGGACGTGATCGCCCTGGCCCAGCAAGGTTTGCGCAACGCCGTGGCCACCCTCGGCACCGCCACCAGCGAAGAACACTTGAAGCGCCTGTTTCGCGTCGTGCCAAGCGTGCTGTTCTGCTTCGACGGCGACCAGGCCGGCCGCAACGCCGCCTGGCGCGCGCTCGAAGCCACCCTGTCGAGCCTGCAGGATGGGCGCCGCGCGCGCTTTCTGTTCCTGCCCGAAGGGGAAGACCCGGACACCCTGGTGCGCTCCGAAGGCACCGACGCATTCCGCGCCCGCATCAATCAACATGCGCAACCGTTGGCGGATTATTTCTTCCAGCAACTGACCGAAGAAGCCGACCCACGCTCCCTCGAAGGCAAGGCCCATATGGCCACCCTCGCGGCACCCTTGATCGACAAGGTTCCAGGCGCGAACCTGCGCACCCTGATGCGCCAACGCCTGCTGGAAATTACAGGACTGAGTGGCGAGGCCGTCAGCCAGCTGGTGCACAGCGCACCGCAGGACGCGCCGCCCGCCTACGACCCCGGCATGGATTATGACGCCATGCCGGACTATGCCGACTTCCATCAACCCCAGGAGGCGTATGCCCCCCAGCAGGAATGGACGCCGAAGAAGCCCGGTGCCGGCGGCAAGAAATGGGACAAGAAACCCTGGAGCAAAAACGGCAAGCGCGGCGATCGCGATGAAGCCTATGCCCCGCGCACACCGGTCGCCGTAGAAGCGCCCACATTGATTGCCCTGCGCACGCTTATCCACCACCCGCAATTAGCGAGCAAGGTTGAAAGCGCCGACCATTTTGCCAACGCGAGCAATACCTACGCTCAGGTGCTGATCGCACTGATCGAGGCCGTGCAGAAAAATCCTAAGCTAAACTCCATTCAGCTGATGGCTCGCTGGCATGGCACAGAACAGGGTCGTTTGTTGAAGGCGCTCGCGGAAAAGGAGTGGCTAATTGACGGCGATAACCTTGAACAACAGTTTTTAGACACCATTACTAGGTTATCCGCGGGCCAGCACACGCAGACCCTCGATGAACTCATCAAGAGAGCAAGACAGCCGGGATTATCGGCTGAAGAGCAAATTCAGATAGCAAAACAGATGCGCGACCTCTTAAAACAGAATGTTTCCGCATCAAACCCGACCTCAGCTGGCGTGTGAGGTCATAGCTCGGGTATAATCCTCGGCTTGTTTTTTGCCCGCCAAGACCTTCAGTGGATAGGGTGTTATGTCCGGAAAAGCGCAACAGCAGTCTCGTATCAAAGAGTTGATCACCCTTGGTCGTGAGCAGAAGTATCTGACTTACGCAGAGGTCAACGATCACCTGCCTGAGGATATTTCAGATCCAGAGCAGGTGGAAGACATCATCCGCATGATTAATGACATGGGGATCCCCGTACACGAGAGTGCTCCGGATGCGGACGCCCTTATGTTGGCCGACGCCGATACCGACGAGGCAGCCGCTGAAGAAGCCGCTGCCGCGTTGGCCGCGGTGGAGACCGACATCGGTCGCACGACTGACCCTGTGCGCATGTATATGCGTGAAATGGGTACCGTCGAGTTGCTGACACGCGAAGGCGAGATCGAAATCGCCAAGCGTATCGAAGAGGGTATCCGTGAAGTGATGGGCGCAATCGCGCACTTCCCTGGCACGGTTGACCACATTCTCTCCGAGTACACTCGCGTCACCACCGAAGGTGGCCGCCTGTCCGACGTCCTGAGCGGTTATATCGACCCGGACGACGGCATCGCGCCGCCTGCTGCAGAAGTACCGCCGCCTGTCGATGCCAAAGCCGCGAAAGCGGACGATGACACCGAAGACGACGATGCCGAAGCCAGCACCGACGACGAAGATGAAGTCGAAAGCGGCCCAGACCCGATCATTGCTGCCCAGCGTTTCGGCGCGGTTTCCGATCAAATGGAAATCACCCGCAAGGCCCTGAAAAAGCACGGTCGCTCCAACAAGCTGGCAATTGCCGAGCTGCTGGCGCTGGCTGAGCTGTTCATGCCGATCAAGCTGGTACCGAAGCAATTCGAAGGCCTGGTTGAACGTGTTCGTAGCGCCCTTGAACGTCTGCGTGCACAAGAGCGTGCGATCATGCAGCTCTGTGTCCGTGATGCGCGCATGCCGCGTACCGACTTCCTGCGCCAGTTCCCGGGCCACGAAGTGGACGAAAGCTGGAGCGACGCCCTGGCCAAAGGCAAGGCGAAGTACGCTGAAGCCATTGGCCGCCTGCAGCCGGACATCATCCGTTGCCAGCAGAAGCTGACCGCACTCGAGACCGAAACCGGTCTGACGATTGCCGAGATCAAGGACATCAACCGTCGCATGTCGATCGGTGAGGCCAAGGCCCGCCGCGCGAAGAAAGAGATGGTTGAAGCGAACTTGCGTCTGGTGATCTCCATTGCCAAGAAGTACACCAACCGTGGCCTGCAATTCCTCGATCTGATCCAGGAAGGCA
>Ga0208898_1000190_pt1 | contig 51771 bp, 57 predicted proteins | sample VirMetDEL_Mar_4_FD_184513 | JGI IMG/M metagenome (GOLD analysis project Ga0208898, IMG submission 184513) | Aqueous microbial communities from the Delaware River and Bay under freshwater to marine salinity gradient to study organic matter... | ecosystem: Environmental > Aquatic > Marine >... | reverse complement strand
ACTTTAGCGTAGTTAACTGATACGTTACGGATGATTGTTTGCATGATAAACTCCTTTACATGCTTGGTTAGAGACATGAGTGTCTCGAAAGATAGTCCCAAAGTGGAACTATCTTAGGTGCTACTCACTTTTTATTTCACCTAGAAAAGTTAACAATGAACGTTGAGAACCTAATCGCTTAACAAGCTGAGTTCCACACCATGAGCCTTGATGCCAACCATTTTCTAAGCTTATCCTAGCGATTGTTTTCATTGTACCGACAAAGACTTCATCGGTTACATTGTGTTTGAAGATGTACTTTCGTTCGTCTTTGAAAGAGCCTTTAGCATACATATCTTTAGTGAAGCCTTCACTGATGTAGCTTTCGAATTTTCTACCTTGTATTTCAAAGTAGCCAGCGTCTTTCTTTAAACCTAATACACGTCTCAGGTTTTCGTTTAGAATTGGATCAATGGTTAGTTTCATTTAGAAATCCTCCTTAATGTAGCCGTTGTAGTCAGTGATTTGTATTGCAATTGGAATTCCTTTTCTTATTTCATTACCTCTAAAAGATATTGGCGTATCTGGTAATAGTAACATTATATTGCCAATTGATTGATTACTTATTAGTACTTCGTCGGGCAGCTCATTCATACAAGAATCTATAACTTTGATAGGTTTTGTACTACGCAAGTTCATTCTCCATTTAGTACTACTTATTTTTGCTCTACCAAATTTGTACAATTCTTCGTATCGATCTCCATCGAATTCGATTTGGATTGAGTAACCACCGTATGGTCCTTCAGTTCTAGTTTTATCCCAATTTAATGTAATATTTTTCACTATAACTTTACGCATTTTTCAGCACCATCACTACTTCTTTGTAGGTTTCTATTTTGTCTTCTAATCTACTGATGATTTTGAATAGGCTATCATTTTGTTCTTTGTAATGAGTTACTTGTTCTTCTAGACTTTCAATTTTCTTATCTGCTAATTCCTGTATTTCTTGGTACGTTTCAATCTCTTGAGCATGTGTTGCTAACTCCGCAATCATCTTAGATTGATTAGAGAGTTTATCGTTTAGTTCATCGATTGTAGTTTGCATTTCTTGTTTAGTCATTTTTATTCTCCTAGCTCTACTTCAAGTTTAATTCCTTCTTTCGGATTAAAGATATTAAATAGTTGGCCGCAAAGTTCGTTAATATCTTTTAGCTGTTCAGCCCTTTCAGGATAATCTTCTTTAATGTCTTCTGCAGTTGAATAGGCAAGTAGTGAAGTATGTAGCATTGCATTTGCAAGCTTTATTTGGAACTCTTTATCTAAGTACATTTAAATCTCCTTAACCAGCATTTAGCACATAGCCAGTAGGTTGCAAAGTCAGTTGCGTCTGACGGTGAATCACAATTGTCACACTTTGGTCTTATATTATGTATATGCATATGATTGTCCAGAGTAAGATTGATTCGATCATTTAGTCCTCCTTCGGTTCACATTATCACACATAAGGACACACCACTACAGGGAATACTCCACGTAAACCCAGAAGTATTCCCAAAGTGGTCCTATTTATGCCCCTGTAGTGCGCATTGACTGTATTCTGTCTTGTTCAGAGTACCACTCAGAGAGAATTTCTTGGAAGAAAGGAGTTTCCCCTGGACCCGCAGCTTCTTCGCAGAGTTCAATGTATTTATCTCTCATTTTCTTTTCAAGACGTTTGTCAGGGTGATATATCTCGCTTATTTCTAAGCCCATTGTCATAGCCTCTTTTGCCTCGATAGCTATTTGTTCATCTTCTCTTACTTCTCTGTCTTGTAGTTCTACCGAAATGTCCTGCATGAGGTTCTCCAGTTGTCTGTTAGACATATCTTTAATGTTAAGGTTACGAATAATCATCACTTTGTTCCTTTCGAGTACTGTTCGATACGCTTCTTGTTCGCTTCAACACGTATCTTGTTGGCTTCTTTCTCTGCCCATTCTTTCAGCGCAGTTGTTGCTAGTCCATTCCACATAATACACTCCTTGTGGCTGTTGAGGATACAATTATCCTTTAGGATAGCACCCCGTAGAGTGCTACCCAGAAGGCAAATTGATTACAGGTTAAAGCCAGTAAGCGCAGAAGCACCAGCAGGCTTTATGCCGCAGAAGAAGTTAGGTGAAAACACCGCACCACCACGCGAGCTAATCTTGTTTGGTGTAACTGCTGTACACACAACAATCTCGACTTGATTGGCATGAGCTTCACGAAGGGCATTGATAAATGCCTCCGGAAAGAAACCACCAAAGACATCTGGCTTACAAGTAAACTCTGCACCAGTATCTAGCCGGATTTTGATGTTGCCAGCTACAGAACCTGCAGCTACAATCTTGCCAACTCCTTGTTGGTTCCTCCAGACAACCGTAGTAGGCTGTCCGTTAAGAACCGGGTTAGAAGGCACGAATGTAGCAATCTCCTGTGCTTGAGTTGCAACAACAGTCATTTGATTAAACTTACCCATAGCTAATCTCCTTGTACTAGGGTGTTAGGGCATGATTGCCCGCAGGACAGAAGTGTCCTCTCGGATAGTCCTAGCAGGACTACCCTGGAAGCTACTCCACAGTTTCAAACTCAACGCCTGTCACATGCTTGATCATACCAAGAACAGCCGGAACTTTAGGATCTTTGGGAGGCAATGCCTGGAGCGCCTCAAATAGACCTTTAGAATCCTTAGCAAGCGTTAGATTGAGCAGCTTTAAATACTCATCATCGACTTCGATAAACATAACAAACTCCTTCTGTTAAGGGAAACCAACAGCGGCAACCCACGAGGACGCTTGGCAAGGGAGGAGAACCAAGCGCCCACGAGGACAGCCAAAAAAAAAAAGAGACCCCCGAAGAGGTCTCTCTTGTTTTATTTGCAGCATCCTTCAACACCGCATCCTTCACCAGGAGTGTATGACTCCTCATCGGGAAACCCGTAGTATTCCCAATCGGGAATTGACTCAGGCTCTTTTGGTGTGGCTACCACACCTGGTGTGGCTTCTAAGGCAGCACCTAGGATTTCTCCAAGAGTTCTGTCCTTAGCTGGTTCAGCCTCTGGTTCGTCTCCGAACTCGCCAACGCCCCAACCACCGCTGTCTGCATAAGACAGCAAGGCTTTGACCTTGGCTTCGGCCTCACCGTACAAGCCTTCATACTCCATGTGCCACATGACGTCTATGCAGACGTTAGTGTTACCACGAAGCGCTTTCTCGAAAGCAGCCACGGACTCGCGAATGACCAGTTCGCGCTTCAGCTCGGTCGTTGTCAAATGTTGCATAGCAACCTCCTTGACACAGCAGGACGGGATTGTCCTACAAAAAAAAAGAAAAAGAAACAGGGGGGACCCCGAAACACAGAGGGGGTACCCAACACCGCTCTACATCTTTTTAACACATAGAGAAAAACCATTAGTACCACTTTGGACCTAAACACCCCCTTATAGGAGATATTTAGAGGACAACTAAATGAACAATAAACGTAAACTGGAACTTCTCAAAGAAGCCAAACGTAGAGAAAAGCTAGGGGCATACAAAGATGATTTCGGCCTCTTTTCAAAAGAACAAATTAGGATTATTACAAAGAATGCTTCACAGGGTTTCGTTCCGTTTGAGTTTAACGAGGCTCAGTCTATCGTAAATAAAAAGATTGAAGAACAGCTAGAGGCTACCGGAAAGGTACGCGCAATTATTCTAAAAGCACGCCAGCAGGGTATCAGTACCTACTGCGCTGCTAGAGTATTCTGGAAGACATTCTTCACTCCCTACACTAGGTCAGTTGTGATGGCGCATGATAGCGCTACCAGTGACGCTCTTTTCAATATGTCGAGAAACATTATCGATAACATGGAAGAGCCACCAACACTAAACAAGTCTAATGCCAAAGAGATTTTATTTGAACATAACAAGAGTGGATACAGGCTCTACACAGCGGGTGCTAAAGAAGCAGGACGAGGAACTACCCCTACGATTGCCCACCTCTCGGAAGTCGGGTTCTGGCAATTCGACGAACAAATCCTAGCAGGACTCTTCCAGGGAATCTCTCAGGAAAACGGTACTGAGGTATTACTGGAAAGTACAGCTAATGGAGCCAGTGGAGAATTCTATCGGTTATACCAGGGGGCTATGAAAGGTGAGAATGAATACATTCCTATTTTCCTACCTTGGTTTATTACAGATGAATATCGTAGGAAGGCACCAGAAGACTTAGACTTAACAGTAGAAGAATGGGATCTAGTAGAAAAATATGAATTGGATAACGATCAGATTTACTGGAGAAGGCTAAAGATAGCAGAGTCAGGGGAGCGAAAGTTCCGTCAGGAGTATCCTGCTAGTCCTGAAGAGGCTTTTCTTGTCTCAGGTAACAGTGTTTTTGACCAAGAGGTTATTAACAGTATACAGGTTATTGCTCCTGACTACGTTAGAGAGTATGACGAGAAGAGTAGTTACTTCGAGGATGCTAAAGAAGGACACTTGGAGATATGGGTACCCCCTTCATTTGAAGGTAGGTTTATTATTGGTGCTGATGTAGCACTTGGCGTAGGTCAAGACTACAGTACAGCAGTTATTCTTGATAAGGAGAGACGGGTCTGTGCACTATTTAGAGATAACTTCACGGATCCTAGTAACTTTGGTGATATTCTATTCTATTTGGGTAGATACTACAACAATGCCTTACTAGCGGTAGAGAGTAATAGTCTAGGTATTGCTACGCTTAATCGACTTAAACAGATGAACTATGTAAACCTATACTATCAGACTAAGGCTGCTAATCTTCTCAATGAAGAGGGTGGAAAACCTGGTTTCAGGACTACTGTTTCTACAAAACCTATGGTAATAGGAAACCTTAAACGGGCAATTGAGGAAGAAGACGTATGGATTCCCTCAGATGTTATGGTTGGGGAGTTAAGAACTTATGTCTCAGCAGAAAACGGGTCAACTAATGCCCTCCCAGGAAACTATGATGATACTGTTATGGCTCTTGCAATCGCATTTGAAGCCTATAGAACGCACCAGCATAGATTAACTGATGATAATGTCTCTTGGAGAGATAAAGTAGGCCACTTAGTGGAGGAGAATACACAATGGCTATAAGAGGTGATGATAATCATCCAGGACTCAAGAACCTAGTGTCTATTAAAGACAGCGAGATGGCTGAAGAATGGCGCAAAAGAGGGCTTGAGGTAAGACGAAAGAATAAAGAGAAGCGAGATTTAGCAAAACAAACTATTCTTGCTATGAAATCCCTTGGAGATGAGGCGCCTGACGCTATGTCGGCACTAAACTACGTGCTAGTACAGGCAATGGAAGACGGGGATACAGATCAAATAATTAAAGTTGCCAGTATTCTAGCAGAATACCAAGCACCGAAGCTAAGTAGGCAAGATGTTACACAGACAAACCTAGATGCTTCAGACCTCACGGACGAAGAGTTACAAGCGGAGCTAGATCGGCTCACGCTACAGTAATGGATGACACTATAAAAAACTACCATTGTCCTCACCTAGTCTGGGCTGCTAGGGGTAGGAAAAGCCCATCTCGTTTTGACTTTAAAAGATTTAAAAGAAGTAGACATAAAAAATATAAGTGTCCAATAGTAAAGCAAGAAAAGCTAAACAAATAGGAGAAGACTATGTTGTTATTTAAAAAAACTTGGGTATTAGAAGAAGACTATAAAGCAGGAGAGTCTATTGATATTTATCATGATGGGTTCGGGCGTATGCACCTTGAACGTCATGTGTCTCCAGAGGAACGCGAACAGATTCAAAAGAAAAAACGCCTAAGACTTCTTAAAGAAGAAGTAGAAGCGTTAGAAAAAGAAGTAGCATAACTATGACTGTAGAAACATTTCTAAAGTGGAAAATCCTCCCAAGGTTTATGATGCTAGCTAGTACTATAATGTCTTGGCGTTGTGCTGAATGGTTTATGGCATTGCCAGATCCAACAGGCGCACAATCCGCTTTTGTATCAGTAGTTATGGGAGTCATGACAGGTGTATTTGGGATTTGGATGGGGCATGAGCAAAAATGATATGGTCTCTTATTTTAACTGCTTGTATGCAGACTAGCTGTATGAATCAAGAAATACAGTGGTTTGAAGATAAACAAGACTGTATAGAATTTAAACTACTACACGAAGAATTACCGCAAGATGGTAATTGGAGTATTGTTGAATACAATTGTAAACTGCTCAATGGAGTAAAAACATGAAAAGTTCGTGTGTAGGAATATGCAAGCTAGATGCAATGGGTAAATATTGTATTGGTTGCGGAAGAACATTAGACCAAATAAAGGAGGCTGGAAATGGCAAGAATCGAGGTTGGAGGAGAAACCTTTAGTGGGTTTAATAAACCTAAACGAACCCCTAACCACCCAACTAAGTCTCATGCTGTTGCAGTTAAAAATCCAGCGACAGGGAGACCAAAGCTCATTCGGTTTGGCTCTCAAGGCGCTAAGGGTAGCCCTAAGAAAAAAGGTGAAAGTGAAAAGTATAAGAAGAGGCGTTTGGCTTGGAAAGCAAGGCATGGCCCAGATATTAAAAAGGGTCCAATGAGTGCAGCTTATTGGGCTAATAAAGTCAAGTGGTAAACCCAGGAGCGGTAAATGACACAAGTAGGAAGATATCAACAGGTTAAGCCTGTATCTTCGGCTAAGAAACCAACAGAACGTAAGGTTCCTCTTTCTCAGCCAGGATCTAAAGGCTATAGCCAAAAGACTATGGAAGGCAGCAAGCCTGTCTATAGTGGTACGGGTGGTAAACTATAATGGGATATCGTTATAAAGAAGCCGTATCGGATGAAGAACTAGTTAACATTATTGAGGCAGGAGTTCAGAGTTCTTCAGGGGATTGGTTAAACAGTTCTGATCTAACAAGGGAGAGACTTAAGTCTACTTATGAGTATGCCGGAGTTGCAGCAGCACACCTAGCTCCTCAGGGCGTAAGTACTATTGTAGATACAAGTACTACTGAAGTAGTGGAGGCTTACACAGCCGTACTCTCCGACCTATTTTTGTCTAATAATAGAATCGCTAGGTTTATTCCTTACGATGACACTCCAGGGGCTTTTAAGGCTTCTAAAGATGCAGCTAACCTAGTTAACTATTGTATCTTTAAAAAGAATAAAGGATGGGAAATCCTACAGACTTGGATGAAAGCTTCTCTTCTCTGGAAAAATAGTGTTATTCGCTGGGACTACATCGAAGACTTTGATTACGTTATGGAAGAATATGAGGAGATTGATGAGGCTAAACTCGATGAGATTCTCTCAGATGAAAACATTGAAATTGTTAATGAGCTAACGCTCAATCCTACATCAGAGACTATTTCTTATATTGATGTAAGACTACGTAAGAAGATCGATAAGAGCCGCATTAAGCTAGAAGTTATTCCACCTGAGTCTTTCAGGATTAGTAACGAAGCTAAAGACATTGAAGACGCTAACTTTGTTGGTCTACAATCAGAGATGACACGTTCAGATCTCCGTAAGTTTTACCCTGAGTGGGCAGCGGGATTAACAGAACAGGAATGGCAGTCTCTAGGAAGTGACGAAGATTGGCTAGGTAGTGGTAACTACAGTGAAGATGTTGCTGCTAGAAAAGAAATTACTGGTCAGAGATACTGGCAAGGATACGAAGGTAAAAATAACTATCCTGCAGAAGCTAGTCGTGAAGTTACACTAACCGAGTCTTGGATTCGGGTAGATAGAGACGGAGACGGTATTGCAGAGCTTAAGCACTTCATTACCGTAGGGAATCATATTCTCTATGAAGAAGATGCTGAATACGTACCACTAGCTAGTATTGTACCAATTGATATCCCACATGAATTCTTTGGTTTATCAATGGCAGACTTTACCCGGTCTTCTACTCTTGCTAGCACAGCAATCCTTCGTGGATTTGTAGAGAATACTTACCTAACTAACTATTCTCCGAAGCTAGCTGATCCAAACGTAGTAGACTTCAGTGCGTTACAAAACATGAAGCCTAAGCAGATTATTCCAACTAACGGTAATCCACAGGGCGCAGTAGCAGCACTAGCACCAGAGACTATTTCAACAGGTACCGTACCACTGCTTGAGCATCTACAGATGATTAAAGAACAAGCAACAGGTATGTCAAAGGCTGCACAGGGTTTAAACGATACTCTTTATGTATCGGGTAACTCTGAACAGAAGCTTTCAGCTGTACAATCAGCTGCTCAAAAGAGGATCCAGCATATCGCGCGTAGATTTGCGGAGACTGGATTTAAGCGACTTATTAGCGGTATCTATGAAACGCTGTATGCTAATATGAAAGGTAAGCAATCTTATTCTCTAGATGGAGCATATGGAATTGTTAACATGAGTGAGTTACCTTCAAAGATGGACGTAGAGATACTTCTTGATATTGGTGAAAACTCTAACGCTAATGCTATTAATAAACTTAGTAAGATTGGTGCAGAAATTCTCCCTGGACTAAATCAACAGGGAGCAGGTATGGTAATTAAGCCAACAGCACCTGCTGTATTAGCAACTAAGCTTATTGAAGCAATGGGTGTTGATAGCAATGACTTTCTTGAAGATTACACTCAAGAAGACTTTGTACAAAAAGCAGCTCAAGCAATTGAAAAGCAAACTAAGGACGCTCAAGTTAATCAAGACATTGAACAGCGTAAGAAAGAAGCTGATGCTGCACTAGCAGAAGCTAACGTTAGTTATACTAATGCTCAAGCTAAAAATACTATGGATGATAATGCTCGTCAGTTAGCCGTATCGATTGATAAGCACTTCCAAGAGTGGGCAGATATGACTATTAAAGCAACTAAAGAGGGTGCAACTTTACCGGAGCATCCTTCCTATGATCAGGTTCTTATGCTTGCCCGTCAAATTATTATGGGACAGCCAGAACCACAACAACAGGAAATGACACAACAAGATGGACAAATACCGCAAAACAGCTGAGACGAAGCTAGGTAATAATAAGTCATACGGTAATCATAAAGTTCATCCTGAAGAATTGGCGCGAAGGGCTCATGTTAAGGGTCACTTCGCCGCCAAGGAACGGGATGAATTCTTTGATGAAGTATATGGTGAGGTTCTAATTGACCTCTTTATTGAATGGCTCAAGACGGAGCCGCATGAAACAAAGTCCCGTGAGTTTCTCTACAGTTCTGCTATGGCATTAGGAAGTGTTAAAGAGAAAATGATAGGCTTTGAAATGTATGGGAAGAATATTCCGCATATGATGGAGGACAACAATGGCGAAGCGAATAATTGATTACGCCCAACTTACTAAGAATTATGAAACTATGATTGATACACTAGAGTATGACTCTATGCGTAGCGCAGGAAAGGCTAAGCTTAATGCTGAAGTACTTTATTATATGCACGCACTTAAAGATCGTTATAGTTCTAAAGAACCTAAACCTGTGGTAACACCTGTTACTAAGAAGGGAGGTAATTAGAAATGGAAAATACCAATGCAACAACAGACTCTACCCAATTGGATGACTCTGTAGCAACGGGTGAAAGTCGAACTGAAGAGGCTATGCTGGCTGACATTCTTCGTAATACTGAGTTTCTCAGTGATGAAGAATCTCTACCCGATGAGCAAGTACCACAGTTAGACGCGGAAGACTCTGATGACGAAGACCCAGAAGAATCAGACGAGGCCGATAACGTTGATGATGAAGAAGAAGTCGAAGAAGATGAAGTGGAAACAGAAGATGCGGATGATACGTCTACCCAAGAAGCTGATGTCTACACTACTGATGACCTCGATTTGGATGCCTCTGTGCTCGTTAAAATTGACGGGGAAGAAGTGGCAGTATCCTTTAATGACCTAATCAAAGGTTATTCTACTGAACAACATCTTTCTAACAAGGGTCGTGAACTTGGCGAAGCACGTAAAGTAATGGAAGAGGAGTACCAGAGTAAAATCCAAGAGATTAACTCTATGGCTCAGGCTTCTGCTGCTGTGCTTTATAGTCAAGAACAAGAACTCGCTAAGGAATATCATGAGATTGAAGCAGCTATTGAACAAGCTCGTGCTGATGGCGACACCTATGAAGTTAATGAACTGAAAGATAAGCGAGAGCAATCTCAAAAACAATACTGGGAAGCACGCAAAAAACGTGAGTCACTAGTACAGACAGTTCAAAAACAAGAAGAAGAAAAAATAAATCAACAATGGTCAGAGCAATTGAATTATTTCAATGAAACAATTCCAACTCTAATCCCTGACTTTAGCGAAGATACTGCAATGGCAATTCGGGAGTTTGCTCTCGAAGAAGGAATCCCTTCAGAAATATTGGATACAATTGCAGATCCTATCATTGTTAAGTTTGTTGATGACTATCGTCGTCTTAAACAAGGTGTCTCTAAAGGACAAGCTAAACGTAAAACTACTACTGTTAAGAAAGCTCCTATTCGTAAGGCTAAAACTCGTTCCCAGAAGGAAACAAGTAATGCTGAACGTCTAAGGCAAAAAGCTTTAAGTGGTAATGCTTCAGCTGATGAACAACAAGATTTTCTTAGGAGTTTAGCACAACGCTCACTTAACTTATGATACCTCGGAGGTATATGAATAATGGCTAATAATCTTGGTGTTCGCGGCACCGGAGGTCCAGCAGGACCAGCTCGCGGAACCGGCAAAGACGTCTCACAGCGTGAGGATCTTGCCAACTTTATCACAATGATTACTCGTGATGAAACCCCTTTCATGTCATCTATTGGCAAAGCAAAAGCAACAGCTATCTACCATGAGTGGCAGACAGACCAGCTGGAAGCGCCAGGCAACTCTCGCATTGGCGAAGGTACAGACTGGATTGCACCAGACGCAACAGGCTCAGGCGGTACAGGTGCAACACCTGCAACTGGCAACAAATTTGCTATCTCAGGTCCATATCGCACTCGTCTGGGTAACTACACTCAGATCAACGGTAAGACAATTGCTGTATCAGGCACACGCCGTGCAGTAGATCAGGCCGGTGTAGCTGATGAGTATGCTTATCAGTTGAAGAAGCGTGGTACAGAACTACGCCGTGACGTTGAGTTTGATATGATTCACTCAATGAACACTTCAAACGCTGTAGGTACACAAAATGCTAACGCTCGTTCAGCTGGTGGTTATCAGTCTTTCATCAACTCAGCTTCAACAGTTGACTATGTTGGTGAATTCCAGGCTCCTTCAGCAGCAACAACTGGTGCTGGTACAGATGCAGACGGTACAGCTATTGCTCGTTCAACCATTAATGGTTCAACAACTGCACCTGATCGTGACCCAATTGCTTTGACTAACATTGACTCAGTCATGCAGAAGATCTATGAGCAAGGCGGTAAAGCCTCAAAGATCATGTTGTCACCAAAGCTTCGCCGTGATTTCTCTGACCTGATGGTTGGCGATACAGGCGTACAGCGTAACATTGACGACTCAGGCAAACTGCGTCAGTCAGTTGACATCTATATGTCAGACTTCGGTGATCTAATGGTAGTTCCTAACTATGTCATGGGTCTCACAAACAACTTTGCGTTTACTGGTGACAACAACGTTGCTCACTCAGGCGCTGGTGTTACTAACCTTGCTAACTTCTCTGCATTGATCTATGATCCAATGTGGTTTGCTATTGCAACTCTGCGTCCTCTTGCAGAAGTTGACGTAGGACAGCAAGGCGACTCAACTAAAGGCATGATGGTTGAAGAATCAACCTTGGAAGTCCGTAACCCATTGGGTTGTGGTGCTATCTACGGCCTAGAGTAGGTTTTATTGAGGGGAGGCTTTCGGGCTTCCCCTCTTTTTACTATAGGAGTATAATATGAAGATATGCGCAGATTGCCCATCACCAGCTAAATGTAAAGCTGCAGGCAAGTGTATGAAGGGTATGCCTTTACCTAAATCTAAACCACCTAAAAATGCTAGACCTAATCATCCAATGAATACTGAGCGAACTACTGGTTTAAAGATGGATCCTCAGTATAAATCATCTGGTGGTACTGTTTTTAAGGGGCGATAGATATGAAAATTAAATCAGGTGATACATTATCCCAAATTGCTAAAAGTAAAGGTATGACGCTTAAATCTCTACTTGCAGCAAATCCACAGATTAAAAACGCTAATCAAATTCGTGTAGGTCAAACTATTACTATTCCACCTAAGGCTATGCAAGCTGGTTCAGCTAACAAAAACCCTTATGCTGGAATGACACGTACTCAAATGGCTATGATGGACGTTAAAAATAAAGATAAAACGGCTCAACAAATGGCTACGCAAAGTATGCAATCTCAAGGCAAACAAGGTGGTAGTCGTACTGCACCTACTAAGAAAAACAAAAATACTGGTAGTAGCATGAACATGTCTAAGTTTGAAGAAATGAAAGCTAAGATGAAGGCTAACCGTAAAAACAGACGTTAATATAAACAAATAGGAGTACAGTAAAATGCTAGTTATTCAAGCAGCAAACGGGAATACTTACCCCGCAGAAACATGTGTATGGCGCACTGAACAGTTAACTTCAGGCGGTTATCGCCTTACACACTTTAGTATTCATAGCCCAAACGTACCCACTAGCGGCGGTTCATCTGTACCAACAGTTGCACCAACAGGTTCACGTTTAGGTTATATTGGTAAATCAGGTCGTTTTGTAGCTTATACAGAACCCGCCGCTTAATTAAGTAGGAGAGGACATGAGTAAAGAAACAGACTTTAAATTCTATAGTCAAACTGTAGGAGCCAAAGAAGGTATTCAGGCTGGTTTTGATCTTCAAAGTGGAGATTGGCAAGCCGTACAAGATATTTCAAAGTATAAGGAAGCAGCAAAACTTCAGCGAGATAAGGAAGCGTATTATGGTAAAAGTAATAATGGATACCGTAAAATGGCAACTATTCCTGACATTGTAGCTATTAAGATTCTTGAAGACCATAAGCTAGATCTACATGATCCTGCCTTTATGAAAGATCCTAATAACCTTAAAAAGCTTAAGACTATCTTAGTTACAGAATACTCCGATTTGGTAATTAATACTTAATTAGGAGGCCAAGAATGGCATTAACATACACAGAACTTGTTGCATTAGTGCGAGACTGGTCTAATAAGGATTCTACAGTTCTTTCAGATGCGAGAATAAAAGACTGTTTACGATATGCAGCAGATAAAGCTTACCGTAAACTTCGCGTATTACCTCTTGAAAACACAATTACTTATACTTCTGCAAGTTTGTTAACAGCTACAACTTCTAATAGTAATTTAGTGCCTAGTAAAACAGAGTTAACAATACCGTCAGATCTTATTGAGTTTATTCAAATTCGTGAGATTGATGCTAATGGTCAACCTACTAGGGTTTTTAATGAGAAAACTGATTTAAGAACTTTTAATGATTGGACGTCTAATAAATATAATTATTCTGCTTATTGGACTAGAAAAGGAAATAGTATTTTATTATCTCCTGGCTTTGATAGCTCGAATGGAGCAGACAAAGTAGAACTACATTATTATCGTAGACTACCTGCACTTAATGCACTGTATACCGTTACTCCTGCAAACTGGTCTGCTGGACTACTTGATACTTCTTCTCAGGGAGCAACAGGTGCTGTTCAACTTTTCTTTTCAGAAGTAAACGGAGTAACAACAGCTTATGCAACGCAAGCCGAAGCAACCGCTGCTGGTGGAACACAAACTAATGGCTACTTTGTTGGTAAATTAGCTTTTAACTGGTTACGCGATGAAAACGAAAGAGTTCTTCTTATGGGGTCTCTTGCAGAAGCATTTGCTTATCTTCAAGATGATGATCAAGCTCAAAAATACTTAGCTATGTTTATAGCTGAAATAGATGAATTAAATGCTGAAGACAATCAACGTAGCGCTTCAGGCGGCAATATTCAAATGACTTATAGCGCAGGGGGTTTACTATAATGACTATACCAGCAAATCCAGATACCTCCAATAGCGTAGGTTCAACTGATGATTCCTCTAGCGGAGGTCTTCTTAACACTGGCTCAGACACTATTTTAAATAGCATTAATACTGCTATTGCATCTAATGCTGAAGCAGCACAAACTGCAGCAACAGCAGCAGGGGCAAGCGCTTCTAACGCAGCTGCTAGTGCTACTAATGCAGCTACTAGTGCAACAACTGCTTCTACTAAAGCTAGTGAAGCAGCAGCAGATGCAGTTAATACGGCAGCAGATGCAGTTAATACGGCAGCAGATAGAGTACAAACAGGGCTTGATCGAACTGCAGCTAATACTTCAGCAAGTAATGCAGCTACCTCTGAAACAAACGCAGCTGGGAGCGCAACGGCAGCGGCTGGGAGTGCCTCTTCAGTAGCTGCAAATGCAGCAGCAGCTGCAGCATCCGAAACAGCGGCAGCCGCTAGTGAAACAGCAGCGGCTTCTTCTGAAACAAATGCAGCCACAAGTGCTTCTACAGCATCTACTAAAGCTAGCGAAGCATCAACAAGCGCAACTAATGCTGCAAATTCTGCTACTTCAGCAAGTACAGCACAAACAGCTGCAGAAACTGCTGAGACTAATGCTGAAACTGCTGAGACTAACGCTGAAACTGCTGAAACAAATGCAGCTAACTCAGCTACAGCAGCAGCAAACAGCGCGACAACTAGCGCAACTTCAGCGACTAATGCGTCAAACTCAGCTTCAGCAGCTTCTACAAGCGAAACTAATGCAGCTACGTCTGAAACCAATGCAGCTACAAGTGCTTCGACAGCAAGCACTCAGGCAACTAATGCTTCAAATAGCGCTACATCTGCTGCAACTAGTGCAACAAACGCTAGTAATTCAGCTTCAGCAGCCTCTACGAGCGAAACTAATGCAGCTGCAAGTGAATCCGCTGCAGCTACCTCTGAAACAAACGCAGCCTCAAGCGAAACCAATGCAGCTACAAGCGCTTCAACTGCAAGTACGCAAGCTACTAATGCTAGCACAAGCGCAACGGCAGCGGCTACTTCAGCTACTGCTTCTGCTACTTCGGCTACTGCTTCTGAAACTGCTAAAACAGCTTCTGAGGCAGCAAGAGATCAAGCATTAGCAGCTTTTGATAATTTTGATGATAAGTATCTTGGTGAAAAATCTTCTGATCCTACAGTAGATAACGATGGTGATCCATTACAAGCAGGAATGTTATACTTTAATACAACTGATAATGTAATGAAAGTATATACGGGATCAGCTTGGGTAGCTGCTTATGTGTCAGGTCAAGGGTTTGCTTCTTTATCAGGTGCTGACTTTACTGGCGCTATCACTGCGCCTAGTATTAACTTAGCTAGTACTACTCTTGTAAATAGTATTCTTGATGAAGATAATATGGCATCTAATAGTGCTACGGCTTTATCAACACAGCAAGCAATCAAATCATATGTAGATACACAAATAGCAACCGTTCCAGTAGGCGATATAACTGCAGTTACTGCAGGTACAGGTCTTTCTGGCGGTGGAACTAGTGGTGCAGTCACATTAAATATTGACAGCACAGTAGCTACGCTAACAGGTACTCAAACACTTACTAATAAAACATTAGGTGCAACTTCATTAACAGGCAATCTTACTTTTACAGGAGCGCAAACTGTTGATGGTCGTGATGTATCTGTTGATGGCACTAAGCTTGATACTATAGAAACTAATGCAGATGTAACAGATACAACTAATGTTACCGCTGCTGGTGCTTTGATGGACAGTGAGGTTACTAATCTTGCACAAGTAAAAGCTTTTGATAGCTCTAATTATGCTACCGCCGCACAAGGGACAACTGCTGATGCAGCTTTGCCTCGTAGTGGTGGGGCTATGACAGGGGCCATTACTACTAACTCAACTTTCGATGGTCGTGATGTATCTGTTGACGGTGCTAAGTTAGATGGTATCGAAGCCGGAGCTACCACAGATCAGACAGCCGCAGAAATCAGAGCTTTAGTAGAAAGTGCAACAGATAGTAATGTATTCACAGATGCAGACCACAGTAAATTAAACGGAATAGAAGCCGGTGCTACTACTGATCAAACAGCATCTGAAATCCGTGCGTTGGTTGAAAGTGCTACAGATAGTAATGTATTCACAGATGCGGATCATACAAAGTTAAATAGCATCGAAGCGTCAGCAGATGTCACAGATGCAGCTAACGTAGAGCCTCTGGTAGACGCTCATCTTAATACATCAACCGCATCATCAAGTGAGGTTTTGTCGTGGACAGGCACTGATTATGATTGGGTTGTTCCAGCTAGTGGCGGGATTAGTAACGTAGTTGATGATACTTCGCCGCAACTTGGTGGTGATCTTGAGTCTAATAGTTTTGATATCAAATTAGCATCTAATGATCGTTTGTATTTAGGCAATTCAAACCATTCTTCCATATACTCTAATGGCGCAGAGCTTAGGTTGTATAGCGGAGGTTCAACTAGAATTATTGGTAGTGATATAACTTTTGCTACACAAGGTGGAGGCGAAGAGTATGCTTCTTTTAGTGCGGATGGGTCTGTTGATTTATATCATAATAATATTAAAAAGTTTGAAACAACATCGACAGGCGTAACAGTCACAGGCACTTTAGCAGCAACAGCCGTGACTGGTGATGGAAGTGGATTGACCAATCTTCCGTCCAGCGGTGGTGCAGACCTTTATGCTGCAAATGAAGTTAGTGTAACAGCACAACCTTCAGCGACAGGCGATGATGCGGTTGCAATTGGTGACAGTGCGGTATCATCAGGAGCTAATGCAATTGCGTTTGGCTTCAGTTCTTTAGCAAGTGGTTTTAACGCAATATCAATCGGAAATGGCGAATCTAACAATAGCAACACAATCGCAATTGGTGGAAATAGTTTATCTTCTGGCACACAATCTTTTGCTGATGGTCACAGTTCTGTTTCTACTGGCGGGTATTCTCACGCCACAACAAATTCAAGAGCCTCTGGTTCAAATAGTTTTGCGGCGGCTATAGCAAACAACACTTCAAGCTATGGTACAAGTGGTAATAATAGTGTTGCTATAGGGCGTCATGCGAAGGCAACAAACACTGGAGCTACTAGTATTGGTTATAATAGTCAAGCTACAGCACAAGAAACTCAAGCTGTCGGGAGTAATGCGATAGCTTCAGGACTTAGGTCTAGTGCTTTTGGTTATCAAGCAAAGACTTTCTCAAGCCCCCAGTATAGTATCGTGTTAGGTCCAAATTCAAGTGCAAACGCAAATAACACAACTGCTCTTGGTTATCAGGCTCAAGCATCGACTGTAATAGGTCGTCATGGCTACGGTAATGGCTACTTTGCCGCAACGGGAGATAGTCAACACGGTTTGTTTATTCTTCGTAGCGACACTACAGATGCTACAGCGGAAGCCTTAACAACAAACAACAGTACAGCGTCTACTAATAACCAGCTTATTCTACCCAACAATTCAGCCTACAGTTTTTTAGGCACAATTATTGCTCGTGAAGATGCAACTGATGGCAGCGACTACGCAAGTTGGGAAATTAAAGGAGCATTGCTACGTGATGCTAATGCTGCATCAACTGTATTAGGCAATGGTATTCAAAATAAACTCTATGCAACCGCAGGCGCATCTGCTTGGGCTATTGCTTTAACTGCCGACACAACTAATGGTGGCTTAAAAATTGAAGTTACTGGTGCAGCGTCTACAAATATTAGGTGGGTTGCCACCGTTCATACATCGGAGGTGACATACGCGTAATGGGAAAAATTGAATTAGATCACACAGGTTCCGGTTCTGGAGTAACGCTAAGCTCTGACGGTACCGACCTACTGCTAGATGGCTCTGCGATTGGCGGCGGCGGTGGTGGTGCAGACCTTTATGCTGCTAATGAAAGCACACCATCGGCTCAACCAAGTGCAACAGGTACTAACGCAATTGCGATTGGTGAAGAATCAGTAGCATCAGGAAATAACAGCTTTGCAGTTAATACTCAAAATTCAATTAAAGGCGCAACTGGTTCTAATACAATTGCTATGGGGGATCAGGCTCTTGCTGAAGGTAGTTATAGTGTAGCTATAGGTAGATTAGCAAGAGCAGGGGCTAGTGCATCTAATAGCGTGGCAATTGGAAATGAAGCATACGCTACCGGACAACAAAGTGTGTCTATTGGTTACGATGCAACTTGTTTAAATAATAGTTATGCCTTAGCAATAGGCTATGATGCTTATACTGTTGCTGGAAATTATGCAACTGCTATAGGTAATTCTTACGCACAAGGTGGCGGTGCTTTTGCTGCAAACATAGCCAACAACACATCAACCTACGGTGCGACTGGTGCTAGTAGCGTTGCTATAGGAAGTCTAGCCAAGTCTACTAACACACAATCTTTAGCAATTTCTGGAAATACAACTACAGCAAGTGGCATTCAAGCAACCTCAATTGGAGGCGAAAACAATACTGCCTCTGGTACAAGAGCAACAGCATTAGGAGGTAGCACTAACTATGCTACTGGTCAGGAATCATATGCCTTTGGAAATCGTGCTTCAGCTAAAGAAATTGGCAAGTATTCTTATGGTGGATATTTTGGTTTTTCAGGAACTTTTGCTGGTGGTTTTGGTGTAGGTGGTTCACAAGGCGGTATGATGATTTTAGGAGCCGCTACAACAGATGCTACACCTACTGTTTTGCGTACAAATACAAGTGCGGCAGGTTCTACTAACCAACTTGTAGCGTTTACTGACACTTGCATTATGTTCAGCGGAACACTTGTAGCTATGCAAAACGGCGCACAAGACCAAGGTGGCTGGGAAATTAAAGGTCTACTTAAAAACGATGGCGGGACAACTACACTAGTAAGTAGCAACATACAGACTTTTGCAGATGGCAACGGTTGGACTGTAGCTTTGACCGCTGATAATACAAACAATGCTTTAGCAATTACCTGTACAGGTGAAGCTGCTCACAACATTCGTTGGGTTGCTAATATTTCAACTAGTGAGGTGACATATGCTTAGGAGTAATAGATATGGGTGAAATTAATTTAGATAACACTGGCTCCGGTAGCAGCGTAACACTAAGCTCTGATGGAACAAGTTTATTGCTAGATGGTACTGCTATTGGTGGTGGTGGTGGTGCTGACCTTTATGCTGCTAATGAAAGCAGTCCAACTTCACAGCCTTCTGCAACTGGTACTAACGCAATTGCTATTGGTGAAGCTTCTGTTTCTGCCGGAACTAGAGGAATTGCAATAAACATTGGAGACACTTCATACGGTGCTTTAAGCGGAACTACTAATCCTATTGCAATAGGTTATCAAGCAAGAGTAAGAGCTAATGTACAAAATAGCCTTGCTATTGGAACTAGTACAGATGTAAACAATGCGTATTCTACTGCTGTAGGATACAATGCTCACGCATTTGGATCTAATGCTCAAGCCTTCGGTTCTAGTGCTTACGCTGCAAATGACGGAGCATTAGCTCTCGGACATAATGCACAAGCAGGAACAAGAAGAGCGGTTTCATTAGGTAATTCTAGAGCAAATGGTGAAGATAGTTTTGCGGCAGTAATAACTAACAATACCACAACCTACGGTGCGACTGGTGCTAGTAGCGTTGCTATAGGGTATCAAGCAAAGGCCACTGGCGCAAAATCTGTAGCAATTTCTTCAAACACATATAGTGGCAGTGCAACTGCGTCAGGTGGCGGAGCCGTAGCAATCGGAGATGGCCCAACAGCGTCTGGAATTGGTTCAACTTCAATTGGTCGTGGTTGTACTGCGTCAGGTACAAATGCAATTGCAATGGGTCGTAGCGCACAAGCTACAGCGGAAGCTGCTGTGGCTATTGGCTACCCAGCTTATTCAGATGTTAAAGGCGGTATTGCTTTTGCAGGGAGTGGTTATTTTGGGTCGGCACTAGGTGATGCACAAGGCAGAATGTATATTCTGCGTGTACAAACAACCGATGCAACTGCAACAGAACTTGCTGAATCTTCAGCAAGAATTAAAGTTCCTACTAATGGGGCAGTTGTTTTTGATGGCCTCATTACTGGTCTAGAGTCTGGTGTTAACTCTTATGCTGGTTGGAAAATCGAAGGAATGATTGTTAATGATGCTGGTACAACAACTCTTGTTAACAGCGCAATAACCACAATTCATAACACACCTAATTGGGGTCTTGCACTAACAGCAGACAATACAAACAACAGACTAGCAATAACAGTCACTGGTGAAGCATCACACAACATTCGCTGGGTGGCGAACATCCGCACAGTCGAAACTATTTACGCTTAAAAGGAGCAAAATAAAATGGCAATTCAAAACAATATTGCAGAAAGTGCAAGTCAGTACGGCATTGCATTTAATAACGCATACTACCGTATTGTAACGGCAGCAATCTCTCGCCAACGTGGAACAGACCCGAAGTTTGAGGTAATGATTGATCTGTCAGGTTACGCTAGTAATTCGCCCACAGATGACACTCGTGAGGTAGACTTTAAACGTTATCACGCAAACCTAGACGACATTAATGCTAGTAGCGGCGATGCTTTTTTAGACAAGTGTTATAGCTGGGTTATGGCGCAGGATGATATGGCTGGTTCTACAGCCGTTTAGGAGTAGATAATGGCTTTAACGATTAACCATCAAACCAACGACATTAGTGCTACTAGTGGCAGCATCACGCTAGATGGTGCGGCGGCTGGTGGTGGTGCATTTAATTTAATTAGTACAACCACAATTAGTTCAGCAGTAAGTTCTATAGAGTTTACTGGACTTGATACTTATGACCATTATCTTATGCTGTTAAACGCAAGTACCAATTATAGCAATCTTACAATGCGCTATGGAATTGACGGTACATATGACAGTGGTAATAATTACAAAAACGATGGGAGTAGCACTAGCGGGCCAGAGTTTTCTATAAACACTTCGGCCTATAAATATGGTGTTTTTGGAAATCTTTACATATATGACTTAGCTCGTGTTTCTACTCTAAACTATCGCAGAGGTGTTTATACGTTTTATGGAATAACTGCTGGAAGTAGTAACAATAATACCACTACCAAAACCGGCGGATATTGGGGGCAACAAGGAAGTAATTGTATTGAGTTAACAGCTAGTTTTAATAACGGAACGATTTCATTGTATGGGATATCTGAATAATGGCTAATTATAAAAGTGTGAATGGAGTTTTAACAGAGTTAACTGAAGCTGAAATTACTGCGCGAAATGCTAGAGAATCTATTTGGGCTGTTGAGGAAAGCAATAGCGTTGCATTGGATATACGCAATCAACGTGACAGGTTACTTGCTGAAACAGACTGGATGGCTTTGAGTGATGTTACTATGTCTAATGCTTGGATTGTTTATCGCCAAGCTCTGCGTGACATACCAGCGCAAGCTGGATTTCCTGCAAGCGTAACTTGGCCGACTAAGCCGGAGTAAATAAATGAAACTAGAGCAGTCTGTAACCCCTGAACTTCGTGTGGCACTAGAACTAGAAGCACACGAAAAAGAATGTGCTATCCGGTATCAATCTGTAGAAGACAAACTAACTAATCTCGACAAAAGATTGTGGAGATTAGAAGCAATGATAATGGGATCAACTATAGTAATAATTGGTCTTGCCTCATCACTGTTGATGAAACTCTAATGGAGTAATTCCAGGAGTGTAAAATGATCGCAGAAACAATGGCAGGTATAGCTCTTGTTAAAGGCGCAGTAGATGGCATTAAAAGTATGATTGGTACTTGTAATGACATTAGCGAAATAGCTGGGCATATAGATAAATTGTTTGAGGGCGAAAAACAAGTACAACAAAAAAGAAATCAAAAGTCGGGTGTTGATAGCTTTGGAGGCATTAAAGGAGTTGCCGCTGAAGTTATTGATGCTCGACTAGCAGCTGAAAAATTACAAGAAGTAGCTTCACTAGTAGATATGCGATTTGGTCATGGTACCTGGAAATCTATTGTAAATGAACGTGCTAAAAGAATACAAGAAGAAAAAGCTAAAGCTATGGAAGCTAAGAGAATACAAATACAAAAAGCTAAAGAGATAGAAGAATTATTTCAAACTATCTTATTAGTAATCTCTATTATAGTTGCAATAGTTATTGTAATTGTAGTAGTAGTTAATATTATATGAGGAAACTATTATGTTTAAAGTCTTAGTATTAGCTTGCAGCTTGTCTGTACCTACAGATTGTTGGGAGTTTCACGATACACGTGGTCCTTATAAGACATACGATCAGTGTTCTTCAAGAGCTTACGAAATGGGTAACAACATTATGGAAATGCAAGGGTACGATTTAAAACCTAAAATGTTTCGTTGTGTTAAATTAAAAGGGCAGGAGTTATAAATGATACAAGCTTTAATAGGGCCAGTAACAGGACTGTTAGATAAGTTTATTCCTGATGCAGATGAAAAGGCTAGGATTGCTCATGAGCTAGCTACTATGGGTGAACGACACGCTCAAGAATTAGCTAAAGGACAGCTAGAAATAAATAAAGCAGAGGCTGCTAGCCGTAATATGTTTGTAGCTGGTTGGAGACCCTTTATTGGGTGGACTTGCGGCATTGCATTATTTTGGCACTTCGTAGGATTACCTATAACCCTATTCTTTGTTAGTTGGTTTGCTGTAGAAATTCCTACTTTGCCTGAATTTGAAATGGAAACACTGATGACTGTACTCATGGGTATGCTTGGTCTTGGTGGACTTAGGACATTTGAAAAAGTTAAGGGGAAAGCTAAATGAGGAAAAGACCAGGTCCACTAGCAAAGAAAAAGAAAAGCACTGTTAATAGTGCAGGTAATTATACTAATCCAAAGTTACGTAAAGCAATTTTTGAAAGATTAAAAGCAAGCGGTAAGTACGGTAAACCCGGACAAGTAAGTGCAAGGCTTATGCAAGCTGTTGCTAAAGAATATAAAGCTAAAGGTGGAGGTTATACAACATGAGTCCTCCTAAAACAAGACCGGGTGTTAAAAAAGGACCACTTTCTAAAGAAGCTATTTCAATGATTAAATGGACTGAAGCAGACTGGGGTACTAGAAGCGGTAAGAATTCTATTGTAGGTAATAAAGCTACAGGTGAAAGATACTTGCCTAAAGCTAAACTTGCTAGTCTCACTGCTAAAGAATATGCTGCAACAACTAAAAAGAAACGTGAAGGCATTAAGAAAAAGAAACAGTATGTTAAGAATACTAAAGCAGCTACAGTGAGGACAACATGAATATAGAGCAGCTTAGAGAGGAACTTAAAATCGATGAAGGATGTAAGTATGAAATCTACTTGGATCACCTTGGCCTCCCTACTTTTGGTATTGGTCATCTTATTCTCGATAGCGATCCTGAGTATGGACAGGCACCTGGAACGCCTGTCTCAGAAAATCGAGTTAATGAGTGTTTCGCTAGCGACACCCGAATTGTGCTCGAAGATTGCAAAAAATTATATTCAAACTTTGAGTTTTTGCCCGAAGAAGTCCAATTAATTATTGCTAATATGATGTTTAATATGGGTTATCCTAGGCTAAGTAAGTTTAAAGGTATGAAGGCTGCTGTAGATATTGGTGATTGGCATCGCGCTGCAGTTGAAATGGTTGATAGTCGTTGGTATCAACAAGTAACTAATAGAGCAGACCGTTTAGTAAGCCGTATGCGTAGTATAAAAAACACCCTATAAGGGGAAAATCGTCATTATACTATAGAGGTTTATTAAAATGAGAAACACAGAGTACAAAGGTCCATCGATGCCTATTTCTGAAGAAATCGATCGTATGAAATATAGACTACAAGATGAAACATTTGATGGAAAGATTAAACGCATTGCAAAGGCACTCTGTGATAACGACACGCATCAGTATGCATTAGAAGATATTTTAGGTAATCTAAGGTTTCTACCAGCAGGGCGAGTACAAAATGCTATGGGTAGCCCTCGGATTACTACCGCTTATAATTGCTTTGTTAGTGGTACAATTGAAGACTCGATGGATAGCATTATGCTCCGTGCTACACAGGCAGCAGAGACTATGCGCCGTGGTGGTGGTATTGGTTATGACTTTAGCCATATTCGTCCTCGTGGAGATATGATTGTTTCTCTTGAGTCCCAATCAAGTGGGCCAGTATCGTTCATGGGTATCTATGACGCTATCTGCCAAACTATTGCTAGTTCTGGTCACAGGCGTGGAGCGCAAATGGGCGTATTACGTATTGATCATCCTGACGTATATGACTTTATTCGCGCTAAACGTAACAATGATAAGCTAACAGGTTTTAATATTTCTGTAGGTATTACCGACAAGTTTATGGAATGTTTAGAAACAGGTGAAGGTTTTGATTTAGTGTTTGAAGGTAAAGTATACGATACAATTGATGCTAACAATCTCTGGGATGAGATTATGGAATCAACTTGGGATTGGGCAGAGCCGGGTGTTTTGTTTATTGATCGCATTGCTGAAATGAATAACCTATGGTACTGTGAAGATATTGCAGCTACTAATCCTTGTGGTGAACAACCGCTTCCACCTTTCGGAGCCTGTTTATTAGGCTCTTTTAATTTAACTAAGTATGTAATTGAAAATGAACATGACCATAATACTTTTGACTATGCTCAAATGTCAGCAGACATTAAAGAAGTAGTTCGTGCAATGGATAATGTCGTAGATCGTACTATTTATCCGCTGAAGGAACAAGAAGATGAAGCACGAAATAAAAGACGTATGGGGCTTGGAGTCACAGGATTGGCTAATGCAGGTGAAATGCTTGGATACCTTTATGGGACAGATAAGTTTCTTGCTTGGATGGAAGCTGTATTCAAAACGCTAAGAGATGAGTGTTATCGTACATCAGCAAACCTTGCAAAAGAGAAAGGAACATTCCCTTTATACACTGAGCAATACTTAGATAGTCATTTTATTAATACGCTAAGTCCAGATGTTATTGATTTAATTAAAGAAAACGGTATGCGTAATAGCCATTTAACTAGTATCGCACCAACCGGAACTATTAGCTTGTGTGCAGATAATGTATCAAGCGGTATTGAACCTGTGTTTAGCCATTACTACGACAGGACAATACAAACATTTGAAGGCCCGAAAGTTGAACGCGTTATGGATTATGCTTATTCTAAAGGTGTTGAGGGTCGAGGCGCTAATGATATTAGTGTACAAGATCACCTTAAAGTTCTCTTACTAGCACAAAACTACGTTGATTCAGCTTGTTCTAAAACTTGCAATGTAGGAGACGATGTAACGTATGATGAGTTCAAACAGGTCTATGTTGATGCCTGGAAAGGCAACGCGAAAGGATGTACAACGTTCAGACTTAGTGGTAAAAGGTTCGGCATACTTAACGAAACCCTGGAAGAAGAAACGAAGATACCTAGCGAAACTCAGACAATGGTTGAAGAAACGGGAAAGGCAGAGGCTTGCTTTATCGACCCGCTTACTGGCCAAAAAGAGTGCGCTTAACAAGGAGAAGTAAATGGCAGGTCAAATAATACCGATTAATGATATAGCTTCGGCTGGCGTAGTAATTGACATGCCTGCAGTTTCTTTAGCGGAAAACATGTTTACAGATTGTTTAAATGTTCGTTTTAGAGATGGGGCTGTAAGAAAAATGGAAGGTGAAGAGGCAATACCTACCGATGTAAATAATACTACACCTAACACAGATTCTATTATATATGTAGCATTTTGGGATAATCCAAATTTAGATCCAGGCGAAGGATATTACATTGTAGTAACTAAAAATGGTTCATTTGAAAAAATAATTGCAATTAAAAATAAAAATGAGGATGGTACTGATAATCCTGTTAGGCATGTATTAAAACACAGTATTCCTACTGGCGGCGTGTGGCAACATACATTATTTAACGGTGGATTTAGTTTTATTATTAATAATGGAGTTGAAAAACCATTATATGTACAAGATGTTGATGGAAATCAAGATATAACTAATCTAGCTATGTATGATATTCCAGGCTGGGATTCTTATTATGCTAACGAAGAAGTTATTTCTAGTGTATTTAACCCTACCTCGCTTGATACAACACTTGAGTTTGACTTAGGACAACTTGTAGAAACAGTAGGCACTAGCACCGATGATGCCGATAGGCTTTTCGTTGATAAAAATGTAACTGTTACTGTTATTAACGGCGAAACAGCTACAATTAGAAACTTTGGTACATTTTTCGGAGTAGGTACTGATTCAACTGATGCAGCTGGTAATCCAAATCAAACTATATTTACTTGCGCTAATCCACCTAATAGCTCAAATACAACGACAGTAACACTTTCTGTAGGCTCAGTTTTAGAAGGAGATACTGTTGTTATTAAAATACAATCTAAAACTACTGTAAAAGTAAGATGTGGTGTTATTCGCGCTTACAAAAACTTATTAATTGCAGGTAATCTTACAGAGTTTAACAGCACAAATACAAAAGTTATTCGTAGGCTTGCAGGAGTTGTTAGAACATCTGATGTTGCAGCGCCAGGATCTATGCCATCTAACTGGAATCCTTTTTCAGCAGGAGTAAGCACAGCAGAAGAATTTACTTTATCTTCAACTGGAACTGTACAAGATATGGCTGAGCTTCAAGGTCGTATGTATATTTATACTAATAACTCTATTCATTCTCTAGAACAAACAGGAAGTTCTGTTGTTCCCTTTTCTATTTCTACAGTAACAGATAGCTATGGCGCACAAACAATAGAAGCAGTTCAAGAATACGATGGTAAGCATATTGTTGTAGGTAGTGGAGATGTGTATATATTTGGAGGTCATCCTGGCTCTATTAAATCAATAGCTGCTTTAAAAGTAAGAAACTATTTAATAAATAATCTTAATAAAGCACACGAACAAAAATTATTTATTTTGCGTTATCAATTTAAAGATGAAATATGGATATGTTACCCTAAAGGAACTAGCACTACTGTTAACGAATGTTTAATATGGAATTATCGACTTGAGAACTGGACTATTCGAAGGTTACAAAACAATATTACATCAGGAGATATTGCGCCTTATCAAAATAATCCTAACGAACGAGTTCCTATTTTTAGTTATAGCACAGAAATAATGTATGGGGATAAAAGTTACACTAATGTAGCAGGTGCTGCATACGAGTCATACGTAGAACGTAGACGTTTAGCTATGAGTCCAGAGTTTGATACTGAAACGCTTGCTTCTATTGCTATGAAAATAGAAGGTTCAGGTGCATCCCTTACTGTAAATGTGTTAGGCACAAATATACCGGGGCAGGATGCAAATCCAACTACAGGAGTATCTAATACTTTTGTTGTTAATGACGATTATAAAATAGATATTAGAGAATCAGGAAGATTTATTAATTATAAGCTTTCTGAAACAGGCACTAATAGCTGGAGTTTATCAGGATTAGAATATGAAATCCTTAAAGGAGGAACTAGATAATGAGTATTATTCGTCCACCAATTTCTGGGGATAGCCCACAAGATTCTTGGGCGAATCAAGTTACTGAGGCTATTAACAAAGGATTGCTTGCTCCAAGTATCAATGCAGCATCTACGCCAGCTAATATTAGTTTAAATGGGATTAGTGCAGCTACTCTTTATCTTTATACAAGAACAGATGGTGCTACTCCGACTTCTATTGCTCAAGAGCTTACTTATAATTATAAATCAGCTACCTTTACAGGAGTTAATTTTCCTATTGGAACTTCTAATTGGGAGCGTAGTGCTTCAACTACTGCTAATGGAGATTATTTATGGATAACATTAGTTAATATTTCTGCTAACGTTGAAAGTGAAATTATACCAGCTACTAGTTGGTCTACTCCTACTATTCTTGCAGTTAATGGTAATAGCTCTTTTGTATGTGAAGCATTTGTTCGGTTAGCAACTACTCCGGGTCAACCATCTGGTGGATCATATGATTTTTCTACAACTACGTTAACACCTCCTACTCGAAATGTTGATGATCCAGATACTGTAGTATGGTCTGCGGGAATACCTGCAGGTAGCGATCCAGTTTATATTTGTACTGCTATAGCAACTGTAGTAGGATCTACTGGTACTGATGATAGCCTTGTTTGGTCACAACCTGTAAAAATGGTAGAAAACGGCGCAGTTGGTGCTACTGGTCTTACTGGTGCAACTACCAATATTATATTTCGGCGTCAGGATGGTGTGCCTAATAGTGGAAACGCTCTTTCGCCTTCAACAGGCATCCCTGATGGTTGGGAGGATATTTCTTCTGATACAACGGGCAATGACACATTATGGGCAGTTAGCGGGGTTAAAGCAGCAAGCGCTAATCCTGCAACTACTAATTTTACATGGTCAGAACCTTTTCAGCTTGAAGGAACATCAACAGTTGAAGTAGTATTGTATCGCGTTAATAGCAACTCAACCACAGGGCTTTCAAATGTAACCTATAACTTTAGTACAGGAAGCATAGATAATATTCCAAGCGATTGGTCTACAAGTTTTCCTTCTTTAAGTAATGGAGAGGTATTATACCGAGTATCGGGCGTAGTTAGTGGTTCACCTGAAAAAACTAATGAAAGTGTAAACTTTGGAACACCTATTATCTTTGCCCGAAGAATTGATGGAGATACTGGAGGCACAACTAATATTATATTTCGGCGCGAGGCTACTGCGCCTAATAGCGGAAACGCCCTTACTCCTTCGCCGGGAATTCCTTCTGGCTGGGAAGATATTTCCTCTGATACAACGGGTACTGAAACACTATGGGCTGTAAATGGATTTAAACCAGCAAGTTCAAACCCTTCAACTACTAATTTTACATGGTCAAAACCTTTTGAAATCCAAGGCGAAGCAGTAGCAGAAATAGCATTATATAGTCTTGTTGCTAGTGGTAGTAGTGTTTCAACTACAGGGCTTTCAAATATAACCTATAACTTTGCAACAAAAGAAGTAAATAGCGCTAGTATTCCAAGCGGATGGTCTGTTAGCGTACCTTCTTTATCACTTGATGGTGATAAAATATATAGAGTATCGGGCGTAGCTAGTGGCACACCTTTGGAACTAAGTGCAAGTGTAAACTTTGGAAGTCCAATAACACCTGTTGTCTTTGCACAACGGACTGATGGAACTGATGGAGCACCTGCGGTTAACACTGCAGTAGTTTATGCTTATAAATGGGGTTCGGCTGTAGCAACTGACGCACCTATTACAACCCGCACATATACTTTTGCTACTTCTGCATGGAGTAATATAGATGGTGGAAACAGTTGGACTCTTGGTGAAATTCCAACTAAAGGAAGTAATACAATACTAAGCGTGTGTGTTGCAATTGCTAGCAGTACAAGTGCTACTGACAATGTAGTTGCAGCTGATTGGTCTGCTGCACAAATCTTTACACAAGATGGCGCTAACGGCGTTAATACTGCTGTAGTAAATGCATATAAACGAAGTGCTTCAGTGCTTGCAGCAACTGATAAACCTAACACTACGAGAACATGGACTTTTAATTCAGGAACTTGGGACAACAATGATTTAGGTAACGGTTGGAGCGGAATAAACCCATCAGGAACTGATGATTTATATTTTTGCATTGCTGTTGCTTCTGCAAATACTGCTACTGATAGCGTAGTTGCAGCTGATTGGACAGCTCCTCAATTGCTTGTATCAAACGGCACTAACGGTGCTGCGGGTGCTGATGGTGCTGAATTAGAAAGTGGTCTAGTATACTATTCGACTGCTAGTGCTTCTTCACCTGGGACTCCATCAGCTACTGATTACAACTTTAACACAGGCATTTTTACAAACCTCACTAGTGGTTGGCAGACACAACCTGTTGTTGTAAATATAACTAGTACAACAGCTTTGTTTTGGTCTGCTCGTTATAGGATTACTAAAGGCCCAACTGATTCTACAGCTACAGTATCGTTTAATGCGCCTATTGCTTCTGTAAACTTTGGCACTAATATACAATCAGATAACTATGTAACAGGCAGTTCTGGCTGGCAAATACAAAGGGCTAGCGGTAATGCTGAGTTTAATAATGTAGATATTAGAGGTGGTTTAATAGCATCTAGTATTGTTTCAGCTGCTATTACTTCTAAATCAATTACAGCAGATCAAATTGATGTTGATACTCTTGTAATTGGATCTAAAAATATTCTTACATTAGATGGTTCAGCAATTGCTACACGTACACATAGAACAACTGTTGATGATTATACTGATGGACTTAATAATCTTATTGTAGGCTCTGGTAGTGCTGATGGTAGTGTTGTAACTAGCGGCAGTGCTACTACAGATTTACGTTATCGTTTTTCAGTACAGGTAGACTCAGCGTCTAATTCAGGAACTAATAATCTTAGAACTAAACGATTTTATTACCCTGTTTTTACTGCTAATACAGGCTATTCTATTGACGGTGGTAACATTGAAGTCTTTGTAGTAGATGATATTACTTCTGCACAAACAACTACTTTTTACGTTGGAGTAGACGGGGTAGACTTTTATAGCGCTGGGTCTAATAATAACTCAAGACAAGAAGTTCTAGGTATTGGAACTAGTATGTATTTAAACCAAGCTGAAATTCTTAGACTTATTGACCCTGCAGTTGAATTTAACGCTGCTCAAGCAGGACAAAGATTTGAAGTTAAGTTTACTGCAGATGGTACAAATATACCTTCTTTTACTGCTTTTTCTTTACAAGCCTATGCAGTAAACATAGAAGAATTTTTTGAACAATCAATTCCAGGTCTTTATAACTATACAAATACATACGAACAGATTACTAATGTACAGCTTACAGGCACTACGTCAACTACGGCGTATGCAACTTCTGTTGGCACAACTAGTCTTACAACCAATGGATCGGGGACTATTTATGGAATCGTAAGGGGATTTTAATATGACAATTAATGGTAAAACACTATCAACAGTACAGGCCTTAGTAACTTCTACTGCAACAAACGAAGGTGACTTTAGAACTGGAGTAGGCGATGTTTTAGCCCAAGTAAATGCTAATCAAGAAGCGCTTGCAATAGCGGTTAATTGCCCTCAGGTAGTTACTACTTTAACTAGCGGGACTTCTTATACAATACCTACTGGCGCAATAGCTATCTATATTCGTGCTTCAGGAGGAGGTGGTGGAGGCGGAGTTGAAACTCCAGGTCAAGGTGACTCCGATCCTTCTTATCCTAGTGGTGGTGCAGGTGGCGATACTGCAATTAGTAACAGTTCTCTAAGCCTCTCAATAACCGCTAAAGGAGGTACGGCTGGCCAAAAATCATTTAGTGGAATTACTGGTGGATCAACAGGTGGTTCTGTTCAAGCAGGCAAAGGTGCAGAAGGAGGCCAAGGGCGTACTGGATATGCAGGTAATAATATTACATCTTATCCAACTATGAGTGGAAAACCGGGATCGTTAGTAAGTACTTATATAAAAAGCTCAACTGTTGGTGGAAAGGTGTTAACCTATTCAATAGGTGCAGGAGGTGCAGCAGCAACGGGTCAGTTTTTAACTGCAGAGGCAGGACAGCCTGGGTTTATAGAGCTTTGGATTTGGTAATATGATAAAAAAACTAGAGGACAATAATGTATTAGAAGCTATTCAGCTTATGAATAAATCAACGCAAGATAATGAATATCATTTTGGATACTCTCGTAATGAAGCAGTATGGATAAAGTATTTTCTTGAGTTAATAGAAAAACAAAAAACAACCCCTCATGCACTTGTTATAGGAGACTATATCGATGGAACGCTAAGGGGTTTTCTTTCTGCTGAATCGTTTATTAATTATTACAATAACGAATATATAATGGATGTTAAAGATTGTATTGTGGATCATGACCATAATAACGCTTATACTATCTATCGCTTATTTGATGCTATGATTGCACATACTGAAAAACATGGTGGCAAACAATGGCGTTCCGACTCAATCATGGGCGAGCAAGAAGCCCTTGATTATGGTCGTTTCTTGCAACACCGCTATGATGCGGCACTACACGTTTCAGTTAGAGGCGTGATACAGGAGAAGTAAATGATTTTAATGAGTAGACTCACTGGAGATGCTTATGCACCTTATGGTGCGCGAACAGTGTATAAAGGAGGAGGCGGCACATCAACTACTGTATCAGGGATTGATGAAGAATTTAAACCTGATTTAAAGTATGGTTTAGGTATGGCTAAAGAATTGCTTTCTGAACAGGCATTAGACCCTTCAAAAGTAGTAGCTTCCTTAAATCAACAACAAAAAGATGCGTTAACTGCTAGCCAAACTTTTGCAGAAGATAAAATTAAAGGCACAGGTATTTATGATACTGCAGCAGCAGAGCAAGCTTCGCTTCAAGGACTATTAGGTAACAAAATGGGAACTGCATCAGCTGCTGGCAATTTAGGTTCTGCTCGTTCTCAAAAAGCTATGGCATCTGCTTTAGCAGGCCGTGCAGGTGAATACCAAAAACAGCGACAAGAGTTTGCAGATACAGGTGTACAACAATTAGGTGACGTAGGTTCTTCTTTGCAACAACAAACACAAGCTGAGTTATCTGCACAAGATACTGCGCTTGATCGTTTCTTTGGTCGTATTACAGGTGCAGCGCCTAGATCTACTACAACTACACAATCAGGGGGTAAGTAATTATGGTTATGCTAAGATTTCCTGATGATCGTGAAAAGTTAAAAACATCACGAATGACCCCTATGGAAACTCCTCGTCCAGTTATGCCTAAAAAAGATCCTTCTGTTACAGAAAAAATAGGTGATTATGCATTAACTAAGTCTACTAATAATTTAGTAGATACAACAATTCCAAAAATAAAAGATTTTTTTACACCACAAGTAACTCCAATTGCACAAGCAGGAACTGGTATGTCACCACAAATGGCTTCAGCAGTTATTGGTTCTGGTGCAGATAAAGCAGCGTTAGTTGCAAAACAAGCTGGCGCACCTATGTCAATAGCATTGAAAGGTGGTGCACCGGCAATGGTAGAAGCAGGGTTAGCAACAGGGGGGACTGGGCTAGGCAGTATGGCAACAGCAGCTATGGCTAGTCCGTTAGCGCCTATTGTAGGTGGACTTGCACTAGCTAAAATGTTTGGTTTCTTTAGTGATGGTGGTCATGTTGGACCATTGTATGCTGCTGATGGTAATCTTAAAAATGTAAATGAAGCTGTACAAAAAAATATAGATCGTTTAAAATTCCGAGGACTTAGTAAAGCATTAAATAAAAAATCTGATAGCTATGTACGCGGAAATCAAGAGAGAGAAGGATATAGCGAAAGCGATTTTGAATATCCTCAAAACGACAGGCGCAAAATGGGTAAAATGATAAATGAATTAAACCTATACGGCGGTGGTATGGCTGGACCATTATCTAAAGTAGAATATAAATCAGCGGGTGGTGATGTTTACAAATTATCTTATGGTGGTGGACCGCTAACTAAAGGAGAGTAGTATGGCTGGGTTTATAAGAAAGCCTAATACAGAGGCAATACCTAATCCTTTCGGTTATCTTAATAGTAACTTTGAAGGTTTATTTAATTATGCGCCAATACCAGTTGGTCCTTTAACTACTAACTATGTTGATTTTTCTGATTATGAAGTGCCAGAGTATGTAGCACCAGTAGAAGAGCCTGTCCAGCGATACCACCCTAGCGATGATAACTCTGAAGGAGACGGTGAAGGCGGTGGATTTTCACATGGCGGCGCAATCCCACCTATGTATGCTAACCAAGGTATGCTAATGGACGATAAGGAAATAGGTGGGTTTATAAACGAAGGCCTTAACTATATTTCAAATAAAACAACAGCAGCAGCTAATCAACCTGCCAAAGTAGCAGCAAAAACAGCGCTAGGCCAAGCGCTTAGCGCCGCTTCAAATCCAGTGCTTGGTACTGCAGCAACTGCAATAGCCGATAGCTTAATGGCAGGCATGTCAAATCAACAAGTAATAGATAAAGTTAATCCTTTTATGGATGCTCAGTTGTATGACGCCATTTATGATTTTTCTGATTATAGTCCAGCACAAAATGCTTTGCCCGGACATGTAGCAGTTCAAACAGGTATTAATCCATTAGCAGATGAGTATGCATCAGTTGGTGACTATGGGATTGATGACACTAATCCTACTATGGGCGCTATCCCAGGCGACTATTCACCGCCAGTTGCTAATATAACAGTTGTATCTAATCCTATGCCAACTACAGTTAGCCCAGAAGTAACTAAGTCTACGCCAGCAACTAACTTTAAAGCAGACCTTGAAGCAGCAATTGAAGAGATTTCTAATGATAACAACAATTCTGTTAGCGGAGATGGAGGTTACGGAAATAACGATGATGGCATGGGCGGCGGCTCTGGCGGTGGTGGTTATGGCGATGGTGATTCAGATAGTGGAAGTGGAACTGACGGTGCAAATTCCGGAGGTGGTGGTATAGATGGTGGTAACGATAGTTTTCGTTCAATGGGAGGTCGAATTTATGCCTCACAAGGTGGTTACGTTAATTCAGTAGGAGGGAAATAATGCATAACATAAAAAGCATTACTCAAAAAGACCGTTATGGTAATATGTTTTCTCTCGAATTGTTTGAAGACCAAAACGTACCTATGATGATGATGATTCCCGATATGCCTAATGGTTATAACGGTGCAGATACCAGTAATCATCCGGGGAATCCTAAAGGAACTGATACAGTCCCTGCATGGTTAACCCCTGGAGAAAATGTTGTTAACGCTGAAGCATCTCGTCTTCCTGGTAATCAAGAAAAGATTGATGAAATGAATGAGCAAGGTCGTGCTATTCAACAGGCACAGGGTGGACCTATTCCTACTTATGCTGCTGGTGGAATGGAAGTACCTCGTTATGATGGGATGTTAAATAGTCTTGGTCAACGGCTTGGTGATAGAGATGGTGGACCTATGTACTCGGCTGCTGGTGATTTTGTTACTAATAGTTTATTAGATCGCATACGCAGAATAGAATCCGGTGGTGATCCTAATGCTACCTCTGAAGCAGGTGCTATGGGTCAATATCAAATCATGCCTGCTACAGCAGCGCAGCCTGGCTATGGCGTAACACCGCTAGCAGCAGAAGATATTCGTGATCCGGTTAAGTCTCGTGAGTTTGCTAGACAATATCTTATGGGTATCGCAGCAGCTAATCCAGACTTTACTGAAGATGAAGTAATTACTGCTTATCATTCGGGTGTAGGTAATGTTCGTAAGGCTAAAGAGGGAACAGAAGCACTTGGACCTCGTGGTCAAGCTTATGCTGGTAAGGTTAATAATGCAGAAGTTTTCCCTCAAGAGTTAATTGATAGAGGTGTAACTCCTTCAGATTTAACTCAATCAGATATTGAATCAGGAATGTTTTCTGCTAATGCAGCTACATTGCCGCCTGTACCTACAGGTGGACAAGGCTCTGGTCAGTATTTACCTGATGCAGCTGCACAAGCTGCGGGTATGGGTGTCCCTGTTATAGATAATATTCCACCAGTAACATCACCTTATTCTGAGGATATTATTCTAGATAATAAAGGGCGTCCACAGGCAGTAAACCCTAATCGCATCTCTAAAGATATACCTAAACAAATTGCAGAAACGTTTGCTAAAAATGGTGATCGTGAAATGTATGATCGGCGTATGGCTGAATACAATCAAGCAGTTAAACAAAATGAAGCTAATCAAAAATATAAGAAAGAACAAGCAATTCAATCTGCAACTACTAGTAATGCACCTATCGAATCTAATATAGCTAATATAGATGCAGAGATTTTGGCGGCAAAAGCAGCAGGTAATACTGTACTTGCTGATGCTTTAAAAGCTAGAAAGTCGGAATTAGAAAAGGAGTTAGTTCCAGTACCTGAAGCAGATAAAGTACCGCCTAAACCAGAAGATACTACAGAAACAACGCAAAAGAAAAATGCTGCTGGAATGGTTATGCAACAGCTTGGCCCCGTTAATGAGATTACTCTTGAGGGTGAAGCAGGGATTAATCAGCTTATTAATTCTTTGCCTAAGGATCCTGAAGCTAAATCTAAGTTTGATGAAGTAACTAATGAAGTTGGTGGCTGGTTTAAAGATACCTTTTCCAGTATGTTTAGTGGACCTGAAATTGCTAGAATGTTTATTACTTATGCAGGCTCTCGCATTATGGGTTATAATCATGGTGACTCACTTAACTACTCAATGAAAAATTATGTTAAGCGGATTGATTCTGATTTAGCTGCAAGAAAAGAGTTTATTACTAATAAAGATAATCTTAAAAACTATACTGCAAAGTCTCTTAAGCTATATCTAGAGACAGGTGACATTGGTGTGCTTGAAGATAAAGGCGGTACAGTAAAGAAAGTAGTCCCCGGAGATTATTATATAGTTCCAGGAATGACAGGTATGCAAGCTGCAGTAGATGTAGATGGCGTACCTATGCTTACTGTTAAAGTTAATGGTAAACTTGAAAGGGTTAATGCTGCATCTATTGGTGCGAAAAAGGTAATACCTGAAAATTCACCAATTGAACTTGCTAAATCATTCGATTCTGCAGCAAAGCAAGCCTTTGAGCGAGTAAATAAAGGTGTAAAAGAAGAAAATCAATTAGTACCTTTAACTTCTTTAGGTGGCGCTGCTAGAGACTTGGTAATGGAAGATATTGCCAAAGAAGCTGCTGATACTTCAAATCAAGGAAGAATTAAAACAGCAATGCGAAGAGCGCTTGATAAATACGCTGATGCTAATCTTCAGTTTAAAAAAGATGATACTAGTTTTGGTGGTAGAGACCCTGTTAATTCATTATTATATTTTTATCGTCAAGAAAGAATTGCAGTAGATAATCCAGGCCTTAATATGAAATATGTAGAAGGTGCAGATCCCTACAAGCTTGCAGATCTTATGAATACAGTTCAACAAGAAGTAAATCAAAGTAAGACCGATGCTAAAGTAGAATTTAAAGCAATGAATAACAAGTGGAATAAAATACTTGAGCGTAAAAGAAAAGACCCCGATTATAATATGGGTAGCTTTGAAGATAAAGAGCGTACTGATGGACATACAGCATTTACTTGGTGGATGTCTCAAATCTATGCAAATAATCCTACAGCAGAACAATTGTTTAATGACAATTAAAGGAGTGATCAATGGCTGATGACGAAAAGAAAGAACGGCTAATACCTGATGGTAAAGGCGGCTTTAATCGCATTATCGATGGAGATACTGAAGTTGATGCTACGGGTAATCGTTATCGCCGTGAAGGATCTAATACGCGTGAAATTGCAACAGTAAAGAAAGATAAGTACGGGGAGGAGTATGTTGCTCCTCCTCAGCTTGGCGCTGCTGCGCAAAGCGAAGCTGTTGAAGAAGTTATTCGTAAGGGTAAATTTTATAACATCGAAGAAAAAGGTGTGGATAAGTATGGGCGTACTATTATTCGGCGCACTAACAATGAAGGCGAAGACCTTGATGAAACGCTTATTGCTGCTGGAATTGCAGAGCCTAACGCTTTTACTGCAGCCTCTGATTTAGCAAATCTGGAAGCAGCTAGGGCAAGACGTCAGCTTACGGGCGAAGCAACTGATTATGAGTTGCTTGGAGATAAAGTAAAAGAAGAGTTTGATAAGGGTGGTTTGCGATTTAAATCCACCGCATTAAATGAAGCTAATTATTCTCCGGATTATCATTCTTCAGTTGCATTCAGAGACCATGATCGTAATTTAGATAACGAACAAATTGGATTCTTTAGTCAAGCAGGTAGTTCATTAGGGCAATCTTGGCAGGGAATTAAAGAAGGCTGGTACGGCTATATGGATGCCACAGGCCAAGTCACTGGCATTGAAATGTTAGAAAACCTTGGGGAACAAGGGGTGGCTCGTGCTCGTGCAAATATGCGAGAAGCACCGGAAGTATTATTAGACTATCGAGAAGTAAACAATGTATTTGATGGCTTCCAATATGTTATGAATAATACGGCAATGGCAGCTCCTTACTTTGCAACTTCAATCGCAGGACTAGCATTAGCTGCTCCTACAATGTTAGTCGCAACACCATTCATTGGTGCAGCAGGTGCAGGCATGGTAGCATTAGGTGCTACTGCGCTCCCTAACTCGCTTATCTTTTCAGGACAAATCTGGAATGAAATGGAAGGCGAAAAAGGAGCAGCACAGTGGGCTGCAGCTACAGCTGGCGGCGTATCTATGTCAGTCGTAGAACGTTTTGGTTTAAGTAAGCTTATACCAAAAACATCTTTGTTGTCTAAAGAAGGAATTCAAAAAGGTGCTCAAGCATTAGTTGAGCAGCGAGCTAAACAGGTAGCCGCTGGTATAACTAAAAAAGGGGTGAGACTAAAACCCTTAACACAGCTAGAGGCTGAGAAGATACTAACTAATGCAGTTAGATCTGAGCAAACACGTTTATTGAAAGCAGCAGGTGCTTTAGATCCTGAAATGCTTGCTAGGATTTCACTTGCTCAAGTAGGAAAGGCTTCTGCTCGCGGTGCAGCAGTTGAATCAATTACTGAAATACTTCAAGAATCAATTCAGATGGCTACTGCTGCTGGATTTTCGGATAAAGTATATAGTGCTGATGATATTAAACATCGATTAATTAATGCAGGTATTGCAGGTGGAGCCATTGGCGGTACTTTTTCAGGAGTAGCTAGTGGTCGTAGTCAATTAAAAAATTATATGGCTCGCAAAGATAAAACTGATAAAGCGGATATTAATAAGTTAGAACCAGTAGAAGCAGAAAGAGTTAAGCGAGAGGCTGCAGGCGAGATTATCCCTAGCGTTAAAGATAATATTAAGGTAGCTGATGATCGGGCAAAAGTTACTGCAAGACAAACAGCTAGCAATTTAAGTTTAGTATCTCCGCAGGAAGAAGATGCAGCGTATATTAATAACACAGTTAATAAGTTTAAAAATTCAATTGATCAAGATTTAACTCGGCAGTTAGTAAACGATGCTATTGATTCAGCAATCCAAGATCCTACTTTAGAAAGAGCTAAGTTACAAGCAGAAGTAATTAAAGAAAAGTATGGTGCGGTTGAAGCACAATTATTTTTAGATGCTGCTCAAAGTAAAGTAGCTAGGCAAGATAAAGCTGTTAAACAAGAAACTGTAAACACTGCAGAAGACACGGTTCAAACAATGCATGATCGTTACAAAAGCGCTTTTGTTGGTGTTAAAAAATGGTTTACTGCTAATACAGAGTTGAAAGAATATGCAGGCACTGCTGCAGTAGGCGTTTTAAATTTATTACGCGGAGCAGAAAAAGCGGCTATAGAAGCTGTTGATCTTGTTAAAAGTAAAATTGGCTTAGACATTATGTCAAGAGTAGGTATGACTACATTTGGTCGTTTCTTTAGTGGAGACAACCATCGCGCAGCTAAAGATAAAATTGAAGGTCGTTTGCGCAGAATGGTTAATCAGTCACAGATGATTAAAAATGTTTTATTTAATCCTAAAGCAAGAACAAATGTTAGGAATACTATTAAGGTATCTAAAATACTTAAAGCATTCGGAAAAGCAGGAGGCATGGAAGCTGTTGCTGCTTATCTTGAAGCTAAAAGAAATGAAGTTGTTGTGCCTGGACAAGACTCTAAAATAATATGGGCAGACTTTAAAGGTGATTTAGATTATACTGAAGCACAAGCATTGACTTATTATCAAGCTGCAAAAGAACTTGATGATGCCTATCGAGCAATTCATAATGAGATTAATACTGCTTACACTGAAGAAACGGGAGCAAAAGCGCTAGACTATATTCCTGGGTATTGGTATAAGTTCGATGGTTTTGATTGGAAAAAAGTAAAATCAGATAAAAAAGGTTTTATGCGTTGGGCAAAGAAAAACGGTTTAGGCACAGATGAAATTCAATTAGAACAGTTGTTTGAAAGCATTACTCTTCGAGGGGAAGCAACTTTTGGAGAAGAGTATTCATTAGTTAGCGGCACTCAGCCTTGGGTACCCTGGACTTTTAATGAACGCACTCGGCGTATTAGTATTGAAGATCCTGATGGCTTTGCTCAATGGGCTAGCGATAATTTATTTGAGCAATTGCATCGCTCTCAACGCGAAGCAGCTAAATATTCTTCTTCAACACAATACTTTGGTCATAATGGACGTAAGTTAACGCAGTTATTTAATGAATTACGTGCAGAGCAAGCCGAACTACCCGATGGTCTTACTGAAACTCAAATAGATAAACTAGCTTATTATGTTATTTCAATGATTAATAGCGAGCATGGTAACTTTAACAGAGTTAAAAATCCTATGCTAGCAAAGTTAAATAGCATACTTACTAACTGGTCTATCTTTGCAGGGTTAACACTATCTGCAGCGGCTTCATTACCTGAAACTGTTATGATATACTTTAAAGTAAATGATGATGCTTTATTTAAACAAGCAACTGATACTTTATTTAAACAACTCGGTGGTGCATATAGTAAATTTTTAGCAGAAGAAGTTAAACGTTCTAAAGTTTACTTAGAGAGAACAGGATTAACTGCACAACAAAGTTCAGCAATTGATAGGCTAGCGAGTGGCGAAAAAGATATTGCATTTTTAAGAGCCCATGAAGCTTTCTTTAGTGTAATTGGGTTGACTACTTTTACTCAATTTCAACGTAGAATAAATGCTACCTTTGCTATAGATTTTGTTAGATCACATATGCAAACATTATTAAATGCACCAAGAAAAGATTATGGTATACAACGTGAAGAATTAAATCCATTTAGCACAGAACTTCCTGGAGATACTGAAGCAATTGAACGTGCTGCTTTAGAATCAGGCAAAGTTGAATTAGGTTTTGACTTTGATGAATTTAATTCAGAAGAACAAAGAGCGTATACATATCTTTCAAACTTAGGTATTGATGTAGAAGGTCTTTACGAAGCCTATGCCTTGTCAGAGGAAATATATCGTGACTCTTTATTTGCAATTGAAGGAGAGGCTGAAGACCCTTACTATGAACAAGTAGGTGATATGCCACTTAGACAACGAGCGTTAAATGCTGCGGTTGCTAATAGTGATATTGCAAATACTTCCAAAAGAGAATTGTTTCAAGATGCACAAAACCTAGATGACTTTATTAAAGATCAAATGGATACTGCAATTTATAATTTTGTAAATGAACGTATCCAAAATCCTCAATCAAGCAATAGACCTTTGTTTTTCCAAGATCCGCATTACCAATTGTTTACTCAATTCAATGGTTTTATTTCTACTTTTACTTCAGTAGTAATACCTCAATTGTATCGTAATCAATTAGCAAAGGGTACATTACAAGTAAAGTATGACACCTTTGTGTTAATCGTTATGATGATGGTTCTTGGCGGTGCAAGTCAGTATATTAAGGATGAAATAAAGTTTGGAAAGCCAAGCCCATATTTGGATGGTCCAGGGTATATTCAGCGTGCATTATATTCTTCGGGTGTATTAGGCCAATACGAACGTGCTATAGATTTAGTAGCTCCGCTGTATCCAGATAGGAGTAATTGGTTGCTATCTACTTTAGGCGGTGACACTGGACCTTCATCTAGGAATATACAGAAAGTAGTTAAAGGTGCCGGTCAGCTGTTAGAAGGTAATACTGAAGGCGCAGCAAAAAGTGTTTTGAGCACAGTACCTGTTACTAGCTCAATCAATAGAGTACGAGATGCCGCTACTGATATCCTCCATATGAGAAGTCCAGCAGCATCATTAAACTATAAAGATTCATATTTAAAAGAATTAATGGATCTATTATCTTAATTAACTACGGGAGGTGCTTACGGGCATCTCCCTAACTAGGAGATTAAAATGGCAAAAGGAAGAGCCGCGCTTGCACTACAACGTGGGGGCATTGACGATAAACTAAAAGTAGAACTTGAAGCAAGGAAACGCGCTCAAGCAACTCCAGGTGCAGAGTTAACAGATGCACAGCTAGATCAACTTGCGCTTGAATCAGGCCCAAGAGTAGATCCTACTGAAGATTTAAATATTAATTTACCTACCGAAGATTTGCAAGAACGAATGGTAGGCGGTTATAATGTAGGACCAGAAGGCGATCTTGCATTAGCTGCACCAAGCACAAGAGAGCAAGTAGGACAAGCAATGCGGGCAACTAGCTCGTTAACTCCTTATGCAGAAGAAATACAACAAACTCCAATGCGTACGCCAGAAGGTCAGCTAATACCGCCGAGCATAGGTACAGCAGAAGTAGTGGCTGCGCAAGATGAAGAGTTTAGTAATCAGTATACGCCGCCTACATTAGACTACTCTTTTGAAACAGGCGAAGCTTTACAAAGCCAATTCCCAGCACAAGGAACTAATAAATCTGTATTTAATAATATTAGCAATACAGGGGTTCGCTTGCAGGCTGCGCTCAATCGGCAGGGTTTACCCGCGCTTCAATCAAATGATCCTGTTGCAATTGAGTTTCAACAAGAAATGATTAAAGCTGGGGTAATAGACCCTGAGAGTAGGCAGTTTACAAATACTGGAGGCAATGCGCTAGCTGTTACTTTGTTAGAAGTATTTAAAGGTGAGCAAGATATTAAGGACAAGCTTGCTTTAAATGAACAGGATCCAGATAGTAGCTCTGAAATTGAAACAGCTGAAGACTTCTTTGAAGGATTAGGATTTGAGATTGATGAAGAAGGTGCAGTTCCACTTTCAGTTAAAACAGAAATAAATCCAGAATATCAGCGTGGTCAGCTAGCTAACTCTTTAGTTAATAAACTAAGTCCTAATCCACAGCAATTACCTTCGGGGGCAATGGCGGGGTTCGGTGGCGTAGAACTCAGTCCTCGTGTACGTGCATTTGCAGACACTATTCTTTGGTCCGCTATTCAAGATATGGGTTTTATCGAGCCGATTACTATTGATAATAGAAAAACTTATCGGATGTCCCAATCCGGTCTTACTTTTTATAACTCAGCCAGAGAAGTATTAGTAGACCTAAACCCTGGCAATGTTAGAAAGCCCTCACTATCTCCTCAAATTGAAGGTGTTGGTTTGCATCATTACTTAGCTCAAGGCTTTAAAAAAGTAGGTAATGCAGCTATTAAAAGTCGCAGAGCAAATGATGATTCTGTGCAGAGAAAAGTCCTAGATATTATGGGGCGTATGGGTAATGCATTAGATAAAACAACTACTAATATTATGAAGGTTATGATTAACTCAGTTGTTAATTTTAATATTGCACCTAATGGTAAAATCACTTTGTTGGCTCCATCGGTAGGTGATCCTACTCGTGGATTTGCTACGTTTAATGGTCAAATAGATAATCGTTTATTTTCTACACTACCAGCAGCTAAAGCATTGGGATTAGATGAATCAAAATGGATGGAGCATTATACCAAAGCATTGCTAAGAGTTGATGACGAAACAGCTAAAGCAGAAGCTAATGCTATTATGGCAATGAAAGCCCGGAAGCTTGCTAGAAATTATGTAGCAGCAGAAGAGTTTCAAGATAAAGTATTTTATTTTCCTGTTGCATACGCATCAAGCAATGAGCGTTATATGTATCGAAACATTGTTCTTAATCCGCAAGATGATAAAATCGTACGAAACATACTTCGTAGTCCTAGGAAAACAGTTGTCGATGTAAGTAAAACAACATTAGATAGTGAAATAATGCAAGACTTTTTGTATTCATTAGGTGAAGCATTGTTAACTACAGACGATGTGTTATACTATACTGGTAAACGTTTAGCACCTAAGAATATGACAATGCGCGAGATAACTAAGGTTATGCAAATTGCAGTAACTCAGGAGCCTAAGAATGACTCACCATATACTCGGTGGCTTCGTAATGGATATCGCTGGAAAGCAATGTCACAATCAAATCCTAAGTTGATTAAGTTTGACAATGATATGAAAGCATTTGATGATCCCGAAAGCTGGGGCGATCAAGTCAGGGCTTATATTGATTTTGCTAATTACCATACTGCAAAGTTAAACAATAAACGAACTGGTGCAAGCGATATTCGTAGACAGTATCCTGGTGCTGAAATCTCAGAATCAAAGTATTATATCCCGCAAGCAGATGAAAGCCCAGAATCAGAAAGGTTAACTCAGATGTTAGAGGATGCTAAGTTATCTGGAGATCCAGACGCTATTCAACAAGCTGAACAACAGATTGCAGCTCAACTAGGTTTAATTAGAAAGCCAATTGAGGAAACCGCTAGTACTAGGTTTGAAATAACTGTTGGCGCAAAAGCCGATGGACGACAATCGGGTATGGCTATCCAGGCAGCTCAACGTAGAGATATTGATTTAAGTAAAAAGGTAGGCATTATCTTTAATGATGAAGAGAATGTTATCCCAGAAGGAGATATTCGAGCCAAGTTTAATGCTAACTTTAAAGCTGAAGCAATTACGGGTGCAGCTTTTGTAGGTCAACGTGAACTTAAAAAAGACTTTTGGGGTGATGAAGTAATTAAATTATTAGATTCACAAAACGATAAATCAACATTAGAAAAAATGTTATCTAGAACTCCTCTCATGGAACATTCTTATGGTAAGTCTGCAAAGTTTAACTATGAAACAGTTATGAAGATTTTAAATAGCACAGGCTTTGGACAACAAGTATTAGAGCTAGCTAAGTATAGTCGGATTGAGGGTTATGCAGCAACGGCTGAAGACCCTAATGGTTATCGTGGTCTTGTAGAAGATTTTAATAGCTTAATTAGAAATGCTTTAACTGCTACGCTTGATAATATTGATCATCAAAAAGTATTACAAGACGTAGGTATTGGGTGGGCATTGCTTGGTGGTGAAACGCCAAGATTCTATGGACCATTAGGTAATGTAGTGTTTATCGGTGGAAAAGAAAGAGTAGGTACCGGAGAGATGATCAATGTACCTTTACCTGACTTTCCCGAAGGCTATCCTATTGAGCTTAAAAAGACAAGATCATCAGGCAGTTTGCGCCCAGCTAGAACTTCTAAACAATTTGATATTGAAACACTTAAAAACGTAAAGAGAAACCCAGATCCCTACGGCTATCAAGTTAGATATCAATTACCTGTTCTTGTAATTCAAGCAATTGATGCGGCAATTATGGCAAGATCTATTCTTGAAGTAAATGAAAATAAAAAAGAACCTAAGTGGGGTTACTTTATTCATGACGCTATTGTTTCGGATGTAAGAGGCATTAGAGATTATCGAGGTGCCTATAATAGAAACTTTAAAAAGATTGCAATTAATCCAAATGGAATGGGACATAATGCATTTCAAGGTGTATATGAAGCATTACAAGACGGACTTCGCTCACATGTAAAAAACTTGCTAAGCCCAGAAGCACCTACGTCCTATATCTTAAATCAATCAAATGAGTATAAAGCTTTGCATGATCAATTAGCGACACTCGATGCTAAACGTGCTGCAGGCAGAGGCTTAAATGAATTTGAAGCTAAATGGTATTCTATTGCAAAAGCTAATGGTTGGAAGGGTTCAAATTCAATAGTAACTAAATCGCAATTAGCCGCAATTATAAAAGGATATCTTGCAAGTTATGCTATTGCAAGTAGACTTAATGGTATTGCAAAGCTAGATAAAGAAGTGGAAGATAGATACTTATCGCAAATACCTAAAGACATTAGTAATATGTAGTGAGGAAATTATGGCTAACAAAAATTATAATCGAATGGCATTACAAGGCTTTAAAATTGATGATATGGAATTTGTAAAAGAATATGGATTAGATCCTGCTTTGGCATATACTCCGGCTATTAATGATGAACTATTGCGTATAATGTACAACAAAAATGTTAAAGGTTTGATCGATGCAGGTGTTAAAGAAGGAAAAGCTAAAGCTGATTCTGGAAGAGCACGTGCAAAAATAAAACAAGACATTCAAAAGCTACTAGTATAAAATAAAAATACCCCACAGGGAATCCGTAATGGAAACCTTGTGGGGTTTTTTTATTTAACAAAAGAAGTAAGTAGAATCAGCAACATCTTTAATAGATAGTTTACCGATAGTAGGTACTACTCCTTCGAAGCCCTTACCAAAGGGTATTGTATCATAGAAGTTTTCTTTGTCGTAGATACTAACAAACTTTTGTCTTGTCTTGACCATAAGATCTTCTACGTTACCAGCGTGAGCGCTATACGAGTCATGCACAGCAGCGAAGTCGCCTTCCCAGTCTGCTATAACAAGAGCCATATGACTAGCATCCATACTGTGTACAAAGTTAGGGCTAATGCCGCACATAAAGCCTCTACGATCAGGGATGTCTGTATGCTCTCTAATAACGTGCTTGAAGCGGATCTCTCCGTCAGGCGTATTGAAGCCATAACAGTCTACCTTAACAGGTCTAGTGCGATAACATTCATATATCACAGGAAAGCCTGAAGGGGTAGTCCACTCGATACCCTTGCCTCTATCAGTACCATACTGCTTATACCAGTTAGTGATCTCTTGATCAGCTAACCGCTGCAGATACTTCATGGTGTCTAAAGGACCGGGGCAAACTTCCTGGATAGCCCTAATAACCTGGCTACTTAACTCATCACAATCCCAGGTAGAAATGTTGTAGTCATTAGTGAAGCCATATTGATAGCAATCGCTATACATAGACTCAGACATTTTCTTTTGACCACAACTATAAGCACGAGTCATAGCTGCACGTTTGGCAATGCCCTTACGGATATGCTTCATTGGGATTTGTCTTTCTTCAAACCATTCAGGCATCCTGTCGCATAGCCGCTTAGCTATTTGTACATAGAAGTCGTTCTGGATTTCAGTAGGAACAAGCCCAACTAGCTTCCCTGTTAGTGAATCTTTAGACATAGCGCCTAGGTGTTGCCAGCCGTTATTAGCACCGTCTATGGGGATTGGAAGTCGAGTATAGTAGTCCCCATCCGTAGTACTGTAGCGGTACCACTCGATGCAACATGCTAAGAAAGAGATAGCTTTCTCGGCCTCTTCTGCGATCATTCGCATTTCGCCCATCTCAATAATGACTTCAATGTTCTTTTGAGTCCACTGAGCGCGATCCTCTAGAGTCATTTTGTCTACTGAAATAGTATCTAAGTTTTCTTCTTCGAGTACAGAACGGTAGTTACCTGTAGTCCACTCAGGAATTTCATCAATACTATATGACTGATTAAAACAACAAGCAGTATGAACAGCTAACCAGAAGCTAGCAGACTCATCAAAGCGTTTACCTTCATCAAACAAGAGTTGTCCTCTTGCAATGTCAGCACCCTGAAAGTTAAAGAAGGGTTCGCTATAGTATAACCGCCCACGGTAGTCTGCATCAATGTAGAAACTAAATGACTCACCTAGCCACTTGTCTGCAATAGCCATTACTTCTTTTATCTCTCGATTCTTAGAAGCCTGACGCTGATACAGCTTAGTGTTTTCTTCTTTATCTTCACCATCAAATGTTTCGTTCTTAACAAACATAAACATATTTTCTTTAATGGCTTGGTTAACTTCAGTGTTAACCCGATACCTTGTAGACTGTAGTCTATCAATTGCTTTTACAAAAGGTGCATTAATATACTTCATAAACAGGTGTTCTTTAGACTTATCCCAAGTTTTAATTACAGCCCTACCATTATCCTGAAATAGTTTACTGATAGGTGGGATTGGATCTGCACTCATACAAGTAGTTTTGCCAGCTACTACTTCCATCTCACCCCATTTATCGGTGGCATGGATTGTAACTGGCTTACGGCTCTTCATGTGACCTACTGAGATAGTCAGGTAGCCACACATAACAAAGCCTTCAATGATAAGATCACCAACACGAACATGGTCTCTAAAGTTAACGTTGTTACTGTCCCAGCCTTCAACAATATACTTGCCGATAGCCATTGAAGCTTGTGTAATAGGGGTTTCACCTTCTACTTTACTACGCTTAAAACAACGCTGGATAAACTTACGTCCGTAGATAATCATATCTTCGATTAGGAAGTCGAGCATATCAACACCATCGGTGTCGATCATACGCATAAGTTGTAGGCTGCGTCTAGGCTTAACACCTATGTTATCGCTGCGGATTCTCTCTAGTAGATAGTTCCGTATATCTTCCATCGTCCTCTTTCTTCCATACATCTAAGCCCCAAGTTGGAGCGGGTGGATTGTAAAGTACTTGTTGTGAACAAGTTATAGGGTCATAGTTAGGTTGTATTGCAATCAGTAGTTCGTATTTATCCTTAGGAAACATCTCCTCTACTTGACTGCGATCTTCAGGATTACATTGGACCCAAGCAACATAATCGGGTAAAGTCTCTATTCTTTGATAATGGATTTGCATACCCTTAACATACCTTTCTCATTGAGAATTTTAAATCCTTCTAGATCTTTTTCATACGCTTTCTCAACGACAACTTCGCTGATACCAGATTGGAGGATAAGCTTAGTACACTCGATACAAGGTGAGAGCGTAGTGTACAGTGTGGCACCCAATCCAGAACCACTAGTACGAGCGAGCTTACAGATTGCATTAGCTTCAGCATGAATAACAGTAGATAAAGTGATACCCGTTTCAGGGTGTTTACAGTTATTATCAAAGCCGCTTGGAGTACCGTTCCAGCCCATTGAAATAATGTTTCCATCTTTAACGATGACTGCACCAACTTGCGTGTCGCTGTCGTAAGACATTTGAGCAACTCGCTTAGCGATGTCCATATATAGTGTATCATATCGTTCTTCCTTTATTGTCATGGTAATAAAACCTTTGTAGTTATCGACCTTGTCCTCGATACTTTTTACGTCCTGCATATTTCTTTCCTGTGAAGGTTCGCTGCTTGCGTGGTTTAAGAAGACTAGCTTGCTTCGCCATAATTTTCATCCTTTACTCTAAATGTTATATAGTTGTTATCATAGTGCCAGTCAATAGGCTCAGTACCCCTTGATCTAAGACTATTTAATAGCTTAATAATGTCTTGACTAGGGGATATACTCTTGTTTCGTATAAATACTATTGATCTCATTTGATAATGTCTCTATTTTATTTGCCCTCATCATAGCCTGACTACGAAACTTATTACGTTCCGTAGTAAGACTTTCAATGATTTCTTTTGCATGAGCAAGTTCTTGTTGTAGTAAACCTATTTGATGATATAAAGCAGTCTCGCTCATGGTAGCACCTCAAAGTCAATGTTGTTGTTATTATACTCTAACCGCGTAGTCTCATGGTTGTATTTAACCGAACCCGCTGGTCCTGTCTTACCCGAAAAGCGGCTTTTGAGTACGATGAACTCAATAGTATTTCTAACTTCTTCATTTTCATTAGCCATATCTCTAGAGAACCCGATAATATCGAAAGAGATTTGCTTGATGGATCCAGAGCCTTTGATATCATCCATGCTAGGTAACTTACCTTGCTCGAATGTGGTACCGCCGCCCTGTACTTTCCGTAGATGAGATATAACTCCAAGCCAGATGTCATGCTTCTTAGTAATCTTAAGTAGGTCTGACATAACCTTGTCGATAGCCTCATTGCCAGAGTAACCTTCTGCGCCCTCTGATACTGCAATCGTAATGTGATCGAGAATAAGATACTTACAACCCATAAGAGCCATATATTCAATCTTATCAATGAGTGACTCATCACCAACAGAACCTTGGTGATCAAGTAATACAAGCCGTTCACTACCAAACACCTCCTTTGATGCTGCTTCCTGTATATCGAGTGGTACATCGAACTCTTGCAGGTTTTGTTTAAGTTTCATCTGAATAAACTTCTCTGCGGTATCGCCAATACTCTCTTCAAGAGAGATCATACCTACCTTATAACTAGTTTTATCTAATAAGTCAAGTACAATTTCTTTAATGACGGTACTTTTTCCGCTGCCAGTACCAGAAGTAAACAAGGTTATCTCACCGAAGCGCATACCCTTAGTCTTATCATTGATACCGTCTAAGCAATCCGGATAAGGAACTGACTCAGTAGCTTGTCGAGCTAGGTATTGTTCCCATACAGGTTCGTGGCCTACCACAATACCCGCTGGACTATAGGGTTGTGCATCCCATACAGCACGCATAACACCGTCTTTACCTGCAGCTACGTACAACTCACAGGGATCTTTAGCTACGCTACCTAAAGAAGCTATCTTTACTTTATCGATACCGATAATATTAGCGGCATCTTTGATAGCCTTCTGTCCTGCAGCATCATTGTCAAAGAATAAAACAACTTCCTCAAAGGATCTAATCCATGTCCGAGCATGAAGAAGACTCTTAAGGTTAGAAGCACTTGCTACCGAGATGACAGGATAGATTTTATTATAGTGGTCATACGAAGCTTGCGCGACCGCCATCGCATCGAACTCGCCTTCAGTGATGACGAGTCTCTTTCCTCCCGCATGAAAAGCGTGAACGCCGAAAGGCCAAACATCTTTAAAGTCTCCTACTGTCTTGAATTGTTTAGGTAATGTTCTTGTTTTGTAGGCAATGGGGTGATGTGTATCCGCATAATAAGGATAGTTATAGGCAATAATATTGCGGTCACTATCATAGTTAACACGAACACCGTAGTGTTCTGCAATAGTTTTAGTTATCCTACGGTCTTGTACACCACGACAATCGCCGAGGTTTGCTTCAAATAGCTCGAGGCTAGGTGTGTTAGTATCAAGAGGCATTTCCTCTTCCTTTCCAATTTCTTTTTCATAGTGGTTACATACATAACAGTAACCGTGTCCATCATCGTATACAGCAAAGCCATCGCTTGAAGGACAAGCGGGACAAGCTGTCTTACCTATTTCTTTACTCTCCGTATATTCTATCTTCTTTGGCATATCGAGCTTCCTTCCTTCGGTTTCTAGCTCTATCTGACTTCATAATCTTTTCAGCTTTCTGCTGCTTGTTATTGAACAGATCAATTAGATCTTCATCCCAATCTTCTTCAGTTACCTCTGAACGTTCATTAGGGATAACCTTATACTTCCTAATGTCATTGTGGTAGGGGTTGCGAATAGTCTTTGGCGATTTCAATTTGTCTCTCCATATCCTTCATTGCAGGTTTAAACCTAATTTCATGTACCCATTTATTATACCACTCATCAGAGCATAGGGCATGTGTAATCATAATCATATAGGCTTCCATATAACTAAGATCACCTTTCATTGGGCAAGAGAACAAGATATCGAAAGTAAAGTTCTCTTTACCTGCTTTAGTTATTTTTTCGTTGAGTTCTGAGGAAGAACTAGTATAGCCCTTCCAGCTAGTATGCAGTGTTTTAACGCCGATATAGCGTCTATCATTACGTTTATCCGTGATGATATAAAGAAAGCCATGATGTGATTCATCAAAGACCTCTGGATTAAGAATATTCCAGTGACTTTCTACTTCAATGTGACCCCGAGGATCGTCAGCAATCGTTGGTGTCTTACCCTGATAAAAGAAAACAGTGATTGGACCTTTAAATCCTTTCTTTAGTTTAAAGCGTTTCTTATTTCTACGCTTACACCGTATTTCACCGTGTTCTTTTGTGATAATGCCACACCAGTCGTTACTATCGAACTGAGTAACACGTTCAACTTGTACGTTATGCCAACGTTCATGGTTGTTAAATCGAGAAGTAGTCATCATGACTCCTTAGAATATGAATACCGTTTGCTGTTTCCAATAGCTTTTCTTTCCAGTCAACACGACCGTATTTAGCTCTGTATGCAGCAAGTACTCTATGTTTACGTCTACCTAGCGGTACACCGTTAAGCATCTTCTCTGCTTTCTTTGGCCCTACTTTAGGTAGCCCTGGAAGGTTATCTGTTGGATCACCCTTTAACATCTGAGTCCAATAAAATAAATCAGCTGCGTCAACATCAATCTCATAGAAGGTCTCCTTATGAGGGTTGTAGTGTTTCCCCGGAATACAATCAAGATCCTTATCGATATGTACTATAGTAAAGTCTACGTTGAGTGATGCACACTCAGTAGCTTTAATACGTACCATGTCATCAGCCTCCATACCATCTGAAGGTATAG
>Ga0208898_1000189_pt1 | contig 51862 bp, 64 predicted proteins | sample VirMetDEL_Mar_4_FD_184513 | JGI IMG/M metagenome (GOLD analysis project Ga0208898, IMG submission 184513) | Aqueous microbial communities from the Delaware River and Bay under freshwater to marine salinity gradient to study organic matter... | ecosystem: Environmental > Aquatic > Marine >... | reverse complement strand
AAGGGTTTCATCCGCAGAATCATGGACAAACTCTTGAAAGGTCTCAAGTCCTTGGCCGGGGTAGCCAAGAAAAATAACTCCGAGTACCAGAGCATCGATGAAATCTTTGATGCATTCACTTCCGGAGCGTTGGCCAGACCTTCGGAGGCACGGTCAGAATCTCTGACTGACAACACGAATCTTAACAAGATCTACGCCTCCGGTGCCGCTACCGTAGGGGCAGAACCTCTGATCAAATCCTTGGAGAGTAAAATTGAGCCCGGTAAGAAAGCCCTGAAGTCTACTTATCAGTTTCTATATGACTGGATCTATTCCAAGGTTAACACATCGTGGGATTTCTTTAGCAAGTACGACGGTCTTCGGGCCGTTGCCGAAACCGTTGGTAAAATTGAAGATAAATATAGTAGTGTTCTGCAAGGTGTACGGGATCGAACCGGTGAAGGACACTTGAATAAACTCACCGAGCCAGAGAAAGCCATTCACAATATCTTCATGGACGTGGTTCAACATGTCTTGAATGAACGGTTTAAGCCTAACACAGTGGTGAACGAAAAATATCTCAGGGATCTTGGGATCACCAATGCAGCCACAATTCAAAAGATTCTAAAAGCACCATTAACGGTCACGGATGCAGATTTCTTTGGTCAGGACCTTGTCCACCCTGATCCATCAGTTAGCAGAAACATGACTTTCCGAATTGACCCCGACACAATCCTGAGTGAAGTGTTGAGTGAAACCAGAAACGCACTCGATTTTCTCTTCATAGAAAAAGTAGAAGCTGTTATTCAAACCATATTGAACGAAGCAAACGATGCCATCAAGAGGAAAGCCGTGGACGGGGAATCTTATGTCCCCGTGACTTTCCAAGATGTCAAAGACGGCGGGGCGAGTCTAGACGCTAAAATTAATCAGTTAGAACAGAACAATGTTAACGAAACTTTGATCAAACCCTTGAGAGATAGCCGTCTTATTTACACAGAAACTATGAAGAAAAAGGGTCTCTTCTATTCTCCGTCACTTCGTTCTGGATCATTTGGTTTCAAGTTCACGTACACCGACCGGTCCGGAAGAACCGTCGAAGGTTTCCACATGATACCTGATCCAAACATAGCGAAACCATCTATGAAAAAAGCCCGGGCTGTTGCGGCAAAGTTTTTTAAAGACAACCCTCTATATACACCCGGGGGCCTTAACGATAAAAAAAGCAGTTCTCCGGAAGACGTTGTTTATGAACTGACTCGGGATAAGTTCTTGAAGGATCTAAGCCCTTCCGGAGTCGGTAGTATTATGGGTATCTTTGATTCTATCACCGAATCAACAGATATCGACGAGATAGCCGACTTTAGAAAAAAGCTGGCGGCGGCCTTAACCAAGGGAGCGGTAACAAAAAGTCTCCCACTATCAAGAAACATTCCCGGTTACCTGACGAATCAGAATCTGTCCTCGTATTTAAATGAGTCGTGGAATAGCTTTGTTACAGGTCAGGCCAATATCATTTCCCGTCTGCCAAATAATGCCACCCTCCAGAACGATATAAGAAAGGCAAAGGGCGACAGATCTATTCCAGAAGAAGTGACTGACCAAATTGACAAAGTCTGGGGAAAAGAGGGCTATCTTACAGAAAACCAAAAAATAGCAGATCTTGCCAAGAGAGGTGCCTTTACATTCTGGCTCGGCGGAAACATATCATCTGCCGTTGTAAATCTGGTTGGCCTTGGTCATACAACGCTGCCTTACCTACTCGCATCTGCTGATAATCCAGCACAGGCTGTGCAGGCGTTGACCAAGGGAACAAAGATCGCCCTGAGTATGACAAAGCAGTTGCCGATAAAAGCCCCAAAGGTTGGAGCCCTGAAATGGAGAGATAAGTTTCTTCAGTTTTCCGACAAACCTTTTGACTTTATAAAAAAACCTGCGGGACTCACGGACGCAGAGTGGTCCGTGATACAAAACATCCAGCCTACCCTAGAGCCAATGCAGCTTTCAGATGTCACATCCGACCTCGCACAAAAGGGATTGCTCAAGGGTAACAATCCTGCAACCCGTGCCATTGATACAGCAATTCGGGGATCGGGCGTTGCGTTTGCATGGGTTGAGCAATTCAACCGGGTTGCCACGGCAATCGCCGCTATCGAATTGGCCAAGAAGTCCCCCCAGAAATCCAGATTACTCTACGAAGCCGAGGGTAAAAACAGATACGGGAACTACACACTGGAAAATTTTGTCAGGTTCTCTGTTGAAAAGACCCAGTTCAAGTTTGATAAGACCGAACGCCCGGCGTACAACCGTGGTGCTATCGGCGGGGTTATTACCCAGTTCCTTCCTTATCAGACAAAGGTTTTTAAATATTATCTTGGTGCGATGAACGCAGCCATGACCGGAACCTCTGGCATTGATGCCGATGGTAAGCCGATCAAGATAGATCGTGAGACAAGAAAAGTCTATGCTGCCATGGCCATGTATTCAACAATGGCTTTTGTCGTAGGTGGCGGCATCCTTGGTCTACCCGCTGCTGCGATAATCGGGGATATGATGTCAATGGTTGCTGAAATCTTCAGTGATGAGGAAGAGACCCCCGAAGATTTTCTCATGGATTTATTCAACGACGTTGGTCTTAATCAGGAAATATCAGCGGCCCTAACAAACAGGGGTGTGTTGTCATTACTCGGTTTAGAGATTGGTAAACGTACAGGTCTTGAGGGTCCACGTTCTCTGTTGCAAATAACACTTGGTCAGAAAAAGGCAGATCCAGAAGATTTCTTTGGACCAGCCGGTGGTATTCTGGGTAGTGTTTCAAATGCTGTTCGACGTTACAGCAACGGTGATACTGGGCTGGCCTTGGCTGAGCTTATGCCCCCGGTTTTCAAGAACCTCTTCTTGGCCGCAGAGGGGGACAGACGTGTCAGCCTGTCTGGACGTGAGCTTGCGGTAGAATCTTTTGGTGGCGTGGATATGGCCGACAGAGTCCTACAAGCAATCGGCTTTGTCCCAACGTCTGTTATCGAAGCCCGAACCGCCGCTTACAAAGAAATCATGATCAACCGTGATTACCGAGACAGGGGCAGAACCTTTGCCAATGATCTGAAAAATACTTACGTTGAACTGCTGGTCGCACAAGAGGAAGGTGATGACGACCGTGTTCAGCAGTACTCGGAGCAAGCACAGGTAATCATCATGGCGGCTGTGGAACAGATGCGAGAAAACCCTGACAAGCCCTTTAGCTTTAACCCACGAAATCTGATGCGGTCAGCGTTTGATGATTACATTCGCAGAACCGGGAAGGCTCTGCCCATGACGAACATCCCGAAGGTTGTACGCCCAGAGTTCACCGATTATCTGGACAGGTTCTCGTACAGGTATCAACCAGAGCAGTGATCACAAAGGTCACTGACATACCCGCTCATAAAATTCATTGTGAATTAAAACCTGTCTCGCTGTCCCTTCGGTCAGGACATCATCATGTGAGATCAGGATTGGCTCCATGATAGAGCAGATGTCAATCCCGGCTCCACTTGTCGAGCAGCCGCTTAGTGACATCAGAAGCAGACATCCGCTTAACGTCAGTACGTACTTCATTGTTCTCCTGTGATTTCTTAAGGGACTCCTCGGCATAGTCAGCACGGGCTGCTTTCTTACCCGCCAAGTATGGCATAAGAAAACCTGCTAATTTACCAACTACACCGAGGATAGACCCGATTATCGAAAGCATTACTTGCCGGTGTCTTTGGACTTTCCAAAATTAAGGGAAGCCCATTCGATAAGTTTGTAAGCACGTCCCAAAAGGGTATCAGGGTCTGGGGTCTTTGTACCGGCAACCATCATTGATGCTGCGACAACAACCAGACCTCCGATTTGCATGAGGATATCTCGTGCATCCCATACTCTTTCCATAATTTCCATAATAATAAATTACTCCTGTTCTACTGCATCAACATACTCAATAAGAGCATTTTGGATACGACTAAGCATAAAATAGATCTCTGGCACTGACAAACCGGGAGTAATCCAATGATGACATTCATTCTTAGAGAAGGTCACTAACAAAACCCCGTCAACGTAGTCCTGAGCTTTTTCAAGATACTCCTCAAGTTTTTCTATATCGTTTCTGACGTTACTAATTTTCTCTTCCTGAGTTTGTTCAGGTATAACTCCGGGGAAATTAATTACTGTCATAGTATCAGATTCCCTCAATTTGCAAGAAAGATTTGTACGAGTCGTAGTTTTTCTTTTCTTTCTCAATCTGCCAGAGGGCATGTCCCATACCGCCTTCGCCATACACATGGTACTCAGAATCGTCGTCTCGTTGGAAGAACTGTTCCATGTCTTGGCCCATCGCCAGTAGCTCTCCGGTTGAAACAAAAGACTCTCCCCCGACACTGACCTGTAGATACTTCGGACGACCCTTGTCATCCTTTGTATCCATGTCAAGCGGCTCATTTAAATCCATACAGGCATCGTAACCAAACAGATGGAACGTGCGGAACCCGAAAGTATGCATCAGGGCAATCTGTCGCATCGCTGCACAGGTTCCACCAGAGATCATGAGTCTATCAGACATCCCATCAAAAGTTGTCACAGCATTCGAGAACGCATCCCATCCGATAATCTTGGCATTATTCTTTTTCAGATAATGGGTGACAGACGGATCTGTCATCGAAGCCACGAAGTAATATGTATCTGGATTCGGAGTGCCTAGTAGATCCCTTCGCTTGAAACCGTGCGTCGAGATACCATCAAGCTCTCGGGGATCAAGGATGACACAGCCCCATGGGATGATACCATTTTCGATGAGGAAGTTATGAGCGTGTTTAACACACACAACCTTATGTCCCCTCTCGTAAAGCTCCTGAATCAGGTGCAAGTCCTTCTTGATTGTGGGACCACCCGAGACACAGATAACACTCTCTGTGTTCCAGTGGTATCTGGAGTTAACCCACTTATCAATCATGAGATGATTCGACTTAATGTTATTGTGAATGTATTCATCAGGGACGCAGTCACGAGGCTGCACCTTGATAGGAACCGTGACGTTCTCGAAGTCCGGTGGAACAGGTAGACTACCGTCGATAGCATAGGCAAGACAGGTGATCCCGCCGCCCTGTACCCCGTCTCTGGACGGGATCACACCTGAGTGAAGATCCTCGGAAAGTTCCCCATCAATAATCAGGTTACACCCAAACTTCGTAGTGTCTAGGATTTCCCCGCCTTCGCCAGATGGCATGTAGTAATCATCAAAGATGATAACAGGGACATCCTTCAGGTTATCATAGTCCGATCTGATCGTTTCGATTGAGTGCCCCCCATCGATATAGGCAAAGTCTGGGGAATATCGAGACATGATATCGGGAAGAGTATCTCTTGAATTACCCTTGATCAGTTCGAAGCTGACCTTCTTTTTTTCGAGGAGCGCATCCTTGGCGTAAGTATTAAGGAGTGCTTTGACATTATGTAGATAGGTCCGTTGCTTTACGTTAGCTTCTTCCTTATCCAGTTCTTCATCTCCGTCTTCAAACATATCCAGTCCGACGTAATGAACAGAATCCGAATTTTGAAGCGCAGCGCTGAGTAAACGTAAAGCTCTCTTACCATTCCACGTACCCACTTCAAGCAGCTTCGTACTCTTGTAATGGACGATGAACTTCTCGATCTCTTTATAACGTAAGGGTCCGGGTTGATAAGGCGCATTAAGAATCGCCTTGCGTCCCCCCTTAAAGTGAATGAAGTACTCGGCCAAAACCGAGTATTCAAACGCATCCAGTGATGCTGCATGTGGTGAAAGATTGTGTGCAGTAATCCCGTGATTTTTGTGTAAGTTAAGAAGTCGTTCAAATGAAAAAGCATCAGTCCATTCCCTTAGTCCTAGAATTTCATTGGATGTGTATAGGCCCCTCCAGTCACGGAGAAACTCATGAGCTTTATTATAATTAAGATTAAAACCAATGAAGCCTGTTTCAGAATAATCAATGATACCTTCACGTCCAAGGTGAACCAGATCCGCCGTGTCTGGAAAAACAAGATTCAAAAGATTAGTGTCTACTTTCTTTGTGGTAATCACATCAGCATCGATCCAACACAACCAACCCATGTCCTTCTTTGAAGACATGTACCTTACATGATCACATAAGGCGAACACCTTATGGCTGAATTTAACAGCGTCCATTCGATAGTTGTACGGCTCACCGCCATTAAACTGAGCGTTCTTTTTCTTGAATGTATTTAGATCTGTGTTCTTATCCAGAGACACATAGTTAATATTCTTTGCTTTAATAACATCCTTTGGGAGCTTACCACCATCATAGTACACAGTGAGTCTGATGTTTTTGGGCCAGAACTTTACCCAGCTTTCGATAAAACGTCGGGCATATACTTCATAGTCACTGATCCTGAAAGATGTGATTACGGTAATAGGGGTGTGTAGATCTAGTCTAGTGTTTGAGGCTGCGGTCATCTGTTGTGCTCCTGTAGGTTCAAATGTTAATAGAGTAATCTTTGTGGACCCAGATTATCAAACTCGTTTACCCATGCCTGAGAAAATGGACAAGTCCTGTATTGTGGGAACCATGGACCACCCTCGGTATAGTGGATGGCCTTTGGTGTGACGCCCTCATTTTCATCCCCAATAAAATTCCATTCGACCGGGATGTCTCCGATCAGGTCTGGGGAAGACAGCCAACCAAACTGATGTAGATGTGAGCCCATGGATGTGTTCACGGTCATAACATCTAGTTTATTATTTTCGGGGTGGCCTATGTTGAAGATCATCAGACTGCTCCAAAGTTTCATATTGTAAGCCGACTGAATCCTGCCGTCCATCTTCACTAAGGACTTCGGCTTGTAGTCATGCTTGACGACCGAGACCGCTTTGGTATCGTCGAAGTGATCCGAGATCATTTCTTGAATATCACCCAGAAACAGAAAATCACAATCGACAAAAACAACAGGTCCTTCAGATATTCCATTTCGTCTGGCAAGCTCGGGTACAAGGAACCGTGTAAAAGCAAACTCTGTAGAGAAAGGTCGTCCGTCGATTTCATCCCAGTAGTCTCCTTTCTCATCAACCCTCCATGTGCGCCAAAACTTCTTAGCATCTCGAAGTTCTTGGTGTCGTAGCGGGATGATATCTTTCTCACTCAGACCCGGGGAGTTTCTAAGGATAGAAGCGTGGCATACACGGTACACCACGTCTTCTCGGTTGTCATAACCGACAAATATTTTTGTCATTGTAGTACTTTACCAGTTTAAAAAGGATGGATGAATTCTGGGTCTAAAGTTATGGCGAACTTCTAAGACAGCGCCTTTTTCTTTATACAGGATATTAAGATAAGACTGCCAAAGTTCTCTGGCATTCTCTGCCGCTACTTCGTAGCTGTTGTAGGCCCGGTCGCTTTCAGACATTGTGAGGTCATGTAGTTCTTCCTGACGCTTCCGAATCTCTTCGGAAAGTTCTTCAACTCTTTTTGTTTTATCTTCGGTAGTCATATATATATATACTCCTAATATAATTGTGCTTGATTGGTTTGTATATGGTAAAAGGTTTCCCCTTTGTCAAGGTATCTATTACTAGCTTCCTTAACTTCTGAAGACCTCACCACATCTGAAGGGATCTTCCAGAAGTTACTACCGTCTGAGGAGACGACATAGAACGTCAGATGATCTTCGCTGTACTTATCAAGCAGTCTCTTCTTCCTCGATGGAATACGAATCTCTGACCAATGATCTGGCCACTTACCCTTCCATGAGTACTTCATCTCGGCCTCATGAAAGAAACTCTCCCCGTCCTTGGTTGTCTCTATATCTGCATAGTAATTTTCTTTGCTGTTGACAATCGAGTGACCCTCTTTTTTCAGGTAAGTACTGATGATATCTTTTGCGGTTTTGTCTGCCATGTTATACAGGCTCCGTGAGAATTTCTTTTTTAGCATCAGAGGATCTCACAGACGCCACCGGCACAGGCAAGCTCTTGTGATGCGACAGTGTTATCCTCTTTCTCATACGTGGATAGTCCTGTCCAATCGATATCCTTGGGCATAGTCATAAGCATTTCCTTATACTGCTGTTCGTTGATATCGGTGTACGGTGCTTGTTGATAGACATGGTCATCATTATTTAGAAATGCAATGCCTGATAGGTAATGAAAGTTATCATGAAGCCACGCCCCTACCTCAAGCCATTCATGTTCTTTTATCGAGACCGTAATTGAAGGCTTATGCTCACACCAAGTTGTGGCATAAATCTTCCAAAACTTTAGCTGTTGCAGCGCAGTCTTATCCGTTCGACAAATTGCATTTTCTGGCGCAGCCACCGGGAAAGAGAAGATAACATTCTGTGAATTACTTAGATCTACCTCGTTTGGAAAGCCAGCATTGATCATAAATGTTGTAAGCGGGTCTTTAATGTCAGAGCGGACAGTGCGTATATAGTAAGGACTATGACGGGCATGAATACCACTAGAACTATTAACAAGCTGAGAGACAGTACCACTAGGTTTAACACAAGTGATCGCTGCACTAGGATTAATGCCCAGTAGATCAGCGTATTCACGATTGACTTCAACTGCGTAGTCACGTAGGTCATTCAGAAGTTCTTCCAGATTAGGGTTCTCTTCGGTCAAGAGCGGGCAATCTAAAATCCCAGTCAGGGAAACACCAAGAAGCCTTTCTTCCTCTGTATTTTTAGTCCAGATTTTTCTGAGGTATTTGAAATTAGTAAGCGTGGACTGCATAGTGCCAAGGATTGTTGCGGCCTTGATCTTATCCATCAAGGTTTCTTTCGTATCAGAGGGACGGCAGACAACCTCTGTCAAATTACAGAATTGATTTGGCCTGAGAATAATCTCGGAGCATGGGTTTGTCCCGAACTCGTGATCAGGATCACGGCGACCGATTTTCCTGACATGATCTTTTGCTGCTTGTCTATTGAAGATACCCCGCTCCCCATTCTTAGACATGTAGAGAGCCAGCCACTCTTCCATGAAGACACCAATATTATCTGGCTTCTCGGTATAGCATACCGAATTATTAGCCAAGGCCCTTTGTGGATTTGCCTTGTACCACTCACCTGCTTTTGCATTTCTCATACGCAGGTCAGATAGATTAGACAGGGAGATAAGGGCTGACCTACGAACACCGCCGACAACAACCACATCTCCGATCTTGCACATGATGTCATGACACTGAAGGCTGTTAAGTTTACGCCCCGCTGCGTCTTTGAACGTGTCAACAGTGAATCTGAACAGGTCTTCAAGAGGCTCTGGTCCCGAGGCTCGACCACCAAATACTTTGAGCAAGGCCCCAGCAGGTCTGACCTTATCCATGTTCCACTGTGGGATAGACCCCTGATACAGGGACCCGATCAGTTCACGAAAACCTCTGGCCCATCCTTCTTTTGAATCTCCTACATTAATAACTGAGTCTGAATATTCCAAGGTGTCGGAGACAGCGGGTAGCTTATTAATGTAATCTCGTTCGACCGAGAACCCGACCCCTGTCCCGTTCATCAGGATATAGAGACACTCATCAAAAGCCCGTGGATGATCGACCGGGAGATACGAGCAGTTATATCCTGCCACATTCTCTCTCTTCAATGCAGGGCCAGCGGTCATCAGGCATCGCATCGATGGCATGACCTCCAGACTCAGAACCTTGTTTTCCATATACTCTCGGAGTTCTGAGTTAACGATGTCTGGTCCAGTATGTTCCTCAAAAAAGTCAAAGTATCTGGACACTGTCTCTGGAAAAGTCTCTCGACGTTCCTCGTTCTTATCCCATCGTGAATAACGAGATAGGTGAATATATTGTTGATAGGGTGTAGGCAGGTGGTTAGTCATGTTATTGGTCCTTTACTGTTACTAGGTTGATATTAGATCTGACTTGGTAATACTTGTTGTCATCAGAGCCAAGCGTAAAGGTCTCCACAAAAACTTCCGGATCATTACCTCTGTCTCTCCAGTATTTTCTAATAGCCCGTGCCAGCCTAAGACTGTTACTGTAACTACCAAGATAGTCTGGAATTTTTCTGTTGATTTCTAGCATGGCTGAACCCTTATCCTATCACATATCATGGCAAGCGCAACGAGAATTCAAGTTTGTCCTTTAACCTTTTTACCTCGGCTTGCAGGCTTTCAATTTGCACAGTCTGGTCATTTAGTTTAGAGCGCATCTTGGTCCCACCGAGTAAGTTCTTTTCAAGGCGTCCATTGAGTTTATCCAAATTGAGCCTTGCCACATCCCCGAGACTAAGATCCATATCAGAGCATAGAGCAGAGACATACCACAGCACGTCACCAATCTCCCCGGCAAGATCATCTTTAATCTCATTTAGCTTAACATCACCCCGTGTGATCTTCTTGATCTTGTTGCAAACTTCTCCAGCCTCTCCGGCCAGACCCATGGCAGGGTACACTACCTTGGCATCATCTGGGTAAACGGCAGTCTTCTTCGCCGCTGCCTGATACACATTAAAATTCAATTCAATCATTGTGTATGTCCAATCAATTTAGTTAGGTACCACTGAGCTTTCTGAAGATCTGTTACGCCGCCTTTGTTTTTATAACGGAACAAATACTTTAGAATGTTTCCCCGGAGATATCCACAGAATTCTTCTTGGGTCAGTTGGTCTTCAAGAATATCAATAACTTCGAGCTTACCAGTTTTGTAGTGTGGGGGGCTGTTGACCATGTCAATTTTATCAGACATCTATTGGAACCAAGTTACGGAGTCATTAGTATCTGAGTTAGATACACTCTCCAAAAAGATAGCTTCGTCACTATCAATAGAAGGATCATAGGCAGTGCCAATTCTCAGACATACGACTTTCCTATAGTCGAGATCCTTATAAACTTCATTGTACTCTGCTGCGGTTTGTTCACAGAGTTCTTTACTATCCCCAAAATAGATGGGGGTACTACTGATACCCGGACCCACTACAAAAGCAAATACTGTGATAGCTACATAATATAATCCCATAGTTTTAATCTCCTTATGGTGTTGTTGTGTTTATCGCTGTGTCAAGTAGCGCATTGATTCGGAATCTTTCAAACGGTTGACCGTGGAACAGAACATTCGTGGACAACCTTATCACCTGACTTTCCGAGATACCTGCGTACTCACAGACACACTCTCGATCCTCTGCTGTAACGCAGGCAGACACCACTGTCAACCATCGTGTAGCAGCACGACGATATTCACAGATAGCTTCCGAATCAGAAGACCGAGGTTCCTTGGTGGCGTCAAGAATAGCTTGGGCAATAACAGCAAGCCACATTAACCGTTCTGCACTCCAATCATTATCTGAAGTGCGGAGCATCTCATACGTCACATAATCTAGATCGACATCCGAGGATGTAGATTCTTGGTATTCTGATTCGGTCACCAATATACTAAGTCTTCCAGTAGCGTGTGTAAATTTTATTATTAACTGGATTAACTTTCTTCTCAGTAATGATGTCAACGCCCTTACGGCGGAGCTTATAGATCGCATCTCGGAGAGACACGATCCCATAATCTAGGAGGGCTTCTCTGGTAGAGATATGACCAACATCATCAAGGTGCTGTTCAATATTCGTGATCTTATTTGTCATTCCTTGTCTCCATCTTTCTTATGTTTAGAAGTCTTCTATAATTTTTTCTAGCTTTTCATTTAGATCGTGGCATACTTCTTTAGGTATGAATTTAATACCACCGATCTGTCTGTTATAGTACTCCCGTTCTTCCTGACTGTCTAGTTTATTTGTCAGGACATCGAGTTTATGCTGAGCGTTTGCTTCTGCGTATGTCAGTCCTCCTCTTGTCTCATACTGGTGGATGATTACAAACCTGAAGTTAGTAAGACCGTAGTCTTTAATAGCTTGGTGGAGATATTTTGACGAACCTTTATAAGTCTTCCAGTCCGTATAACCTACGGCTTTCTTCTTGGAATATCTTTTGAATTGTTTTCGTCCAACATATTTCTGTTTTGTTTTTTTATTGTAGACGATGTAAAGAAAACCAAAGAACCGCTTAGGGTCTAGGTCTTCTTCAAAAGAAACTTCCCACGGCGTCAGTGTAATACTTTGGCTTGTCGTTCCAGCCTTTTTCTTCGAAGAGCCCCTCGCCGTTGTTCGAGTCCGCCCAACACGTATGTTTGAAATCGCAGTAGACACATCCTGATCTAAGATACTGTCGTCCGTCCTTCTTGGCCGTGACCGGGGTAAAGCATCTTTCCGGGGGTTCTTCCTTGCTGATGATTTCCTTGGCTTCGGCGATCCTTTCTTTGGCATCTGGCATTTCCATGTCAGTGACTGGCATATAACAAATCTCTCCAGTCACTTTGTTAATAGCAAGAAACCCGCCCTCATGTGCATTGTCAGCCTGAACGTAAGCACCTAGCTGCTGCATATATCCGAATGGATCGTCTTGTAAATCTCCTTTTTTAAATTTCTGAAATCCAAAGTCAGACGCACTCTTTGCGTCAACGATGATACCATCAATCTTACAGTCGATGTGTCCTTTGACACCGTCAATTTCATATTCTCTTTGCTGGTCCGTGACGGTATGTCCGGCGGTCTTGACTAAAAGAAGAAGCAGGGATTCGAGTAGATGACCATAAGTGAATTTAAGTAATGTGTCATAAGGCAAAGAACTCTCGGCACTTTTCATATGTGCCATGTACCATAACTGTCTGTTCTTTTTGCCAAGAGAAGAGAAGCGGAGGGTACTTTTCTCTTTCTCTTTTTCCGAATCCCTGCGTTCTTCGAATAGGCCAGTGACCGTTTCACGTACTTCGTCAAGGAAATCATCCATGTCTTTTGCAGAAGGAGAAGACTCACCAGATTCAATGGTTTTTTGAATGTTCTTTACGATGTTGTGAAGTGTCACTGACCTAAACCTCAGAATGGCAAGTCGTCATCTAGATCAGCATTTGATCCCGAGACTTCTGAGCTAGGCGCTACGAATCCATCTTCTTCATCGAACCCATCAGAGCCACCATCATATTCAACAAGATTAATAATCTGAACCTTATCGATAGAGAACCCCCACTTGTTCCACTTCGACATGAAGAACCGGGACACAAGAACCTTTACATCCGATCCCCATCCAATGCTACTAAGGATGTCATCAGAAACTCTATGCTTCTTAGCATCAACTACAATAGGTGCTTGATTCTCTTCACCCTTTGCGTTCCTCACATTCTTATGCAGAGACACAAACGGATTATCCATAATAGCTGTTGGCTCTTTTAGCGTCATGTTATTATTCAGGGCAAGTTCCTGCATGTCCTCTTCCAGAGACAGAGCCATTCCCCAGCGTGGAGTATAAGCTGTGTCAGGAAAGTCGGGATGTAGGTGACCGTAAAACAATTTACCCGAGAGAACGAAACGTGATGGTGAAGTATCTTGTGTAGTAGCAACTGTCTTCTTTGTCATAGTTTATATGTTCCTTTATGTGTGTGTGTATCTATCTAGCTAGGTATCCGGGTTCTCCCGGCCTACCCTCTAGGTGGGGATGGGCCGACGGGTCGTCAACCCTCGACCCGAGAAAATTTTCAGTGGGTCTCTGCCCAGCTTTCGCCAATTACAACAGAACAATTTAGGTCACAATTAAACCCAAGAATTGTTTTGGTCTTCTTGATAGAAGCATGGACGGCATCAGTTAGTTCATCAGTATCCTTTCTGTTAACTTCGAATTGGATTTCATCATGGATGTTGGCAACAGGAACTGCACGAATTCTTTTTTGTTTAATTACCCTGTCAATCTGAACCAACCATGTTTTACATATGATAGCCCCAGCACCTTGGAGTAAATAGTTTAGAGCAGTATGGGGAAACTGAACTGGTATACGTCGTCCATCCAACGCTGTTATATATCCACGTTGAACCTCTCGTTCTACCTTTGACTTCAGGGTCTGAAGTTTTGGTAAGGATGTCATGAAAGTATCTATCATAGTCTTACCTTCTCGTGATCCTCCCCCCACAATCTGACCAATCTTTGCAGGACCTGCCCCATAAATCAAAGCGTAAATAAATGTCTTGGCCTGATCTCTGGTATCAAGTCCTGCTTTGTTCTGATTGAATGTATGGATGTCACCATCTAAAACTTCCCGTGTAAATTCTGGATCATTCATGTAATGAGCAAGGCATCGAAGCTCAAGCCCTTCTGCATCAGTGCCGAGCAACATGTTGTTCACCCGGTCCTTTGGAACCCAGAGGCTCCGGCATCTATCGCCATACACGGCTCTCACAGAGGGCACCTGAGCCATGTTAGGATTGTTATGTGTCATCCGTCCTGTGACTGTGCCCAGTGTCCTGACACTACCGTGAACCATGTTATCTTCATCAGCAGCAGCAATCCATGACTGAACTTGAGCTTTCCTTTTTTGTAGTGTCAGGTAGTCTACCATCTTCAAAGCCTCGGGACTGCCTATATCTTTCAGGATTGTCTCATCAATCTTTGGTTGTCCGGTTGGTGTGAACTCTTTCGGCTCCCACCCAAACTTATTAATTAAACGGTCACCAATTTGCTGACGGCTCCCCGGATTAAAGGGGATGATCTTTGTCTTTGTCTTCATCTGGATCGTGGTAGGTTCAAAGATATCCTGAAGTTCTTTTTCTGCAATGTTAAGGCTATCTTCAAGAAAAGCGTAGAAGATCATGGCCTCTGGCATATCAAGACAGAAGCCATGATCTTTTTGTTTGTCTATGATGTGTCTAACATGACGTTCCATTTGCAAAACATTCTCAAGTATATCTTTGTTGTTACGCAGGGTCATCCATACTTTTGCATTTACCGAAACATCTTGTACACAATACTCAATCATCTTTTCAGTAAGGCCCCCGGCAAAGTCAGTGAACTCCTGCTTTGGAAAGTTAAGTATCTTACCCCAGTTTTTCAGGGAGTTACCGCCTTCTCTTCTCGGGTCAGCAATCTGAGACATCAGCAGAGTATCCTCGGCCTGATGCTCGATCTGTATGTCCATCCTTAATAGTCTGTTGATAATTGGGATATCAAAACTGATGATATTATGGCCCACAAAAATAGTATTGTGTTTACCCAAGAATCTTTTCCTGAAATCGTTGAGGCTTGGGTAGCCGAAGCCCCCACCATAGGTGAAGACCTCGGGAATTCCAAAGCTGACTTCCTGTACCCCAGAAAACTCAGACACCTTTTGAATTACAACACAGTAAATCTTTGTTGCGTCTAGGGCATCCGTCTCGATATCAAGGATATATTTATTACCATAGGGGTTTTTCTGCATCTACCATTTCCCTGATCATTCGTTCAAAGCCAATCGTTGGCTCCCACCCTAATTCATATCGTGCCTTGTCTGCATTTCCACAAAGCCTCGTGACATCATTAGGTCTGAGATCTACCGGTGTATTATGTTCCACGATTTCTGTCCAATCCTGTATTCCAATATGATTGAACGCCACGTCCAGAAGATCTCGAATGGATCGGGTAACTCCCGTTGCCAGAACGTAATCGTCTGGATCTTGTTTGTCAAGCATCATCATCATGCCCCTCACATAATCAGGTGCCCAGCCCCAGTCCCTGACTGATTCGATGTTACCGAGCTTGAGCTTCTGGCCTGTGGTAGGGACATATCGTTTGTAGTCTGCCACGAATGCTGTCACCTTACGTGTCACAAAATCTTTACCACGTCTGGAACTCTCGTGGTTGAACAGGATACCTGAACATGCAAACAACCCATATGATTCTCGGTAAACCCTGACCATATGATGAGCCGCTGTCTTAGCAACACCGTAAGGAGATGCAGGGCTAAGTGTGGTGCGTTCAGATGCCATACCTGATGCCACCGTTCCAAACATCTCAGATGTTGATGCCTGATAAAACTTGGTATGTGGGGATGTGAGTCGAATTGCTTCGAGCATTCCGAGTACTGCGTTGGCATTCACGTCAAAGGTTGTATCAGGATTTTCAAAGCTGTATCCAACATGACTCTGTGCTGCCAGATTATAGAACTCGTTGGGTTGTTCCTTTTTAATTAACGACATCATAAAAGAGGTGTCGCAAATATCTCCCTCAATCTCTCGGTACTCTGAGTCGTAGTGTACGGGACCTCGATCATATTTAGATGAATGACGGCGGCTTATACCAGTAACTTGGTAACCCCTGTCGAGCAACATTCTGCTTAGGTAGTAACCATCTTGTCCCTGTACACCAGTGACGATGGCTCGTTGGTTTAGCTGTGCTTTTGACATGTTTAAAAACCTTCATGTGTTGTGTCATTGATGTCATCAAATACTTCGGACATTCTCCCGGTCTCTTTACACCAGAGAAGTTTACTGCCGGGGCCTGACTCACCAGAGAACCGGTTCTTCAGAACCCTTAGCTGCGTAGTGTTTCTGGCGATAGGGTCTTCTGCTTGGCTGTCCCGTTCCAGACCGATGACGATATCTGAAAGCTGACCAATACCAGCGGAGCCTCGTAGCTGCGAAAGCGTGGTGACTCCACCAATTTCATGGCCACCACCCTGTGGCCTCTTGAGATGTGAAACAATAAACAATGCAATATTAGTTTCTTGCACCAGCATTCTCAGCTTTGTAACAATTTCATCCAGTGCTTTCCGTTCATCACCATTTTCTTGGGACGATACGATGATCGAGATGTGATCAAGGAAAATGTACTGGCACTCTAAACCTTTGGCCATATACCGGATACGGTTGATGATATTATCGATCTCGGTTGATCCGAAATGATCATACAGATACACACGTCCAGAGCCCACGGTATTTTTAAAAGATGTTCTCATCTCATCCTTGGTATACGTGGTAGTCGGTAGATGGAATTGTTTGTTCGCATCAATAGACATGAGCCCCAGACCAGTACGCCTGATGCTTTCTTCCATAAACAAAGCACCCACTTTCTCGTCGGTATTTTGTAGGATGTGATAGATAATTTCTCTGAGGATAGCAGACTTACCAATGCCTGATCCGGCAGTGACTGTGACAAGCTCACCTTTACGAATGCCATATGTCAGATCATTGAGGGCCTGCCATGGGTAGTCGATTGATTCGTTAGTCAACTCGGTACTGACAATGTCCCAGATGTCTGTGCCACAGATGATACCATCAGGACTGATTGGCTTTGCTTCCCACCATTCTCGACTGAATGTTGAACTGTCATTGGCGTTGAGATATTCACAAGGATCTTTACGATGCATGGGCATGATCAGGCACTGACCTACCTCAAAGATCTGACTTAGTTTCTCTGCGGCTTCCTTGCCCGGTTTGTCATTGTCCAAGGCCAAGACAACCTTGTCGTACTGATTAAAGAACTCTAGATTTTTCCTGATATCTTTCTCGGCTGAGTTCGCACCAGACTTCAGGGATACGACAGGCCACTTTGATCCGAGCATTTGGTAAGCAGCAAGGGCATCAAGTTCTCCCTCGACAAGAGTGATGTACTTACCCTTGCCAGAGAATAACTGCTGTCCAAACAAAGATGAATCAGAGAACGATCCGTTATCGGATGTCATGATCGAGAACGATTTATTCTCCACGTCTCTTTTCTTATATGCGAGAACTTTCTGTCCGTTATAATCGTAGTAAGGGTAAGCATGGCTGACGATGTTACCGTCGGTATCTTTACGAACTTTAACACCATACTTTTTCGCTGTTTCTAAACTGATACCCCGATCAGGGATAGGTTCAGTTGTGAATTTAGAGTTCATCCTTTCTCCTTTTGATTCCTGAATATGATTACGAGAGTGCGGTACATAATCTGGCCTAGTATCTGACAGCATGTCTGTCTTTTTACAGACAAAGCAGTGAAAGTGTGAGCCAATGTCTCCATTCTCGTGAGTATCTCTATACTCGGAGTTTCCATCTGAACTCCCACAGTTTGTGCAGGGTAAATGTCGTACAAAAACTGAGTCTGTTATTGGGTTATTTCTCGGCATCATAGTTCCAAAGTGTGCTTGCTATATCATGAATCATTACTTGAACATCACCTACATTACTATTCAGCTCATCAAAGTGTATTGCATAGAGCGTAGTTATAGACTTAAACAGATTTTCTAGATTGATTCGTTGGGAATACAGATGGTGTTCCCCAAGGCTCTTCTGCTTTTCCATAGAGGATTCGTATACTGAAGTGATATCCTCAAGGATAGTCCATGTCTTTAACACGGATGTCTTAACTTGTTCTTGTTTATCCAGCAGTTCACTGAACTGTTTCTTTAACTCGTCGTTGTTAGTCATGATTAATTCTGATCCTTTGATTATGTTAGTGCTGTGATTTTGTGGTAGCAGATGTGGTGAACACTGTAGGACTCGAACCTACGACCTGCGGCTTAGAAGGCCGCTGCTCTATCCAACTGAGCTAAGTGTCCGAATTACTAAAGGCCGTGTATGGGATGTTAGGGCATTGTTCAATAAGAATCTTCTTGCATTTCTCTGCGATTACCCTGTGTTCTTTCTGCGTCTCGGGGCCGGAGCGCAGGGCAACATAGTGAATCCAAGACCGGAGTGTACCATGCATGAAGAGCCTTGTCGAGACCAAACCTTCAGGCAGAATTGCCCGGGCCTGCTCTTTGGCGATGCCATGTTCCAAGGCCCAGCGATATGCTTTGCCTGCTGCCTCGACTACATCGTACATCTGGAATCCCCACTGCTCTGAGAGCTTCTGATGTTCTTCGTTCTCATAGTCAAGTTCAATAGAATTCTGGCGGTTCTTATTATCCTGAAGCCGGGCTGCTCTTTTTTCCCAGAGACAATTAGGGTGCATCTCAAACGATGTCTTGGCATATCGCTGTGAGAATTCCTGAAAGGAAAACGAGCGATGCCTTAACATTTGCCGTGAGATATCTCGGGTCGTTGAGATATCCATACACATCGAGACCATCTCAAACGGTGACCAATGTTCATGGTCAATGAGGTACTGTAGAAGACGCCCATCAGATTTATTCTGGGACTCTGGGTTAGAAACTCTGGCATAATAGAGCACTGATTCCTCCGGGGTTTTACCCGGTATCGTGGATATGTGGGATAGATTCACTGAGATTGGCATGTGGTCTTTGACTCCTTGGTGTTGGGTGTGACCCTGAGTATCACAGTTGACAGGGTGGTTCATGTGTGCTAGGCTAGGCAGGAACCCCGGGAGGTACTAGGTATATCTAGAATATACCACGGATACCACGGATAGCTCTGAGTAGCTCTGAGTAGCTCTGAGTATCTTGGATAGTGTACCTTATTATTCCTTACTCTCTAGCTAAGGTTTCTAGAATTTCTAGGATTCTCAGAGCTACCTCTAGCTACTCCTAGATCAGGCGGGTGTTTATAAAAGATGTTATGTTAGTGGTGGTGGGATGTTGTGGTTCACCATCCGAGATGTTCATGGGGGTACTGGGGTGTGATTCTAAGGGGTGCTGGGTAAGCCAAAGGATCTTTGTGGTACGTGGGTACCACTAAGTGTGAAACACATGTCTCAGCCCGTAGCTCTGTATCATGTGGCGGCATATGATACAGGGTTTCGATGATACTGTGTCACCATCCTTGTTGAATCGGACGACCAAGATGTCGGCGTCATAAACTGATTCAGGACCCCCATGTTTGTTCATGGCTTTAATCAGGGCATCGGTCTCAGCATGTAAATAGATCTTATGATCTTTCCCAAGTCTCTTGGCCCAGTATGCCTGTATGGGGTGTGTCTTAAGTTTATTGCGACCCAGAGACAGGGTTCTGCCTCTGGGTCCAATGATCATTGCAACATGGTTTTGAAAAGGGACTTTTGTCCCCTGTGTTTCTTTCTGTGTGATCCTACGGTCACTGGCATACTCCCTTAGTTTATTAATGTGCCCCTGATATATATCGTCATCCTCTCGCATAAGATGGATCATCTGATATTCCCCAGACCAGAATAGAACTTATCAAGATCAGACAGGAAGTCGTTAATCTCAGTAAGACTAAGTTGCTCATAAGGTGTGGCTGATACAGTCTCGATATAGTCCCTGACCAGATCAGAGTGTACTTCTGTGCCCTCAGGCTGTTCTTTGTTTGTCATTCTATCTATCCAATTTCCGATAGTTTATTTCTAAAAAGCGATGTTCCAGAAGGACTCACATGTTGCTCATACCACATATAAGCATAAGACTCCCCCCATTTATCTGTGAATTGTTTATATGTCATGTCATGTGCATCGTCTTCCATATCCATTAGCAAGCTTTTGACTTTTCCCATAATCCTACCTCCGAGGCATGTTGGTGTTGATGATAAAAAACAGGATGATCGCAGGGATAATGAACAAGAATAAATCCATTATGCTGCGATCCCACTTTGGCTATCATTGGTCAAGGTCTTCCAAGCATCAGACTTGATCCATGAATTAACCCGAGTATTGCGTCGATCCAGACGCTCATGGTGTGTGTCATTAGCAGAACGACTAAGGCCAAATCGCTCTGAATCGTGGGATGCAAAGAATGTCATGGCGCTATACAGAGACCAGAGATTATTACCACGTACTTGGGCCTCATCAATATACTGGTCATATAGCTTGTGACCCATACGATTAAGCCTGATACGTTCCGTAGAAGAATGCATATGACCAAGATCATCAGGATCCTCTTGTTTATTCGGGAGAATCTTTTCGATAAACCTAAGCGCATCGGAATTTTTGAGTGGCGTATTGGCCATGATGTTATAACGGGTCACCTGATTTGAATACTGGGCCAATGCCTGACCAAGAATCCCTTCCATGTTTGGGATCTCATGCGACCCTTTGTGAACCCGTTTGAATACGTCGAACTCACCATGGATCATTCCATTGGTGCAAAAAAAATCGATAGCTCCGAACAAGACCTTATTAGAACCGGAACCGTCAAAGCTATTGTCAACGATAATACGGAACCCCAATTTGGTCTCGTGTTTATCGTTCTTAATCTGGCGCTCAATATCGGGGAACACATATTCCCGCCAAGTCCGAGCATAGCCCCGGCTCTGATGGTTAATCACATGGTAGTTCTGGTGGGGAAGCTCATTGTCAATGGCTCCTTCGACCTTGTCGAATACCTCTGGATTAGAGATAACCCGGAACTTGGAACCCACAATGCCAAGGACATTGTTTGTCTCCGGATGTAGGATTGCCTTGTGATTAGGACATTCCCCGTGAACCGTTGAAATGTTATGGACAACGGGTTCGAAATCGAGATCGATGACACTCATGATATTATTAGCTCCTTAGTGTTGTGGATAAGAAACGTTGGGAATCTTATGATCCCAACAAGCACGACATGTATCACACTTACCGTCTCTTGTATAGGCTTCACATGTAAACCCTACAGGCTCTGTAGAACTACTATGAACCGTGGAAGTATGTGTGAACTTTGCATAGTCCAACGGGGGCTGGTCTATGTTAGGCGATGATACCCGGACTACCATGTTGTCAGGGATAGGCTCATTGAAAGCCCTGATAATCCGATACTCTTTTGTAGGAAGCCAGAACTTAATATCGGGTAACTGGGTAGCGATGAAGATCCAGTCACGAAGCATCTGGACACTCTGAATATCCCCGGAATCGAAGATGCGGAAATACTTAGATTCTTCTGGGGAATCTTGTGGGATACGCTTCCTGACTAGCTCAATCATAGCGTTGCGCCATTTGATATTGTTCCGATTATAACCAGCGATCCGGTTATTATGGGACGTTACCACGGATTCATATAGGTAATTACCCCGGAGTGCATAGCACTTGTGGCATACAGAACCCTTGATCTTAACAAGGTTACCCCCGGTCTTACACAGTTTTGCACTGATACCCCACGAAGGCCCCGGCATTTTACTGGGACGACCAAGGTCAGATCCCACATACTCTTTGAGAACTTTAAGTGTTGTCATTAGTGTGCTCCATATTTAACTGGCATTGCCTTGAATAAATACTCTGATTCATTGTTATGGTGTACTTCGATAGTACGATACTGGGGATAATCTTTGGCGACATCCTCGATTGATTCATAAAGATCCGCATTGACATTGTACATGCCGCCTTCCCCATGTCCACCACATTGAGTGCAGGGTACTAAACAATCCGTAATCCATGGTCCGTTCTGATTAACAGATCCACGTCGAACCGTGTATTCCCCGGTCCCTTCGCAGTGTTCGCAATTAAATATGATGCAGTATTCCATGGTCACTTAACTCCAATTAAGTTTTCTAATTCATTTTTGTTAGGCAAAGCCTCAATTTCCACTGTCTGTTCCGCAGATTCTGATTTAGGTTTCATGGCATAGCAATGGATGATGCGGGGTTCCGTTTTAGCAAACTCACAAACGTTACGTTCCATGTTATTTAACTCCTTTGATAAGATCGTTTTCCATGGTCACTTCTGCAAAGAACTCACGTCCTAATCCGGTAATGTGGGGCCTATTGGCCACAATGATTACACCATTGGACTTGTATTCCGGACCAAACATACTGGTCTCGATATACCTCAGACGTTTACCGATCTGGGTCTTAAGTTCTTTCTTGGAAGGATAGGTCACTATCATTGTCATATCTCTGATCTCCTTAGAGTTAGTTATTCTAAACCTTGTTTAATCAGATATAAGATTATTATATATCTAGGTGACAAGGCTGGTTTCGATGGGCCAAGTCTGGCAACCCCACGGCACCTTGTCAAGCATCTTGTAACCCCTTGTTTTTGCAGGCTTTTTCCCGGCACCGTGGCAAAAACCACACAGTCAAGCGGTTTTTTTCCGGGCATCTCGGCTGACTAAGTCCCTGACCATAAGTGTTACTTTAATATCACAGTCAATAGAAAAACTAATGTATGTTCTTGTCATGTTCTCATATGTTTATCAGGGGATTGTTCACGGTTTGTTCCAAGTTAAACAAGATGTTCACGGTTTGTTCCCGGAGTTTTATTAAAGTTTGTTCATGGTTTGTTCCACAACATGGGGATATGTTCACGGTTTGTTCTTAAACACCATGATCAAAGTTTGTTCACGATATGTTCTGAGGACATGTTCAGGTTAGTCTACTGATAAAATAAGAAACGTTCATTATAAAATAATATAGATATATATATATAATTATAATTAAGAATCATTCTCATTGTAATTAAGAATCATTCTCATTGTGATATAAATGTTACAGTCAAGACAATAAGCCATGCGTCAGACGCATACCAGCCATGCAAAAAAAGCATGTGATTCCCGGGAAACTTCCTGTATAGTCCACTCATGACCAAGCAGAAGGCCACGGCGGCCCAAGCCGAAAACAATATCAGCACGAACCATTCTGTTGATATTGTTATCACTGTCCCACTCAACGCCTTTGAGCAGGGCGCACCCTTAAAGGCTACTGGCGACATCCTCGCTGGCCATTGGGTCAACCTATCAGGCAATGCTTCTGTTAGCATTGTAGGCTTGCCGGAAGGCACCGATATAATCGGCACCTTTAACGGCTTCAAGAAAAGCCTTACACTCCGGCACGTAACAGAACGTGCGGAACCTAAGGCCGCCAAGGAAAAAGCCGAACGCCCCGCAGCAATTAAGCTGTTCGGCTAAGTTAACCCGCTAAACAGCCCGGTCACTTTCACGGTGACCGGGCGAAAGCGTGCCCGGTTTGTTCACGTTTTGTTCTTTATGGTTTATATCCGGAGATGTTCACGGTTTGTTCCTTTGAAGATTTGCGGGAGGGAGTCTGGGGAAATGTTCAGGTTAGTCCTGAAGAACAGCGGAAAAGAAAAAGAGAGGGACCCCAGATCTCTCCGGGGCCCCAGTGTGTCAGGCTCTGATGATTTCGATGTAGATTATCAGGCACGTTGCCCAGAGTATCAGAGAGATAGCGCCAGCGTGGTTAGAGAGTGAGTCCTTATACATGGTCGTCATCCTTGGTGATAGTTGGGACCCCGGGGTATCCGGGGTCCCTAGTGATCAGAGACTCATTACGGAGTCAATATCGCTTTCGGCTTCCATCTCGTCCAGCAGGACGTGTATCCGCTGTACTGCTTGATCGGCTTCCTCAAAGCGAGACACGTGTAGCATCATGACCATGAAGTCCACGTTGAATCGTACTTGTTCGATCAGCGTGGTCGCAGGCTTTGTTGTGGTAGTCATGTCTCAATTCTCCTTGGTGATAGTTGGGCCCCGAGTTATCCTCGGGGCCCCGTGGTTATCAATCGACTGTGACAGAGAAAGACATCTCCCGGACTTTCTTGTCGATCATGTCCTCGATCTCGTTCTCATAGTCGTGGATGTCGAAGCCTTCGACGCTCGAGAGCGCCGCTTCAACGACCTCTTCAACGACTGTAGGGAGACGGCTCTCGACCATCTCCGCCGCACGCTCGTCGATAATATCGAGAAGCAGTTCGACCAGTTGGGTGATTGAGTCCTGCATTGTCTTAAGTCCTCTGTGTTGTCGGATCGTGATTGATCCGATGTATGCAGGATCTCATAGATCGATCATGACTTACAGAAAATAATGCACCTATTTGAAATTATTTTGTACCCTGTTTGTTCTTCCCGTGATTGTTCTAGGGTTTGTACCCTGTTTGTTCTTCCCGTGATTGTTCTAGGGTTTGTACCCTGTTTGTTCTTCCCGTGATTGTTCTAGGGTTTGTACCCTGTTTGTTCTTCCCGTGATTGTTCTAGGGATTGTTCCCTATACGTTCCCCAAGGTAAAAAGCAAAGCAATCTCTGTGCTAATCCAACCCACATCGCCCGAGGGGGAGGGGGAAAAATGCGCCCGTCTACTTCTGTTATAACATACCACCCCCACATAATTTCAAAATTTCAGACTTTACATAGAACAACATCTTACAAAGACCCCCCTTATGTTTTTTCTGAATTACCCCACCCCCAAAAATTTTTTATAATTTGCACATCGGTGTTATCCTCGATATGAAAATAGAGGGGTCTCCTATGGAGCTGCTAGAATCAGTTGGATCATTGTGGCCCATAGGGGTATCGTTCATAACACTGGTTGTTGTCCTCTCCAAAATGCACGCTGAAATCGATATCTTGAAAGAAAAAGTAAAGACATTATTTGATCTATACAACGACATACGTTCGAGTAAGAAAGACAAGTGACCAAATGAGCGCCCCCCAGAAACAACCACGTCAAAGCAGGCATCTTCTTCTCCAGTACAAGGGAACCACACTGGATGAGCTAAAGGAACTTGCATCCATCCATTCCAAGGCGGGTCATCGGATGCAGCAAACCATCCGTGACCGTAGGATCACACACGACCCTGATGCCGGAAACCCTACCGGTGATTTTTCTGAACACTACGCACCTGCTACTCTGGGTCTCATACGAAAAGAAATTTACTACCGTGAGAGATTCGGCGGAACCACGGTCTCGGAAAAATACCCAGATCTTTTTACTGTAAAAGGCCCCAAAAGCCCTCAAGCGATAAAAAAACAGGATAAGAAATTGTTGAAACAATATGATAAGTACCTAGAGACAAAGGATCTGGATGGACCAAAGTTTTATCAGAACGGTTCCTACAAGGACATCACCCGTGTCACCCTGAGCAACGGGCTGACAATGAGAGAAGAAAAGTTTTGTCTTAACTACATCGCCACCGCAGATCCTATTGAAGCATGGATAAAGTCAGGGTATGATCATAGTTATCCAAACTACGATGTCCATGCACGTATGTGGGTCAGGCAACCAAAGATTCAGGAAAGGATCAACGAACTAATGGAAGAAGCAAAGGAAAAGATGCGTTGGAGCGCCGACAAGGTACTGGACAGATTCGACGAAATCTACAAGAGTGCGATGGCAGAACAGGATCACACGAACGCTTCCCGTAGCATGGAGCAGATCGCCAAACATCTTGGTATGTTCATTGACCGGTCAGAGTCACGGATCGGCAATCTTGACAGCATGAAGTCCGAAGACATCGACACCGACATTTCAAAGCTCGCTGACGTTGTCGGACTCAAGGTTGTCAATGGTGGAAAAGACTAACACTGTGTCTTTGGCATTTCGGTCACACTTCGGACAATCACCTGTTCTTCAGAACATCTCCCCCTAGTATAACTCTGCACATTGATCCATCGACAGACCCCTTCGAACATACGAACATGATAGCAACAAACGAAACCACAAAAGAAAAACTCCGTGATGTCCTTCTGGAAAAGATGGTATCTCAGTCGAGATCAGACTTTTTCACATTTACAAAGGCAATCGCCCCAATTCTCATCCCCGACTTTGTCGTGGGAAGACACATTGAAGTAATCTGTGACACCCTACAGAAAGTCTCGGAAGGCGAGATCAAACGGCAGATGGTCTTCCTACCACCCCGCTCATCAAAGTCTGTCCTATGTTCCAAGATCTTTCCAGCATGGCACATGGGTTTACACCCTGCCCATCAGATCCTGTGCGTGTCTCACTCCGACCGTCTCGCCACCGACTTCGGTCGATCAGTCAGGGACATTGTAAATGACCCCCTATTCTCGGTAATCTTCCCCGGTGTATCCCTCAGAAAAGACGTACGGGCCGCAGGCAAATGGGAAACAAACCAGAACGGTGTCTACTTCGCCGCCGGTGTAAAGTCCCAGATCGCTGGACGTGGCGCTCATGTTGCAATCCTTGACGACGTAATGTCCGAGGAAGACGCATTCTCCGAAGCCGGACGGCGCTATGTAAAAGAATGGTACCCTGCGGGCCTAAGAACCCGCATGATGCCAAACGGCGGAATCATCATCATCAACACCCGGTATCACGAGGACGACATCTGCGGCTGGCTCCTCCGAAACTCGGAGGAGGACGAGTGGAACGTCCTCAAGATCCCTGCATGGATCGATGAAGAATCCTCAAAAATCCTCAGTCTCCCTGTCGGCTCCTCATACTTCCCCGAATGGAAAACCACAGAATCTTTGAAGCTCGATGAAGCCGAGATCAAGAAGTATAACGGGACACGTTATTGGGAAGCCCTGTACATGCAGAACCCTGTCCCTGCCGAGGGTGGTCTCCTGAAAAAAAGTTGGTTCCAAGAATGGGAACACCCTGAGCCCCCCGAGTGTGACTTCATCATCCAGACCTTGGATACCGCATTCTCCACCCGGAGCACGGCGGACAACTCGGTGATTCAGACATGGGGAATCTTCGAGTCTATCGAGGTTGATTCTTCGGGTCAGGAACACCATGTAGGGAACCTGATCCTTCTGTCGAATGTCGTAGGTAAATTCGAATACCCCGAACTCCGAATGATCGCCCAAGATCTTTACTCTGAGCACTCCCCAGACGTGATGATCATTGAAAAGAAAGCCAGCGGTCAATCCCTGATCCAAGACTTGCGACGTGCTGGTCTTCCAATCCGTGAGTACACTCCTGACAAAGACAAGGTCTCAAGGGTCAACGCAATTTCACCCTTGGTCGAAAGCGGAAGAATCTGGATTCCAAAAGAAAAACCATGGGGCGATTCTCTGATACTCGAAGCAGCATCATTCCCCAATGCCGCCCACGATGATCAGGTCGATGCCATGACCATGGCAATCCACTACATGCGAGAATCATGGAGACTTGAGCATCCCTTCGATTCGTCCTATAATCAGGAGGACGAACCCCCGGGACAACCTCGGGGTAAGACCTACTGGAATTCAGTAGCTGCTTAGAAACCCAAGGACACCCATGGCACTCCCTAACGACAACATTAACATCCTAGATTTTATTCTCCCAGACGAAATGGATCTAGACGCTATTCCTTTTGAGCCAGCCCCCGAGATTTTTTTCTCGGACAATCTCGCTGAAGAATACCTTGATGAATCCGAGATCGAAAGAATCGGAAGCATTGTCATGGACTCTTACACGTCAGACAAAGAATCCCGGGCTGAATGGGAAAGCATGTTCGAGAAAGGCTTCGAACTCCTTGGTCTCAAGTTAAACACAACCTCTGAGCCTTTCGAGGGTGCCTGCACAGCCGTACATCCCCTACTGATCGAGAGCGCCGTAAAGTTCCAATCAAAGGCTTCCGAGGAACTCTTCCCACCACAGGGTCCTGTTAAAGCCCAGATCATCGGCAAATCCAATGCTGAAAAAGAAGACCAGTCCGAACGTGTCCAGTCATTCATGAACTTCCAGCTCACCGAAGTAATGCCAGAATACTTTGACGAATTCGAGCGTATGCTCTTCCATCTCCCACTTGTAGGATCGGCATTCAAGAAAATCTACTATGACCCCGCCTCGGAACGCCCTGTCTCCGAGTTCGTCCCCGTTGACCAGTTCTATGTCTCGTACAACGCCACGGACCTACGCCGGGCTGACCGATACACCCACGTCATTTACATGACCCCCCACGAACTCCAGAAGCAGATCATGTCCGGGATGTATCGTGACATCGATCTCTCAGAGCCCGGAAACTTCCAGCCATCGACCATGAGCCAGACAATCAACTCAATCATGGGCATCGAATTCAACGCCGAGCACGACAAGCAGTACACCCTGCTAGAACAGCACCTGTACCTCGAACTCGACGATGACGAATTCCCATCACCTTATATTGTCACCGTTGAAAACGACTCTGGTCAGGTCCTCGGCATCCGACGCAACTGGAACGAAAACGATCCAACCCGTGAGAAGAAGATGTACTTCACTCACTACAAGTACGTCCCCGGCTTCGGCTTCTACGGTCTCGGCCTGATTCACTTCCTCGGTAACATGACCATGTCTGCCACTCTGGCAATGCGTTCCCTCCTAGATGCTGGCCAGTTTGCCAATCTACCCGGCGGCTTCAAGGCCCGTGGCATCAGGATTGTCGGCGGTGATGATCCCATCGCCCCCGGCGAGTTCAAGGAAGTCGAAGCAACGGGTATGGACCTGAACAAGGCCATTGTCCCACTCCCTTACAAGGAGCCTTCCCAGACCCTGTTCCAGCTTCTGGGCTTTATCACGCAAGCCGGTCAAAAATTCGCAGACTCCACGGACGCTGTGGTATCTGATGCATCGAACTACGGACCCGTGGGTACGACCTTGGCTCTTATCGAGGCTTCAGCAAAGCTCTTCTCGGCCATTCACAAGCGCCTACACAAGAGTCAGAAAGATGAACTCCGGATTTTGGCCCGGCTAAACTACGAGTTCCTCCCAGATGAGCAGATGATGATCCCTATTCCGGGCCGTGAACTCCCTGTCACCCGTTCTGACTTCGACGGACGTGTCGATATCATCCCGGTCTCTGACCCTAACATTCCCTCACAGGCTCATCGTCTGGCACAGGCCCAGCTACTTCTCCAGATTTCAGCACAGTCAACCCCCGGCACCTATGACATGCGAGAAGTACACAGGTCCTTGCTCACAGCCGCCGGTGTACGGGAACCATCACGTTTCCTATCCGCCGAAAAGGAACCTCAGGAACAAGATCCTGTCTCTGATATTCTGGCGGCATCAAAGGGTCTCCCGATCTCTGCCTTCCCCGGTCAGGATCATCAGGCATACATCCGAGTCTTCACATCATTCTTGCAAGACCCCACCCTTGGCCAGAACAAGATTCTTCAAAGCATCGGTCCGATCCTACAAGCCGCCATCAGGGATCATATGATGATGCAGTATCAGGAGACCATGAGTGGTCTGATGAATGAAGCCGGTGTCGCACAAAACCCAGATGTCATGCCCGAGATCATGGCCGAGGCCGCTCAACAGATCCTGAATGCTAACCAGCAGCTCGGTCAGTACCAGAGTCTGGAACAGCAGCAACTAGCCCTAGAGTCCAGAAGTCTTGAGCTAAAGGAAAAGAGCTTAGATCAGGACAACGCCAGAGAGATGGCCGACCTCTCCCTGAAGAAACAGGAACTCGACATCCGCCGCCGTGGTCAGGACATCGACGCAGCAAAAGACATCGGTGTCAACACAATCCGAAACAAGGAAGCCGAGAACAAAAAGGACATCATGCTCCAGAAATTCCTTTTGGAAGGACTTGGCAAGATGCGAGACATTAACTTATCACAAGAGACCAAAGGATTTGCCGACGGCGGAGCCGCAGAAATCAAAGGGTATAAACCCGGAGGCACGGTAACCTTTGACGATGTCATTGCCTTGATCAATAGCTACGATCCTGAACAGCTAGGTACCGGCTCTGATATTTACCCCGACGAAGCCCGTGCCATGGCGGAAGCAGCAGCATATCGAAACAACATGAGTATGTACGAAGATATTCAGAACACTAAGAAATCACAGTTCTCTGAAACCCCGGATATTAATGTATCAGGGTTAAAAGTACCAGAAGTAGAGCCCCTGTCTCCCACCGACGCAAGCATGTTCAAGGCTATGCAGAGTCTGCCAGAAGTAAAGCCCCTGTCTCCCACCGATGCAAGCATGTTCGAGGCTATGCAGAGTCTACCAGAAGTAAAGCCCACGGCACCTCAGAGTACTACGTCAGAAGAAGTAGAAGAACCCACGACATCCCAGATTCTAGGGGGCCGTCCACAACATTTATATACGCACCCAATAACTACATTTATGGAAGGTCTTGGAGGCCGTGAGGGCGATTACGATCATTGGGATAAAATAGCCAACGAATTCACTCTAGCTTACGGTGTTGTTCCTGAAATCGATAGTGTTACTATTGTCTTGGATGCCAAGGGCAACATTGATGAGGAGAAAACTGATATCTCCGGTGCCAGAAAAGGTGATATTGATGATCCGGATGCTCTGTATTTGGCAGACTACAATAATGATAAGAAAGCCTTTGCGGAAGCCGTTGCCTTACAATTTTATAATGAAGTTAAAGATCAAGAATATAATGGAAAACCCTTAAAAGCTTATAATGAAGAAGCTCAAGCAGCAGTGATTGATACTATCTATAATTTCCGAGAGGCTTCGGGCTGGGACGATGTTAGCCTGTTTCTAGATGAGTCAGATAATATTGGTACTGAGGATTATAATAGGGATAACCTCCTCCAGTTCACACGAAATTTTAGGGCAGGTGGAAAATTTCTACCGGGCATGTTAAAAAGAAGACTCTTAGCATACAATATGGTTGCACCTTTAGAAGACCGAGCAGTCAAAATTGAAATCTCAGAAAGACTTGGTGAAGACGGGGAACGAACAGGAACATTTTACGATATCTACAACGCAAACGGTGATATTATGCAAAGATGGGAAAAAGATTATGAGGTTCCCCCAAAAGATCTAGGTACCTTACTGGTGGAGTAACATAGATGCCTTGGCGTAATGTTGGAAATGTGGTACAAAAGAAAGTAGGCGGTAAATGGAAGAAACATGCCAAGGCTTCTTCTGTTGATAACGCCAAGAAAATGATCCGTCGTCTTTACCAAGTCGAGCGGAAAACGACAAAAGGAAAATAGGTATTATGAAAGGCAAAATGAGCAAGGGTCCCGGTAAACTGGCCCCGAGTCAGGATTGGTCTAAACTCCCCTCTTCAGAATGGACGGTGCGATCACATGTTGCCGTTTTACGTGGTGATCCTTCCAGTGATTACAACACAAACGTGACGCCAACCATGGCAAATCTTTCCTCGTACACGGCAAAGGCCAGCCGAAGAAAGTAATCGAAACTGTTTGAAGACCTAAAATCCGAGATTCGGCAGGAAATTGATGGTGTCCAGTCGAGTCTGTCCAAAGGTGTTTGCGAAACTTATGCAGAGTATCAGCGCATGGTAGGAATGATCCACGGTTTAGAGTTGGCCATTTCAAAGTGTTCTGATATTGAGAGAAGACTCACCGAATATGATGAGGAAGAATTTTAACCACCATGTTTGAACCAGAACTAAGCCGATCCATGTTAAATGATGACTGGATCTCAGAGTCAGCTATCCCAGATCCAGAACCACTCCCAAAGATCCCCGGCTATCGTCTCCTGATCCGCCCTGTGCCGATCAGGTCAAAGACAAAGGGTGGCATCATTCTCCCTGACAAGGCCAAGGATGACATGAAGTACCTGTCAACGGTGGGCCGTGTTCTCTCCGTGGGAGACTTGGCCTATGATGACAAGGACAAGTTTCAAAAAGGTCCATGGTGTAAACCGGGGGACTATGTTTGCTACGGTAAGCACACAGGTGCTAAGTTCTTATACAAGGGTGTCAGACTAATTATCTGCTATGATGATGAAATCACCATGGTGGTAGAAGATCCTTCAAGTCTTGACCCAATGTTTAATCTATCTAACTAGGCGTAATTCGATTGATTCGCCCCCAGCGGTGACCCCAAGGTCACAGGAGAAAAATAAAAATGTCCGAAGAAAACGAAGACGGTTGGTCAACCATCAACACCAGCCCCGACAATAAGAAAGAAGCCCCCCCTGTAATTGAATTCGAAGATAGCGAGGGTGATACTGTTGCCGCCCCAGAATCTCAGGTTGATCTTGAGATTGTGCAAGAAGAACAGAGCAACGAAAAGGAATCACAGGAGCCCGAAGAACTACAGGGCATCAACACCAAGGGTGCTGAGAAAAGAATCAGAAAACTGGTGGCACAGCGAAAAGAACGTGATGAACAGCTCACGCTTGCCTTGGATAAGATCAGGTATCTTGAAAACGCTTTGTCCGACAAGGACAAGAACATCACTGATTATCAAAGACAGTCCATTGATTCAAAGAAGGAAGAGATCCAGCGCCGTGTAGAAACGGCAAAAGCATCTTTCTCCCGGGCCTTTGACGACGGAGACAAGGACACTCTTGTAAAGTCGCAGTCTGATCTATCAGAAGCTCAGGCTGAACTCAAGATGCTTGAGTACGCCATTCTAATGAACCCGCCAACGGCATCTGGTCGTGTAAAGGAACAGCAGTCTGTACAATACTCACCACAGAAGCCGTTAGATGAGGGTGCAGTTGAATGGGCAGAGAAGAACGCTTGGTTTGGCAAGGACAAGATTGGTACAACCATCGCCTTGGCCATGGATCAGACTCTGAAAGAAGAAGGCTTTGATCCAAGAGATGACGAGTTTTACGAGGAGCTGGACAAGAGATTGTCAACAGAGCTTCCCCCAAGACTTCGTCCTAGTGGTGGGGACGTAAAAACTAACACCCAAGTAGTAGCAGGTCAATCACGCAGACAGGCAACCTCAAATAAGGTAAGACTCACACAAGCTGATGTTAGTCTTGCCAAGAAATGGGGCCTTACTCTTGAAAGGTATGCAGCCGAAAAGAAGAAAGCAGAGCGATCTGCCGGTGACTATACCTTGATTAACGGATAGCGTGGGAGAGACACAACATGGCACGAGTACTAGAGAAGAAATCAAGAACCGATAGCGAGCGAGACAGGGATTCACGTCAACATACAAAAGAGCGTCCCAACTGGCTAGACATCCCGGAGCACGTGATCAACACATTTGATGACAAAGGCTTTGCCCTCAAGTGGGTCCGGATCTCAGTCAGAGGCGAAGAGGACACCAAGAACATCGGTGTCCGCCTTAACGAAGGTTGGGAATTTGTGACGGAAGAAGAATGCCCTGAAATGGCTCGTAATTTCAAAGGTCTTGATCACGGTCGCCTTTCTGGTTGTATTATTCGTGGGGATGTAGCCCTTGCAAAAATGTCCCACGATCTGAGAGAAGACCGACTTTTTAGAGCCCACGAACGTACAAGAATGCTCAATGAAGCTGTTAATAACAGCCTCATGCGGGATAACGATTCACGGGCTCCTATTACTAATGCAAGCAAATCAAGGGCAAGGACAGGCAGGTCCGCTCATTTCGATGGGTAAGACACTGCCACTCAGAGCTATCAAGGAGGAAATTTAATGGCTTTGAATAAAGGTTTAAATGGCCTAGTCCCTGCTAGAATGCGAGGCTCGGGTGCCAACTCAGGTGGCACCACCCGCTATCGTATTGCCAATGCTTTCGGTTCAAGCATCTTCTCAGGAGATATCGTAAAGCTAGGCTCAACAGGAACTGTTGAGGTCATCACCACGACTACTGATCACGTTCTCGGAACCTTCCAAGGTTGCGAATACGTTGATCCCGTTAGCAAGCAGCCAATTTTTGGCAAGTATTGGCCAGCCAGTACATCGTCTGTTGACGGAACCCCCTATGCTATCGTCAATGACGATCCAGCATCCACTTACATCATTCAGGCTGACGCCACTGTCACCCTCGCTGATGTGGGTATTAACTACACCGTCACACTAGGTGCGGGCTCAACCCTGACTGGCCGTTCTGGCTTTGGTCTAAAGGTTGCTGGCCGTGCTACTGCTTCTGCAATGCTACAGGTAATCGGGCTTTCTAATGTCCCCGATAACGCCTTTGGCGATGCGAATCCAAAAGTTGAAGTCCGTCTCGTCCAGCATGTCGATTCTTACACTTCAGCAGCACAAAGCTAAGGGAGGTTTAGAACATGGCTATTAATCGTGCGGATATCGCCAAGCAACTCCTTCCCGGCCTGAATGCAATTTTCGGTCTAGAGTATGCAGCCGTTGATGAAGAGCATAGTCCTCTATTCGACATGGAAAACTCTGATCGTGCATTTGAGGAAGAAGTGCTTATGACTGGCTTTGGCGCAGCCCCAACTAAAGCTGAAGGTGCAGCAGTTGTTTATGATACCGCTCAGGAATCATGGACTTCCCGCTACACCGCTGAGACTGTTGCCCTTGCTTTCGCCGTCACGGAAGAAGCAATGGAAGACAATCTCTATGACACGTTCGCAAAGGTCAGGGCTCGTGCCTTGGCCCGGGCAATGGCTCAGACCAAGCAGGTCAAGGCCGCTAACGTGTACAACAACGGTTTCACTGCTGGCTATGTCGGTGGTGATGGTGTCGTGCTGTTCTCAGCCGCCCATCCCACTGTCGGCGATGGCAATCAGTCAAACCTAGAGACTGCCGCTGATCTATCAGAAGGCACCCTCGAAACCGCAATCATCAACACTCATAAGATCAAGGATGATCGTGGTATCTTCATCGGTGCTTCACCAGTCTCACTCCATGTGGCCCCGGATGGCCAGTTCGATGCAGATCGAATTCTTGCTTCTCCGGGTCGGTCCAACACAGATTTGAACGACATCAACGCCGTTCGTAATCTGGGCCTTGTTCCAAATGGTTACTATGTCAACCGTCGTTTCACCGACGCAGACGCATGGTTCCTGCGGAACGACTGTCCCAATGGTACAAAGATGTTCATGCGAGCACCTCTTGCCACGAAGATGGAGCCAGACTTTGACACCGGTAACCTTCGCTTCAAGGCCCGTGAGCGTTATAGCTTTGGCTGGAGTGACTGGCGTCAGTGGCGAGGCAACCCGGGCGTCTAAAAGACCCTTGTTAAATCTCGTACACTAAGATTAGGGGGAATTCCAGTTGGAGTTCCCCCTTTTTCTATTTATAATTAGCTTAGATCATCGACATAATCATCGTCATATGTCGATAAAAAAAGGATTGTTAGATATGTCAACAAATGTAAAGGCTTATTTTGTTTCCGCTTCAACAACTCTGACCAATTCCGGTGGACGCCTCCACGGTGTTAACTTTGTCGGACATGGTGCAGGCGGAGATATAGCCAAGGTTATTATGAGAGAAGGGGCCAGCACCACTGGTAATATTGTTCTAGTTCTTGGTGCAAAAAATAATGATGTAAACGACATTTATATTGCTGAGCATGGTATCCGATTTGATGGCGGTCTCTACGTAGAAATGCCCACCTCCGCTCATGCAACAATTCTGGTAGGATAAAAATGTCAACAAACCTTAAATATTATGCTGTTTCGGTATCTCAGACAGTCACAAAGGCTGGGGGCAGACTTCGTTTCATTGACTTTGTAACCCCTTCGGGCCAGACTTCAGCCCAAGTTCTGATTTTAAGAGAAGGGGCCAGCCCAACTGGTAATATTGTTTTTAAGATGTTTGCCAATAGCGGTTCCCGCAATGATGTTTTTATGGCAGATCATGGTATCCGATTTAATGATGGCCTCTACGTAGAGATGCCTACATCAGCCAATGCAACAATTCTGGTGGGCTAATGGCAAAAATGCCCAGCCTTTCAGTTAAACGTGGAGAAAAATTACCCACTTCCAAAGGTGCGGGTCTGACAAAAAAGGGCGTGGCAAAGTACCGCCGTGCCAACCCCGGGTCTAAACTTAAAACTGCGGTGACTGAAAAGAAACCCAGTGGATCACGGGCAAAACGAAGAAAAAGCTACTGCGCAAGATCTGAGGGTCAGAAGAAAATGCACAACATTGACTGCTCAAAAACCCCTAAGAAAAGAATCTGTGCAGCCAGAAAAAGATGGAGATGCAGCTAATGAGTATGCCTACGATCACAGTCATTATCGAAAACGGACCAGAACAGTATGAAGAACAGGAAATTGAAATCTCTTGCCCCACGGCAACCCAAGATGAGACCCTAAACGAAGCCAATAAAGAAGCTGCTATTCAGGATCATTCTTACGGACCCACAGACATCTCTGATAAGCGATGTGGAAACTGTGGTTACTTTAACATGACCAAGGCAATGCTCGATTGTATCGGCGACACTGAAGAAGACGTTGGCTACTGTCAACTGTTTCACTTTAGTTGTCTCGCAAAAAACGTATGTGATTCTTGGATGAAGGGTGGTCCAATCATTGACCACATTGAGGAACCACAGGATGACGAAACAATGCTAGGCAAAAGGTTTATCTAACACCACCATGTCAGTAATATCTAGATCCAGCGTATCAAAGCAGCTAGTCTCTGGAAAGAGGAAGAAGCCCTCTTATAAAAAAGGCGGTCCTGTCTCTCGTGTGAACGAGGCAGGCAACTATACAAAACCGGGAATGCGTAAGAAAATTTTTGAAAGAATAAAAGCCGGTAACAAGGGCGGACGTTCAGGACAGTGGTCCGCAAGAAAAGCTCAGATGCTGGCCCGACAATATAAAAAGGAAGGCGGGGGCTACAAGTAATGCCTCTTAAAAAATCTCAAAGGAGTTTAAAGAACTGGACGAAACAGAACTGGCGAACAAAATCTGGTAAGCCTTCGACACAAGGTGCAGACGCAACCGGGGAAAGATATCTCCCCGAGAAAGCTATTAAGTCTCTTAGTTCCTCTGAGTATGCTGCAACCACTCGGGCAAAGCGAAAGGGAACAAAAGCAGGAAAACAAGTGGTCAAACAACCAAGACGTATAGCAGAAAAAACAGCTAGATTTAGAAAGGCATAATACCATCATGACAACATCAGGCACTACCACATTCAACATGGACATCGATGAGATTATCGATGAAGCCTTGGACATGATCGGAGGCGAATCAGATCTCGGTAAAGAGCCCAGATCAGCCCGACGCAGTCTAAACCTGATTCTCACGGACTGGCAGAACCGTGGCATCCTCCTATGGAAGACCGGGCTCGGAACCACGACCACCGTTGAAGGCCAGACGAGCTACGATCTTGATCAGAACATCATCGACATCACCGAAGCCTCGATCAGACGCTCCGGCACGGACATCGAACTAACCAGAATTTCCATGGACAACTACCAAGAGCTTCCAAACAAGAGCACACAAGGAAGACCAACCCAGTACGCTGTCCATAGAAAGCGTGACAACATCGAGGTCTATCTATGGCCTGTCCCGGAAAATTCCACGGACGTTTTCAGATACTGGAACGTCAGCAGATACGAAGACTTCACAAAGTCCGTGGACACCGCCGACGTGCCTTTCCGTTTTCTCCCGTGTCTTATTTACGCCTTGGCCTACTATATGTCGATCAAGCGCCCCGGTGTACCCGGTGACAGGGTTGCTTTCTTAAAGCAAGTTTATGAAGAAGCCCTGCAGAACGCCATGCAAGAGGACAGACAACGTGCCCCATTCAGGGCCATCCCACGTTTCAGGGTCGTGGTCTAATGGTATCTAGCAGAAAATCCCCATGGTTCATCAGCGACAGATCCGGTTTCAGGTTCCCCTATGATCAGCGGGTAAAGGAGCAGGGCACTGGAATGGTTGTCCACTTCTCAGAAAGCGATGGCGCTTTTGATCTCAAGAACCATCCACAAAACCAAGCACCACGTATTGGACCAACCCGTATTCTCAGGGATGCCCGGACTGAGACACCTGTTTCTGTTAACCCACTTGTATGGAATCCATCAATGACAACGTTTGTCTCAAATCTTAACATAGTGGTATCATTAAGCAGAATCACGGGCTCAGTGCAGTGTGGTACTGTAACCATCGGGAGTTAAAACTAATCATGGCTATCTCACAGGGAATGAGCATCTCTTTCAAGAAACAGGTTCTATTGGGCGATCAGGATTTTGACGCCGATACTTTCAAGCTCGCTTTATTCACAGACACTGCTTCTTTAAGCTCTGGCACCGCAACCTACAGTACTTCAGCAGAAGTCAGTGGTATTGGTTACACAGCAGGCGGAAACATCTTAACCATTGTTGATGTTACAGTAGATGGATCTGTAGGAATTGTTGATGTAAGCAATACGGCATGGACCACTGCAACCTTCACTGCCCGAGGCGGCCTGATCTATAACTCGTCCAAGTCAAATTCAACAGTTGCAGTCCTAGATTTCGGTGGTAACAAGTCTGTAGAAAATGGCACCTTCACAATCCAATTCCCAGCCGCTGCTGCTGCCACAGCCATTATCCGACTAGTATAAAAAGGGAGTCTGGCAAGCATGGCTCTCGTTGTCAAAGACAGAGTAAAGCAAGATACGACAACCACAGGAACGGGCTCTGTTACGCTCAGTGGTTCGTATACGGGCTTTGATACTTTTTCTGCAATTGGTAATGCCAATACCACATACTATGTAATCTCAGACAGTGGCTCTGGTGACTGGGAAGTGGGCCTCGGTACCTATACCGCATCAGGCACCGTACTCTCACGTGACACTATCTTGGCTTCCTCGAACAGTGGGTCTGTGGTCAATCTGGCAGCAGGGACCAAGGTTGTCTTCTGTGGATATCCCGCCGGAAAATCTGTCTACCTAGATGCCTCTGGTAACCTTGGTATTGCTGGGACTGTCTCAGCAACAAATATCACCGGTGCCACGGTAACTGCAACGTCCAAGATTCATACTCCTGCAATCTCGGTCACAAATGTCTCAGCCACAAATATCTTTGCGTCTACAAAGATCCATACCCCAGTCCTCTCTGCGACTAATATCATCGCAGGTACTGTCACAGCCACATCGATCCATACCCCGTCACTCTCCGTGACGGACTTCATCGCTGCGACAATCACAGCAACGTCCAAGATCCATACCCCTGCGATCTCGGTCACAAACGTCTCAGCCACAAATATCTTTGCGTCTACGAAGATTCATACCCCAGTCCTCTCTGCAACTAATATCATCGCAGGTACGGTTACAGCTACCTCGATTCATACGCCATCCCTATCTGTGACGAACTTTAATGCTGCGACAATCACAGCAACGTCCAAGATCCACACTCCTGCGATCTCGGTCACAAACGTCTCAGCAACTAATATCTTTGCATCAACAAAGATTCATACAGCAGCATTATCAGCAACAAACATCGTAGCAGGTACGGTTACAGCTACCTCGATCCACACACCAGCCTTATCTGTGACGAACTTTAATGCTGCGACGATCACTGCCACATCTAACATTCACACTCCGGCTTTGAGCGCCACAAATATCCTAGCGGCAACAATCACGGCCACAACAAAGATACATACCCCCGCCCTCTCTGCGACTAACATCACCGCAGGTAGCGTGACAGCGACCTCAATCCATACGCCGTTACTCTCTGTGACAAACTTTATTGCAGCAACAATAACGGCAACGTCGAACATTCATACCCCAGACCTGTCGGCCACGAACATTATTGCTGCAACCATTACTGCAACCACAAATATCCATACCGTGGCTCTCTCTGCCACAAACATTGTTGTCACCTCAATTGACACAGATGTAGTTTTTGCAATCTCTGGTCAATACGGGGACGAACTTGATTCGGGATTCACACCAGTATTTCTTGTGCTCGATTCCCCCTTTACTTTCACAGTAAATACGTTTTCAAGAAAACTGTCAGCCGGGGCAATCGTGGCCTCTGTTGTTATTGCAACCAGCGCCGCCGGTACAGAGACCACTGTCACAGGTCTGAATGCCTTGGCAGTCGGTACAACACAAGCAATTACAACAGCCACAGGCAACAACATAGTTTCCGTGGGTAACGCTCTCGCATTCAAACTAACCGGGGTTGCGGCAACAGACAGAAACTTCTCATTCACCCTAAAGTGTACCCGTAATAATTTTAGTGGGGCGTAAGATCCCACCATGACTTTTTCCACCGCCCCCTTTTCCCAGATACCTTTCTCATCTTCGATCAGAACGATTGATGTAGCGGTTCCGGTCACCGGTGTATCAGCAACCTTTCAACTAGGTTCTGTTGTTGCTGGCGCAGAAATAAAACTCAATGTATCAGGTGCCTCTGCCACATTTGAACTAGGCACACCCAGTTTTACCACAGACTCAAATATCTCTGTCACCGGGATCACGGGCACATTCTCAGTAGGCACTGTCACACCTTCGATTGATCATGTCCATAATGTATCAGGGGTCGCAGGTACATTTGAAGTTGGCACCGCCGGGTTTAGTATTAACGCAGATATCCCCGTTACCGGAGTTACAGGCACATTTGAAGTTGGTAAGATTTTCTTCTGGTTCCCTGTACCTGATGTAACCACTAGCTGGACCACGGTTTCCCAGACATCAACCACATGGACCCTGACTTCTGACGTATCTACTACATGGGAATCTATAGCTGCCTAGTGCTGCAAGAGCTAATTGGCTCATATTAATAATATATGATAGGATCATCGTATGCCTGTAACAACTTATTCATCCCTTGTAACCCAGATTCAAGAAACTGCGGAAAACACAGGTTCCGAGTTTGTTGACTCTATCCCTAATTTTATCTCACGTACAGAGAATAGACTGACACGTGATGTAGACTTACTAGGTTTGACAAGTTTTGCCACAACAAACTTTGTCGTCTCGACCCCTGTTTACCAGAAGCCACCGAACGCATTGATTGTAAAAAACTTGACGATCACCAGCAACGGCTCCCGAATTAATCTGGTCATGAAGACCAAAGAATATCTAAATGATTACTGGCCAGACCGTACCTCGGTAGGGGAACCCAGATATTATGCAAACTACGGTAACGAACTCTTGATCGCACCGGCTCCTGCATCAGCATATCCCGTTGAAATTTCATATGTGGTCGAGCCAACCGCTTTAGCTTCGTCAACACAGGAAACAAACTATTTCACACAGTACTGCTCAAACGCCCTATACTACGGTTCCATGGTTGAGGCAACCTTATTCATGAAGAACCCAACCGCCGCAACCATGTGGGAAAGTTTTTATCAACGAGAACTTGAGGGTCTGAACAACGAGGCACGTAGATCCCGTAGGGACAGCATGGCCATGCCAGCAAGTCCAGCCGGTGGCCCTAACACTTTAACAGGAAGTAACTAACACCATGTCATCATACACATCCAGAATCAGACTAGAAAAACAGATCCCCGGTCAAAACGAAAACACATGGGGCACTGTCCTTAACGATAACGTCATTGATCTTGTCGATGATTCTATCGCAGCCTACACCACGATCACCGTATCATCTGTTGATGTTACTCTGACGCAGTCGAACGGTGCTTCTGATCAGGCACGTAGTGCATTCCTAGATATCTCGGGAACCTTGACCAGCAACGTCAATGTCCTTATCCCTGCCCTTTCAAAAGGCTACGATGTTCGTAATTCCACATCTGGTTCTTTCACCGTTAACATGAAGACCGCCACGGGCTCTGGACAAATTATCCCACAAGGCCAGAGTATCGGTGTTGTATGTGATGGCGTCTCAGTACGTGACATCGAAACACCCGGCATCCGATCCACATCAAACGTGGTTAATGTATCCGTGGGAACCTCTTTGATTGACATTAAAGTTCCTGTGGCAATTTCGGGAACTGTCTCCATTGGAGGAGGCATTGCTGTATCTGGTTCTTCAACATTCTCCAGCAATATCACCATGAACGCCCAGAGTGATGTAAGATTTGCTGATGCTGATAGTTCAAACTACATCGCCCTACAGGCACCAACCTCTGTTTCAGCCAATGTTACCTTTTCGCTCCCTGCCGCAGATGGTTCATCTGGAGATGTCCTTCAGACAAACGGATCTGGGACCCTGAGTTTTGGTAGTGGAATACCCGTCGGTGCTGTCATGCCTTATGCAGGATTATGGTCTCCTGAGACAATCCCCTCCGGATGGCTCCTTTCTTATGGCCAAGCGATAAGTAGAACCACATACTCCGCACTGTTTACTGTGATTGGCACAACGTACGGAGCGGGTGACGGATCAACAACATTCAATCTTCCCGATCTAAGAGGACGCCTTGTCGCAGGTCAGGACTCCATGGGTGGTACTTCTGCTAATCGTCTCACAGGACTATCTGGTGGAGTTCAAGGCGATACCATTGGTGCAACTGGTGGCGCTGAGACCCATACACTAACACCCGGGGAATTACCAACAGCAGCCACTTACCAGAGACAAACCAGCAACGGTGGTCAGGGCGGTGTATCATCATCCGGTCTTGCACAAAATCCGGCATATATTCCACTAGTAGGGGCTAATGACGAGGCGCATAACAACGTACAGCCAACAATTATTCTCAATTATATCATTAAGACATAACCCATGCCTGATATTATTCTAGTAGGCGGACTACTAACTCCACCGCCACCACCACCACCCCCGCCACCTCCTCCACCTCCACCCCCGCCACCAGCAATGACCTGTTTTGCCAGCGATACTCTAATATTGATGGGTGATCTTTCATGGAAACAGATCAACGAAGTCGAAGTCGGAGATTACGTAATCTCGATGTCTGGCAAACCTGTTGAGGTTCTGGAGAACAAACCTGTCCCTGTATCCAAAGGACGACGGATGATGAGCCTACATCGTAAAAGACAGAGTAAACCCTTACGCTTCAGTGATGACCATGACATGTGGATCAGAGACGACAACGGGGTTGAACGCTGGGGTGTCTATAATTATAACTGGTGGCTATTGGAAGACCGTGGCTATGCCGAATCTTCCGAGGAAAACTTCCCCGGTGAAAGCCCCTATGACTACGAACACATTGGTAAAGCAACGATGCCTCTCTTATACGGGAAACAGTACGAATTCGCCACCATCGATGGCTGGGAAAAGACCGAGGCAACATGGGATTCTGAACAAGACCCCGAAGAAATTATCCATGGCCTGTTACTAAAATCTGGTGGTGGATATATAGTAGATGGATTTGTAGGGATTTCACAGTGGTGCAGAACAGAGGACATTCGGGATATTCAATGGAAAGGTCTACCCTAGTCTGTGGTCTTTATAGATCAGGTACCACATATCTTCAAACCATTCTTGATCCTGATAATACGCATACCGAGTACAAGCACGAGTTTGTCAGGACAGACATCCCAGACAAGATTAAATCCATGGACAGGGTAATTATTCATAAGTCCCCGTACAAATGGATCGACAGCATCATCTCTCAATCATGGGAACTTGGTGATCACTACAGAGTCCATTACGAAAAAGGACACACCAAGATCAGATGCGCCACAAGCCGGACACTCAGGGATACACCCGATATTGTCGAAGAGTATAAGACATACAGTTTGGAAAACATCTGTGATCTCTACAACAGATTTTTCCACTTCTGGTTATCAGATCCTTTTTCCTCAGTTATTAAATTTGTAAAATACCGGGATCTTATCAGTGACCCCGTCACAACACTGAAGAATCTTGATACCAGAATAGATCCAGACGGCTTACCTATAAAAGTTTCTGGTTCTTTTGAATTTACCCCTGAAAGAAAAAGAATGGCTCTGGACCCACGTATGTCGTATAATATGACACCAGACATGTCGCATATCATAAAGAACAACGTAGACAAGAGTATATTAAAATCTCTTAATTACACAGGAGTGTTTGAGTAATGCCCGTATCATACGCTGAAAAACTAGCTGTAGTCATGGAGAACACTATTCTCCCTGATTGGAAAGTACTGGTGTCTTCTTACTTTGAAACAGAGACCGTTAATCGAGAGTCTGTTTTAGATGCACTCTATAATAACTATAATAGAATCAGGTGTGTTCAGGGAAGACCTATTCTTCCCAGCATTATCAGAGATTTTTCCTATATTGGTTGGGATAAGGACATGGAGCCGACCCCTCCTTTTACTGATCCTAATGAGGAATGGACCAACGGAGAAATTATTAAATACAGTTGGTTAAAAGGCCGGGGGTCAACCTCCCCACTGGACTACTCGAATTACTGGCAAGATAAGAGGGTATGCGACATAGGCTGTGGGACTGGGACCTCAACTATCATCACACACAAACTGGGGAGTGTTAATGCTGTCTACGAAGGTCTGGACGAATCCCAAGTGATCGCAGCTTGTAATTTCGTCTTACTTAATTATGACGTAAGATTTTTTTCAGAGGTGGCCTCCATAGAAACTATTGATATGTCTTACGATACCTATATCATGTCCCGTATTTTTTATGGTGGGTGGGCTCAAAAGAATTTGGATCTGGGTAGATTTTTACGAGACGAGGGAAAAGAAGTTCTTATCGCATCAAAGTCTCTTGTTGAAGGTACGAATCCTGAGACCACCTTAAACCCCTCAGAATATGAAATTCTTTTAGATATCCCCCTCATATCAGACCCTGTGGGTTTTGGTAATAGATACGTTGTAAAACTAGTATGATAAAGATTTACCCGGTGATATCTGATTCAGTCAAATCAGTTGATATAGTCCCTGCCACTAAAACCAGAGATTGGTTTTCCCCTCACTCTTATAAATGCACACCCCTTACTTGTGCGAATACCCTTGGATGGGACTTGGTACTAAATGAATCAATCACTGTCGAATGGGACGGGGGTGTCTACAAAGACAATCTCACGGTCCTAGAAGGTCACGGTGCAAAGAGCCACTTCGGAATAGGGACATTCACTCTAGACCCCGGATATGTCTGGCGCACTGATGAGAACATTAATCTCATGGTTATGCCAGTTCCTAACACAGACAACACAGATATTCAAACGATGTCCGCAGTCATCGAGACTGATTGGTTATCGTACCCATGGTTTCTGACAATCAGGGTCATTAACAAAGGAAAAACCACAATCCCAAAAGGTACCCCCGTTGCCCGTGTTATTCCTGTGGACACCGGAACCATCGAAAATACCAAGATTTATAAAATGTGTGAACCGGACAGTGTCCGCAAAGAACGAGAAGTATTGACAGACAAACGTGACAAAGCAGATGAGTGGACAAAAGATTATTTTAAAAAAGCACGTAGGTTTGTCCGGTGTTCTCCTGTTATAGACTATAACGATAGTTTCAAGATACTAGAAGAAAACGATATTCACTCTAAAGAATCTTTCTTAGACACAGACGAATGTTCTTATTTAATCAGAAACTGGGTTCCTGAAAACCCTGATGACACTTCTGATCTTTGGAGAAACAAGATGTGCTGGTCAACCATTGAGGCAAATAAAGGAGTTATTGAGGAAAGACTATTACAATTCGCCCAGCAAAAAACTGGTCTCGACCTATCAATATTAAACCCACATACTGTAAGGTGGGGCAAAGGGGATGAGATGTTAGTACATGATGATCTAGGTGAGCACCGAGAATTTCCTAACAGGCATTTTGCTGCTATAGTTTATCTTAATGAAGATTATGAAGGAGGTGAGCTTGTATTTCCACATCTTGGCTTAGGGATAAAAGGACATACGGGGGAACTTATTCTTTTTAGAGGCGGCTCTGTCATGCACAGAGTAAACATGATTACATCGGGTAATCGTTATACTCTTGTATGTTGGTTTGGTATAAAAGAGAGTGACTAAAAATGGCTAATTTCACAGACAGAGAACTGGGTAATATGGAGGCTAGGATTGTTCTTCTTGAGAAAGAACTGAGTGCCGTCCGAAACGACACCCGTAAAATTCTTCTTACTCTCTCAGAAGCACAAGGTGGCTGGAAAACATTGATGATGCTCTCCGGATTCTCCGCTGCTCTTGGGGGTATCATATCTCAAGTTTTCCTAAATTTTCCGAGATAATCTAACATGTCAACAGACACAATCACAACAAAATTTAAATTTGCCCCTACTCTTCTTCGTGATGATACACAATACGAGGCCGAGGGCGGCTGGTATGACGGTAACCGTATCCGGTTTCGTAATAGCAACCCTGAAAATATCCGGGGTTGGAACAAACGAGTTCTTGGTGAATTGACAGGAACTCCTCGTGACATCGAGATTTGGTCAGGACTAAATCAAACAAACTATATTGCATGGGGAACAAACAATGCACTTCAAATTTACGAGGGCGGTTCAGTCTCTGACATTACCCCTATTACTTCAACTACATCCTTGGTCAACCAGATTAGCACCTCCGTTGGTTCTTCATCTATTCTTGTATCTTTGACAGGCCACACCAGAGTAGCGGGTGACCGTGTCGCATTTGTCTCGATGGCTGCAACAGTCGGCAACAACGTTTTCCTAAATTCCATGTTTACCATTACCACTGCATCAGACGCTAATCATTTTTCTTTTACATACACAACCGTGGCCGCTGCAACATCTGCCAACGTTGGTACAGTGACCCTTCAATACTTACTAAAGTCAGGGTCCCGGTATAATACCAACGGCCTCGGCTGGGGCGCTGGCACCTACGGCACGGGAACATACGGTACTCCTGCCTCTACATCAAATATTACTTTACGTATGCGTAACTGGAGCATGGACACCTTTGGAGAGGATCTTCTGGCGAATCCCCGTGGAGGCTCAATCTATCTCTGGGATGCAACATCAGGTACTGACGTAAGGGCGCAAATTGTCTCGGCTGCTCCTGTGTCTGTCAACAGTATCATAGTCTCAGAAAAATCGAGACACGTCATTGCCTTGGGTTGTAATGACGTATCCGGTAATTTCGATCCTATGCTGATCAGGTGGTCTGATCAGGAAGACTATGACGTATGGACGCCAACAGTCACGAACGCCGCAGGTGATTTCCGAATCCAGAGGGGAACACAGATCAATCAGGGTGTCTATTCCAGAGGCGGTGTCCTTGTACTAACAGACTCGGCCCTGTACGGCATGGTTTACGTCGGACAGCCCTATATCTTTGCCACGGATATTCTTGGTGACGGTTGTGGTTCGATCTCACCCCATGCAGCAAAAGATTTTAATGGTAGTTTGTATTGGATGGGTGAGAGCAACTTCTTTGTCTTCAACGGTCAGGTACAGGTTCTCCCGTCATCTGCCAGAAAATATGTTTTCTCAGACTTTAATTTCTCTCAGAAAGAAAAAGTATTCTGTGGTATCAACACAGAATTTTCTGAGATTACATGGCTATACCCATCTGCTGATTCGCAAGAGTGTAATAAATATATCTCATACAGCCCCGTGGAAAACTATTGGGTCTTCGGCGATGCCTACTGGACAACATGGGATTATGGGGCGGACATCTTTGGAAATATTATTACCACAGGTGTCTCGGCTGGTGTTGCTTATCTTTATAACAACGAGCCCCCCAACACTTACAGTGCTGTCATCGGAGATAACCAGTTAATCGGATACGAATCCTTTATTCAGAGTGGTGACTTCGATCTCGGGGACGGTGACGATCTCTTGTTTGCCGATAAATTTATCCCGGACTTTGAACTCACCGACCCCGGTGGAATCAACAACGACCCCGAGGTCAACATCCTGATGGGTGCTAAACAATACCCCACGGCAACAACAGTATCCAAAGGTCCCTTTGTTGTCTCGGCATCGACCCGATTCCAGAACATCAGACTCCGGGGAAGACAGGCAAACCTCAGGATATCCACAAGTGCTGTCGGCACTTCATGGAGGCTCGGCACATTCAGACTTGATCTGGTACCGGATGGGAAACGCTAAGGATGTCTATTGATGTAGGAAAATCAGGAAAATTCTTTGTCAGATATCCGGGGGCACCGAGAAGTGCAACCCCCGAGATGCAAGGGGCGTGGTCCCAGCTTATCAGAAATCTGGAACTGCGGGATAATCAGAGTAATATTGAGGCTGCTTCTCAGGAGCCTTATGTTATTTCAAATGTATCTGTGAATAGAACATATGATGTAAGTGCGGGTCAAATCTCGGTCTCTGTTGTTGCAAATGCACTGGGGACTTTATTGCAGGATCTTAAACTAAAAGGTATTATAGGATGATTAACAGGGAAATTTACTGATGAGGCTCCAGAAACGCAATTACAAGGCAGGTGGCAATGTCGGACTTGGCGGTGGGCTGGGTGATGATAGAGGTCTGGACTCCCGCAGAGACAACGCAGGAGATGGGTCACCCAATGTGGGTGTCGGTAATGCACCCGGAAACGCTCCATCTGGAAGTCCGGCCGACAATCCCGACGCAGGACAAGTACGCTCCGGCGGTTATGGCAAATCAGGAGTTGCCCATGGCTATGACGGTACATCAGCGAATGCGATTGCGGCAGGAAGACCACAGTTAGGGGACTTGGGTCTATCTTTTGATCTAGGCAACCTAGGTTTGGCCGATGTAGCCAAGGCAGTAGGTGGTTTGGCGCTGGGTGCTAATCCTTTGGGAATAGCTGCCGGTCTGGGTGCCAGTGCTCTAGGTCTCTCTCTTGGTGATTTAACTGATTTCGATTTTAGTTCAGGAACGCCGGGTCCTCCCCAAGGCAAAGGACCGGGAAACGACCAAGGAACAGGCGGTGGTCCCGAAGGCCCTGCTCGGCCAACGAATCCGGGTATCCCTACCTTTGGGCCTACTGCTCCTGCAACAGAACCAGCTTCACCCCAAGCCTTACGAGAAGCCGCTGATATTCAGAATTATCTCTCGGATCTTCAGAGAATTGCACTGGGTCAATCAGATTCCCGTGCAGCCCTTGAAAGATTTGGGGTATCGCCAGAACAGGCAATGTTTAATTACCGGAAATCTTTCCCAGAGTTTGGAGACTCTATGTCAAATTTATCCCTTGCCGAAATTATCAAAAGATTGGGGAATATGTCCCCGAATCCCGCACCTTTTGCAGAAGGTGGCCGGGTAGGTGATGAACGTGTCCGTCCCCGCCCTGACACAACAAGTGATCCTTCGGTCACAGATGATTCGGTATCCACAGACCTCTCACGGTTTACTAAGATGCTCAAGGATCTTATGATGATGCCCTCTGGGGCAGTTGATAGTCAAGGTAGAGAGAATTCTTTCGGTGCTATTGATAAGCCCCAAGCTCGTAGACCCCTTATCCCCGGTGGTCTTATTCCCCCTGAGACAGGATCTCCCCGCTACGGTGGCGATGCCGAGGCATTCAGATTTAAGGAACAATTCGATGTAACAGCCGGTAGCCCCCTAAATATTATCCCAGAAGGTGCCCGTCCTGAGATTGAAGTAGAGCGTTTAGCTCCCCCCGTAGCTCCTGCCGAGTCTACTCCCACGATGGATAGCGAATTCAATCTTTCTAGAAGAGAGCTGACTGCATTCAACACTCTTACAAGAGAAGGCTTCTCTGGAAGAGAGGCAATGGATCGTGTGAAGCGCATGACACCCGAACAATTAGATCTAATGGTCGAGGTGGCTAATTCTCCCGACGGTTTTAAGAATGGTGGTGAAACCCGACGACCTGCCCCCGGCTTACTTCTAGAGAATCCTCAACGAACCATAACGGTGGAAGAGGCGGTAAGAGACAGAATGGAGTCTCGGGGTTTAACTCAAGAGGAAGCTGTACAAGAGTTGCAAGCTCTATTTAGAAAATCCTACCCAATGTCTGAGACGGTCCCAGACTTTTCATTTGCCAAGGGTGGCAACACCCAACGGCCTTTCCCCGGCTTACTTCAAGATAATCCTCAGCGAACCGTAACGGTGGAAGAGGCGGTAAGAGACAGGATGGAGTCTCGGGGTTTAACTCAAGAGGAAGCTGTAAAAGAGTTGCAAGCTCTATTTAGAAAATCCTACCCAATGTCTGAGACGGTCCCAGACTTTTCATTTGCCGGTGGTGGCTCAGTCCGTGGACGCAGAGACGCACTACCCTTGGTCGAGGGCGACCACGTCGTACCTGCCCATGCGGTAAAAGGTAACGAGGGTGGCCTTGCAGCCCTATCCAAAAAGCTCATGGGTAACCAGAGCTACGATGGTATGATCCGTGGACCCGGTGGTCCCCGTGAGGATGCTATCAAGACCCGTGTCTATGCAGCAGGCGGGGGAATCTCGGGCAAGATGGACAATCTCCAGAACCCGTTTAACTCTGTTCCAGCCCGTGTTTCAAACAAGGAATATGTGATCCCCCGTCAGGCCATCACAAACCTTGGCATGATGAACGGTGCCCGAGAGGGCGATGCAAACAAGGTTGGTCAGGATATTATTTATCAACTAGTAGAAAACTTAAAAAGGAAAGCATAATGGGATTTCTGGATACTCTTTTTAGCCCGGGAGAAATTGAAGAGCAGGGGAAAGTCGAAAGTCAGACTAATTTCCCCCAATGGTACAATCGTCTAAATCAGGCTAATCTTCTCAGAGCTACCGAGGCTGCTTTCGAACCTTATCAAGCATATCAGGGACCACGACAGGCTCTTTCTGATCCAGATCAGATTGCTGCTCGTCAGGGCATCATAGACACTTCGGGGATTGCTTCCCCCTTTTTTACCGAGGCATTTAACCAGTCAAAACTAGGATCAACCCAGCTCGCTGGAACTGACATACGCCCATTCATGTCCCCGTTCCAACAGGGTGTCACCGACATTGCCCTGAGAGAAGCTCGTAGACAGGGAGACATCCAGCGTAACCAGCTTGACTCTCAGGCAACAAAAGCAGGTGCCTTTGGCGGTTCTCGTGCAGCTCTTGAACAGGCAGAAGCCGAGAGAAACATCCAGCAGAATCTGGCGGACATTCAGGCAACTGGATCACAGCGGGCCTACGATAGTGCTCTTGCCCAACTAGCTCTTGACCGTGCTGCGGCATCACAGGCTGCTCCACAGATGGCTGCATTAGGAACAGGACTACAGACCGTTACGACATCTGGACTAAAAGAAGCCGAGCTTGCCGCTGAGCGAAACCGTGCTGAACGTCAGGGTGCCCTTGATATTGCATATCAGGACTTCCTGACACAGCGTCAGTACCCAATGGCGCAGGCATCCGGCTTACAGAGTCTTCTTACCGGTGCCTCGGTCCCCGGATCATCCCTACAAACAACATTTGGTCAGCCCCCATCCGTGGGTGGACAGGTGGCCGGTGCAGCACTTGCTGGTCTAGGTGCTCTAGGATCAGGTGGCGCATTCGAACCCGGCGGATTTGTAAACAACATTTTCGGATTCAAGGGCGGCGGAGAGGTTCCTGTCCGAAGATATGAGAATGGTACCGAGGTCGAAGAGTTAGGCACCGGCGCTAATCTTTACCCCGACGAAGCCCGTGCCATGGCGGAAGCAGCAGCACTACAAGAGGCTATGACTGAAGAAGAAGAAGAGTTCCGAAGGAGAGTTAGAGAGGAAGGGATTCTTACCAGTAGTCCAGAAAATAGACGCATGTATAATTTTCCTCTATATTTACAATGGATGGACGTAGCCTTACAAGAGGGGTCACCGCAGGCTCCGTCACCCGCTGTTTTACAAGACTTATTAGACCGAGGCGTTATCACTCCAGATCCGTATAGGAATACTCGGGCGTACGATGATCGGCTACAGGCTCTTGCACTTGCCCAAGAAGCCCTTGCGGCAGCGCCCGAACAGATTGCGGCTGAGAGAGAAACTTTGATTGATTCTGGTTCACCCCGATCCAACTCTGATGCAGGAATGACGCCTCTTCTGGCCGCAGCTATGGCCGGAGATCCTGAAGACTCAGTAGTTGACCCAGATCCAGTCACATCCGACCCAGACACTGACACATCCGATAGTGGCTCAGGAGGGTTTGACTATGACCTACTCCTAGAACTCGGTCTCGGTATGATGGCAGCAGGAGCAGTCCCCGGTTCCACCCTTGCAG
>Ga0208898_1000187_pt1 | contig 51933 bp, 66 predicted proteins | sample VirMetDEL_Mar_4_FD_184513 | JGI IMG/M metagenome (GOLD analysis project Ga0208898, IMG submission 184513) | Aqueous microbial communities from the Delaware River and Bay under freshwater to marine salinity gradient to study organic matter... | ecosystem: Environmental > Aquatic > Marine >... | reverse complement strand
TGACACATAAGGAACAGCCCGATGGCATCTGACAGAATTCAAAACTTCGCACAAATTGAGACTGCACTCAACACGATCTCGGGACGCATTCAGCGTCTTGGAATGGTCTACAAGGAAGTCACTGGCCGAACTCCGACCGATGACATGCTGATCGACGAACTGATCGCGGCGGCTGCCGTTCTTACGGCGGCGGCGACTGCGTTGAAGTCGATCGCCTACGACCCGACGCCTTTTGATGACCCGGAACTGCCGTGATGATTGAATTTGCACTCGCAACTGTCGTGGCTGTTCAGGACGCGGAGCCGTGCAGCCCTCGCATGCTGCCGATGACTACCACCCGACTTCCCTTCGTGGATTCAGATGGCAATGCCACCGACGCGATCGAGGTCAACTCGCAGGCAAGCACCGAGACGCGAGCGTTGATGGTGACTTACGTTCGCCCTGCTGTCACGGAGGTCGGATGGTTCACTGTCGAGGGAACTGCTCAGGTGCAGAACATGAGTGGTTCCGAGAAGAACGTGAAGTATCGGATGTCCACGCGATTGGATGACGGGTTTGTTCCGATCTTCGAGCAGGGGTCGGACTTGTGCTGGGATGCTGAAAAGCAGCGGATCGTTTCGGACTACACCTTCGCGGTGCCCGGAAACGAAACTGTGACGGAGGCAATCAACTGGGCTTGCACGATTCGCAGGGCTGACCAGATTGCTGACATCAACGCTGACGGTGTGGTCAACGCTCAGGATCAGGGCCTACTGCTTGCAGACTTCGGCAGCGATCAGAACCGATCGGACCTCAACTTCGATGGGGTCGTCGACGGAAAGGATCTCGGGATCCTGTTCGGGCAGTGGTCAGATACTTATGAGCCGGGAGCCGATTGATGGAACCTTCGATTCTTCCCATCCTTGAGAACAACCTCACTCCACTGATCGTGTGGGTGCTGGTTTACTACACCATGGTTAAGGGGATTCGTCGAGACCTTGAGGCAATCAAGGATAAGATCGACAAGTGACATATGGGTTACGTCAACGACAACGATCCAAACGTCTCATATTCTTCTCTTCCGGGGGATAGCGTACCGATTGACCCAAACCTTCCTCCGGGCTATGTCATGGCGGGGTTGGGTCAGACTCCTGCTATACCGGGGTCTCTCACTAGTCCCCCCTACAGTTACTACGGTAACTCCACCACGATGGCGGGCCAGATGGGCAACGGGTTCCCTATTCAGGGGACTGGGTTTGCTTTCCCCCCTCTACCCAACAGCCTCTACTTCAACACCCTGATCGGTGGAGGAGGAGGCGGCGGTGGTGGCGTTGACCATCGAACAGTAGTGACAGTTCCTAGCGGCGGGACTTATGACTTCTTGACGGTCTCTAGTTCTGAAACTACCGTAGGTTCTACAACTACAGCAACTTACACTCTTGACTACGACGGTATCCAAACCGGCGACAAATTTTCTCAGGCGGTAAACGCCTGCGTCAGTACGGGTAGTTTCGTTGCGTTCAAGAACGTGACGGGTAACACCGGAACCGTCGTTGCCAGCAGCAGTACCGACGACCTTTTCTTGAAGGGGGACTGGACTTCAGCCGTCAATGACGGAAGCCAGTACCTCAAGGCGGTTGCACAAAACCTCAGCAGTGAAGACACCGTCACCTTCTCCTTCGAGCGGTTCCTGCCGGAGAAAATCACGGCGGATAGTGGGGGGATACTTGAGTCAGGCAAGAAGGGCGGCATCCTCAAGATCGAGGGCGGCGACGGCATCACAACAAAAGTGCAGGCTGCCGACCTTTCGTCTGAAGGAAGCAATAAGGACCTCAAGGTTGTCATTGACGCAGACAACACAAGTCTTGATCAAATTGAATTGGTGGTTATTACAGCGGTTGGAACAAGCCAGACTTTTACTGAAACAGGGGGCGGGAATAGTATTACCAGTAATGTCTACTCCGTAGCACAGGTGGATATACAATCTTCTTCCACCTACACATCCGGGGCTACAGGGTCTTTGTACGACTTTAGCCGCAACAAAAATAACGAGCCTGCTCAGGGTGCGGGGGCTACTTTTACATTTCAAACTCTTGAAGTAGGAACAGTGCTTCCTGCTAAAAAAGTTGTCCTTAGTCCGACCAACACTATTTGGGTTACGGGTGGTGTTCCTACTCTTAACTTCTCCTGCTAATGACTCATAACGCCGTTGCTGCTTCTGCTTGTTGTTGCGTGTGTGGCCCTCCTACATGCGATAGTTCTTGTTTGGATGTAAGTACTGATATTACAAGTACTATTTCGCATGTTATTTCGGGGACAAAGAAAAGTTTCTTCTGCGAAGGAGGAGAAGTTTTTTCGGTTAAAGACCAAACCCTTCAACATAGTTTTACAGGTTTGGGGAGGTCGTCAATTAGTTACATTGTCGGTCAAACTTCAAACCCAAAAATTAGAGAGTATCAAACTCCTTCTGGGAACCCCTATTCTGAAAGCAGGTTTTTTGGAGGGGCAACTATAAGTGCTTCCGGGTCAGGATCAGCGTCTGTTGTATATGACCTTGATACTTGGGTTGTTAATGCTAGTACCAGCATTATTAATGGGGAAGGGTCCTGGACTATAGACTGGGAATTGATCAACACTGATGCTTCTAATTATTTTGCAACAGGCGAGTATTTATTTCAGCATGTAAAGGGATTAGAAAACGATTGCGACGGGGATTCTGTTTGCACAACCACCTTTACGCAAGGTGCGTCTGACGATTTGAAAGTCCAAGTCAAACAAACTCTCTCCGCTTCTTTTAGTTCTCAAACCTTTGTCCCGGATGAAAACGAAGAAGAATGGGTTGGCGAAACCCCAGTAGAAGTAACCTTTAATGAGGTAACGGTTATTGAAGTCCCTTTCTGGATGATCTTTAGATACGAAGAGGACTTGAAAGATTGCGAGCAAATACCGAATGCCAGTAGCGGTAGAGTTTTAAGCAGTGCTTCTCTTAAACTTGCCCAACTTGCCGATTCGGCTTATTCAAGAATTCAAAGCGAATGGCTTAACAGTGCTGCTGGCGGGGCATATCCGGATATCTCAGTTGATTTTAATCCTCCGTTTAACACCGGCAGTCCCGTAGAAGAAGATAGTTGTGAGCCGTTTGATCAGGATTCTTCTGGGCAACAAGGGCTTCTAATTGGAAGATCCCAAGAAATTGGGGCTCGTTCCATTAATCAAACTTGTTCTGAAAGTGGCCCAAAAGTCCAAGAAAATACTTCATACAACCTTACTGCAACTGTCCGCCACGACAATACTTATCCAATGGAACCAGTCCCTTGTCCTTGAAGTGCTATCACATGAACGGCGGCTATTGCTCTTTGGGGCTATTTGAAGGAGAGCCTTCAAAGGAAGATTGCTTGGGCTGTGATTCATACGACGGAATGAGCAGGGGCCTTGGCGACGATATTGCTAAAATAGCAAAAGCAACTAGACTTGACGCTTATGGGGCTAGTTTCAAAAGAGTGTTCAAGCGGGATTGCGGCTGTAAGAAACGACAGAAGAAGTGGAACGAACTGTTCCCTCATGAAAGCGAAGACTGATGCCTGAGATTAATCGCAGATGGATCTACCCGACGATCAGTGCCTCTGAGAACAAGGGCATTGAGCGTATTGCATTGTCGGGTGAAGGCACTGCTCATGAGGTTGTGGGCGTGGATGGCAGTCGTCGCTTCGGGTGCAGGCCGTCTTCGGGCTTTCGACTGGCCCACACGCTGGACATCTACAAGGATTTCAGTGGCCTGTCCGATCCTCCCCCCACTCAGGCCAAGACCTCAACCGTCACTGACTGCTACCCGGTCCACTTCCAAATCCGTGAGGGCGAATTCGGCCACGGCTTCGTCTACCGGGTGAAGGTTGCTGGGGGGACTAACTCCGCCATCTACATGGATTACGTCCCTACCACTACGGTTGATGCTGCAACCGGCTGGCGGACGGTCCTTATCAGCGACCACACAGGAGGCAACCATGTCTCTTCAGACGACAAGATGGATGTCGTCTCGATGGGTCGGTATGTCTTCACGTTCGTGAAGGGCCGTGCGACCCGCGTGTTCTATGTTGACTACAAGGACCTTACCTCGGACGGGGTAGACAATCCTACATACCAACACAAGGTCGTGAATGGTGGGCCGGGCAAGCGTCCCCTAGTAGACGGTGGAGCCCAATCGTCCCTTAACTTCACTGTTACTGGAAACGCTCAAGGGCGTGACCATAGTGCTTATCCTTATGCTGTTGGTTCTGCTTTGCAGGGAAAACTTAAAGAGTTTGGAGGTACAGACCCCGGAGGAACCGCTCTTGATTTGCATCAGTTTAGTCCGGGCGACTACACATTTGCTTATTACTTGAACGACAGCATTACCGGGCGACGTTCAGCGATTACTGAAATTATCAGTAAGGAAGAGGGCGGATCTGAAGTCACAAACAATGACTATATCGGATGGGTTTTGGAGATAGATCCTTCGTTGTACGACCAGATCTACATCTTTAGGTCCGTCAAGATGCAGTCTGTGGGGGGAACATATAGCGGCTCAATTCTCCACCTTGACACGATCTACGACATCGCAGATCTAACCGCAGTAACTACTGCGAATGCTGCATATGGTGGCTCGGTTCCGGGAAATGCCCTTAGTCTGTATGAAGTCTATTATCAGTTGAGCGATATCGCTCTTGCGATGCAGGACGTATATCTCGATAAGACCGAGTGCGATGATGAGATGCCGTTTGCCGGTGCGGCTGTTGCTTTCGAGAACTCGCTTCTTGTGTCGGACCCACTCAATGGGTCGAGTGGGATCAGGACGAGCCTCGATAGTCGGGAACGAAACATCGGGGAGTTGCGGTGGTCATCGCTGACCGAGCGTAGCCCCGAACTCTTTCCTATCAACAACAAGTACAGCCCGGACGTTTACCAGAATCGGATCACTCGCTTGTGCCGTGCGGGGGACTATGCAGTCGGGTTCTCTGCTGACCGGATCTACCACATCAGGCGTAATGGAATCTACCTGAAGATCGAGGAGATCCACTCAGGCTTTGGGCTGGCATCGGAGAACGGGTTTGCCATGGCTGGCCCCATGGTCTACTTCGTGACGACCAAGGGCATCAAGGCGATTGCCAACAACGGGCAGTTGGATGATGTGAAGGCGTTGGACAATCTCATCATGGAGGATTGGTACGCCAACATCTCCGACCTAAGACTGTCGTTTGATCCGTATGCTTCGTGCCTCTTTGTCCATAATCCGTTGAAGGAGCAGACGGTTTGCATGTGGTTCTCCACGGGCCGTGTCACGGAACTCCACGACACTTGCTTTGACGATCTTCGGACTGGCATTTTTCCCAAGACGTTTACCCGAAACGCCTACGACGATACGACGCCGACACCTACTACCTCAACCAGCATGGTAGAGAGGACGTTCTTCCTCCAGAACCACCCGTCCACTACGGCAGGTAATATTGATGGCGATTGGAAGCCCCGCGTCTACGTCTTGGATGTGGACCGTGACAAGAAGCAGGTCAATAGCACGGATATTTCTGTCGGCCAGAATGTGCTGAGGACGTTGGATTGCAAGGGCGACTCTGTCTTTACGGTCGCTTCAATTACAGACAACACCATTAATAAGGAAATCAACCTCAAGAGCGGAACCACCGGCACCAAGGAGTTGGGTGGCGGGGGGACTGGTGTCAAGGATCTGGTAGGTGCTTACGCCTATGTGATGAGTGCCACCGACTCCACGATCGTGGGCAAGAAGTTCCAGATCTTCTCCGGTACAACCGGGACGGTGTCCACTGATGGGTCTGGTGGGGGGAACGGAAAAATCAAGGTCAATGCGGGCCAGCCCAGCCCTGTGCCCCCCACTCTGGCTGCCGGGGATGTCATCTCGATCAGCCCGGTCTTGTTCCGGTATGTGGGGGGAGCCTTGCCCATGATCCGGACGGCAGATAATCAGGTCATCTCGTCCTTCGACCTCTTCCAGAACAAGCAGTTGTCGTCGGTCGGATGCCACTTCTCAGACGTATCTGGTGGTGTGACGGGCTACAAGTATTTCCGGGGCCTCGTATACAACGCAACCTCTGATTCTGCCTCAGTTTCTGCCTTCCCACTAGATTTCTCTGGTACTATTATTGGAGATTCTGTAAAGGAAGGAGAGTCTGACGATTATGCCGCTTTCACGGCTACCGGGCTTACCACGAAGGGACGCCACGGAATCCAAGACTCTGCCCTGAATCCGGGTATTGAAGTGTTCTGTCCTGATTTGGATTACAAGTTGATGGCGTTGATTTGTAGAGGCCGTACTACCGGGACCGATACGACCGAAAGGAATTCGTCATGAGTACATTTGGTGGATCATCGGGCGGCATGAATTTTGGGAACTTTGGCCCCGGCTCTGGTTACGCTCCTGATGGAGTGTCGAATCAGCCGTTCGGCGAGTTCTATCAAATGCTTCAGAGCCAAGCCAATACTCCGAATCAGTTGCCGGAAGGGTATGCCTACAACCCTTTGACGGGCATGGCTCAGGAACAAGGCGTCGGGTTTTACGGCACCACTAACTCCATGCACTTTGATCCGATGGGGACTCAAGGTCTTACGGGCACGCAGCAGGTTATGGGTGCCGCCATGGGCGACTTCGGTAACGTCAATGCCGCCAATGAATTCAACTATGGCAATAGGGTTGATGCGAACAACCAGTTTCTTCAAGGGATTATGGGTGGGGCTCAAGACATCCGAGACGCAGGGCAGACTGCACAAGGACAGATGTTTGACTTTGCCAAGGGACTTCAGCAGCAGGGAGACGACTTCTTTGCTGGTCAAGAGGCTCGCGTAGATGAAGCCATTGAGGGCTTCCAAGATCTTTCTGCTCAGCAAGCGTCTGCTATAAGTAGGGGTCTTGCACAGCAGAACAAGTCAAGACGACAAGAAATGGAAGGCCAAGCAAAGTTGGGAGACCCTCAGGCTCTTGGCATGATTAGCGAGTTTGAAATGCAGGAAGAGGCAAAGCAGGCTCAAACCATGACCTCTCTTGCAACCCAGTTTAATCAGGGTCTTTCTTCCATGCGTATGCAGGGGGTTGGGGCATTGGGTCAGGCTGGTGCAACTCAGCAAGGCTACAACCAGATGGCTTCAAACATGAATCAAATGGGAGTAAGCATTGCTAACTCCGCCGAGGCTCAGGCAGCAAACTTTGAAGCACAGGGTTTGGGGCAGTACGCCCAGATGGTTGCAAGTAATCCGTATAACCCCGTTGCTTTCCTTCCTACGTTGATGTCCTTCTTTCAGTATTCCGAGACTCCGGGTGCTAGCGAATTCAGCGGCTTTGATCCTGCGATTCTTGGAATGCAAATTACCTGAGGTAAGCCATGTCTAGAGGCGCTCCCCCCACTCAGCCTATTTCTGCGGTTACTCCGGGAACTACCCAGAGTATTGCTGCGGCTGCCCAAAGCGGTCAGCAACGACAGGCCACTAATAATGCTGCAATGGCCGCTCGCAATGCAGAGGCTCTGAAGCGTCAGCAAATTGAGAGTCAAGAGTTTCTTACTCAAGAGACTCTCAACAACCGCATGAACATGGGGCTTCTTCAGAGTGCGAACTACGCACGGAAGAACGCTACCGACATGCAGATGCAGCAGAACATTCTTGCTGATAGGCAAAGCGCCCGCAATGAACAAGCAAGACAGTTCAATGAATCCAAGCAAATGAAAGAGAAGGTTCATCAGGACACGATGAACATGGCTAAGGCCAATCAGATGCTGAAGTTGGATATGGCTCTTGCTGATGAATATCAAGATCCTGATGCGCTCGCTCGGCTTCAAGAAGCAGAGGATGGTTTGATTGAACGCACTCTTCAAATGGAAGCAGCGAAGAGAATTCAGCAGGGTCAAGAAGTAGACATGAACAAGTTGCGGACTCAGGTAGCACGCCAGATCCGCGATATGCAGAAAGCACAAGCACCTCTCATTGATCGGGCAATGGACGCAGTTAGTGATGATGTGATCTTGCCGATGGCGACAATGGGGTACTTCGGTGAGACACAAGGGCTGTCTAAAGCAAATAGATTTCTGTCTGATGCTTTAGAAACAGTCGTGGAAGTAAGCACGGCGGGTTTTTTCGACACCGCTGGTTTTCTAGATGAATCCAAACTTGAGGTTCTTCTGGACCCTGACCAACTTCGATCTTTTCAGTCTATTTACTTTTCGCAGTCGATCGGCAAGGCTTTGGCCGCTGCTTTCCCAAAATCAGATAGTCGTTATCTTACTTCTTCGATTAATACTGTTCTTTCTAATGCGACTATAAACAACTCTGAAGAAACCGCTCAAAGGCTCCAAGAGGTCTTTAGGCAGAACAATATTGATCCGGGAGTTGCGGGCGAAATCATCAGTCGAATGCAGGAAGGCATTAACGCACAACGTCAGACTTTTCGAGGCAAAGGTGTTACCGCGAATATGGGTCGTAACGACATTACAGAAGATAATGTCTTGGACCTTGCCAACCTCAAGTTGATTTCTAGTTCTGCTTTGCGGGCAGCATTTAGCCACCTTCCCTCAATGAAGGCGTATGACGCTTGGGCTGGCGGAGTCACTGGCTCTAAAGATGAAGTCCAAGAGACTCTCCGTCAAATGGTTGAAGAAGGAGTTGAAGTCGGAGATGTTGAGCGGCTGGTGGAAATGATTGAGGGCCTTGAGTCTGGTGCTGAAGGTCTTGGTGATATGGAAAGAGAAATGGCATTGGAGCAAGGAAGGGTCACTCGCCTTGGCGATACCATTGCAGATAGGGAGCGGAGAGAGGTGTTCAGCCGAAGGCAAGGAGCCCGAGACACCTACGCTCAGGCCCTCGAAGATATAGTGGGGGGAGAGAACCCATGAAGAGAGATTGGAAAAGCATCTCAAAGAAAGTAGTGGAGTCAGAAGGAAACATTCTTGTTTCTAATCCTGATTTTCCTCTAGAGGAATTGCCTGAAGAAGCCGTTATTCATCGGTATGAAAACAATATCCTCGATGCTAAAGACGGTCTTTCTGCAAAAGACATCCGATCTTTCTTGTGGAAGAATCGAAAAGAACGCCAGTTGACCCGAGACAGGGCAGTTCTTTGGCGTGACAATAACCGCGTTGGATTTGGCGTAGTAACTACAGAAAGAGCATTGGAAAGGCTTCGATAATGTCAATGCCCGCAGAAGCATACTTTGACGGTCTTGCCCGTCTTTTCCTCGATAAAGGGAAAGAGGGCCAACTGCTTTCAAAGGCGGTTGGTGGCAAAGAAAACTTCATTAGCAAGTTCCTTAAGCCTTTGTTTGAAGCCACTGAGGGTGGCATGGACCTTGTGCAACTACGGACTTTTCTTAATTCTACTGATGCTGAAGTCATTCCTGAGTTGCGCAAGTCACTTCTTGCAGGCATCACAGACAGCGGAGGAAGAAATTCTCCCTATAACTTGATGCTTAACGCCGTGGAGCCCATTGCAGAGAACCCTAGATTTAGTCCGATTCTAGATTCTCTTGATGATGGCAGTCTTCTGGACGAAGGTCTTGAGGAACTAGATAAGACTACGCCTCGTGAAAGAGGCCCTCGGGCAAGTACTAGGAGAGAGATTAGGGAGAGAGCCAATCGACCAAGAGGCACTACTTATCGCCGCAGTAATGTCGATTTTAGTTTCCTAGATCCCGATCCTGACTTTCTTGTCACCGATGAATATCTTGATGACTTCGAAAGAAGGTCAAGGTCTGCTCCTACTCCGAGATCTCCGGGTCGCAACCCTAGAATCGACGCGACTGGAAGACTAGAAACCCCCGGCGGTTTTCGTACTGGCCCCGCTTTGGGTGTTGGAGCAAGCGATCGAGACAAGCAGATCTTTGACATGCTTGATAGCATGGATCCTGCTCCATCTAAACCCAAGGCTTCTCCCGTTCAAGGCCCTGCACCCGACATGGGTCCGAAGCCTCTGGGCAAGAGGATGCCTGCGAAGTTGTCGAAGTTTGCAAAGGTAGCAGGACCTATTGGTGCAGCATTGATGCTGTACGACATCTTGTCTACTTATGGCGAGACGAGTACTAGGGGAGCCCGGCAGGCCAAGAGTATGCTGGAGAGTGCAGGAGCCCCTATGGAAGAACTCTTCACTGCCTCTAGCAGAAACGAACTAAATGAATCTAGTGCTTTGAGAGATATTGCAGAAGCAGGCAAGGTTAGCCCTACAAGGCCGAGCCTTGAACTTCAGGGTATCCTTGGGGCTCAAGAAGGAATGCTTGCTGACCTACGACAGAAGGTCAAGCCGACAATGACTGAGGCTTATGCAAGGGCGGGTCTACTGTGACGAGTCTAAGCACAAGAATGCTGAGGAATCTTCTTGGTGTTATGGGTACGTCCCGAACACCGGGTCGTCGTCAGTTTGCATCTGATTCTGAGAAGGCTGCTACTCTTGGAGAATTTGTAGACAACCCGCTGGCAACACTCGGCATTGTCATCCCGTCCGCGACCGCAGTGGGGGGAATGATTGGAGCCCCCATTGCAAGAGGCCTTAAGGATACTATCACTGGTCGAGAATCAGAACGAGAACTAAGCACCCTTCAAAGTGGAATGGCTGATTATAAAGAAGATCTTCTTTATAAACTTCAGAAAGCAAGAGAGAAAGAAGAGATAGAACGGAATATGATGGCCGTTCAAAAAGCCTCCCCCCACTTGTATAATCAAGTCATGGCAGGTCGTCGCTTGCCACAAGGTTCCGTGGTTCTTGGCGGTCAACCCCGTCAGGATCTTATGGAAGAACTCGCTACTCACATGGGATCGCTCCCCGATCCTGATCCCGTTTTCAAGTAAGGAATTGAATCATGGCAGGCTACACCCCTCTTCTCATTGAATCCGATGGCCGCAACCACAGCGTCCCTGATCACTTTCAGGATGTCGTGGTCATTCTTAACGACCAGAACGATCCGCTTGACAACAAGCCGTTTTTCTACGCTGAGCGGGACACCATCGTTGATGCAGTGTTTATTACTGCTGCTGTTGCTAGCGGCACTCTCACGCTGAAGACGACTGCGTCTGGCACTCCCGCTATTACTAACGCCCACACCATTACGACCAGTTTTGCTGCGGCGACTGTTGACGCTGAGAACAACTTGGTTCCTGCTGGTACGACTATTACTGCCGATTTTAGTTCTGCGTCTAACAATGACATGGTCGTTATTCAGATGCGGATTCGGACCCGAGTCCCCGCCTGATGCCTGAAGCCTTTGACGATGAGGGTCTGGTCGAGGGCAACTTCGATCAGATCCGGATTTACGATGCCCCCGTCGTTGCCATGACTCAGATCATGGACGGCGAGGCGTCGTGGCGTTCGTTCCGGGATACCTTCTTGGACCCGGCTTCGTTGTCGCCGTCAGAGCGAGACTCAATCACTGGGCGTATGAAGAAGGCTTTGGGGAACAACCCTCTTGGCAACGCCTTGGTGGATGTGGCGACTAACCCCTTCGTCCTCTTGATGTTTGCTACCAGCCCTGCGGCGGGATCAGCAATCAAGAGTGGGGGGCGAGTCTTCACGGGTCTTGCAAAGGAAGTGGGGGGAAGAGGATCAGAGTACATGGAGTATGTCGTGGGGAACTTCAGTCCCCTGCGAATGACGCACCTCTTGAATGCCCATCAGTTGGGTGCGGGTACTCCTCTTACTTCTGTGTTGCATGAAGTGACATCTCGTCTTGACGATCTTGCGTCTCAGGACTCACTCCAGATTAGACAGGCCACCGTAGAGGCCCTCGAAAAAATCTCTGCTAAGTTCGGAGCCAAGGTCAATAGTCTGGATCCCGCCAAGGCTCCAGCAGTCTCGGCAAATGTGAACGGTGAAATGATGTCCGCCAAGGAATACCTGAAGCGGTTCAACACTTACGCCTATGCCCACATGTCGGGCATGACCAAGAATGTCAAGAGAACTCATTCGACTATTGCTCCTACGACCATCCTTGAAATGGATGTGGGGGGAAAGATCCAGCAAATTCCTCTGCACTCAAGGCAAGCAACAAAGGTTCAAGACCTGTTGTCTGCACGAGCAGGGCAAATTGCGGATAAGAACAAGGAGGGGTTCAATCGGATCAATAACAAGATCCGAGAGTATCTTTTTAGATCTGACCTCAAGATCCCAGAGAACGCTAAGTTTATGGGGATTCGTTCTTCTGAAACTTCAAAGGGGTTTGTGAAGTTAGGGAAAGACGACAAAGCAGTTAACGTCATGACTCGTGAAAGAGACGTTGCCGCTTTGGACCCGGGTGGAAAGACAACACAGTGGCTTGAGCGAGAAGGCTTTATGCCCTTGCTTACTCAAAGTCGTTCCATGATGAAGGCTAGATACGCCGAGATGTTTCTCAAAGGCGGACAGGATGCTCTGGCTTCAGGTAAGTTTGAGTACGACGAAAACAAACTGATGCGTATTTTCAGTGCGTTGAGCGACTCAGCCAAAACCAACAACTATCAAGCATCCGAGTTTCTTGTGCGTGAAATGTTTGGTGGCGTCGATGACGTTCTCCGAACCAAACTCATCAAGGGATTTGAAGACAAGACGATTAATTTCGGCGACTTCAAGAAGATGCTCGTTGATGTCAGAAGTAAGGACGACATTGACAACTTTATGTCCCGCAATGTGTGGTCGTTCGTTTACAAAGACGGCAAGAAGATCCGCGTAGACGCCAGCAATTTGTCGAGGTCTCAAAGGAACTCTGCTATCTCCGGCAGAACCATGGAGCGTCAACTCCAAGATCCTTTGACGGATGTAGAAGACCTTGAGCGAATCAAGGCTTTGTATGACGATGGCAGGGGAACGCCCGGTACGCTTCTAGACCGTATTGAAAAGTCAAAGGCTATCCAGCAAGGACGCCTTGCAGCAGGCGCAGAGAGCAACCGCATTCAGGTAATGAACTTTGATTACTTGAACTCCTTCAACAAGTATTTGAGGAGTACTCGTAACGACCTTGCGATGTTCATTGACCCCTTGGGTCCTGCAAGCAAGCAAGCGATCAAAGACTTTAAGTTTTTTGAGTCGCCCTTGGTGTCTCCGGGAGTTGGAAGGCTCAAGGCATACAAGTACGGGGCGGGCAGTGCTTCCCGGTACTCTGCTGTAGAAGAGATTGCCAAGGCAATCAAGAACAGCGAAACCAGTGGGGGGGATCACGCCTACAAGTACATCACTGAAACGCTGATGGAGCGTATTCAGGGCAACGTCCCCATGAAGGACTACTTGAGTGAGTGGTCTTCTACTGCGGCCAAGCGATTTGCAGGGTGGCTGGGCAACTCCAAGTTTATGAATGAAGTCGCAAAGGGAGGCCCTGCTCCCAACAGATTCATTCAAGGCTTGAAGGAGTTTGCAGAAGAGCCTCTTACTGAGTCTTCGGCTAGTAGGACTGGACGAAATCTCACGACTCTTTTGTACACGTCTCACCTTGGATTTAATCTGGGCTCTGCTGCGTTGAACTTGTTCCAGCCCCTGATGTTTGCCAACTCCTCCATGGGGGCGAGGGCAATGATCAAGGGGTACGGAGAGGGTATTTCGCAGTACTTCGACTACGTTCAGAAGAGGCTGGCTCTCCCCGGCGGAATTGCTGCTGACCCATTGAAGGTAGACGAACTCCGCAAGAAGGTCTTCCGTCTTTCTAACGTCGAGATGCCTGACGGCAGCGTGTCTGATCTCCTTGACATCCGCAAGAACGCATTTGAACTTCTTGATTCAGAAGCGTTTGCGGGTGCCGCTGCGACAGGTAAGCCGGGCCTCAAGTTCTGGGCCTCTGAGTTGCCTCTTAAGATCTTCACCAACTCGGAGATCTTTAACCGCGTGGTGACTGGTGAGGCAATGCTTGCTGCTTCCCGGAACGCAGGTCAAATCAAGGGCGTAGCCAAGGGCAAGGTTGCAAACGTGTTTTCTGGTGGGGGGTCATCGGGATCTATACGGGCCTCCGACAACATCCGCCAGATGGTGCAGAACACCCAGTTTGGTTCCGACCTTGTAAATAGTCCTGCCCTAATGCAATCGAGCGGTTTTGGTTTGCCTTGGGTCCGTCAGTTCTTCTCATTCCCCATTAGAACTTTGACAGCATGGACGGATACTTCCTCCATGATCAATCAGGGACGAAGGACGTGGGGGGTCTTGGGGTTTGAAACTCAAGGTCGCTACACGGCCATGATGCACGACTTCGTAAGGATGATGGGTGCTAGTGCCATCATGTACGAGGCGGGCAAGAACGCATTGGGAGTTGACTTGAGCAGGGGTCTTTCTGGTCAGACCCTATACGAGTCCACCATTGTTGGACCCATGGTGTTGGAAGGAAAGGACCGCATTGCGTACCACCTTCCCATTCCTCCTGCCGGTGATATCTTGATGGACGCCGCAGAGGCACTAACCCAAGACGACGTAAGCATTCTTGGGACTATGCTTCCAAGGTTTGTCCCCGGCGGCATCGGTCTTTCACGACTGCTCAACGTGGCTCCTCGGATTACAAACCCGTCCGGGTATTTGGGGGGACTGCAAAGAGAGTCAGCAGACTGGTCGAAGATGAATGACCAAGGGCAGATCCCGATCTACCGAGCAGACGGAAGTCTTCTGGAATATCGAAGCGGGATTAGAAGCGTCCTCGGCAGCCTTGGATTTAACTCCTATATGTTCAAGAATGACAAGGAGTTGAATCGGTTCTTGGTCAAGAACAGACAGGCTGTTGTAGACGAGCGTCGTAAGTATCTTGATGCAATGCTTGCCAATGACATGGCTAAAGCGAACAAGATCAAGAGCAACTTTGAAAAGAGATTCAAGTTTCCCTTGTCTGTCTCCAAGATGCAGGTAGACAAGGCAATAGAACTACGGGAAGTTCCTCTTAAGGAACGCATGTACAAGAGGATGACTCCCGACATGCGGCCTCAGGTGCGTCCTTACCTTGAAGAAAGACTTGAGACCTTGAAGTCTCGAACGCCAGAAGAACTGGATCTTAGTACTGCTAAGAAGGCCCGGTTGTTACCTTCTACGTTTGAGTCCTTTGATCCTTATTCTGCCGTGACAGAATAAAGGATTCGGGAGCCCCACGACTTCATACCCCCCACCAAGATAAGTCAACCGAAAGGTTCTAAACGCTGACTTGTACTGGAAGTGGGGGGCAGCAAAGTGAAGCCGCACTCATTGGTTACAGGCTCCCGAACCACACACGAGAAAGCACCCCCACCCCTCGCGGTCGCAAAGGGATGAGGGGCTAGGAGGCTCAAGAGCCAGCGGCAGCAAGTGCCAACTTGAATGCCTTGCTGGTGTTGTCGGCTGCAACACCCATCACCTTGTTGACTGACTGTGTGTCGCCACCCTTGCGGACACGGTTCTGGAGCCAGCGACTGGTGGCGTTGAATGCGTTCCAGTAGGTAGCACCGGCAACGTCATGCTCCATGTCAAAGGTCATCGACATGTCGTAGATGTTGCTGAGTGCGTTGTTGTAACGACGATCCGACTCTTCCGCATTAGTACGCTCGGCACTGTTCATCTTGACGATGGGGTCAACAACCTTGGCGTACATGTCGAGGAAGAAGGCTTGCACCTGCTCTCCGGTCATGGTGACGTTGCGGAGATGATTGCAGGCATCTACGAAGTCCTGCTTACCAACGAGTGCCTTACGCATGGCGATCTTGGCAGCGGGTAGTCGGCTGTGGAGTTTGGAGGTGTGTCGATACGAGAACACCTTGCCACTGCCTTGCATGGCCCACGACAGCGTGTTGTTGCACACGACACGGACGGAGGTCGTCATGCCGGTGAAGGACAGGCTGCCGTCGTGTGCGTTGGCGACGAGGATGTAGGGGGTGACGGGGTCGTCGTTGGGGCCGACGTTGAAGGAGTCGGTCTTGAGGAGGAACCAGACCTTTCGTCCCCCCAACAGGCTCCCCGCCGACTCCACCTTGACCACGGAATCCATCGACAGTTCTTCGCAGAAGGTTGCGAGTTCCGTGTTCTGGATGGGGCTGAAGTTCTCTGACACGCAGCCCAGCACTTCGCTGGTGTCACTGCGTACATTGAGAACCCATTTGTCCGAGTGGAAGGTGTCGCCGTTGGAGGTGCCACCACGAACGCCCATGGTCTGGTTGACGTTCCAGTCCATGTTGGCGAGTTGAAGGGCTTCCTCGGTGGTGGGTGCTTCCTCGACGACGGTGCCGAGGCCGTGCCATGCCTTCTCCCTGTGGAGAACAATGTTGTCGGTACTGGTGATCTCGTGAGCCATTATCAATACTCCGCAATCTGGGTGTGAATGGTAACTTGCACAACGACTTCCGCGTCGATGATATCGCTACCAGTGGTGAGGTGCTTTGGCAGTTCCCGCTCAATGGACTCGTTGATTGTGTCCTTGATGATGTTCTGTGCATCGGACGGGAGATGCTCCCAATGAAAAACCCGACTAGTCATAGCCGGGCCGGTGTGAATGTCCTCGCATGTGAGGTTCTCAGTGTGCATTACTTAAGGTATCCTTCTTCCTTGAGGAATCGCTTCAGGGCAACGCGACATGCGACCGAACGAGAACCCATGTCGTAGTCGTTCTGAAAGGCATTGATTGCCTTAACGATCTCGGAGTCACAAGAGATGGTAAAGACATGCTTCTTGCCAATCTTTGGCGGCATGGTCTTTGTCGCCTTGGTGTACACAGGGGTGTTGTAAGTGACGGTAAAACGCTTGTTTCTCTTAGCCGTCTTCTTGGTGGTCTTCTTGGCGGGCATTTTCTGCTCCTAGTGGTAGCCAGACTTCGTAGTTGTCTGGGGGTGTGAAACGAACGCCACCGGGGATACGTCCCGGTAGTAGCGTCGCATGTTGTGGGGGGGAAAGAAGAGGTCGTAACTCCTCTTTGTGATCTGCGGTCACATAAAAATCTATGAACTTTAGAGAGCCCCGAACCTGACGGAACGTCATCACGAGTGGACGATGTAGACGCTCGGCAGGTCCGGGGCTTTCTCCAACGCGGGCGATCAGCCAATCGCCCAGCACCGAGAGGGAGCCAGTCTGCCTCCAGAACCCACGAGGCGTAGGGTTCTGCCGGTCCAATGGCGGCAGCGGCAGGGCTTCTAGGTCTTGCGTGATGCGTATTCTGACTGGTGCATCAAGCCCTTCCCGTTCTCGGGCACGGGAGACAGTAGCCCATACTGGCAATTCAGTCAACTTCATCCCCCTAGAATAGCCTCACGCCCCTCATAAAGAAGGACGTGAAGCCGGAGGAGAAAGAGATCTAAGGAAAAGGCATGGGGTCCGTGGCAACGGTATCCCCATGCCGGAAGTGGGGGGACTAGTTTGGAGGCTGCATTATCCCATGTCCCAAGAGATAGTGCAAGTTAAAAGCCCCGACGCCAGACACCGCGAAGTAAAAGACGCCGGGACCTAAAGAGAGGATTAGTAAACGGGGCCACCAAGGGTGCCTGTGGTTACCCGTCCCGGACTGGCACCTATCCTTTGAGCGGGGGGCTCAGGACTCTTCAAGGCGAGCGAGAATCATCTCTTCGCCGTAGACCTTACCGTTGGCTCCCTCGCGGGACTTGCAACGGACCTTGACCGGGACTTCTTCAGTACCGAGGAGTTCCTCGATCTGCTGAAGACCGGAGCCCATGCTGGCAACATCGCCAAGAACGACGGTGAGCGTCTGCTTCATCCGCTTGAGGGCGATGTCCACACGAATCTGACCACCGTCGGTCTTGAGGCCAGCCTTGCCGCAGTCGGGGAAGACCATGGGACCACCCTCGAAAGAGCGGGGGTTGTCGGGCTGATCGTCGTCCTGAAGGAGACGGTAGTGGAACTTGATGAGGGTGCCGTCGTGGGTGGTGCCATCCTTCTCCTTGAAGGGGCAGTCAACCTGAACGATGCTGGTCATCAGGCACTCGTAGGTTCCGTCTTCGGGGAACCAATCGTTGTAGCCTTGGGAGACTTCGGTCTCGTTGAAGTCGGACTCGAAGTTGTCGAAGACGGCTCGCTTGATACTCATTGCTCTGTTTCCTTATTTGCGTTATCGAACGCGGACTCGAATGAACCCCACGGATCAACAGGATCCAAAGGGATGTTGGGCATACGGTTAGTTGTGCGGGTGCGAATGATACGAGAGAAGCGTGCATCATCAAACGCCAACTTGCGGTCGTAGATGATCTGCTCCTTCGGGATCTTTCGTTCGATCTCCTTCGTGCCGGATTTCACAATCTTTTTCTCCATCACGGTGGTGGAGCGTCGATCGCAGCACACGGGAGCAATCATCTCAACGGCTGGCGTCAGGCGACGGACCATGCCTGCCGAGAGATTGAGGGTCAACTCTTCCTGCTTTGCTCCGTCGTCGGAGATCTGCAAGAACTCACGGCTGAGGTGTGCAATGAACCACACCCCGTAACCTACTTGGCGTAGGTCAAACGCGAACGACAGGATCTCGTCGAAGAGTTTGTCGTAAGCGGCTGGGCCGTGAGCCTGCTCGAAAGAAGTCTTGCCCATCTTCTTGGCGATGTACGGCTTGAGCAGTCGGACGCAAGGCGTGATCGTGTCGAGGACCACGCACTTGGGTCGAGGCTCGTTGGCCTTCGCCATGTCAATGAGTTGCTGCTTCTTCTCCAGTACTTTCTCCCAATCCAACACGATGTGCTTGTTGTCGATATCGACTGGAAGACCCTGATCGTTGACGCCGGGCCAGATGGTGGCACGACATTCTGGCGTCACGGTGGACGAGAGATCAAGGTTGATGATGAAGGCATCGGGGTTGGACTGAAACAGGTATGACTTGCCTGTGTTCTGTTCTCCAACCACCATGCCGAAGAGAGCGTTGAGCGGATACTTCATCCGCTGTCCTGAGAAACCGAGTTTGGTAAAGCCCATCGGTGTTCCTTCTACTAGAGTTGTATGATTCATGCCAGACCGAACATGTCGTTACGTCGTTGCTGGCTCCTGTACCTTGACGGTTCAACCTCTTCATTATCAAATATGACTTCTTCCTCCGAGGCATCCGCCCCGGCGGTCGCCGGGGGCGGTGCATCGGGGTAAAGACCCTTGATCTCCACCTTCTTCACGAAGGTGATACCCAACATGTTGAGATAACTCTCGAACTTAGCGGCTGACATTGACACGCCTTCTTGGTCAATGAACGCTTTGCGGAGATCTGCCTTGGTGTTGATAGCACCGTAGTTTTCGCAGACCTTCTGCAACTTAGGGCGGATTACCGCCTCTGCAATGTCGTTCTCAAAATTGTCGTCACTCATTTTCGCTTCCTTTGTTTGTAGCCCGGTAGGGGCTTGTGCTTGGACTTGGTACGATCTTTGGGGTTGGAACTCCTATTCCTTCCTGCTCGGTAAATAGCGTCCCGTGTGGACTTGCCCTTCCAGTGTCCTTTCATTCCTCGAACTCCGACCCCGGTTCAGCAATGACATCAAACTCCACTTCTTCAGGGATGGGGTCATCCCGACGACGAAGCGTAAACCCTTCGCTTTGAACCAGCGAGGGCCAGTCCCCTACAGGCGACAGCATGAAGGGGGAGTAGGTAGAGAACCGTCCCATGTGGGCGACCCGATCTGACATCGGGAAGTTCTCTGGGTATGGGTTGCAGAGGGCGTAGTGTTGGACCAGCCTTACGCGGTCACGATACCGTTTGTTGATGGCGGGGTCAAGTACTAGGGACGCCTTTGTCATTGAAATGTTGACGGGTGGATCTTCGGCCCACTCCGGTGCCTTGTCGATGTAGTCTTTCCGTGCTTGATACCAGTCATCGCATCTGTCGAGGTAGTTGTCGAACCGTGGTTCGCCCTCGTAGATCTTGGTATTGCGAGGCAAGCCTTTGCGGGGCCCGGACTTCAACGGCGACATGTCGATCGTGAAGTCTCGATCCTTCATCCCGAACTCAATACTTGGCTTCCTAACGGCAAGGTGCATCATGCCACCGAGGGTTGCGTCCTTGGGGATCTTGAAGGCTCGTTGGATTTGTCCTGTCTTCAAGAGTTCATTGACGCTGAACATGTAGTGTTCGCACTGGAACTCGATAGGCACACTAGCCAACCGCATCTTGGGGGAGATGGCGGTGGTTTTCAGGTCCACGATCCAGACGGTGTTGTCCTCCTTGTTGTAGAGAAGGAGGTCTGGTTGACAGATACACCGGATGGGTCGAGCCCGGTCGTCGGTCTTGATGGACGTGACGAGTCGGTACTCGGTACCCATCCGGTGCCATCGTGGGTTGAGAAGGAGATCCTCGAACGACTGGCCGTCCAAGCAGGGGAGGGCTCGTGCTGCTTCGTACCAAGCCAAAGAGGAACGCATGTCACGCTCCTCGCGTTCGAGAATCTTGCTCAACCCAGAGCCCATGATGCCAGCGTCTTTACAACTTTCAGTAAGTTCTGAAAGCCTTTCGCTTAAGGCTTCTTCCATTCGGGTTCGTGCGTCGATGATTGATCGGTGGTAGTGCTGGAACCTGAGGTGCATCCAAGTGCCCCGGTTCATGGCTTTGGACCACTTGACGGCTGGCACTACACCAAGCCGTCGTGCCATGTAGTAGGCAAAGGGATCTGACAGGCAGGTGCCGTAGTCACTAGAACGGAGGGGTGGAATGATCGCGTTGATTCCGTGTGCTTGGAGATGCTCGTAGGCTTCCCGTCCCAATGTCTCCGGCCACGGATGATTTGTAGGTACTGGTGGGGGGGTCTGATTGAAGTCCGCTTCTAAGGTCATGGATCTGCCTCATGAGTGCATGGAGATGTGTATCAAGTGCATCAACAGTTTCGGCCATGGTCTGGAGTTCAAGGCACAGTGCCTCTCTGTCTCCACGAATCGCTGCCTCCCACTGGGGATCGAAGTTGTCTTCAAGCATTTCTTTCTCCATCTTGGTTTCCCATTGCCGTTGGATCTTGTCCCAGTCCGGGTTGTTCTTTGCTATCCAAGCCATTCTTTGCCTTTCCTGTGAGCATGTACATGCACTCGTCCACGACAACCGGGTGCCAAGTAGAGGGGATGGGGTCTCCAATCACATAATTAGATCTAGCCCACTGCCGAAAGTCTGCTTCTTCTGCTTCGCTGAGTTCCTTGAAGAACGCATACGCCATGGCTGTCTCCTCATTTAGCGGTAAATGGAAAATCTAAAGTACGCTCTGTGATTCTCCAATGGTTCTCTCTTGCCAGTTCAATCTTGTCTTGGATGACATTGAAGGGTACAAGTTCTTCGACCTTGTTGAAGGTGCTGTACCACCTGCGAGTTCTGTCATCTTGCTTGAAGGTCCACTTCACTGCATCCTTGCCTTCATCCGGTGCGTCGATCGTGATGATTCTCATTGGTCTTCCTTGTTTAGTTCTTCTTCTTCGTCGGCTTCGGCTAGCGCCTTGTCCACGGCTTCCTCTGCGTCCTGCTGCCAGAACCCGTTGCGGTCGAAGTAGTCGTTGATGACGCTTTCGATGTCACCATGAAACTCCTCCGCCATGTTGTTGGAGATTTTTTCGAGCATGTCCTCGATGGTGTAGTGCCCGGCGTACTCATGCTCCTTCAACTTCTTGTAGTTCTCGTAGTCCGCGTATTCAAGGTAGTCCTTGACGACATCCGCCAGACCTTCTGCGATGGACTCGATACTGCTGTGACTTAGATTGACGTACATGTGATTCTCCTTGTCTAATGTGATGAACCCCGGCCCCCCGCGAACGCGGGGCCGGGGGTCAGGCAGTTTCGTAGTTTCGTAGTTTCGTAGTCAGTCTGAAATCTTGCCCTTCAACTTACTTACGGGGAAGAGGCATCCCCCGATGTATCCGATGAGACAGGTGAGTCCTGCAAACCAGATTGATCCGAGCAGGCTTTCGATTGAGGCGAGGTGCAGCATTGGAGATTCCTTATACGGGTTACGAGGTTAATGATTATGTCAGACGCTTTGATGATCCACAAGTCAGTCCCCGGAAGCGGGTCTCTCATCCGAGCGAATCGTTCTAGATCTTTCAGTTCTTGTTCGCTCATAGGCTCTATCGAACTCCGGGTCTGATGCACGCTTGGCCGCGACAAGTTCCCGAACCGTCACGGGACTACGCTCATCAAGAGCCTCACTTGCTAGGTTTGCTTCTCGTCTCTTTGCTCGTGGGATGAATCCCACCAGCCCCCTTATCAGTGAACCTATACCAGTGTACCACAGAAGCCAGCAAGTCCCAATGATTCCTAAGACTATGAGGCCGTACTCCACGACGTTTAGCCAGTAGGGCGTCTGGTCTTCTACTGAAGGAAGCAGATGTTGAATGTCGGAGGCGTAGGTCAGGATTGCATCCTGTTCCCGCTGTCCCCCCACTGCTTCGCTCTTGATCACTGCCAAGTCTGGCGTCGTCGTCCCGGCTTCCTCTTCAATAACGGCGAAGCGGTTCTTCGACGATGCTGCCTTGTCTCCAATGACGGTCGACGCCTTGGCGATCTCAGTTGAAGCAGAACAGGACCCAAGAAGAAATGGAGAAAAGAGTACAACGAGCAATAAAATAAATGCCCAGATGCGTCTCTCAAGTACACGAAATGCTTCATCAGGATCCTTCGAGCCTGTCGATCCGTCGAAGAATGTCTTTAAGCATTTGACTATGCTGTGCGTCTTGGGTTTGAGAAAGAGTCTGAGCCTTGAGAAGATCGGAAGAGATTGACTTGAGGTCAGAGATTTCTTCTGCGGCATCTTTAAGCATCCCATCTCTTGAACCGATGGTAAAGAAAAGACCGCCTACTCCAAGCACCAACACTACGAGTTGGAGTACTCCGGTCACGGCTTGGATGTTGATTGCTCTATGAGTCGTCGTCATCGTCTTCTATTTCTAATTCGATATCCGGGGAGGTAAGAGGCTCGTAAGTCTCATAAGCATAATCAATAAGAGCATTACAAGTGTGGGCATTCCCAAATGGAACAAGATGGGTTTCTGTCTTCTGCCTTTTTACTTTACTGTAGATTACAACTACAGCATCTGCACCGCACTCTTCTACAAAAGCACCGACAATTTCTCTTGCTTTCTGTTGATCGGTCTTAGCCATCAAAGAACCTCTAGGTAAGGGTGTCCGTCGATAACTACGCCACAAGAGAGAACGGGTTTCGTAGGGTGCTTCTCTGCGTATTCCATGTAGGGGTGGGTTACGTCAACCCCACAACCTACTGCCATACCAAAGTATTTGCCTCCCGGCCTACAGAACCATTGTACCCCAGCAACTCCATGAATGTGCCCCATGACCGTGGACTTCATCGAGTTCATGGCTGCGTTGAGGTGGGGGGATTTACCTGAATAGCCCTCCCCGTGAAAGTATCGGACGTTGTCGATCTCGACATCGTTCACCCACTCCCACGAGGGGGTATTCCAAGCATCAGCATACGACTTCACCATGTTGTCGGGGATGCCGACCGCACGAGCCTGCTTCACCGACCGCATGTCGTGGTTGCCAATGGTGACATGAGCATCGGGGAAGTTCTTGTGCCACCACTCCACCCGCTTGAGTGTTTTCTTGTACTCAGTGGGGGGAGAGTCTGCTTCGTGATGGGGATCCCATCTCCCCCACCTGTGTGCATCTACGATGTCACCGATGAAGACGGTCTTCGTGGTCTTGTACTTATCGCGGACACGCTGACAGTGCTGCCGATACTTGGTGAGATCAGCAGGACAATGTATATCCCCGATGACGAGGACTCGTGCCATCAGGCAGGGTCTCGGACCCACTCAGCAATGCTAACGCCAGTCTCAACACCTACTCCCGGAGCAGTAAACACAAGGACTGGAGCAGACGTGACGTAATGAGGAGTCTGACCTGCACCGAAAGCACTATCTGAACCTGTAAAGTCAGTTCCATTGATGGACTTGGTGAGGGTCGTTGCTGTAAGTTTTGCAGAGGCCCAGAGGGAGGACGCTTCTCCTACGGGACGGTAGGTAAAAGTTCCGTTTGCTGCGATTGGTCCGCTATTCGTGATCATCCATGCCATGGGTTAATGCTCCGTTGATCATAAGCCTAGCAACCCACTCGCCCACTGCCTTGCGGGCCGTAGTAGTTGCTGCGGGTAATAGGATAAGCGGAATCTCATTCTTTAGCAGGAATCTTTGGAAAGAATCCATGGCTTGTCCGGGTTTCTCTACATGTAGAGTTGGCCGGAGAAGATCTATGGGAGTTCCTTCCATCAGGAGGTATGGCAGGGCAGCCTCTTCCTTGAGGCGTTCGACCTGAGAGGTGAACCTGCGACAACCGTCTTTGGTTATGCAGTACCCCGCCACTTCCCTGAGGGAACCCTTGCGTTCCACTAGACACACCTTCTCATATCCGAGGAGACAGTAGTCGCCTGTCTTGAGTGGGTAGTCTTCGACTCTCAGTCTAACGGTGATAGACCGGCGGAACCAAGGGGGCTTGGTGTCATCGAGCATCACGAGCGTCTCGGGGAAGATGAGCGGCTTCTTCTCTCGTGTGTCCCGAAGAATGACGTATTCTCGTTTTAGTCCCATATCTCCAGATCATGCTTGAGGGGGACTTCGCGGTCATAGACACGCTGCAAGTCCCCCCAGTATCCGATGCTGCACACATGTGCGACCGCCTCATCGACGGCGTTGGTTGCAGCATGGATCATGTCTGGAGGACAGTCAAGGTAGACCGCATCATATATCTGAAGAAACATCAGGATTCTTTCGGGCAGGATCCTGCGGAGGTGGTGTTGTATAGCAAGAGTCACGTTGCCCGCCGTGGTTTGGACGGGGAAGTTGACAACTTCTGAGCGTGACTTACCAAGATCACCAAGAAACGTGCGTGATTGCCCGGTAAGGGGCAGCATGATTCGGTGGTCCCTCTTCACCTTTGCAAGTAGACCCCTTTGCCAATTCGTAAGTTGGGGTCGAACTTCTTCTCTCTTACTCACCACTTCTTGATAGAAGGCCAAGGGAAGTAGGATGTCACCGCCGGATTGTGCATACACCTGCTCACGCATGGTGTTGGCAGAGGACAGGAAGAGGTCGGCAAAGTTCATCATCTTGCCCACCTGCCTGCGTTCTTGCTGCTTTGCTTCGGCGTCGTCGTAGTCCCCCCACAGAGATCGGGCTCTGTCTGCGTGTAGATCTTGGTTGCTCTGGTATGCGGTGATCATGCTTTCTTCTCCCGACAGGAGGGCTGCCACCCGTAGTTCTGCCTGCGACAAGTCCATGGCGACGATCTTGCCGTTGGTGTAGCGGCTGCGGATGCACTTCTTCACTGCCTTCGGGAATGTCTGGGCCGAGGGTTGCTTGCAGGTGATGCGGCCTTGGATTGTGCCGCCGCTTGTGCCGCTGTCGTTCTTGATGTGGCTGGGGGTGACGTACCACGTTGGGTACGCAATGGCGTCACCGTACCCCGGAGGCCGTGTGCCTGAGAACCGACACCCCATCTTCTTTATCTTCTCTTCGCTTTGATCCTTTGCTGCTGCTTCCACCCTGTCGGCTGGTGTCTTGAAGATAGGCACCGGCATTGTCATATGGGTCGGCAGTGACATGTGGGGGGGAATGATGATGGAAGACATGTCATCCGGTTTGTTCCGGCGGTGGTAGAGCAACGGGTAACAGTACGACGACATCAACTTCATCGCCTTGCTGTGCTTGTCAGCAGCGTCGAGGCACTCTCTGTACATGTCGGCGTCAATGCCTTCGGGCAGTGCTTCGTACAGGGTGGTCCGGTTCTTGTCGGAGAACGAGACCTTCTTACTCTTTGGGGTTACGTCAAGTGCATCCATGATGTCGGGGTTGGACACCTCCTCGATCAACCTGATTACTTCAAGGAGGAACTCGTCCTTACTTTTGGCTGAACCTTCGCCCCTGAGTATGAGGTCGTTCTTGTTTGCGTCATCTTCTGCTTCTGCAATGTCTTGCTTGCATCGTTCCATGAGACGTTGAAGTGCCAGCGATGACATTGGAACGCCAGCCTCTGACATGGCGATGGTTGACCAGATGCTCTCGGAGTAGAAGTCAAGAGCGTAAGTACCTGCTTCAATGTCGAAGTGCGTGTCATACTTGTCGTCCAACAATCGGCGGGACAATTCCGCAACAGCCAACATGGTGTTGTGGGTGTCCTGAGCGTTGTATGAAATGAGGCCCGAGTCTGTGGCACGCTTGAAGCGTGTGGTCTTGAGGGTGTCCGTGTAGGTGAAGGCACCAAGGACAGGACCAAGTGCCTTGAGACTACGCTCTTCTCGTAGTTCAGAGTGGAGATAGTTGAGGACCGAGAGATCCACAAGAGGGATCTTGTCAGACACTTCATACCCGCAGTACCTGAGGTATTGAAGATCGAACTGTAGATTCATGCCGATGATGGTTGTTGCTTGCCTCAACCATTGGTGAAGCATTGCTTGTTGTTCTTCATCGTGCAGTTGGAACACCATTGTCTTACCGGGTTCAAGCCCGGCCAGTGTACGGAAGGATAGTTCCTCCGGAAACTTTTGTTTGGGCAGAGTGATGGCTGCCGTGAGAATCATGTTCTGCTTGTCTACCCCATCAATGTAAGAAGACTTGCGGGGGTGAAAGACAGTTTGCTCTGGTAGGAGCAAGCCAATGTGATTGCCCCGTGCCGCTCCATAAGTTTCGATATCGAGGCTGATCAGCATTAGTCACGCAACCTTTCTATGTCTGCTTGCTCTGCTTCAACGATGGCAGCGTACTCGGGGTAAACACATCTTACGATCTTGAAGAAGTGGCTTGGCCTGAGGTGAACTATCCCTCGACTCAAATTGGTAAAAGAAGAAGACGAAATACCAGTTTGGTACGACAACTGCTTCTTGGATGTACCGGAATGCTCGATGGCTTTGTTGACAAAGCGAACAGCCTTTCTCTTGTCATACCAATCCCACTCAGCCGTGTAGGTTTCAAGGGCTACAGCCCTACGGATCCCATCCTCGATGTCTCTTCTCTCAACAGCCTTGAGTTTCAACATTCATCCTCTCTTAGAATTTCTGCGTTCTGACTTGCGGCCCACTCCTTCTCTTCTTCCTGAAGAGTACGGGCATCGTAGTCATCATCTTCATCAACCCTCTCCATGATTGCTTCACGCAGGTAGGTGAGGGCGTCTTGGTCTGATTCCAATCTGACACACACAACCTTAGTGCATGTGCCGCTGATGTCGAGTGTGACGGTTCCCGTGATCGTGGCGAAATCGAACTCGTATTCAAAGTAGCGGTCAACTATCTGTGACATTGGGCTTCCCTTCCTTTGCGGATTGTTCTTTCATGAAACGGTTGCGTCCCATGGTCCAAATGTAAAACACGTCGAACATCTTGAGGTCAAGATTCTTCATGTCGTCTTCGACCATGTCGGTTACTGCTTGCAGGAAAACACGCTTGGATTCTGGATGGCTTAGAACTTCGTCGGCCATGTCGCCTCCCATATGTCGGGTAGTGATGGTGTGGGTAGATCACCGTTGATAGCACGAGCCACCAACTCCATGTGATCTGATACGGGGTAGAGATACTTCTTTTCCCGCAGTACTGCTGCCGGATGGAAGGTGGCGTAGATGTTCAGTTCGTTCGGGAGCAGAAGGGAGGATGGTTGGCCTTGGTTGTTGAAGCCATGGCGTAGAGATTGCTTCTTGCCTGTGAAATGCTGGCTGACCACACCGTAGGAGTGGCTGCCAAGGCAAAGGACGAGGGCTTTCTTTGTAGCGTGATGCTCAAGGATCAACTCGATATCACTGAGAAGATAGGGGAAGCACGCTTTGTAGTGCTTGTTCTTGGGGGATTCGTTGGTGCCCAGCGTTGAACATCTTGCTGCGTTGGTGAGATACACAGGAGCCCGTAGTATCTCTTCGTGGTTAAGGTAGACGCTGGTAAGTAGATTGCCGCTTGGCCCAACAAAGCATGTGTTGGTGGTGTCTTCACGAACACCGGGGTTCATGCCGACCACGATGAGTGGGGGGAGATGTGACGAGGGTTCCGACTGTTCAAAGAACCTTGTCGGAACCCCCGGATTCTTGGCCCCCTGATGCAGATCACATAACGTGCATGAGGGTGCGGAGAAAAACTGTGGAAGTTGTATGTTATTCGTCATCCCAACACCATTCTCCTTTGAGATTTTCCGGTGGCTTTATCTTTCGCATGAGAGGATACATGTTTGGTCCTGCCATCACTGCGAACGGCATGTAAACGTCATGACTAAAGTCATTGGCATCTACACATAAAACAGCAATCACGTCGAATGACCTACCCTTTGCGTCTTTGCACGAGACAAGGGAGAGGTCATCATTCTTTGCTGCTTCGATGAACGTCTTGAAGTTCATCTCTGTTTCGGGCTGAATCATTAAGGGTTTTCCATGCCAATCCTCCTTTACTAGTTGTGACGGGGGCGACCGCCGCCCCGCTCGCGGGGCGGTAGCCCCCTCTAAACTTACCAATGCAATCAAATGTCGGCATATAAGAATCGTCATTTAAGAAAGAAACATAAGTCATAGCAGTGATCCTTTACTAAAGCAGCATAAAAAAAGAGTGACACCGACCGAAGCCGATGCCACCCTGTGGTTTATTGCCCGCTGATCTTCAGCAAGTTGTAGTGCAACTTCGCTTGATCGTCGGGCATTTCGTATCGAGAAGATTGGCTTACTTCCTTGGATACCAAAGGAAGTTCAGCCTCCCATTTAGGTAGGTGGGGGGAGGAGGTGGACACACTTACCACCTTACTCCCCAACCATACCACTTTGAATTCAACACTCATCCGGTGGATCTACCCACTGTAACTTGCCTACCCCTTCATACCCACGAAGCGACAGCATTTGTGATAGTGGGAAAGCAAGATCACCTACGATGATTGCCTTAGTGACGCCCGCATCAGGGCACATCTGGTAGTCAACAAGAAGATGGGGACCGGGAAGTAGAGTCTCACGTTGAACAGCAAACGCAATCTCTACTGCGGCATCAAGAAGAATCTTGTTGGCTATCTTAATTAGTTGAAGACGGTTGTAGCAAACGACTCGCACACTGCCATCCTTGCGGCGTACATAAACATCAGTGTTGAAGGTGCCGGAAGCATCGGGAGACAGACCATCAAGGAGTTCCTCGTCATTGCATTCAGGATCAAAACCGAAGAGATCCTGAAGTACAGTGCATTGGTCATCCGAGAGATCTGCCTCCCGCTGAAATCCGTACTCGTACTCCCATGGGATGTTGGACATCCCTGCGTCTGGGTGTACGTCACCCTCTCTGATGTCAGAGAGTCGTATGAGAGTCATTCGAGAATTTCATCCCCGTCTTCTGCGCCTTCGGGAAGGACAGCATTGTCCTGACGAGTGTTGCGATAACGACCAGACTCACGATGTTGTGCTGCCTGCTCATCCCAACACACTGCACCAAACGACTGACGCTGAAGGTCAAGACAGTTGGTGTTATCACGGGGATCCTGACTGTATTCCCATTCCGGGAACTTGAATTGGGTACGGACCACATTGTCACGACCCTTGACACGACCAGAGAACGGAGTCATGACGGCCATACCCGTGTACGTCTGCATCTCAATGATGATGTCTGAGGCATCCATCATCATCAAAGACCTGATGACTCCGGGAACCTTCTCATCATCGCCATCTTCACCACCCATGACCAGTGCTGCCACAAGACTAGCGAACTGAACACCACCAAGATTGACAGTCTTATTGGCTGTCTCTCCGGTGAATTCATTCTCTTCGTCTCGCTTCGCAAACTGACAAGCAGGAAGAACAGCACCCTTAGTGTACGTCCAGATGACAGACTCGTAAGTCTTACTCGACCTATCGAAATCATCCGGATGATCGAACACAAAGATGACAGAGTTCTTGTTCTTGCTACTGCGCTTGACAGCAGCAAGCACGAACTTGTCAGTCACGGGAGTGACGAGATCATCACACAAATCCAAGATGTCCATTGATTACCTTTCAAAGTAATGGACCTAATAAAAAGATCAGACAACATGTCTGATCCAAACAACAAACCTGACCCCGGCGGGGGCCACTGCACCCCGCCGCCGGGGTATTGTCACAGCAAGTGTTGTACTTTGCTGTTGATACCACACGTTTCGTATGTCACTTCATTAGGATAGTCTTCCCAACGATCTCTCATCTTGTTGATGGTGTGTTCTGGGACATCATGAATGCTGCCATGATCACCTACAACCTTGATGATTTCCCAATCAAATCCATGGTCGAGTGCAAGAGCCACATACCTATCAATCTCTTTAGTTGTCGTGAATGTGTTGGAGACAATGAGAAGTTTTTCTTTTCCTTCTTCCATGTGTCGTTCAATGCCCCCATAACACCAGTCGTGTGCTTCCTTCAATTTAGAAGCATCGAACTCATAAGGCCCACTCTTCCATCCTTTCTGAAAGTACTGATCTGCTTCATACCAGATAGATTTGGTAGGAGCAATTAATTGAGCAAGAGTGGACTTACCACTACCGGGCAAACCTCTGATGATCAGAAGTTTTCTTAGTCCTTGCATTACTTATCCTTTCTTTATTGCGATTTCCGAGCGGAGGAGATGCCGCCCAGCGGACGGCATCGACGGAGACGGAATCAGATCTCTTTCTTATCCCAAGGGTACACTTGTGCTTCGAATGAGCAGCCCCCATAGTCAGCAAGGTCCACAGTGGTTGGTGTCTTGCCATCTGGTTCACCACTGAGGTGGTAGTTGATGACATCCTGCTCCTTGTAATCATCCGGTACAACGTAGTACTTGTACCTGCTGTCACTCTCACTGAATGTTGAACCGTCTGGTTCTGATGATGTCCAGTACGACGTGATGATGAGTTGCCATTTCACCATTCCAAATCGTTTGACTCCGTTCATGTCAATCCTTTCTTTGTGCTGCGTTTGCTCGTGCCTTCTCAATCTTGTAAGCCGCTTTCCATTCCTCTATTTCATTTAACAGGGAGAGAAGCGTTTCCCTTTGTGCTTTCCAGCAATGCAAAGGAATGGTGACGGTTTCTTTGGATGTTTCCAATGACTCGTACTCTCTGTGGAGAGTGCCTTTATCTGTTCGTTTCATCAGTGTTCCTCCACTTCTGCAATGAAACCATTGCCCTCGAAGTCTCTTGCGAGGGAGTATGCTCTTTCTCCGCTGCCAAACTTGTACCTACGGACCAACAACTGCTGTCCCTTGGTGCCGTCTTTGAGCATCTCGAAGACTCTTACAGTCTTGGAGTACTCGGGCTCCTCCTCTTGATATGTGGGGGGCTTGTCGTACCAGTTCATCCAACATCCATTGTTTTCTGTGTTCATTTGGTGTACCTCTCCAAGCACTCGAAGTCAGTGGAACAGTTCACGCTGAAGTGTTCCCATTGATCCCATGTCTGATCTCCCGGCATCCCTCTCCAAACTCCAACTGAGATACCGATGAGATCTTCCTGCAATTCCATGTCCTCGTAGTCCCACCTAGTAGTGAGACCCATTTCTCTTTGCAGTCTTTGATGATCGTCTTGCGATTCTTCGATCATCAGTTCGATGTACTTATTAGCCATAGCCGAGAGCCCTGCTTCCATTACTTTCGTGTTCATGCCTGCTCCTTTACGTTGAAACTGTTCCACTTGCCACTGAGGTGGTCGATCCATCCTTTTGAATCAACTGGCCCTTGTTCATTCCACTTGTACCATCCGTCTGCCTCTTCAACTCCTTCATCCACGATCTCGTTAGTGGTCTCGTCGATGATTGCGGGGGCAACGTGTGCTTCCCCCCACTGATCCCATGTGGGGTCTTCGAATCCCATGGCTTCGAGATCACCAAGGGCAACATCAAGAAACTCATGGTTGGTGATGGGATATCCATAATCCCTGTAGATGAACCACACCAATTTGTAACCGGGTCCTGCTGTAACTCCTTCAACACAGAAGTTACAAGGACGACCATGATCAGGATGACCAGAGTCAGTACCAGAACCAGAACACTTTGAACAAGTCTGAGTGTGCATAACACAACTCCAAAAAGGAGAAAACCAATACCCGTTGACAACCGTTGTCAGCGGGCGGGGTGGCGATCAGGGGGGGACCCGCCCGCGCCACTGTTTCACCGGCTATGGTTTACCTCTTTAAAACAACAACATGCCAAATGTCGGATATGGAATATGTCGTGCTGTTAAGGAGCGAATTTATGAGCGTCCAAAAAAAAAAATGAGCATTTTAAGGACATGCTCAGGTCCATAGTCAACTGAAAGTCTTTGCGATGGAACTCTTGGTCTTGTCATCGACATCAACCGAATCTCGATTGATGTTCAGGATGCCAGCCTTCTTGTTCCAGTAGGTGGACACTGCAGAACCAGTCGTCTTGGAGATAGCGTTGCAGATCTCCGAAACCAGTCCACCCATGTGAATCTCGCCTAGTGAGACCACGGTATAACCGTTGTCAAACTCTAGGACCTTCGGGTCGTCCCTGTAATCGACGATCTTCAGGGAGATAGTCAGGGTCTTCTCGACCCCGGTACCCGCGTTCTTCACAGTTGGTGCTTTCGACATGTTTACTCCTAAAAAGGAAATTAGAATCTGAATCCCCACGTTGGGGACTTCACAAAGTGAGTCCTCAACGGAAAAGTTTTAGGTTTATGGTGTGGTTTGTGTGGTGGTTCCAGTGATTGGTCTGGTGACCCCCCTATGGCCCCTCGATGGCAAACCTACATATAGTAGAAAGGCCCCTCCCGTATCAAAATTCTGCGGTCGGGTAGTCTGGTCGGGTGTGGTCGCCGTTTACGGCGTCGTCACAGGGGTTTTGACCGCATTGACCGCACTGACCGCAGCGTGGGCATACCTTATACATACATACATTAACACCCTTCTTTTTGAAAGGGTGTGGTCACTATGGTCAGAAGGGGCCTCCCGCTATCAGGAAGCCCCTTCAGGGTAGACCGCACGGTATGGTCGTCAATGGTCGGGTTGTGGCCGCAAAGCCAGCCCACGGAGCCCTCTGGTCCTCTTGGTGCCTATGCGGGCTCTGGAGATGTCCCAAGTAGACCCCTCGACGACCCGGTAAATCAACTGGTTCTTGCTGAGTGGGGGGACTCTGAGGCCCCGGCTCCAATCTTCCCACTTACTATAGAGGGCTTCGGAAGAGACAAACGACCCCTCCTTCGCCTCAAAGCAGGAACCCAAGAACTCATCAATGGGGTTATTGATGGTGTGGTACTCATCAATAAGGGCCAACGACTTCTCGGGCATGGGAAATTTCCGCTTCGGGTCAGATTCTTCTTCTACAGCCCTAGCACCCTGCCATGCCCAGTACGCAATACCGGGCAATTCGTCCAGCAACTGCTCTGCTAGGCGGTAGTTCTCTCGCCCTGCGAAACTCACCGTGAAGGGAAGAAGCACCATTTTCCCAGACAGCCCGAGCCCCTTATTGGGAAGACGCGGAATCTCGTTTGACTGCATGATCGGGACGGCGTCCACGACCACGTTCCGGAGAGGCTGCTCGAATTTGCGGTTGATGGAGATGGGGTCTTTACCCACGATCGACTTGAGGACCCTGCAAGCGGCTTCGCCTTCACGATTTGATATCTCAGAGACTTCATTAATTGCCATCACCCGTGCTTGTTCGATGCCCCAGAGCCCGAACTGACCAGCGATATCCTCAAGGCAGGTGCCCATGTAGCCCTCGCCGAGTAGGGCTTTAAGGATCGTCATGATCGTACCCTTACCGCCACGGATCTTGCCATACATCAGGAACCATTTGGCATAATCGCGGTGAGGAAGCAGGCAATAACCGAACATACGCTGCAAAAGCCTCGACCATTCTGCATCACCCCCGCTCCACTCCTCCAGACACTTGTGCCATGTAGGACATTTTGCCCCCGGCTCGAAGTTACAGGGCAGAACATTCGGATCAAAGAAGGTTTCGTCCCGCTCAAAGCGGTCGCCGGTCTTTGCATCCAAGATAGTGTCTGCAAAAGAAACCAAGGTTCTTGTGGTTTTCGTCTTGGGGGCGGTCAGCCACACTGGAGACTTTTCATGAGGTAAGGTCTGGACTGCCTGCAACGCTCTCATGACCCCCTGCACCTTCGGAATATTGGGTGCGTACCGAACTTGACGAGTTCCGGTGTTGGTTGGCTGGGAGAACGTCGTATTTTCCAGCGACACCCAAATAGCACTTTCGACCCACTCCCGATCTCGCTGCTGCCACCTCTCTCCGTACCACTCGTAAAAATTACCACGCCAAAACCACAATCCGTTTCTATTATTGGGGGTGGAGAACCTAGTGTTTAGAAGGTATCGTGCAACCTGCATCGGTTCTTGGGACGCTAAAGTGGCGGGTTGAGTGACATTACTCATCTAATGAATTCCGTCAAAGGGGTTTAAAATGGCTCAGCAGTCAGTAAGTGCAGTTCAGAATAATCAAAACGTGGGGATGAGGGAGGTTATGCAACTCCTTCAGATGCTTGCGGCGAGAGGGTCCTCTTCTCGACGACAGCGGGTTGACAACCCCTATACCGCCACAGCAGTTGCCAATGCCCAAGTGAACAATCCGACTCGGGCTCGGGCAGGGACCCGGAAGTCGAGTGGGGGGCAAAGCAGCGGGGCGAAAAAGACTGAACTGCAAGAACGTGCAGCAGCCCGTAAGAAGGGGCGCGCGGACCGGCGCAGTGAATTCATAGCATCGAATGCGGCGAAAACAAGGGAAAGAAAAAATAAAACCAAATTTGAGGCCGCAAATAAACTTGCCGACCGAGAACTTAAAGCCATCGAAGGAATCGCTAAAGACGTAGATAAAATGAAGCGATCTCGTGAGATCCAACGCTTTAGAGAAGAAAACCCTCTACCCGACAAGGGGCCTCTTGATGCACTCGCATTGATGGGACAAGAAGGTCGTAGTGCTTCTGTTCCTGTAAACCTTCCTGCAAACCAAGCGTATGGACCCCAAGGCCAGACTACAACTCAGGTCATGGGTCCTGATGCAATGCGTGCTGAGCAGGACGCAATTCGAGACTACGTCGCTAATCAGCCTCAAACTCAAGGCAATTCTATTCTGGGGGGCCTACGGGATCGTGCTGGTGTAATTGCTGCTGATGAGCATAGAAACAACAGTTACAACCCTCCCGGCTTTGAAAACTCTGGCCTTGGACCAGCACCCCCCGCTCCTCCTCCATATAACCCTCCCGGCTTTGAGAACAGCGGGCTATATGCGACTGAGTTGAACTCAAAGGGGAAGTTTGGAGGGGCAAGACCTCTCGGCATTATCACGGATAATCCCTCCGATCTTCGTAGGGCTGATGGTCCCCGCGAAGGAGAAGTTCCTAATGATCAGATCAACCGAAGGAGCAACGAGGGAATCGTTGGCTATAGACCCGATATTGAGTTTAGGGGCGGGAGGGAAGGTGGTTATGTGAGAGGTCTGCATTTCGATCCATCGACAGTTCCTGAAGATAATCCTGCATATGCACGAGGGCTAGAGTTTGGTGCTATACACAATGACGGAAAGCCTGCCCTCTATAGAAGTGAAGATGGCTCGCAGTTTTTTCCCATTGAAGATGCTTACGGCCCCAAGGATAGATTTGGGAATTTGATTAGCCCCAACTACAACCAAGGCGGGTTCGGTATCCAGCAGGGTCCTTTTGCACCTCGAAACTATGGGTTTACTGGCCGACCCAACCCACTTCAAGGGGTCTTTGGTCCAAACCCCTACGCTCATTATCCCCCGGTCCCTCAACCGCAAAACCCCCTTAGTAACTTCCCCCCCGGTAGTTTTCAGTACTGATAGGTGACACATGCCGACTATTCTTCAGACTCTTGGGCTTACTACTAAAGAGGCTCTCCTTCTTATCCAAGAAGGAGAAAGACAGACGGAAGGCGGGTCTCGTCGTGTTCGTGACGAGATGCTGGAATTCGTCAAGACGCCTGAAGGCAAGAAGTTTCTTAACAGCGAGTTGAGGAACCTTAACGCAAGGCTAGAAGACGACGCCTACATGTCGCTTGTGAGGGAGTTTGGTGAAGGGTCTGCTGGAAAGAGGCAGAAGGGCGATAAGCGTTCAACGCCTCAGCGTCGTCGCCGCACTGTTGAGAGGGGTGGTAAATTCGGGTCTCGATTCGAATCTTCGATCCTCAAGCAAACCGCTGAGCAACAGCGTCCTATTTTTAGCCAAAAAGAAGTAAAGGAAAGAAAGAGAGAGATTCTTAAAGAGAGGGTGGACAATCTAAGGACAAGGGCAAAGGTCGAGGAGCAAATACGAAAGGGCGTAATTGATCCCACGACAGAAATGTCTAGGCAGCAAGAAGACTTCCCGAGACTGGGCGAAGACCCCAACAAGGCTCGTATGGATATGTCGGAAAGGGCTTCTCTCTTCGACCAGAAGATTACTAAAGAACAGGGAGGAAGGACGGCTGCTACCAACAAGGATCTTGTCAACGATCCGACAAGAGTCGGCAGGGGTGGGACTAGCACTCGCATCTACCGGAGGAAGGCGACAGACCCTCTGATTGCTAAGATGCTCCCCGACGAACCCTTGAAGGCCGGAGATTTAGACCCCACTGTAAAAACAGTTATCAGCGAAACTGAGTACAACACCAGAAGGGCTGAAACATACGACATAGAGTTTGAGGGTGTTGACGGTAATCCTCGCATCCACAACCATGAAAGATTTACCGACGACTTTAGGGAAGGAATAGAAGGTCCTCGAAACCTGAGGGGAGCAAGCCGACAAGCCATTGCGACTACTCCCCCGAGGGAAGGGCAATCGCTTTCACAGGTCACACCTGAACAGGCTATCGCTGAAAAGAGGCGAGCCGTTGGTGGGATTAAGAAGATGATTACCCTTAAGGACCTTCCTGCAAAGCAGAGAAAGAAACTTAAGAATTACCTTCCTAACATTGGTAACTACGAACTTTACCGAACGCCTACTGGCCTAAGGGTCATTGTCCCCGGTTTTTCTAATCTGGGGTCTCAGGTATTTGACACGGTTGGTTTTGAAGTTAGTCGTTTTTCGGAAGAAGAACGATCGACACTTTCCGGCAAGAGTAAAGATCGAACTCATCGAAACAAGAAGATCGGAAATCTGGTCGGACCATCTTTTGATGAATCTGATGGGATGGATCTGTTTCTTAAGGAAAGAAACGCCGTTGAAATTGAGCCCGGCTCTGATCTAGAAATCAGCATTAGGGATCAAATTAAAAAGGGCCGTATTGAACTTCCGGCTGGTGGTCATAACCTGAGGTTCTTCAGAATTCCGAGTGCTGCTGCGGGTTCTTTTATCGCTGTAATGGATAAGCGTAGTGGTGACGCAGTAAAGGGGACTAAGGGGCCAAAGAGAGTCCTTAGGAAAACCGTTATGCGTCAGGTTGAGGACGGGCCTATTAGGATAACCAAAGCCCCTAAGGACAAACCAGAACCAGCCCTTACCGCCACGCGACTTAAAGAAATTGAGGCTTCTGAGATTGATAGGCAGAGGGGCAACATCTTGATGTCAGGGGACTACACAGGAATGCAGCCCTCTGAAGCAAGCGAGTATGCCAGAAAGGTCGCTAGGCAAATTGTCAAGAATGATGGGGTGGGTTCTACCCCAAAGAATATTGACGAGTTTCACCCGATAGAAAGGGCTGCTGCTCTAGAGAAGGCGAATAAAGCAGTTAATGACGCAGCAGAAAATCTTGTCGCTCAAAAGGGACCGGCTGCGATTATTGCAGATGACATTAAGAGAAGAAGGGCTGCGATCGCAGCGGTTCCGGTAGATCAAGTGTCCTCTGCTCAAGTCCGTAGAATTGAACATCTAGAGGCCACTCTCGATATTCTTAAGAATGAAGTTGATTCTACTGACGCTATGTTTGACAGGGTTGCTAGGGATACTTCGACAAGACCCCCAACTACGAGACCCGAAATAAGAGAGTTGCGTAAGATCAGCAGTTTCCCAGAAGGGGGAATAAGCAAGTTTGCAACACGCATAGATCCTTATATGGATACATTTAAGTTGTTAAGGAAACTACTTTGAGCGAATGGCAACACGAAGAGAGTGGGGGGAAGATCCTTTCGTTCTTTGATGCGGACGCTGCGTCAAAAGCGTTGGACATGAATTCCTTCACGATCGAAGAAGAGATTGCGACCCTTGTCCAACATCTTCGAGACCCAGACGCTAAGATCGCTCTCAGAGCCCATAACCAGTTGCGGAGAGTACTCAATGAAGTCGCCAAGGCGAACGGACTCATTACGACTCAGGAGTACACCGCGACAGACAAGGAAGGAAACAAGAGTGTCAGGATCACCCGCAACCAAAAACTCCTCTCAAGTCTCAAAGCCACGACCCACAGAAGCCAACTCCCCGAAAACCCAGACTTTGCTGCCCAGTATCTCGCCCCGGCAAAAACTGATTCTGAATCAGATGAAGCAGATGGGACCGATGGGTCTGGCGAGATCGGCGGGTCAGGTGTTGTTCGACTTGGCGATTAAGGATGTTGATGGTCTGGTCGGTAGTCGAGAGCGTTTTGGGGCTCTCATCTACGACTCTTACATCCAAAAGGATGAGCCGACTCCTTACTTCTTTCAGGTGTTCGACAACATCTACCCTTACTCCATGGTGGCCCACAGCGAAATTTCTTTCGTTGCGACCATGGCGAGAATCTCTGTCACCCTCATGATTTCCAACGGAACACTCCATGCGGATCAAAAGGATAGAGACAAGGGCTGAGGGTAACGAACTGTTTCCGTTGCCTCCCGACTACATGGAGTTGACGGAAGACGGCCAACGCCAAGCCCGTGTCAATGCCTGTCGCCAATGGCTTGTCCCCGTAACGACCCCGCAAGATAAGGCGGATCGTTTCATCGGGGCCATGCTTTTCTTTGACCACTGGTATCTATGTCCGGATGAAGCCGACGACTTCAACCCGATGTTCTATGACGAGGATCCAGTCCCCCTACCGGACGGTCACTTGGGCATCTATAAGGAGTGGGCACAGAACCGGGCATCCATTGCCATTGCACCGCGAGGATTTGCCAAGTCCAACTGCATCCGGAAGTCCATCCTTCTTCAGATGTTGACGAGACCCGGCTACTCCTTCATCTACGCGACCTCAACCAACGACAACGCCAAGCAGACCGGCCAGATCATCAAGACGCAGTTCCAACAGAACTCCCGTATCTTCGATGATTGGAGTCCGGAGTTCGACGACAACCGGATTGTGCCTCGTCGTGGTGAAGCGTCCTTCGGCATTGAGTTGATGTATCTGAAGAACGGCTCGTGGTTCCGAGCGATCTCGTCAGAGTCTCGTCAGCGTGGTGGTCGTCCCCGCTGCTACGTCCTTGATGACCCTGAGTACGATCCGCGTGCATCGACCTCGATGTCCGTCCTCCGTTCGTACATGGACACCCTGCTCTTCAAGGTGGTCATGCCCATGATCACAAGGCCCGGCACCAGCCTCCGGTGGCTGGCTACCTTCGTGAGCCGTCGCCACTATGCGTGGTATGCGATGGAGACTCAGGAAACCGCCAATGGCTTGAAGGCTCGTGATCCCCGATTCGACCACTGGTCCCGGATGATCATCAAGGCTGCCTATAAGGATAAGGAAGACGAGATGGTTTCTTGCTGGCCCGAGATGTGGCCGGTAGACAGAAGGCAGAAGGAAAACGATCCTCGTCTCAAAGAGCGGATTAGCCTTGAGGAAATCAAGGAGCAGATCGGATCTGCCAACTTCGCGTCGGAGTACATGGCGGATCCCGGTAGTAGTGAAGACCAGTTCTTCCCCGAACTGGACGACAGCCATCGCTGGTGGTTGACGAGCGTAGATGCCGACTATGGCCTCAACCCCCGAGAATCCGCGACCCTCATTAATTGGAAGGATCAGGAAGGCGATACCAAGAAGATGCCGATCTGCGATTTCTTGAAGGAATCGTGGGTCTTCATGACGGTGGATACTTCTTGGACAGCCACCGGAGATTCAGATTTCAAGGTCTGCATGGTGATGGCGGCTACGCCAGACAATGAGTTGTTTGTTATTGATGTCTGGGGTGCCCAGTGTGATGAGAACACCCTGATCAAGAACATCTTCCAGATTGCAGACAAATGGAAGGTGCCGTCCATCCACCCGGAAGTAGTCCGCCAGAGCATCGCCCTCTACCAGAACCTTGATAGTCTGGTGAAGCAGCGAGCATCCGAGATGTTCGGGGTAGCCCACATGCCTAAGATCGTGCCCCTCAAGGTGGGCATGATCTCGAAGTCCGCCCGGATCGGGGCTCTCCAGTTCCGGTTCGAGAACGGCCTTATCAAGTTCCCGCTCGAACGCCGGATGGACCGCCACTGGACGAACCTATTCGACCAGATCGAGCAGTTCAACCCGGAGGTTGCCGATGGCGGTCTCGCTAAAGACGACCATCTTGATACCCTTTCTATGTCAGGTAACATCCTCAAGGGCCGTATCATGCGGAATCCCGAGGACATCGTGGACGATAGAACGACCGAAGAAAAGATGCTCGACGGCGAACTAAGGGATGATGCAGGAACTCCGCTCGCGTATAAACTAGACTCTATTAGTCCGGAATTTGTAAATGAACTTCTCGCCAGAGCCTCCGAAGGACCTGAGGTTGGACCCAGTCGGGTCTGATCCTGCGTTCCAACAAGTAACAATTCCGTACTTTCTTTATGAAGCGATGGCTCGTGCCTATTACAGTCACGATAAGAATGCCGATGTGCCTGTCCAGAATCCTGCCCGAGTGGGGGGAGAAATTAATCTGGAAGGTATTAACTTTAACCCGATGGATGTCCCGTCCCATTGGAAGCCGGGGGGCGTAGCCGCAAAGGAACGACATGTCTCAGCACCGATTCAAACTGCCCAAGAAGAAGATTGAGATTTGTCAGGTCATTCGTGATCACGCCGAAAAGGAAATCGCAAGACTTTCCTATCGTCGGATTACTTGGCTGCTCACCTATTACTACCTGAACGGTATGCGTAGGTTTGATGTCTTTGATCCCGTGTCTGGGAATCTGTCCCCCCACTATCTTGACGAAGAGGGGAACATGGAGTTTCAGAGTCAGGAGATGCTCTCGGCGATTGACCGGGCATCTTCCCGTCTTTCCTCTATGGACCTCCGCCCCAAGATTCTTCGGACTGGCACAAGCCTTCCGATGATCCGGCAGAGGGCAACAGCCCAGATGCTTGCGGATTCTCTTGTCTCTGATGAGCAGGTTGCAGAAGTATCTACCAAGTTTGCCCACTTGTTTACTTCTTTGGGCTCTTGCGGGATCCAAGGCCATATCACAAACCACGATACGATTGGCCTTACTTCGGACTTAGAGGTAATTCACCCGAAGGAAATCCTTCCATTCCCATCCCTTGGTCAAGACTACACCAAGCAATGTGGAATGATTCGACAGAGAATGGTTCCTCTTGAGACTCTTGTCGAGAAGTTTGGGGACAAGATCAAAAGGAATCTGGAGGATTGCGAGTATTACGAAATGGAGATTGGGGATCCTCTTGAGGACCCCGAAGTCTCTGAAGATCATGGATTTACGGGCAATGGCTTCAACACGAAGGGGTACAAGACAACTAGTGCCGATTCAATGACGGTTGTCCGGGTTCGGGAACTTTGGATTGATGGGGACAGGGGTACTTGCTCTCGATATGTGGTTTGTTCGGGAGACTACCTGATTGAAGATCAGGACCTTAGTTCTTCTCAGACATACTGCCCTATCGGGTTTGCCCGTTTTATGGAGAACGGTTCTTTCCATGGCGCTGGTCTCTTTGATCTTCTCTTCAGCATTAACCGCGAGATGGAGAAGATGCTGAAGGCGTTGTTCAACAACATCAAGAATCTAGACAGGTACGGCGTTGTTGTGATGCCGCAGGGATCTTTTAACGAACGATCCATCCTTCGTGAAGTCGGAGACGGCTTGCGAATGATCTCGTATCAGCCTGATCCCTTAAACGAAAAGTTCAGCCCCTTCACTATCCAACCTCACAATGCAGGCGATGTGCCGGGCAAGACTGCCGCGTTCGCAAAACAGTTGATGCAAAGCATCAATCCGGTACAGGATCTTATTGCCGAGAAGGGCCGGGTCGATTCTGCGACTGGACTTCAGTTCCTCGACGAGCAGATCAATCGGGCAATGACAAACCCGACCATGGGTGTTGTGCAGGCGTGGGGCAAGATGTATCGAAGTATGCTTTCGAATGCCAGCAGGGAGTTGATGATTAACCCTGCTCCAATTCCCGTCAAGTCTTTAGACTTGAATCTTGCTGGTGCGGTGATTGATTTCGATACGAGCGAGATATCTTTTAAGAACAACCCAATTCCCAACGTGGCTCATTTGACGTTCTCTGTACGGCAGATCAATCCTCGATCAGAGGTTGCTCGCAAGCAAGAGGCCATGCAGATGTTCCAAGCGGGCCTGATGGACCCAGACTCGCTTAAGTTGTTCGCCTTGAAGGAAGGCTTGGACTTTGCGATGTGGATTGACGAAGATCAAGCCGCTTATGAGCAGGTGGTCCAGAACATCCTGAATCTTTATGGCAATGGAGCAGAGCCGGGACAGGTGGTCATTACACCCCATACCTCCAAGCCTGAAATTCAAATGAGGGTCTTGTCTTCATTCATGTCTGGAACTCTTATGATGAAGGCGGACCCTGTTGTAATTGACGAGTTCAAGAAGTATCGTGAAGCATTGATTCAATTCATGGGTGCTTCGCTTCCTGCAATGGTTCCGAATCCTGATTCGGCAGCACTCTTTGCAGAGCAAGCACCTCCCCCCGCTGGCCCCGGACCTCAGCCCGGACCCGGCATGATTCAAGGAGCGAACATTGGCTGAAGAGACAACTATGGTAGAAGAAACCAACGAGTCCCCTACTCCTGAAACGGTAGAGACTCAAGAAACCCCAGTCAGTAACACCATTAATGTGGGGGGTAAAGAATACACCCCAGAGGAACTGGCTGAGACTGCCAAGAATTACGAGGAACTTCGTCAATACACGGACCACCTCGAAGGTTTTAAAGAAGCCACTTCTCGACTTATGAATCCCAATACTGATTCAGAAGTCAAGAAGCACAACGCCCGCCAGATTCTTCTTGATATGAATTACGACCCCGATCAGGTGGAAGAATGGGTTCAAGTCTACGACCAAGGAAACGAAATGCCCGAGAAGAATGAGCAGGTCCCGGAACGCCAGAACTTTGAAGATCCCCGGACGGATCAGTTGAATGATCAGGTCTTGAAGATGCGGGCTCAAATGCTCCAACAAAATCTAGAAAATTCTCTTTCTAGTGCTATTAGTACGGATAGCGATGGTAAAGTTCTTATGGATTGGCTTGGTACCAATCGAAGTGAAGAAGAAGCAAAGGCTGCCCGCGAGAGCGTTTCTGAAAGAGTCAGGGCTCAGGCACTTGAGAACCTTCGGAATCGCAGAAATCAAGCAGGGCTTTTTGAAGATTCGTGGGTAAGCGAAGAAGTTAAGAAAGCGGCTAATTCTGTTGCAAAGGATATGCTCACAGTAATCGGAGACCCGTCCAAGATTGGACGAGTTCCGGAAACGGCGGGGCAGACCGAAGTTCTTCACCGTAAGGAGCCCGTCAAGGTGCCAGACACCAAGGGCAAAACTTTCGGTGATGTTGAAGCCCAGTTGCGTGACTGGACTTCTGATCAACTGCTCCGTTCGCTGTCGGATCCCGGCGGCGAATCTAAAGCGTGAGGTAATTCACAATGGCTTATACGGCCTCTACTAATGCCGTGGGCACGCTCTTTGATAGCGAGTCCACGCGAATCGAGGAGATCCTGTCGAAGCAGATCGACACGATCCTCCCGACGCTGGATCCAATCTGGCGTGATACTGTCGTCTCGGCTCAGGGCGTTGGTCCTGTTTCCGAGTTCTCGAAGGACTTTCAGGTCAACAAGTTGTACCGCACCGGCATGACCGGCGTCATTGAGCAGGGTGGACCTGCCAACGACTTTATGCTGTACGGCGATGACGTGAACTCCACTTCGTCTGGTAGCCGCATCCTTCGGCAGAACACCACCAGCGTGTTCCCCGATCCGATGGATGGCCCGAAGCCGAAGACCTTCCGGCTCACCATCCCGATGCGGGCTATGTACACCAACCTGTCGCTCACCCTTGGTGAACTTCAGATGGACGCCACCCCGGCGGTCATTGGTGATGTGGTTTCGCCGATCCTTCAGGGCTTTGCTCAGAACCTGAGCCACACGCTCTGCAACTACTGGTACCTGTCGCAGAACGACTCGTACCGTCTCGGCACCGTGGACAGCACCGTCGCCAACGAGGACTCCCTCGAAGGCTCTGGCAGCACCACTGCTACTGCTGGCAGCGTTCGTTCGGTCACTTTCAAGACTGACGAACTTGCGGGCGACCGTTTCTTCACTGGTCAGCGTGTTGACTTCTACAACGGCAACACCCGTCGTAACGGAGCCAACTCGACTCGCAAGGCCGCGTATGTCGCTTCGGTTGATGACCTCACTGGTCTGATCCGCGTCGTGACGCCCGAAGGTCTTGACACTGTTATTGCTGACGGCGACATCATCGTCTACGCCAACAGTGGTGAAACCAGCGACGGTAGCGTCGGCAACCCGTCCTTCACGGGTATTGCTGGTGTTAACTCTTGGCTCAAGGCTAGCGGCAACCTTCTTGGTGGCGAGGCTGCGACGGACACCGCGGCTCGAATTGATGTCGATGTCCACCCCGAGTTCAAGTCCTTCACCAAGACGAGTGTCGGCGTTCTGACGGAACACAAGTTGCGTCAGTACCTCCGTCGCTTCCATGTGGCGAAGATGAAGTACGGCCAGACCATTGACAGCCTTGTGGCGTCGGACGGTGTGTGGCTTTCCTACGAAGCCCAGAAGATCGGTCAGTACCAGATCGACCGTACCGGCAACCTCTCGAACCTCAACAGCGAGGGAAGTCAGGAAGGCTTTGCCTTCACGTTCGAGGGTCGTACCTACAAGGGCCACACTTCCAACTACGTCGAGAAGGAAACCGTCTACGGATGGAAGACTTCCGGCAACAACTGGAAGCGGTATGTGCCGCCTGATTACGCTGGTCTCCAGAACATGGGCGAAGCGGACTCCTACGTTCCGTTCCGGTTCGTTGTTCCTGCCCTCACCGGCGGTAGCAGCGTGAAGTTCCCGTACCTTCTTGGTAACGGTAAGGGAATGACGGAAGCCGTCCAGATGCCCGGTATGCTGCGAATGCAGTTGATCCCGGATCAGCCCGCCGGTCTCAAGTTGACTGGTGTGACTGAGGACCGCGTCTACGCTGACGACTGATCTCAGTAGTCATGGGAGGGGGGCATAGTCCCCCCTCCCCGACTTTCGGGGAGGCCATCATGGCTAAGAAGGTCAAGAAGAAGGGCGCAATGAAGGGTTGCTCGATCAAGAGCGGCTGCAAGTCCAAGAAAGGCGGGCTTACCGCCAAGGGCCGCGCCTCCATCAATCGAAAGACGGGCTCCAACCTCAAGGCTCCCCAGCCCGGAGGTGGTCCCCGTAAGAAGTCGTTCTGTGCCCGGTCGGCGGGCCAGATGAGGAAGTTCCCCAAGGCGGCCAAGGATCCGAACAGTCGGCTCCGCAAGGCTCGCCGCAGATGGAAGTGCTGACATGCCAAGCGTGAACGGTAAGAAGTACCCCTACACCAAGAAGGGTAAGGCTGCTGCCAAGAAGGCTATGAAGCCCGGTGGTTGTGGCAAGATGATGAAGGGTAAGAAGCGAGGCAAGAAGTAATGGCAAAGAAGAAGACGGGCGGCAAGAAGGACGCTTGTTACCACAAGGTCAAGAGTCGTTACAAGAAGTGGCCGTCTGCCTATGCCAGTGGTGCCCTCGTCAAGTGCCGTAAGAAGGGCGCAAAGAACTGGGGCACCGGGGGCAAGAAGAAGTGACCCCGGCATCTGAGATGATTTGTCCACGTTGTGGTAAGACGTGGAGGGAGTGCTGCTGCTGATGGCTAAGAAGAAAACTGGTCTTAAGAAGTGGTTCTCTCAGAACAACGGCAAGGGCTGGATTGACTGCAAGACGGGTAAGGCATGCGGTCGCAAGTCAGCAAAGGGCGGAAGCAAGCGGCCTTACCCCGCTTGCCGTCCCACCAAAGCAGCATGTACGAAAAAGGGAACTTCTGCGAAGAAGGGTCCTGCTCGCGTTTCTTGGAAATCAAAGAGAAAGAAGAAATGAAGAACGTAGAAATCACATTTGACGCAAGAGCCCACGCCGCAGGTATGGGCCTTGTTCTTGGTGAAGACCACGAAATCTTGCCCGATTCAGATTGGATTTTATGGGCTCGACGTTTTAGCGGCATCGAAGATCTTTTTGTTTATCACCATAAATCCGCTGGAACCTTTGTGTTGTCCAAGTGGATTTATCATCCTGAACGTGATGGGGTTGGGATTGTCATGGAGTTGGAGGCTTTCCCGTCGCCACCCAACTGGCATCCCCCCACTCAGGACTGGGTTCGGAACCGCCTGCGTCCTGCCCAAGAAATTGCCGAATCCATGAAGAGAGGGATTCGAGACAGGGCTAACTCCAAGAGGCGAATTGCCCGTGACAATATCGAAGAAAAGCATCGCGTTGCTGATTGGGTAGGCCGGAGTACCGGGAATGATGCTATCGCCGAATCCATTCGTTCAAAGAAATGGAACAACAACGAGACGGCAGAAACTGTAGAATTCAAGAAAGATCTCATGAACTCGGCTAAGGGCCGAATCATCACCGGCGGCACCTAATGGCTAATCCTCTAAGTTCAATTAGAAGTCTTACTAAGGTTCTTGATGAACTTGTGGAATTGTTTCACGCCACTCCTTCTGCGGGAGTCATGCAAGGGGTAAAGGCCAACCCTGCTTTGAGCATGGGGGCTAATCAAGGTAGAGGGGTTTACGGCTATACCGATATAAGGCAAGCCGAAAAGCATTTGGGGAATTTGATTAGAAAGGCTACCGGGGACCCCACACTAGAAGACTTTGCTCATTATGGGAGTCTACAGAAAAACATTGATCCCAAGTATTTAACTGCCGAGGGAATTGATCCCGGCATCATGAGATTGCTTGCTCCAAAGAAGTCTCTTCGCTTTGATGTTGGGAGTATTGGGCTTCTTGAAGATCGTGCGAAAGATTACATCAAACGAAATTCAGGGGAGTTAAACGAACTTCTTGCAAAGAGAAATGTTCCATACAGGGGCAAAGGCAGATTTGAAGGCGAGCATTTCAAGGCTGCAATGCTTACTCCTTTTGGCGGTACCGCAGTCAAGCGGAAGAGTGGGGGAGTAAGCGGCTTAGATACCACTAATCCTACGGCGCGTGAAGAAGAAGCCTTGGGACCGATCTTTGATTTGCTTCGTGGTATTGATAGGCAAGGCTATAATGAAATCCTCGAAGAACTCTTGACCGATCCCCATATGAGGAAACATGCTGCTTTCAGAACCTTAGCATCTCCTCGTGCAATTAGGGTGGCATAATGCACAGCACCGGCTCATTCCTGTACACCGTCATTGAGCGGATCCGAGGCTACCTCGATGATCCTGACTTTGACGCCAAGTACGACAACGACTTCCTTGTACGCCACATCATCAGCCCGTCGATGGTTGACGTGTTGTCGCGTGTAAACATGAACATGGATAATCCGGTAGTTATGCGGTTTGAGTTTCAAACCGACGCAAACACCGAGTACTATCAGTTGCCCCCCAGCATTGGGGAAGTGTGGCGAATCAGTAGGGTTGACTCTGACGGGAGGATTTGTGAAGACCTCAAGCCGCGTATTGAATGGCATCCCGAAGGAGTCGGATGGGCTCTAGAAGGAAACACCCTGAGATTCGATCCGAAACTTTCAGAGAATACATGGACGGTGTACTACGTTCCAAGCGGGGACGTGATGCCTCACTACGCAACGGGTGGCACCATGCGTGGCGACCGAAGCACATTGGTCATCGACGCCACGCCAACGCTTGGCGCTTTGGACCGAAGAGAAAACTCGTATGCCGGTCAAATCTTGCGGATCCTTCCCGATACCGGAATGGTAGAGGAACGAGTCATTGCAAGTCATGACGTTGAGTTGGGGGAGGTCGTGACTAGGCTTCCCTTCAACACCTCTCTGGAAGAGAACGTGAAGTATGAGATTGCTCCTATTGGGATGCAGTCTCTGTACGAAGCAATCGCAGCAGGCTCCGCCATGAAGTTGGGAGCCTATCGCAAGATCTCGGGCAGTCATTACCAGATGGTCCTCCAACAGTATCGCTCCGCGATCAAGACTGCCACGGATAACCTTGCTAATATGCAGATGAGGACGGGCAAGTCGTTCAAGAGAAAGACCGTAGATAACCCTGCTTATGACGATCTGTTCTTTTCTGGATCTTGGAGGTCGCCATGACCGCTCGATACGACTGGACTATCAATCAAGGTGAAACCTCTAAACTCACTTATGTGAGGACTTTGACTTCCAACGGCAACCCCGAGAACTTCGCAGACAGTGCTACGTTCAGGATGCAAGCCAAGGACAAGTATGGTGGCACGGCGGTTTTCACCTCCGAAGCAGCCGACTTCACACATGTCAATCAGTCTAATCAGATAATCATTACATTGTCTGCTGGGGATACTGCTGACATTCCTGCGGGCAAATATGTCTACGACGTTGAAGCAGTCAACGAGCCCAACACAAACGAAGTTACCCGCATCCTCGAAGGATCTTTGATTGTGAAGGCGGAGGTCACGACTAGTGTCTGATACTGTAACGATCACCGAAGTAAGTCAGACCGTCACGCTTACTCAGGGTGACGTTCAGACTATTGTGGTGACTCCTGCCCCAGAACAAACAGTCACGATCAGCACGGCTGGATCTGCCTACACCGACACGAACGCTCGGCAGGCAATCAGTGTAGTGGGGGGGACGGGTCTTTCCTACAACTCCACTACTGGCGTAGTTTCCTACGCCCAGCAAAGCCTGCCGTTGTCTAAGGTCAGCGATTCAGGTGGAGCCGCTAGTCTTGATGCGGGAACGAATGCGGGCAATCTTGTCCAACTGGTTGATGTGGGGGGTACGGTTAAACTTCCGGCCCTTGATGGCTCGGCCCTTACAAATCTTCCTTCTGGTTCGGGCAGTGTTACTTCGGTGACTCCGCAGGCTGACAATGGTTCCGGAACTGCAATCACTACTAGCGGCAACATCAAGGTTGCCGGGACCGCTCCGATCTCTACGAACGTAGTCGGTGACACGATCACGGTCACACACGACAATGCTTCGGGTTCGGGAGTAAGCACCGGATTCCCTGCTGCAATCGAGATCGACAGCAAGGGTCACGTCGTAAGCGTCGGATCGTCTGCACCTCCGGCTCAGGCCGCGAACAACCTGAGCGATCTGGCGAACGTAGGAACTGCTCGGACGAACCTCGGCCTTGGTACCGCGGCAGTGGAAGACGTAGGGACGGGTAATAATAACATTGTTCAACTCGACGGGTCGTCGAGACTTCCTGCGGTTGATGGTTCGCAGTTGACAAACTTACCTGCTGCAACGTCGATTCCCGCGAGCGGTTTGACATCGGGCAGTCTCAGCATTGACTTGATCCCGAACGCAGATGGGACTTTGGACCTTGGGTCTGCCGATTTCCGCTGGGCTGAAATTCACGGGGATCTCGAAGGCTCGGTGATGTTCCGGGCGAAGAACGGGAACGCATCTGCACTTTCAGTTGGTGATGTTGTGTACATCTCTGGATACACCAGCGGAACCACGCCCGATGTCGATCTTGCTGACGCTAATGACGCGGCGAAGATGCCTTCGTTTGGCGTAATCAGTACCGGAGGCAACTCCGGAGCAGAGGTGTATATCACTACGCTTGGCACGTTGGAAGGCATTGATCTTCCCTCGGGAACGTACTCTGCTGGCGATGAACTTTTTGTTTCAACGACCGCAGGGGATTTCACCAACACCGCTCCAACCGGAGAGAGTGCCGCGATCCAGAAGATCGGGTTCGTACTCAAGGCAAACACTGGTGGTGGCACCAACGGTTCGATCAAGGTTCTTGGTGCAGGACGCTCAAACGCTACTCCCAACCTTGACAGCGGAAAGATCTTCTACGGGAATGGAAGCAACCAAGCGGTTTCTACCACTCTGACTTCTGTCGCTGAGGCTGCTGGTTCGATCGCAACCCACAACGCGATCACCACCGCCCACGGGATTTCAGCCTTTGGGGCATCGCTCGTTGACGACGCAAATGCAGCAGCCGCACGAACGACGCTCGGTGCCGCTGGGACGAACCACACCCACACGCTTGCGAATATCACCGACTCGGGCACCGCTGCTGCTCTTGATGTTGGGATTGGAAGTAACGATGTCCTTCAGGTTTCTACTTCCGGAGTAACCGCTAACGAATTCCTGCGGCTTGAGGCCATCGGGACCAAAGTCATCAGCAGGACCGCTGCCGAGGTGCTTTCAGACATCGGTGCGCAGGCCGCTTTGACCGCACCTGTCACCAGCCCGGCGATGACTGGCGTATCCGCTGGCTCGATCACCGGCGTCATCAAGTGTTCTCAATCGCAGTATGATGCGATCACCCCCGTCTCCACCATCCTGTATGTGATTGTCTGATGGCAGACTTCAAAGCAGCATCATCCGCGATTAGCAATCTCAAGGTTGGCAGCACTTCTGTTGCCAAGGTGTACGCTGGTGCAGACCTTGTCTGGTCAGCCCCGTCTTCTGGTGATTGGGATACGTCGGGATACAGCGTGGCGATTGCTGGTACTACGGCAGACCCCACGGCCAACACCCGAAGGGTACTCGTCTCTTATAGTTCCTCAAGTGGTGCGTTCAATTCGTACGCGATGTCCTCCGGCTCAACCGTTGATGCCACAACGATCGGTTGGTCATCGTCCTCCGCCATAGACATTGACATGTCTGCGACCATCAACAGTTCCACGTTCTCTGCGGCCTACCCCTACTGTGCGTATTGGAACGACACAGACAACCAGTGGCAGAAGGGAACCGCTGACGATCGCGGGGCTTTCAAGGTCGACATGATCTATGGCGGAATGACGGGGCTCTTATACAACAACATGGACGATGGGACTCAGGCCGTGTTGTTTTACACCTCCGACCCCGGTAGTGTTTCTGGCTGGACTGCTTACGACGGCCCAACTTCTAACACTGATTGGGATACGCACCAAGTTGGCGCGGCACTCCTTCCGAGGCTCGACACCTCCACACTCAATCAAGACTTTGACCACCAGTTCCCACTCGACGCTGCGTACCAGATGCCGAACGTCATTCGCACAAATGCGTCTGCGACTTCGCCGCTCAACTATGCACCGCAAGGGGTCTACGCGTCTCCTGCAAATCAGGTAAAAGCACCCCCATACATAGCGTGCTGGGTTTCTCAGGAGACCGAGGACGTTGGAGGGTACGGGTGTCCCGGTGCAGGGTGGTACGTTTACGCGCGGAACGGATACTCGGACGGCACGGCGGAGGGAGGGACTCCCACCAGCAACGGACGAGCGCAGTACATCGCGCACGCTTGGAAGTCGGGAGCAGGCAACGACGACGGATATATGGGCACCGGCGGGCCTGACAATTTCCCATTCTTCTGGGCTGCGCTTGACGACTACAGCGGCTCGACTGGATCAGGCGGGACCGACTCTTGGACCGACCCGTATGATTGGTCGTCTCCAAATTACACCGCGACGATGACGATCACGGCGGCGGGGTCGAACTTCACCCTCTCAAACGTCTCCGAGTCTGGAGCGACGGCGGACTGGCAACCCTACACCTATCAGCCGTTTCGAGGGGGTCCGAATCAGGTTTTCATTCTCTGGCAGGCGTCGAGCGGTGGCGCGTTCAACGGGTCGGGGAACGACTTCTTCGCAGATACAAAACTCCAGCACGCGAGACTTCGCAACACGACGAGCGGGAGCGAGTACGACATTTGGGCTACCGCGACGGCATCAGCGGCTGACCAATACACCAAACTCACCTATGGAGATTCCAGCCAGAACGAACCGTGGGGGTCGGGTCCGACCTTCTACCTCCGGTGGGCTTACAACACCGGCGACGGGACCTCGACGTATGCGAAATTCTCCGACGGCGACACGATTCAACTCGACCTCTTCTACACCGATGACACATAAGGAACAGCCCGATGGCATCT
>Ga0208898_1000181_pt1 | contig 52898 bp, 57 predicted proteins | sample VirMetDEL_Mar_4_FD_184513 | JGI IMG/M metagenome (GOLD analysis project Ga0208898, IMG submission 184513) | Aqueous microbial communities from the Delaware River and Bay under freshwater to marine salinity gradient to study organic matter... | ecosystem: Environmental > Aquatic > Marine >... | reverse complement strand
AATGCTTCGTCTGCTTTAAAAAAGTTTCGATATAGAATATCGAATGGGGTGTGTTCATTAAATAATGTACTCATATCATTTTAGTTTGTGAGTGCCTAAGCTACTCGGGTTAATAAATTTTATAACTCAGGCGCCCTGAAGTATGCCCTTGTTTTCCATAAATATACGAAAAGAATCCCTTGATTCCAAATTAGTAATCAGCTTTTCTTACAACAAAGTATGTAGTATTTATGCCTTCTTCTTCTGCTATAAATGTAAGACGAAGTAAACCATCATCTACAAAACTCAAATGACATGTGTCTGATGTTTTGTTTGCATTAAAGATTTCTCTAAGCATTTCGCTGTTAAAGGGAATTTTATTGTCTTCTCTAACATCATCTCCAAATTTAGCATTTACATAAAATTCTACTTTATTTGAAAATTCCATTCGCTCCCCAAATACAAATTTAATAATAGGAGTATCAATTGTATCTCTAGTAGCAGCTAGTGTTACTATTTCATTTCCTTGGATTGCAGATGCTGCTTTAACAAATGTATGAAAATCTTCGTTTTCAAGTGTCGCTTGTACTTTCCATTCTATATTTTCATCTACTTCACCTACTTTTTGAATCATAAGAGGATCAGCAAGTGAATAATTAATAGATGCCTTAGCATCCTGGATGGTTAATTTGGTTAATACTTTATTAGTTTTAGAAGCATCAAGCATCAAATCACCAGCTAATACATTTAACAACCTATTAAGTTGTGTTGTATTAAAAATAGCCATTTCACCCTCATTAACCATAGGGAATTTATCACATGATAACCTACCAATCATATCCTTAGTAGGTGCCATAAAGTCAATATCTAGTTTTCCGTTTTTAACTTTCCATTTGACGGATTCTACTTTACCTCCAAGATAATACTTAGAGATAATTGATTGAAGTGTATTTTTTGCTATCATTGTTTAAAATTCATAGACCATTTAGCACTAGTGGTAAAAATGCTATCATATTGAGGATGATCTTTAAGGGTTTTATCACAACTTCTTAAAGCTGTTTGTAAAGTATCAATTACTACTTTTAGTTCTCGATTTGTATCTTCTAATTTTTTAATTTTTAATTGAATTGTTTTATTCATTTATTCCAAATTTTAATTTGTACCATGTGCGTTCATGGAGGTAATATAAAAATGTTTTAGTTAAAACTTCCAAACTCATTAGTGACGCTCCTAATTTAATATTTCCAGTAAGTAACCAACCTAATAATAGGGTATCTAAAGATGCTATTATCCTCCAGGTAATAGTTTTAGCAATATGTCTTTTTTTACTTAAAGTTTTCATTAGAAGCTAAAGAATTTATTAATGTTTGGGTTTAAATTTAAAGTCCATCCTAAATCATTATAGAAGTTTTCAAGTTTGGATTGTAAAATGGTTTCAAATGATTTTTTTCTATCTGCATAGTCGTTTAGAAATGTACGCATTTTATCTGGTAGATCAAAGCTAAGGAAGCCAATTACTTCAATTTTATAGGGGTTATCAATTAAATAAACCCATTTAATTTTATCACCTTGTACTATTTGACTATGTCCTTTAATGTTCCAAAAATTAAGTAGGTCATTATATACAATAGCTGCTTTAACATTTACAGGTGCACCTTTTTTAATTTCAGTCATTACTTCACCTGCTCTAGGTTTACGCCCCATATACTCATTTAGAGTTTTAACTGAAGTAGGATTACCTAATAAAGTAATGTCTGTATCTTTAGACATAATTTTGTCTCTAAATTTAAGAATCAAATCATCAATTTCCTTTTGTTCAGCACCCTTCAAAATCATTTCAAGGATGTCATTAAAAAACTTTCCAAATACAGGAGGAAAATTAGCTTTCCTAAATTCAAGACCTTTAATATCAAGTGATTCTTTAGCAATACCTTCCTGTTTAGTAATCCATTGAGCATATCTACGAGTAGCTCTAAAATAAGCTGAACGTATAACACATTCCGTTTTCATCTCAAGTCTATGTTCGGAAACATTAAAGCAATCACGTGCTAATCTATCATAGTCAGCTGTAATAATGTCTTGATACTTAAGTGCTACTTGTTCAAGTAAATCATCTTTTTCCTCATCTGGTTTAGATTCAAAATCAGGGTAGAGATGTTTAAGTAGGGGTTCAGCATTAAAATAATTAGAATCTGTGTCTACGTAAGCACAGAAATTATAATCACCTTCATCACAAATCCACCAGGGAGTATCTTCTAAATGTTTCATTAAAATCTAGCGTCAGGATCAGGGATTTGAATAATACCTCCATCTTTAGTTCCCCGTGAAGTTAAAACAGGTTCATCAACAGTAATTTTAAATTTATTGTTATCTATTTTAACAGTGCCTCCTTGTTTAACCATTTTTTTAAAGTAAACAATTTGCTTTTCGCTCCAAAGAGCACTCATATCTATAATTTCTTGTTTAGAGACAGGTTCTCCATTCCAAGTAATTTTTACGTTATTTCTAATTGATTGTGGGGTTAGTTTCATAATGTTAATTGTCCTTTTATTACTTTGTTCATATGACGATTAGCACATAGTGCACTTTCTTGAATGATGCGCTGACCACTAAGCGTTATAGCTTCACTTAATATTACATTGCCATATCTAAATGAACCCAAAGCAGTAGCACCATATAAACTATTTAACAAAATTTTCATTGTATGTTGACGTTGGTGCCAAAATGCTCCTTTTTCTTTATCTCCTGCTTTATATGCTTTTTTCATATAGCCTTTATATTCTACTCGTTCATCAAACCACTTATCCAAAATAGTGGCTAGTACTGAACGTTTATCAGTACGGAATATAACGCCATTTGCAGAAATAGCAAAGTTATTGTTTTCTATAAATTCAATAAGTTTACTTACTTTAATGTAAGTTTGTTTACGTTCTGGGTTTTCAATTAGTAATTCTTCGTCTCCATTACGTTCCTTTAAATCATTTAATCCTAAACGATTATTTCTATCATCACTGTCTATAATACGAGCCATAAGTGTTTCTTTACCTATGTTTAGAGACATAATAATAGAAGGATATAGTGAAGTTAAATCCTCATCAAACATATACTTATAAAGTCCTGCTTGGGGGCAAAACAGATAACCACCAGCATACCCTTTTTTATAAATTGGGTTTCTATCCCTAGAAGGAGGTACAATATTTTGGCTTAATAAATAAGCTGAAATTGCTCCGTCTTGAGTTTTAGTGTTAGCATACACTTCCCCGTAATTGTGTTTTCCTTTATGTGATAGGTTTTTTACTAAACCAATATACTCAAATTTTTCATCTAGTGCTTTAAGAATTTCTACGTCTCGAAAGTTATATTTAATAAATTTCTGGATGTCATCTTCAAATAAGCGATCTAAATTTCCATCATACTCAATTTTACCTAAGTCAACATACTTTTCTCCAATAGCATCTAATCGCATAGAGGGTTCATCACGAAAACTAAACTTTTTGTGTAATTTCATATAGTCTAGTGATTCAACTCCAGCAATATTTAACCACCCGTTGCGGTTCCAAGCACTTTCGTCTTTTACAACGTCTATAGGAGATAAAGCATTGGCAAATTCTTCCCCTAATACTCTACTGATTCTAAAATATAGGTAAGGAATATCAAAGTAATCACTATTCCACCCTACAAGAATATCAGGATTTATTTCTCTAAATTTTTCAATAAACTTACCTAATAATTCTTCTTCAGTAGCACAAGGAATAATTTCTTTATGTCCTTTAGTATGTTTGATTTGTCCTTTTTTATCTAAAATAAGAATAACCCACTCATCAGGAGTTTTATCATACCAAGCAATTGAAGTTACTGGTTTAGGAGCTTCTTGAATGTATTCTTCAGTAAGTGCCCCTCCCATTTCAATCTCAATATCAAAAAATACTTCACGGTGTCCCTTAGATACACTATCATCAGTACCATATTTTTCAATAAGGAATTTTTGATATGCAGGCATATCATGAAAGTGAAGTCTAGGATTATCTTTATCCCAATCATAGGTTTTCTTTAACCACTCACCTTTTAGTCCTTGATATTCTGCTTCACGTTCAGAACATTCTATATAAGCAGGAACTCGGTAAGGAACTATTGAGTAACCTGACTCTTCCCATAAGTGTATCTTATACTGGTTTTTACCAGCATATTCAGCGTAACATTTTTTAAACAAAACTTTTTTAATTATAGGTTATTGTTAAAGTTGAGGTTTTGTCAGACTTGGGGGTTTGCTTTTTTTTTGAGGGGGTGGGGTTTCACCATATACCTCTAAAGGTTTTTCAACTTCTACTATTTTTTCTACCTCAACAATTTTTTCTACAGGCACCTCAACTATTTTTTCTACAATTTTAACTTCTTCTTTAGTTTCAGGGCGTAACTTAGCAAAAGCAAAGTTCGCAGCTACTACTAAAGATATGGCTAAAGGATCGAAAACAAAAATTATTATCAAAAGAAGATAATTTATTATTTTATCCATACCTAAACCAGTTAAACCAGCTAAGTATTTAAGAGGACCTAATTCACTTCCAATTTCACTATTTGTTTGAACTTCTACTATTTCAGTTTCGTATTCAAATAGTTGTTGATTTAAATTATCTACTCTAGTGTTAATTTCAGTTTGCCTTTCAATAGCTTGGTCTAACTGTTTTTCTAATGCTCTACGAGTTGAACTTGAAGTGGTTGTTATTATTTCACCAGTTTCAGGGTCCTTATACTGTATTACATTGTTAGATAAGCCATCTCGCAACGAAGCCACAGCACTATTAATAGAAGTTTTTTCCTCATTGTATACAGCAAGTTGTTCTTTTACGTTGTCTCTTTTAGTTTCTATAAGAGCAATTTGAGCATCAACACTTCCTGCTAATGCTGCTGTTTCTTGATAAGCAGCAGATAAAAACCCATAAATACCAGCTGAAGTTATTAATACAAGGACTATACATGCTACACTTAGATAAGTTCTAAGTACTTTATTTATAGAATCCCAATATTGGTAAAGTAAAGAAGCTATTACAAGTTTAGAAATTTCCAATGAACCCGCCATTATAAGTACCTCAGTTGAGGCACCAGCAAACAATTTACTCAATCCTGTAACTGAATAAAATGCTGCTGATGCTGAAACTGATAGAGCACTTAAGGCTATGATAAAAGGGAATATTCTATCTTGTAGCTTCTTAAGCATTAGTTTTGATTATACATATCGAGATACATCAATTTTGATGCTGCTCCTACTTTTCGTCCTACTTCTGCTCCATCTACTGTAAGTACTACAGTGGGAATATTACGAATTCCAAATTGTTGGGAAATTTCAGGATTAGAGTCTACGTCGATTTTTTGGATAGGATATCCTTCTGCTTGGAGTTCCTCCATAATAGGACCTACCATTTGGCGACAGGGTTGGCACCACGCCGCGCTAAAGTATAATAATTTTTTCATACTAATTCTTCGATTATACCTACTGCTTCACTTACAACAAGCAAAGTAGTAGCAGTTATTAAATTGAGGGGTATAAATATGTAACCCACTATTCTAATTCCAGATTTCAAAAATGAAATCCTACGATGCCATTTTTGGTCTGGCATTTGGTCTAGATTTTTCATATTTTTATTAAAATAAGTGCCTCTAAGGGCTTCTGTTAACCCATCAGACATTTTTTAGTTCTTTTTCTGTAAAGAATTGCTTTAAGTTGGGTCTAAAGTAGTTGATTGATTTCATCACTTTACGATCTGATGAGCGGTAAACAATATACCTATCACCGACTTCCTCATAATGGCACGGCTCACCTTGCTCCTTGGATCGAAGGGTGACTGTTTCTTTAGCTTCTTCCTCGCTTTGGCAAGCTTTTGATAAGTTAGAGGCTTGTACTTCTTGATAGGCTGGCCAAATTTTATCCTTAAGACCATGTAGCATAGCCCCATTCCCCAACGAGACGTAAGTAATATCACACAAAGCGTCCAAAACCTCAACGATGTCACCTCGTTCACATGCCTCTCTATATTCCTCAAGTTCTTCCAAGACGAAGTTGTATACAAACTCCCATTCTTTCTTTTCGGGTATTGTAGGCTCATAATTGTTAGGTTTGTTCATTAAGTCATTAAACTCTTCTACTTCACTTACAAACGGAACTGGTAAGTTAACCTTCATATCTGTAAACATTTCTAACTGATAGGGATCATAATGGGGTGTCCCTTGAGGTTGGGTATAAATATCTGTTGGTTTACTCATGCTTATTAAATTTGATGTCCTCCATTATTAATTTTTAAACTATCAAAAAACTCTTTACGTGCTTGATTTGAATCATCTCTAAATGCACCTGTTGCTTTTGTAGTAACCATAGCGGCACCAGCATGTTTAATACCTCTACAACTTACACAATTATGTGTAGCAACTACTGTAACGATAACTCCTAAATTACCTTCACATACTTTATCTACTCCTTGGTGGATAGCAGCTGTTAGTTGTTCTTGGATTGCTCCTCTACGTCCGAAGTGTTCAACAATTCTGTTAAGTTTAGAAAGTCCAATAACTCTGCCTTCGGCTCCGGCGATATAACCAATATGCACAACGCCACGAATAGTTTGGTGATGATGGCTGCACATACTAGTAAGAGGAATATTCCTTTCAATGATAATACCATCATAACCATCAGAAGGAAAAGACGTAATATCAGTAAATCCATTATATCTTCCTGCCCATAAATCATTTACATATGCTTTAGCCACTCTGCGTGGTGTTTCCATTGAATTAGGATCATTTCTCCAATCACATTCAAGTGCATCAAGAAATTGACCATATGCTTTTTCTGCTTTATTAATCATTTTTGCCTTTTCTTTATCAGTCAAAGGACGATCTTTAGCAGAACCATTTGCATAACCTAAAGGGACACACTCAATATCAGTGTGTTGCTTTCTTCTTTTATTTTCCATTTAAATTGTATAAATTGTTCCTAAATTTCTATTATGTCCATTTTCATCATCCATGCCGTATCCTATATACCAAGGATCAAACATCGAATCAGTTGGTTGGTACAAGATATGAAGGACTTTATCAAAATCCCCGCTTTCCTTATAAATTGCTACAACAGGAGTTACTGATTTTGGTTCTTTTACTGAGAGGAATTTTGTAACTGCTTTCATAGTATTACCTGAGTCCAAAATATCATCTACTAAATAAACGTGTTTGTTTTTGATTTTGGTTTCTAGATCTTTAGTGACAACTAAATCACCTTGTTTTCTACCTAAGTATGACTTACAGCGGATAAAGTCGATTTCAATAGGAATGTTAATTTGTTTTACCAAATCACTAAAGAACATAAATCCACCATTTAAAATACAAACAAGTACTACAGGTGTAGGATCATTTCTATGTTCATCATTTATTTTCTTAGCTAGAATTTTAATTTGAATATCTAACTCTTTTTCACTTATAGCTTTTTCCATATTAACCCCACTTTTCATAAACCGTTTTATTATTTACTTTTTTAGCAATCTTAGTATTTTTTTCTTCTTCTCTACCGGGGGCAATAGCTACATGTACCCAATTTGGGTTATTATCATCTCCAAATTCCCAGATTAACTCTGTAAATTGGAGATTATCCTTAATGAAGTAAAATACATCAGCATTAGATACTCCTTTATTTCTTCCATCTTGGTCTAAATCAAGTGCCATTCCATGAGAATGAAAACTACGAGGTGAACCTCCAATAGCTTCATTTAGGTCTTTGCTTCGATATCCACTTGAAACATAAATAGGAACTCCAAAATGTTCTCTAATTGGTTGGAATATTTTTTCAGCAACATATTTTAAATTTTCAATATGTTCTTTAGTAGGAGTATTATCAATATCTCTACGTAACGCCGTTTGTGAATAAATTACCTCGTCTAAAGACAGATTTTTACTTAGTTTCATATTCTAATGCTTTTGAAATTATTGGGAATTGTTTTACAAAATGTTTTTTAATCTCTTTTGCAACCATTTGGATTTCTTTTTGTGCATGCTCATCATCCCTTAATTCAAGGAAATGAATCCAACTACGAATACTTCCAGTCATATGAATTTTAGTAGTTGTAGCAAGTGGGAGAACCATACGAGCTTGTTCACGGGCAACACCTGCTTCTAAGAGTTGGTTATAAAGTTTATGAGCACTACCTAAAAAGGTATTAATCATATCACTAGCAAGTAATGAACCTCCTTCTACAGGAATTTTAGGATCAATTACTTCAACTGAACTTTGTCGGTTGTCTTCACATTGCGAGCGTAATTCGATGGGTTCAAATATAGTGTCCAAACGATTAACATCTTGATATCGTTGACTAAACTCTTGAAAAGAAAAGGAACGGTGACGGATAAGTTGGATTCCGATGGCTTTGGAAGTTTCAATCTCGAAGGTCGCGTGCCCGTGCTCAAACGGTGACCAGTGCTTGTGACGTACCAAGTATGATAAAAGGCCTTCTGGTTTATCTTTCTTATTCTTACGTGAACTAGATACACGTGCAACCTCCACAATGTGGTCTTCAGCGTTTGGAGTAACATTTAATAAAGTAACTTTCATTTGGTTTTATAACTCTTTAATATATTTCTAACTTGGTCTAAAGCATCGTAGTTATTTGTGGTTGTGTTAATTGCTTCTACGATTTGTTTACTTAGATTTTCTATTTCTTCTTTACTCATAAGATAAAAATACAACCTATATGTTAAATATCCAAGTTTATCTAAAAATTGTTATAGTTCCTGAAGTTTGGAATGTGTTTGCAGGGTTATAACCTATTCCTTTTACTATATAAACATAAACTCCATCTGCAACATAATAATTCCCATTTTGATTTGAACCAACCCACACATCATTTGGAATATTTGATTCCCAAACTAACCTCCCCCATCTATCATAAATTAGGACTTGCCATTCTAACCAACATTCAGAATCTGTTATTATAGCCCACCCATCATTTAAACCATCGTTGTTAGGAGTAAATGTATTTGGGGCAAAGTATTCTCCTTCACAAGCATCATAAACACAACTTCCATCATCCTCACTAGCATTAGGGTTATAATTAATAGCTAAAGGGTCAGTACACCCTGCTAAAATAAGAATACATGAGCCATCATCTATAACAGCAAGTGGATTATAATTAGAAGCAAACGGGTCAGTACATCCTGCTAAAAATTCACAACATTCATCTATAGGAATACAAGTAATATTAGCATCAGGGTTATAATTTAAAGCTTCAGGTATCATACACCCCACAATAATTTCTTCACAACTACCATCATCTGTATTTGCTAAAGGATTATAATTAAATGCTGTAGGATCTGTACAACCATATATAGGATCTATACAACTACCATCATCTTCTGTAGCATCAGGGTCATAATTTATAGCTTCGGGGTCTGTGCAACCTACACAACTTTCAAAATCACAACTACCATCATTTAATGTAGCTAAAGGGTTGTAGTTGCAAGCTTGAACAATTGTACAACCAGGAATTTCTTCGGGTTCACATTCACCATTGTAGTTAACAATTTGAACATACATGTTATCAGCTACAGTAAAGGCATTTTCAAGTCCAAATTGAGCACCTGCTACTTCACCATTTACATGAAGTATATGAATACTAACAACTCCCCAATCATACATATTAGGCCAGTTTTGTATAAAAGTTTCACCTGGTAGTATATTAATATTATTAAAACATATTGTATCTATTTCAGGGGTTGAAAGAATATCTAATTTAATACAATATTCAGTAATAGGAACATCACCATTATTAGTAATATAAAGTGAAGGAGACCAATAAGGTACAGGTTCAGGCTCTACCCCATCGAATTCACACCCCATAATATACAACATTGTATCTAAAGTTGCATTTACAGTTTCATTAGGACATAAATTTAGTAATTCAATAACTTGGTTATCTGGAGCTTCCCAAATTGGTTGTCCTGTATTATTAATATTATATAGAGTTAGGTTAAATTCACAAAATTCACCATTTTCTATAGACTCTAACATGTTTTGGTAAGCAAGATTACCTGAAAGTGAGGTGCCTAAATTTATTACTATAGGTTCATCTGATTCATAAATTTGTTGTCCACCAATAGAAACGTTTAATTGGCCTATACCCCAATTAAAGTTTAAACTAAATCCAAAAGCATAAGGGTTATCAAAAGGATATTGATTAGCCCAGTTTGAAGAATTTAAATTAGGACAGTAAGTAGAATAGGGAATTATAGTTAATTCAGCAGTTTCTAAATTAAAATTAACTAACTCAATATTACATTGATCATCACAAAAAATATCTCCATCAGGGTTATAACACCCATCACTTGAAGGATTATTAAAGTATCCATTAGGTTGGGTATCGTCTAAAACCCAATCAAAACAGTCGTACTCATCATTTAAAAATAATTTCCAACCAGGAGGGAAAAAATTAGCACCTGCCCACCCCCCATAAGGAACCCAATTCCCAGGTACGTTTTCTGGTAGGGGTATGTCAAGGGGAGGGGTAGAGATATATCTACTTTGCCCAGGTAAGAGAATTCCAAATCCATTAAATCCAAAATCCCAAACAGCCCCATTACTTAATGCCCAATCTATATGAAGAGTTCCTCCTATATAAGGAGCATCACTATTATTTTGAATCTCAAAAGCAAAAGCAATTCCAGGATCTAAATCAATTACTTGAGAAGAACCAGGAACTATATAAACATCACACTGAGCCGTCCCCACTATGCTTAAAAGCAAAAAAATTAGTGAGTAGAAATATTTCATTAAGTTTTTTATTAAAGTTTACCTTTATAAAAACCTTTGGTGATAACCTAGTTACAATTATAAATATAAAAAGGGGACGCGATAATACGTCCCCTTTTAAAGTTTAATATGTTGTTGTATTTACACTCCTCGTTCAGTATCATAGGCTATAATATGATCTCGGCCCGTCATGTTATAACCATGTTCAGCTACCATTTCAAACACCTTAGGATACATTTCAATAAGTGTTTCCCTAGAATCACCCGCGGGCATTACAAAAGTTTTATCTTTAGGAATACCCATTTTAACTCTAAATGCCTCAATTTCAGCTAGGTTTTCCTCAGTACCATCCCATACTGGTTTGTAGTGATAGTCATCATGAAATTGGAGCATTTTTTCTATAGCCTCATAATTGAGTCTAAACTTCTCATGCTGCGCGACAAATTTTTCATCAACCACCTTACCACCGGGAGTAGTAATACCAACACGAGGACGGGAATTAGAAAACTTAGGACTAAGAGATATGAGACCAATAGGATGATCGGTCGGTACAAAATGTGATCCTTCTGTTTCGATTGTAATAAGGATTCCTCGTTCATCAGCAAAATGTGTTAATTCATTTACTAGTGCAGCATGCATACTTGGACTTCCACCGGTTAGCATCATTTCCTTCACCTGTGGGTTCTTATCATAAATATCAATTATATCATTGAATGTAAATGTACCTTTTTCAGGATGAATTGAAGTATACCAAGAGTCGCACCACCCGCCTTCACCAAACCAACAACGGTGAGTACAACCCGTTGTTCTAATTGCAATAGTAGGGCGTCCAAAGCGAGAACCCTCACTTTGAACACACCTATATACTTCTAGTACTGGGAGTACTTTATTATAATCTTCTATTCTTTTATTCATTTATCAGGCATTTCACGAGTAAATATAGCACTATTTTTTCCATGCTCCATAAACTCTACTTTTAATACTTTAACTCGTCCTTCTGTTTCCTCTTTTACAAATGAATCAATTTTTTCAAATACAAAACGAGCAAAACGTTCTGCTCCTGTAGCAGGTACAATTCGTACTTGAGCTACACCGGCTTCATCCATTCGCTTAAATGATTCCAACATAGGATCATCTTCAGCTATAATTAAAGTGTGGTCAAACATATAATCCATCCATGCTTTAGGATTCATACCATCAATTTGGGTTTTAGCTCGTTTCATACCTCCAAAATCCCAAACCCAATTACGTTCATCTAACTCACCTTGAAACCATACTCTAAAACTTACTCCATAACCATGAAGAAATCGGCAGTGTGTGCCTTCTGCTTTCCATTGACGAAACACACAACTAAATCCGTCAAATAATTTTGTTGAAATATACATTATACTGCGTTTAAGACTTTTTCAACTTCTGTTTTAACATGATTCCATGAAACCACCCTATCTCCCTCTGCATAGGTAACAGGGTCAGGTCGGCCCAATTTAATAAATGCTTCAACCCTTTCAACCGAAGACGCTGATTTATAATCACTGTACCAATTACCATCAATATTAATGGGCTTATAGCTAGTGTTTGTATTTGCATAAACTGTGTCAAAGTCCAATCCGAGCTTATCACAACATTCGACACCATCCTTAAGTATATCGTACTTATCCCCATTGAGGTAAGGGGTAATGTAGCTAACGCGGTCAGCGTCCCAGTTACCTTCGGTGAAGGCAATATAATCCGCATCGCGGAATTCTTGTCTACAATCAGGATAGATCGCGTGATCACCTGCATGAATACCCATTGCAATACGAACTTCAGTATTTTTTTCATTGGCGATTGATAGTGCTACTGCTTGAATAATTGATGAAAAGATTTTGTTTCGATTAGGAACTACTGTTTCCTTCATATTTTCTTGCTCATAGTGACCTTCAGGTACTTCATCACCCCCTTCTACGAGAGCACTATTAAGCATAGGAGCTAAACCATCAAGTTTAATAACTCCATATTTTACTTTTTGACCACTATCATTAAGAAAATCTACTAATGCTTGAGCACGTTCAAGTTCTACTCTATGTTTTTGTCCGTAATCAAAAGACAGTGCTGTCACTTCATAGCCATTGGCGAGTAGATGAAGTAACACTGTGGAGCTGTCCATACCTCCACTTAGTGACAATACTGCTTGTTTCATGTAATATTATTTATGTATTTAAAAAATGTTGTGTTATGTTTGATTCTATTAAACACATCAGAATTGAATTCTGAGTTTATAACTTCATCAATTTTAGTTTTTGGTTTACTGTCTAACCCCCAATTTGCATAGGTTGTTCCATCAAATGCTGCCATAATAGGATTGGAGGTATCAATACTTTCAATTTGTTTTATATCATTATAATATAAAAACTCCTGTGGTAAAGAACAACCTAAAAGGTGAATTCTATCAGAATTTCCTATAAGTCCCATTTCAATCATTTTACTGATTACTAATTGGCGACCTAATGCTTTACCAATATCTTTATTAGGATGCGGGAATATATCGTTGTAATAGCTAGCCCCATATGAGAATGCTATCTTCGTATAACCTAGAAATTTATACGTTTGATAACACTTTACTACCTCACTAAACGATTTACCTTGTACAACCGCAACTTTAGTTACACTATCTGGTAATTCAATAAAACTCCATTCCTTAGCATTACGCATTGATTTAATAGAGTCTTCCCAAGCATCTGGTACTATAAATTCATTTGGGAGTATATCTTCAATAATAGAGATCATTCTGCCTTTTGAGTAAGGTACACCTAGCTCATGAAGGGAATTATCCATTATAACATATCTGTCCTTATTTGTGTTAAAAAATTCCCTATACCCTTCATACTCATCATATAAGTGAGGGAGGAGGTAGTCATAGTTATTATATTCAATACTAGACTCTAAATAGGCAATAGGTACTTCGTGTGATACTTTCATTAAAATGGTGAATCAGGATTATCTATTTTTATTTTAGGTGGACGGCCACGACGTGGTTTTGTAGTGACACGATTAAATTGATGGTATTTTGATTGACAATGAATATAAAACTCCCTTATGGTGCCATCAAATTCAAGTAGCTCATCCATGTACTCTTCTCGAGTCATTTGGAATGTGTTGAGGAAATCACGTTGCAATTGATCGAGATTTTCCTTTTCATATTTTTCATGGTCTTCACGCAAACGGCGTCTGCGGTTGCGATCAATTGTGGTTTCAGTGGCAAATTCCCTCACATCAGTGAATTTGGCACGTTTTTGTTCGATTTCCCAATCGCAGTAATATATCTGCCAACGGTAGGGACTATCATTGTAATCACCATTTTCGATTTTATCGAGCAATGGAGAGTATTTGTGGAGTGCTTTACCCATACGAGTCCAGCGACGCCACCAGAAAAATTGATTGTAATTCAGCTTTTGAAGCTTTGACAAATTCTTTTCGATAACCTCAATTGAATGCATGTATTAAATATACATACAAAGGTTCAAGTTTCCAAATTTATCTTGCGCCTCCCTCATAAGGGACTGCTAAACCTTCATTAATGAGTAATTCGTTTAAATTGACAGTATCGTGTATGCTACGTTCTATTTTTATTTCGCCTAAACACCTACCATATTTTCCTACTCCTTTAGAATATAAAATAAAATTACCATTAGTTGAAGCTAATAATTCTTCTACTCTAGCTTTTGCTTTTAATCCTTTTTCCTTTTCCTCTAAATCTTTAGTTCTGGATTCGTAAGCATCTATTCCGTTTAGTCTAATTCTAACGTGTTTCCAAGTACTAAATCCTAAATCTACCATAGCATCTATGGTGTCTCCGTCAACTACTCTATCGAGTTTAGCATTATAACAATATAAAAACATTATTTGTTTTGGTATTTTTTACTAGGGTAAAAAAATTTGTAATGAAAGTAAGAAGCCCAAGTAAAAATTAAAGCTAATCCTATATTTAATACTACTTCACTCCAGGGAGGAGATGATAAGGTTAAAACATTAAATAAAGAACCTGCTATGAAAGCACTAAGCCCAGTTTTTAAAGTCCAATGATGTAATGCTTTCCATTTATGAACAATACTAGATTTATGAGCAAATAAAGCTAAAAAAAATAAAGTACCTGCAGCGCAAAGTACTATATTACAAATTAAGTTAATTATTACTAGAGTCATTTTCTTTTTTATTAAACCATTTGTGATAAAAATGTTCTACTACTTTTAAACCTCCAAATCCAATTACGAAAGCCATTCCAAAATGGAGGGACTCATTATCAGAACCCATAGCATCAATTACTATTGGGGTGAGATAATTAGCGGACATAGTACCACCAATAATAGAAATGATTTGTTCTTTAAGGTTTAAATCTTTTTGTTGTCCTACTAGTAATAAACTTCCAAAAAAGCCAGATACTGCTAACCCAACATTGATTCCTATTCCTAGTAAAAATTCTTTCATTGATTAATTTGATTCGTAAACTTTAGTAAGTTTTTTATTAGTAAAAATTAAAGAATCTAAGTATTCTACTTGAGAGTAAGTTTTATCTAACTCTGATTGGAGGATACTGTTTTCTTCTAATAACACATTATAAGATAATATATATCTTTGAATTATTTCTTCAGTGTTTTCTACTTGATATTGAGTTGATTCTAATTTTTCTAAAGTAGCTTCAAGTTGAATACTTTTATTTTTGATAATACTATCTTTAACAACTAATTTTCTTTGTAATTCAGCAATTAATTCTTCTTCTTGAGAGACAGTATTTACTAAATCATAAATTTTTCTATTAAGAAGATTTTGTTCTTTTTCTCGTTTACTCATAACTTCATCAGCCATTTCTAAAGTAGATTCTATATTATCAAGAAGTGGGGAAGGTGAAATTACAACTACAGTATCAGAAATAGGTTTAATAGTAGTAGTAGTAAGACTAGGGGGTGGTGAAGTTAAACCACAACCCATCATAAATAAAAGAGGGATTAATCGTTGGTACCTAAACATTCTAGTAACTTTTCGTTAATTAATTCTAACTTATCTTCGTATCTAACAATAGTAGTTTCTAAAGATTCAATTCTTTCTTTGTGATCATCAATTCTTTGAATACAAGAAGATTCTAAATTTTTTAATTGTGCTTCATGAATATTCATCATATCCATGTACAAATATCCTATTACAATCAATGCGGCAAATGCTATTGCTGCAACAGGGTTTTTAGTAAACTGCTCAAAGCTTATGGGTGCCTTCATATTTTATATAAAATTATTAGGGGCCTAACCAGCATTTTATAACTGATTAGACCCCTAAGTTTGGTTAAAGATATCTTAAGCTTCTGCTTCGGACGTTGCTTTGTTTTTATCTACTACTGACCAGACACCACCAACGATTGTCATTACAGCACCAAATAATTCAGCAAATAAAGCGTCATCGATAACGCCTTGTGTTACCAACACACCCCCAACAAACGTCAAGGCGTGTCTAATAATTCCTAATGTTTTTTCTTTCATAATATTTAAAATTTTATAGGTTTGTTATACATATTACACTTTTCTTATCCGTCGCAACTTACGCAATCAGAAGTTCTAGAGCCCAAATCGCCCTTTATAACGCTGTCCGTGCGAAGATAATAGAGTGTTTTAACTCCCAACTTGTGAGCTTCCATATGAACCTGATTAATCCATCTAGGGGAGTCAGTAGGGTCAAATGAAAGATTTAAAGATTGTGTTTGGTCAATATACTTTTGTCTAGTAGCAGCTTGTCTAACCAATTCAAGTTGATTGACTTCACTAAATGTCAAAAATACTTCTTTTTCTTCTTCAGTAAGAACATCATGTGGAAGGTTTTGTACTGATCCATTGTCTGCTAAAATAGCATCCCATACTTTTTCAGTGTTATGTCCTTTACCTTCAAGCAAACATTCTAATTCTTTATTTTTTACAATAAATGTTCCTTTAGCCCCATTAAAAGTATAAATGTTAGCTGGGATTGGTTCAATACCAGCAGAACAATTATTAAGTCTAGAATTAGATACTGTAGGTGCAATAGCAAGTAAATGAGTGTTTCTCATACCTGTACCTTTACACCAAGTAGGCTCACCATATTCTTGGGCTAATGCTCTTGAAGTAGCTTCAGCTTTTTGTCTAATATCACTAAAAATAGTATGGGTCCAAGCAGTTGAAGCAATAGAGTTAAATGGTAAGTTTTTCTTTTGGAGGAATGAGTGCCAACCCATTACACCTAAACCCAATGCTCTACCCTTTTGGGCATGACGATGGGTTCGGATTAATGAATCTTTACCATTTGATTTATCTATAAATTCTTGCATGACTCCGTCGAGGAACCTGATCGAGGTTTCAACGACGTCTGTGTCTTTCCACTCATCATACTTCGCAAGATTGAGGGAGCTAAGACAGCAGATAAAGGAATGTTCTTCATCGGTATGTAATGTTATTTCTGTGCATATGTTAGTCATACTTACATCAAGATTGTTCATAGCATATGCTAACGGATTATTTTTGTTAACATTATCCTTAAACATGATGTAAGGTTCACCTGTTTCTACACGGGTTTTTAAAATTTCAAGCCAAATTTCCATTGCCTCACTATCTCGGTCTTGTAAACGACGCATAAAAGCATCATCTACAACTACACATTGGTGAAGATTAAGACATTGTCTATTTGGATCACCCTTTGGTCTTCGAATTTGCATAAATTCTTTAATGTCAGGATGATTAATATCTAAATTTACAGATGCAGCACCTCTACGAACTGAGCCTTGGTTAGTTGCGATAATTGCTGAATCGTAGATTTTACACCATGGTACTACTCCTTCGGATTTACCGTTACCTGTAATATTTGTACCCCTAGGGCGGATTCTACTTACCGAAATTCCAACACCACCCCCCAGGGCAGTTAATTTCATAAGTTCCGCATTAGTAAGACCAATCCCACGAATCGAATCAGGGGTATCAATCCCAAAGCAAGATATAGGTAAACCACGGTCGGTACCGGTGTTAGATAATACGGGGCTAGCAAGACCAATCCAACCATTCCAAATGTACTTAAAAAACTTGCCTTCAAGTTCTGGCTTACGTATTCTTTCCGCGATTGCTTTGGCAACCCTTCTATATGCTTTTCTAGGTGTTTCATCTGGGAGTAAATATCCTTTTGAGATAGTTGCTACGCCTACCTCATCCATCCATTCAGGGTAATCTTTACCTTTTACCCAATTTGTTGTATCTGCTATAATGTTTCCGTCCATAATTTAAAATATTGATTCATCCCACTGTTTTGTTCCCTTAGAATAATTAGTTACCCTTGATGCAAAGAAGTCGGTATGTTGTTTTCCTGCTGATAAAGAATCAAACCATTTCATTCTCTTAAGAGCATTAGGATCAATTCCATTAACTACTCCTTCGTAACCTAAGTCACTCATTTTTGTATTGACTCGATTTTTAATAAATGAAATTAAATCTTCTTTAGCACATCCTTCAAGGTCACCTAACTCATAAACTTTTTCAATAAAGTCTAATTCAAGTTGTAATGAAAGAAGGGCTGCTTCTGTTATCGCGGTTTTGAGCTCTGGAGTGTTGAGCTCCGGGTTTTCCTCGATAAGTGTTCTAAATAACCAACATCCCGCTTCGGAGTGCATACTTTCGTCTCTAATACTCCATTCAACAATTTGACCCACTCCCTTAAGTTTGTTTCGCATCTTAAAAGAGAGTAGTATGGCGAAAGATGAAAAGAGGTTAACTCCTTCTGTGAATGCTGAGAATATTGCGAGTGATTTGGCAATTTCGTGCCAATCCTTTTCGCCATTAAAACTATCCCTAACTGACATAAGGTTTTCAATCTTTGCCATTGTAGTTTCGTCTTCGAGAAATTCGCTAAAGTCGTCGAGTCCAAGTTCTTCATTTAATAGTGAGTATGCTTCAGCATGTATTGTTTCAAAGGCACCAAATGTAGTTGCCATCATTATTATTTCAGGCTTTCGAAACCATTTAGTTACCAAACCACTCCAGTAATCATTTACTACTGTTTCAGTTTGGGCAAATCCCTTTAGGATAGAGCCAATAATATTTTTTTCAGTTTCGTTTAAGTTTTGTTTCCAATCATTAATATCACTCATCATAGGCACCTCAGTATGTAACCAGTGCGCTTGTTGTTGTTTAAGCCAATATTCATGGGCTTTTGGGTATTCAAAGGGTTTATAGACGACCCTTTCCGTAAGTAAATTACTTTTAGACATTCTCAGTTTATTGTTTTTAAGTGTTTAATTGAAAAAATTGTTGCGCTAAAACGTCTCGATCTAAAGTAGTTAAATTTGTACCTTCAATCTGTTGAACAGGACGAGGACTATCACTATCGTCAAAATGGTGATCCGTAACTTCAAAATGGCCAGTAGATGTGTCTGCTACTACTGAGAATGTCATTCCATCCATTCCGTATCTATTTTTCATAATGTGGAATCTACCTGTGCCATTTACTTTATCCTCTTTTTTACGTGAAAGAGATATCGCTATGTCGGTAATCATGATTTTGTCATAACTGCCAGCAGCTTTATCACCTTCAATTACGTCATCTTTTGCCCCTGCTCTATTTACTTGGGAAACAGACCAAACAGGCAATTGTAACTCTTTAGCAAGACCTTTAGTGCTTAGATAAATATCATCTATTTCTCCTTTTCTATCATTAACTCGTTTCTTTGATGAAAGAAGATCTACATAATCAATAATAACTAAATCAGGTTTGAAGGTTAAGTCTTCACATTTTTGTAAGTGTGAACGAAGTGTATTAATAGTTGCTTGTCCTGGAGCATATTCCTTAATAATAAGTTGGCCTGGGAGTTCTTTAACTATTTCTTCAATTCGTTCTCTATTTTTAAATAGTGTATCTACTGGCTTACCTGTGAAAAATGCATCGTAGCGTCGCCCTACATAATCTTCGCCAAGTTCTAAAGTATAGTGCACTACATTATAACCCATCTTTACAGCATACCCGCCAAGCGCGACCAAAGTCCACGACTTACCACCTCCAGGGTTACCAAATATAAGACCAAAATCTCCGTTACCCAGACCCCCCTGCATAAGATCATTAAATTTACCCCAAGGGGTTGGTACAATAGTTCTTGCTTCTTCTCGGTAACGAGCTTCTGTATCTTTAATATATTCATGTCCTATATTTTTTTCAGCACCTGCTTTTAAAGCATTATCAATTAATCCTCTAATAGATTCAAAATCACCTGAGTTGAGTAAGTCTACTGAGTTAAGTAGGGCTTTTTTTAATTGTTGATTTTTACAAAATGAAGAAAATTCCTTTTCAACATATTCTAAATCTTCATTAGATGCCTGGTAGGCCTCTCTAAGTTGTTCTTTGATTGAAAGTTGAAGTACTTCATTTTCAACCTTTTTCATTTCTACCTTCAACACCTCCATTGTTGGTGTTGTATGGTATTTTTCATAATAATCTAGAATTTGCCCAATAATCCACTTATGGGCATTATTATCAAAATATTCTTCACTTAATACATCATGTATATTTTGAAGAAACTCCTTATGTGTAAGGAGTGATGATAATACTTTTATTTGAAATGATGTACCGTATGTCGCAAGAGAATTTAACGTCAAAACCTTAATATATTAATCGTGTGAATGTATCTTTTAACCAAAACTCTGTATTCTTAATGAGATGGTTTAACCCATCTTCACTATATAAACTCATAAACTCCAAGATACGTAATTCATTGAGTTGTTCCAAGGGTAATTGTGAAAGGTATTCCTTTTCTTCTTCTGATACCATTGGAATTTCCAAATCCATAATTTTTTTAGTATTTAGAAGCTTGTCCCAATCTTGAATTACTCGTGCATATACTACACTTTCCTTGAGTCGTTCCTCACTTAAATCAAATAATCTATCAAATGGCATAGGACCATCTGCTAGTTCAGGAAATCGTTTAAGTACACCCTTTTTACCTAACCCTTTAATACCAGGTACTTTATCGGAAGCATCCCCTAATAATACTTTATAATGAATAAAGTTTTCAGGGACAATACCAAATTTTTGTTTTACAGTAGCAATGTCGTAAAATTCCCTTTCTATTGGACGATAAACAGTAATGTTATCATCTACCAATTGGAGGAAATCCCTGTCACTAGAAACAATATACGACTTTGTATTAAAACGTTTAGTCATATCCTTAGACATATAGGCTATAATGTCATCTGCTTCTACTTTGTCTATTGATACTACTTTAACTGGGAGACATTTTAGGTATTGAATTAGACGAATAATTTGATCTACTTTAGCGTCATTTTCGTCATCAACATTTTCAAAAATATCCCAATTTGTAATTCGGTTTATATTCCTACCTGTTTTGTATTCGGGAAGTAGGTACCTCCTGTTAGTGGAGGCACCCACTCCGTCGAACACGATATATATTGAGGTTGGTTGTATTTGATTTATTAAAGCACCTAAAGAACGGAGAAAGCCAGCTAAACCCCCAATGTGATTACCACTTCCATTAACAAAATTTAATATAGCAAAGTTTCGTAAAAACAGGTTAAGGCCATCTATAAAAATAACTCTTTCGTGTTGCCCAGGTTTAGTTGAACTTTCCCCTTGCTCAAGGTTATTGAGCATCTTTAGATAATCTTTCTTAATCATTATTCAGGTTCTTTTTCGAATGAAGTAATGTCTTGTACTTCTTGATCTTCTTCCATGATATCAAAATCAATACCTCCTAAGATATCTCTCCAAGCTTCTGCATGGGCATCTTTGTAGGTTTTAATTTCTTTATCATTATCATTAATAAACCCATGAGGTGTCATAACAATTTTACCTCTGGTAGTAACTCCATTAATGTGGTTTTTATCAATCTGAACATTAGTGCGTTTAGCAAATTCTACCTGTTTACCATCTTTAATTGCTTTAATTTTAGATGTACCTGCAGACATTACATTACCAAATGTTACTACAAATGTTGAATCAAACCACATAGCGTATCCACCTTTATTCATCAACTTGGGTTGACCCATAGGTGATTCAGGTTTAAGTGTCCACACCTTATTAATACACACTAGTGTATTAGTGTATGGACTGCTTTCTTTACGCGAGAGAACAATACGCTGATTTACATTATTACCAAATTGGGTAGACATAGCGCCAGCATTCCATTCATTATTATTTTTGTTTGATTTGAGTGACATTTCGCATGGTACTGAACCAATTGAATCCCACAAGAACAATAAGTCATAAGGTAGGTTACCTTTCTTTTGTTCATCAATCAAATCTAAAATAAACGCTGCTACGTCTTCAATAGAATTAATAGTTTCTCTATCTACATAAATAAAGTTACCATTATAGTCCGTAATTTCACCTGTCTCTTCATCAACTATTTCATTGATTTCAAGACCCATCATTTTAGCATGTTCCCAACTCCATTTCATCTCTGTGATAATAAACACAGGGAGAATACCCCTTTTCTGACCGGAGACAGCCGCCTCAATTAAGGCGGTTGTCTTACCGGTATCAGAATGGCCTCTTAGCAAAACAATATGTCCTGCAGGTATGCCAGGGATTGAAGTTACATCCTGGAATGCTTGGGAAAGTGGAATCCATTGTTGGGGCTTAAACTTAGCATTAGCATTAAGCATTTTTTTCTCCTTAAACTTAGACAAATCAAAATTTGCCTTAAGTTCCTTAGAGACAGCCTCCGTTAATGATGCTTTCTTTCCTCTAGGCATTAGCTAAACAATTCATCGAATTTATCAACCTTGCTCTCTTTTTGGGGAGTCTTAAGAGCGTAATTGTTTTGGGACTCCCCTTTATCAAAAGGGAGATCGTCGCTTTCTTCTTCTTGAGTATCTTCAGGAGTCAAGAACTTCTGAAGGTTGTCTTTCATTTCTTCAAATGAATAACGCTTAAATACTTCAAGTGGGTTAGCTTGTTCATCTAACCATTTTTGAATTTGATCAGCTTCACCAAGTGGTGTTTGCTTAGTCTTAACACGTACAGAAGACTTGTTATAAGCAGTACCTGTAACGTCAGGACCAACTGTGTCTACTGTAATGTCACGTCCCTGATGGATGTCAGTGTAATCACCAATATCATCATCATCAGCAAGTGAAAGGAATTCGAGGTAAGTATTCTTACCAAACTGCCAAAGTTTAACACCTTGGTCCTCTTCACCACGCACAATTACAGGAACAAACACTCGCATCTTAGGATCGAGCTGCTTTGCCAAACGCCAATTTTCCTTATCACTAGTTGTACGAAGCTGCTTCGCAAACTCAGCAATTGGATCTTTTTCACCATAATTAATAGGTGAAATCATTGTGCGCTCACCAATTCCATAGTGGAAATACACTTCTGTAAAAGGGTTAGCTTTGTTAAACTTATTGGGAACGATACGAATTACCTGTTTCCCAACACTCGGTTTCCAAAACAAGCTAGTGCTGTTTTGATTTCCTCCTTTGTTTGTTTGCTGCAAGGAGTTCAGCTTACTACGAATAGCATTTAAATCCATAATGTAACTAATTTAAAAATAAAACTTTTTGATAAATATAAGAACCCTATCTCAGGATCCCAAATTAAAGCTCAAGAATCTGATGAATCTTTGTCTTTAATTGTTTCAATTCATTGTGCTGGGTAAGTAAAATAGTGTTACGATAGTGTTGCCAGTTAACTTTATATCGTACATCAACTACTCCACTATTCAGCAATTTTATAAGCTCGTTAAGAGCATTTATAGTGTATAATGTGTTTGATTCTTTTTTTCTATGAACTAAGATAGTATTGGGTAAAATCTCCTCTACGCTTGACGGCTCTACGTTATAAGTACAAACGTACTCATCACTACTTTTTATATATAAAACAAATATTTTTTTATAGAGTATATCGTAGCTAGACTTTACCTCTACCAGCGTTCTCTCCAAATCTTCCAAAGAAGTAAAGGTACAAAATAGCTTATTTTTCATGTGCTAGGTTTGGATATAAATATTACACTTTCTCTAAAGCGTCATAGTTATGTCCCACCTCTACTTTAGTATTAAAGTTATATCCCTTAAAAATATCTATTATTAATTCAACTACATCTCGTTCACCTTTATCTACATCTAACAAAAACGAATCATAAGTATAGTGTATAATCCTAGTTTTACTGTTTTTAAGTATACGGATTATCTTCTCTAGAATAAGTACATTATAATACGTTTCCGTATTTTGAAGTATGTAATTAAACAACTTCTGTTTTTTCATATCTGTTTTAAAAACATATCCAGACTTACAAACGTGTTCTTCCTTACTACTTATATCATCTATATATTTTTCTACTCGTTTAAAGAATTCTAAATTCTTATACTCCTTAAATACTCCTCCATATAATTGTTTGAACGTAAGCTCCTTAGCTTTCTTATAATCTACTCCGTACATATCAGCAAATGCTTGGTGTATGTCCTCATGCTCAAACTCATAATCTACAAGTTGAGCAGCCAAAGTAGGATGATAAGCGCTAATATCAATCTCCATTAGGAAATCATTATCGGGAATAAACGCTTCTCTACAACCCGATTTTTTATCTAAAGCAGCATAATTAATTCCCCCAAATGAGTTTGAAGGTCTCGTAGTAGTAGTTTTTAAATTAAATTGTGAGTAAGTCCAATCTCGTTCTACCCCAAAGTGTTCCTCAAATAACTTAGGATCTACTTTAAGTCCCTCCGATTCGATCCAATAAAACACATTTGTAGCTCTGTTATTATAGAACTCAAAGTGTGGTGGTTTCTCCATAGTAAACACATGTTTAACCGCGTGAAATATCGTTTCACAACGTTCATAATGCTTTACAATTGGAATTATGCTACCTATATTGGCTATTTGGGGGTATTTCCTATAGAAAAAATCATGACAAGGAAATGAGTCTGGGATATCTGTAGGAGAGATGAAATGGGTGTCACTAAGCTGCTTAAGTGGGATTATGTGTAAAAATTCTTTCTTATCTCTTACAAATATTTCTTTAAATTCTCCTATTAGGTTTAATACTTCATCTAATTCACAACTTGTTGCCTCACTATGGTTTATATTAATAATAAATCCTTTTCTATAATTAATTTCTCTAATATAGAATCCTACTATCCCCCTTAAGTGGGGGTGTATGTTATCATTAGAAAAAAGAGGTTCAATGAATACTTTCTTGAACTTCTTTTCCCTAAATTCTTGTAATTGTTCTTTATTTTCTATAAGCCAAAACACATTACAATATACGATCGATTTCTTGAATTACCAAATCAGGAGTGATAGTTTCTATCTCATACCAATCCTCCATTGATTTTATCTCTTTAAAAGGGTACCAATTCCAATTTGAAGGATCCATTTTATGGGTATTAAAATACCCTGATGTAGGAGAATCTATATAAATTCTAGAACAATTAGTTTGGAATTCACACCAAGGTCTAGAAAATGAAGAGATTAACATTATAGGGGTTTTTAAAGCCCATGCTATCCAGGATAATCCTGATCCTATACCAATATGAAGTTGGGCTCCATTAATTACAGACATAACTTCTTCTAGGGATTTATTATGGAAGTGGTAATCTGATTGGGGAGAGGTGTTCATAAATCCTTGGGTGCCAAAAGTTCTATGTTGGTCTACAACTGCTACCTTATATCCTTTATTTTGGAGGTGTTTTACTACTTGCTCCCATCCCGTTGGGTGATTCCAATATTTAGCTTGACAAGTAGATTGAATAGAAATAGTTATATATTTTTCTGTTATAGGGGAAGAAGGTAATTTTTTAATTTTAGGAATAAGTTCTTTAAATTCTAATCCCAAAATATCACTTGCTGTTTTTTGTAGAGGTTGAAATTTAAAATCATAAGGATGATTAGATTTTCTATAAATATCTTCATCATAGTACCACCCTATACCATAGGATGAATATAAATCACTTACAGATGTACCAGGTCCTACAAATTGGATTTCAGGGTATTGAGATTTAAACCAATCATTATGGAATGTAGAACATATTACTTTACAGTTATGTTTTTTTCTAAATTCTTCTACATAGGGGAACCAAGCTAAAGTATCACCTATAGATTTACTATCCAAATGAATATAAACTTTTTTATTTGTTAAATCTAAAATATGCTCATAAATTTTATTATTACCTTCCCAAATCTCAATTCTCCATTTTATAAAAGATTTATAATTAGGAGCAGTCCACATATTATTTTTAATAGTATCTTCCCAAACTAATTCATTAGTAACATCATTATAAAATTTAACTTGGTAATCTTGATCTAAAGGCCCTTTAATTTCACATCTAGCTCCATCTACAAAACTAATAATAATTTCATTCTTTAAATTTGTCATAAAATTTTTTAAAGTATTAATTCCTATTTCTGCTACTTTATCCCAATTAAAATCTCTATGAATTAATTTAGCTTCCTCTATAGCTCGTTTTTTATGGTCTGTATAATTTTTATAAGCATCTCTCATTACACGAGCCAAATCTTTAAAATCAGGTTCATAATAATTACCTACTGAAGAGTTAAAATGGTTATAATCAGCATCCATAACTGGTTTTTCACCTAATATTTTTACAGGTAATCCTTTTCCTTCAGCAAATTCCATTTGCCCACTACAAGCAGAATAAATTGAAGGGGTACCACAAGCCATTGCTTCAATTAAAGGTAAATTCCATCCTTCACTTCGAGCACAAGATACAAATACATGACCATTTTTTAAATAAGTAATATAATCTTCTCTGGAAGGGAAATGCTTTATTTTAATACGTTTATCAGTAAAACCATAATGTTCTAAACGTTTTTCAGTAGTTTCATGTCCATCTCCTGAAAAGGGATTGTCAATAGAAACAATTAAGTCTACAGGTTCTGAAGGGTCAAATTCTTTAAGGAATGTTTCTATGATTTCCTTAGTAGATTTTCTATAATCCCATCTTCCAAATACTATAAATTTAAATCTACCATCTACATAATCTAGAACTGTTTTAGGGTCTTCAGGATAAAAAGTGTTAACATCTACACCTTCAGGTACAACTTTTACTTTATAGGGATCTGCTCCTTGATTAATAGTACAGTCTGCTTGCCATTGTGAAGGCACCCATATTTGATCATATTCTAATAATTTATCAAAAAACTGAGGGGGTTGAAGTGTAGATTCCCAAACATTATAAGCAATTTTAGGCTTGTCATATGAATCGTAAAAATAATAGTGGTTAGTTTCATTTAAAACTAAATCAATATTATGTTCAAATTCATTTACATGTTTAGAATATATAGAAAATTCTTCTCTATCAGTTTCATTAACCCATAAAGTTTGTTCTGTTAAAAGGTGTTTATCTAAACTATTTAAATAAGATTCCCCATTATGGGGTTCATTATTAGGCCAATTCCAATTTTTACCTATAGTAAAATTGCGAATTTTTAAATCAATTTTTTCAGATAATTTTCTAAAAAAATCTCTAGAATGATGGTTGTATCCTGTCGTTCCTATATAAGAACAATGGACCTTTAATTTAGGTGTAGACATAACAATTAATATAACAAATTAAATTTAGAAAAACAAGTTATTTTACTTTTCTAAATCAGGATTTGGGAAGTTTTGTTGGTTTAAAAATTCTGCTAAATTATTGTATTCACTTACTACGTCAGCTAAACTAGAAGTAGTGGATAATTTAGGAAAAGGGGTATGAGTAGGGGTATGCATTTTATATTAATTATGAGGGTTCAACCCAAATTGTAAAGTTTGCTGATAAATCAGCAGTTGAAGAAGGATTAGGACCACCTAAATCCCAAGTAACAAAATAAAAAGTACCTGCAGGGCGAACACTACTTCCTGAAGCTTCCCATCCGTTTCCTAGGTAGTTAATGGTACCAGCATTAAATGTTAAAAATTCAGATTGAGCTCTAAGAGTTAAAGTTTGACTACCCGCAGCAAGGTTTGCAGGTTCTGTATCTAGGGACCAAAGAGAAATTGACATGGAATGATTTGTAGTAAAATCTGAATCTGAAGTTCTTCCCCAACCCTTAATATGGGGGATTCCTCCTACTGGGGAGTATAAAGCAGCATATTGCATTTTATAGGTACTCATACTATAAGTAGTAGAATCAGGGGTGTAGACAGCACTATCTATCCAATGATCTGAGTTTTGTGTGGCCCCTGCAGTAGGTCCATTAACAAAACCATGAACCACAGTTTTACCTCCATCAGTAGTACCCCACTGATATTTCCCACCAAAAGTACCTAAACTATAAGGGGTACTTAATCCTCCTCCTATAAAAGTAGAAGATGTTATATATTTTAATTCTCTTCCTGATATGTTGTCAGGTAAAGCATCAAATACAGGCACATATTGGGGAGAGGAAGATGCATTAGGAGTTTTTATATAAGGAACTCCTGATGAAGGTAAAATACTAACATTTTTTCCTTGTAAAGCAATAGAACTACTTGATGCTGTAAATACAGGGGTTGAATTTCCTTTACTATAAACTTTAAAAGTATCCCCAATATGTTCAAATAATTTATTAGTAGAAACATCTGTGGGTTCACTCCCAGAAGTAACTTGGAAATTATCTACATTATGGATAGTAAAAGTATGATCTGCTAAAGCAGTAGATGTAGTTAAATCTAGTAATTCTGTTTCTCCTATTTTTACCATAGGATAATGTAAAGAAGGTAAAGAACTACTAACTATTATACCTGAGCCTGTTATGTCAAATCCAAACCCTGGGAAAGTATTATATCCAAAAGCGTAAGTACCTAATTGGAATTTAGCACTTTCTGAGCCAGATACATACTTATTAGCTTCATCTAATGAAATTACAGATGAAGTTACTGAGTAAGTATCACTACCAACCCATATTTTTCCTGTAGGTAAGTTGGGTACATCATTAGATCTTCCAGAACCATATACCCACCCACTACCATTGGATGGGTGAATTTTAGTAACAATACCTAAGTTTTGGATTAAATTATTAGAACCTGTAGGTTTAATATTTGTAAATCCTCCATTTTCTCCTACATAAACTACTTCACCTACTTCAAATAATGAAGTATTTACTCCTTGGATAAATCCTGAAAGTAATGCTTGGCCTTCTGCTTCATCATCTATTTGTTCATTTAAAACAAAAGTAGCAGGCATTGTAAGAGCATTAGAAGCAGAAGCTGCTATAACAGGAGTAGCATTACCCGCAGCAACTGAGGAAGTAGCATGTACCGGAGTACCTTTATATAAAGTACCCCCAGAAACATTTTTTACGGTAACATAAACATCTTCTATTGTTTGAAAACTTAAGTTACCTGCTCCATCTGTAGCTAAAAATTGACCATCAGTACCATCAGTATCAGGATAATATAAACCTGAAGCTGTAAATGATTGAGAAACTGCTAATGAACCTGAGAGTATTGTGTTTCCTACTACTTCAAGTTTTGCGTTAGGAGAAGATGTTCCTATTCCAAAATTACCTGTAGTATTAATATAACTATCTTCACCTGGGTCTGTTTGGAGATTAATTTTTGGAGAATTATTTTCATAAAGTATTAATTGTCCAGCATCAAGATCTAATGGTGAAAAAATATCTTGGCCTATATATACTACATCGTTACCTAGATAATTACGTACATACATACCTGGTATAGGGTTGACATCTCCTGCTCCTATAACAATACTTCCTGTAAATACTGAAGCAATGGTGGTTGGTAAAAAGGGATTTAAACCATATCCTATTTCTAAGCCTTTAGTATCTTTAGTAATATCATTAGGTCCATCTACTTCAAATACTAAAGACCCATATTGGTAACCTGTAGTTGAAGGGTCTGAAAGAACCCTAGAATATATAGCTCCTGTGCTTCCTGAAATTGCGAATTCACTGCCTGAAAGAATAGTATCTTCTATGACAAAAGAAAGTCTTGCTGATTCACCTCCTGTAATAAGAGAACTGCTAGGAGTTGCTAATATAAAATCGGGGGTAGATTTTGAAGATGATTGGGAAGATCTTATTTCAAATAAGGATTTAGGACTTTTAGTACCTATTCCTACATTAGCATCTTTACCAGAACTTGTAATAAATAAAGCTATAGTATCTTCATTTTCACCAGTTGATTGGGAGGGGATAAGGATTTGAAATTTATTTCCTTTAGATCCTGTAGCTTCAATTCTGAATTGAGTATAAGAAGATGCTATAGATCCACTAGAATTTAATGAAGAACTCTGTATAGAAATTCCATCACCGTAAATATAAGAAATAGGCATTTGTTAAATAGAGTTTTCAAGTTTAATAATTCTTTCTTTTAGCCCCTCAATAATCTTTTGTTGATCTTGAATTGCTTTTACAAGTAAAGGAGTTAATTTACCATAATCTACAGACCAAGGATCAGATAAATCCGTTTCATCTTTAGGTTTATATACAGCATCAGGATAAATCTTATACAAATCTTGAGCAATAAATCCTTTACTTACAATAGGGGATTGGTTCCAATTATATTCACTAGGTTGGATTTTTAAAAGTTCATTTAATCCTACTGAAAGGGGCTTAATATTATTTTTAAATCGTTTATCAGATGTATTAAGATAAAGAACACCTGGAAATATTTCTCCACTAGGTGCAGCAGCTTCTGCTCCATTTAAAACTATTTTACCACATTCTATGAATGAAGGATATGAGTTGTTATGTTCATTAATAGTTGCTCTACGTCTAAATGAAATAAATCTACAGTTATCGTCTGGGGATCCAGAACTTCCTACCCAATCTTGTTGGTTTTGACCACTTGTTGCTGCTAAATTAATTATTAAGGCAGTATTGTATTGATTTCCAGAAGTGTTAAAATTAGTAATTTCAGCTACAGAATCTTTAGCAGAAGTAATTTCACTACTAGCATCAACATCCTCCCCCACATAAAAAGTTGAATTAAGTTGAGTAGCTTGAATTGGAGTTAAAGTAGGAGTTTCACTATAAGCAATTAATGCTTTTTCTGATTTTCCAATTCCAAAACTTTCACGAGGAATACCAAATGCTGCTATAGGAGTAAAAGTACCCACACCTAAACTAGAATATTTTCCAACATATATATCTGTATCAGGGGATCCTGCTTTATCTGCTGTTCCTATTGTAGCCTCTAGTGACTTATAGGTACCACTACCTTGATCCCACGATAATTGGTGAAGACCTAGTCTTAAACCAAAATTAAAACTTGTATTAGTAGAATAAAATATTGCTTCTGGGAAGCCACTAGTGGTGTTGTTTGTAATATTTCTTCCTATATCAAGCATAGTGTAGGGAGTGGCATTGTCATATTGTCCTATAGCTACTCTTCCTACACTAGTTCCACTAGAACCCCCACCAACATATCTAAAATAATCTTCACCAGTTATAGAGTCTGTGGTTCCATTAGCTGTGATCATATTATGATCATCGGGGTTAATAATAGTAATACCCGTACCCGTTCCTAATTCAAATTTTTTATTAGTACTATTCCATACTACACTTGCATCTGGGTCGATGTTGGGATCTAACCTAACTTTAACACTATAATTTATTTGATCATTATGAGGCATGGTTATAAATATGTTTTAATTGTAACTATTTTTTAATTATAAAATTAAAATTTATTCAAAAGTAAAACGAGGGCGACATAATTGTAGGGGCATTGAAGAAGAAAGTTCTGCTTGTAAATTATAACCATATGTACTAATAGTTTTATCTTCTCCAAAGTATAATATAAAATTAGAACATTGTAAACTTGAAGTTAAAAGTCCATTTTGATAGGATGATGATAAATTTAAATTTAAGGGTACACCTGCAAATTTTGGGTTCCAACTATTGTTATATAATCCTTCTAGAGAAGGCCCTAAAAGCTGTGAGTTAATACTACTTGTTAAAAGACCATTTAAAGGACCACAAGACATTATCTATAAGTTCTATTAGTAAATATAGAATTTTCGACAGTTATAAATCCAGATGCTGCTACATGAGATATACATTGATATGCTGTATTAGCTGCTACCTTCATTAATACTAATTCATGATAATAAGTTCCATTAGGAGTAATAAGATCCTGTATTGATTGGTCCATTACAATTCGGATTTTGTTTTCGAAGTTGAAAATTCTAACATTAACAGCAGCACCTGTTCCATCGATAGGAAAGGCGGGTTGGGATGGGGTATTTTGACAACCACCAGTAGCATTATACCCATTAAGTGAGATTGAACCATTTGAATTGTTTGTCCACCCCTCTAATAATAATGAACCTGCAGCTGTATCTGTATTGGATACTCCCCACCAACCAGCATATGTAAGTAGTGAAACTGTTCCATCTGTAGGAGTAAATTCTAATACATAACTATCACTTTCTAATCTTGTAAAATTTTGATTTAGTGCGGGCATTGTTTTTTTGTGTTTTTTACTTAAGCTCTATATCCTTGTTCTGTAAATAGTGATTGAAGAACTGTTATTTGTCCTGTTGCTATTGCTGTTGAATTTGTTTGGGCACCGGTGCCGCTATATATACATTCATGGTAGTATACACCAGGAAAGGAAGTAGGAGTCAGGTTATAAGAACCACCTTTACCACCAGCTGTTATATTTTGTACTCCTACTATTATATCCACATAAGTAGGTTCTATTGTAAGTAGTGTAGTACTACCAAAGTTAACAGTATCACCTACACCAGTATTAGTCCAAGTATTATTACTTCTTTCAATAAGAAGATAAGTACCTGAAGAGCCATCACTACTATCTTCAGCTACTCCCCACCAACAACGTGCAGTTGAATTATCTAGGGGGTTTACAGCATCAGTAATATTAAATCTTACTTGAAAATAATCTAAATCATGTATTATAAAATTTTGATTCAATGCTGGCATGTTTATAAATATTATAAAGTATTAAAATAGCGTATTGTTGTAAAATATTTATATTGTAAACTATATGCAAATTCATTATTAACTTCAAGAGTTAAAACGTTTGGAAGAGTAGAAAGTGAATCGATATATGATAACCATACTTTATACAAATTTACATCTGAGGTAGAAATAACACCTGCAGTATTAGTAGTAATAGTTCCACTAGTATCCAAAATTGTTAAATCTGAAAGATAATGTTGTCCACCAGGAAGGGCTATGAGTGTTCCGGTATATTTTATAGTAATGCCTACTGATTCTAATGGAGAAATTCCATTATTTCCTTTAAGGATTATTCTTCCATCAAATTCTACTACATCATTTGTTCCTAAGTTAACACCTACGTTAAAAGTATCCGAATCATTTGCTAATACAGTTTGAGCACCCGACCATGTCTCAATAAATCCGGGACCTGTTGCTCCTCTAGGAGAAAATGAAACTAAAACTGTTTCATTAGTAGTAGGAGAATATTGGTCAACAAGAGGATATTCTAATGTAATTAAAAATTGGTTTGGAATAAAAACTAAAGTATTAATTGTTCCTATAAGAAGTTCATTACCATCATCGGAATATATTGTAACCTGACCTTTATTTTGTGCATTATTAACATCATCCCAGCTATTAATCCAATCATAAACATCATTACCCTGATCATCATAACGTGATATAGTGAGGGCATTTATTGTACTACTCCATGCAACCTTTCCTGGACCTGATCCTGATTTATATTCAACCCCTCCTCTAATACCATTAATACCTTGAGGACCTGTAGGTCCTGTGATGGAAACACCTGAAGTACCTGAGGTGCCATTAGTACCTGATAAACCACTAGTACCTGACGAGCCACTAGTGCTAGGTGTACCTGAAAGACCTGATGAGCCTGAAGTTCCTGAAGAACCGTTTGTACCCGAAGTACCTGATGAACCTGAAGTACCTGAAGAACCATTAGTACCTGATGAACCTGAAGTACCAGATGAACCACTAGTACTTGGTGTACCTGAAAGACCTGATGAACCTGAAGTGCCTGAAGAACCGCTAGTGCCTGAAGAACCAGAAGTACCACTAGTACCAGATGAACCTGAGGTGCCTGAAGACCCTGAAGTGCCTGATGAGCCATCTATACCTGAAGTGCCTGATGAGCCACTAGTACCTGAAGAACCTGAAATACCACTAGTACCAGATGAACCTGAGGTGCCTGAAGACCCTGAAGTGCCTGATGAGCCATCTATACCTGAAGTACCTGAAGAACCTGAAGTACCTGATGATCCTGAAGTACCTGAAGATCCTGAAGTGCCTGAAGAACCTGAAGTGCCTGATGAGCCACTAGTACCTGAAGAACCTGAAATACCACTAGTGCCAGATGAACCTGAGGTGCCTGAAGACCCTGAAGTGCCTGATGAGCCATCTATACCTGAAGTACCTGAAGAACCAGAAGTACCTGAAGATCCTGAAGTACCTGAAGAACCATCTATACCTGAAGTGCCTGAAGAACCACTAGTACCTGATGAACCTGAAGTGCCTGAAGAACCACTAGTACCTGAAGAACCGCTAGTACCTGAAGAACCATCTATACCTGAAGTGCCTGAAGAACCAGAAGTACCTGAAGTGCCTGAAGAACCATCTATACCTGAAGTGCCTGAAGAACCACTAGTACCTGATGAACCTGAAGTGCCTGAAGAACCACTAGTACCTGATGAACCTGAAGTGCCTGAAGAACCACTAGTACCTGAAGAACCGCTAGTACCCGTTAAACCTGTAAGACCTGAAGAACCCGAGGTACCTGATGAACCTGAAGTGCCTGATGAACCTGAAGTGCCTGATGATCCTGAAGTGCCTGAAGAACCATCTATACCTGAAGTACCTGAGGAACCGCTAGTGCCTGTTAAACCTGTAAGACCTGAAGAACCCGAGGTACCTGATGAACCTGAAGTACCTGAAGTACCTGATGATCCTGAAGTACCTGATGAACCTGAAGTACCTGATGATCCTGAGGTGCCTGATGATCCCGAAGTGCCTGATGAACCTGAAGTACCTGAAGATCCTGAAGTACCTGATGATCCTGAAGTGCCTGAAGATCCTGAAGTGCCTGAAGAACCTGAAGTGCCTGATGAGCCACTAGTACCTGAAGAACCTGAAATACCACTAGTACCAGATGAACCTGAAGTGCCTGAAGACCCTGAAGTGCCTGATGAGCCATCTATACCTGAAGTACCTGATGAACCACTAGTACCTGAAGATCCTGAAGTACCTGAAGAACCTGAGGTGCCTGAAGAGCCGTCTATACCTGAAGTACCTGAAGAACCCGAAGTACCTGATGAACCTGAAGTACCAGATGAACCCGAAGTGCCAGAAGATCCTGAAGTACCAGATGAACCACTAGTACCGGATGAACCTGAAGTGCCTGATGAACCTGAAGTGCCTGAAGAACCATCTATACCTGAAGTACCTGAAGAACCTGAAGTACCTGATGATCCTGAAGTACCTGATGAGCCACTAGTACCTGAAGTACCTGATGAACCTGATGCACCTGGGGCGCCTGCTAAGTTAATACACCATTCATTTGTACCACTCCAACTCCCTGTAAAACTAGTAACATTTATAGTTATATTCCCATTATTGGGATCATAACTATTTACAGTTCCTTCTATAAAATTATTAGCATCAATAGCAAATATAACATTTTGTCCAGCTGTATATGCTAAACCTGCTCCTATTTGAATAGAAATGGTTGTTGGGGAAGAAGCAATAGTTTGGTCAGTACAATTAGCATAAATGTCACCATCTATACCTGAAGTGCCTGATGATCCTGAAGTACCTGAAGAGCCTGAAGTACCTGATGAACCACTAGTACCGGATGAACCTGAAGTGCCTGATGAGCCTGAAGTGCCTGATGATCCTGAAGTGCCTGAAGAACCTGAAGTGCCTGATGAACCTGAGGTGCCTGAAGAACCACTAGTTCCTGATGATCCTGAAGTACCAGATGAACCTGAAGTGCCTGAAGAACCACTAGTACCTGAAGAACCGCTAGTACCCGTTAAACCTGTAAGACCTGAAGAACCCGAGGTACCTGATGAACCTGAAGTGCCTGATGAACCTGAAGTACCTGAAGAACCACTAGTACCAGATGAACCTGAAGTGCCTGAAGAACCGCTAGTACCTGAAGAGCCGCTAGTACCTGTTAAACCTGTAAGACCTGAAGAACCCGAGGTGCCTGATGAACCTGAAGTACCTGAAGTACCTGATGATCCTGAAGTACCTGATGAACCTGAAGTACCTGAAGAACCACTAGTACCTGAAGAACCATCTAAACCGGGTTCACCTGGGCTTCCACTAGTACCAGATGAACCTGAAGTGCCTGAAGAACCACTAGTACCTGAAGAACCGCTAGTACCCGTTAAACCTGTAAGACCTGAAGAACCCGAGGTGCCTGATGAACCTGAAGTGCCTGATGAACCTGAAGTGCCTGATGATCCTGAAATACCACTAGTACCTGATGATCCCGAAGTACCTGATGAACCGGATTCACCTGATGATCCTGAAGTACCTGAAGAACCTGAAGTACCTGTTAAACCTGTAAGACCGGATGAACCACTGGTACCTGAAGAACCTGAAGTGCCTGATGAACCAGAAGTACCTGATGAACCAGAAGTACCAGAAGAACCTGAGGTACCTGATGAACCTGAAGTACCTGAAGAACCTGAAGTACCTGATGATCCTGAAGTACCTGAAGATCCTGAAGTGCCTGAAGAACCTGAAGTACCTGATGAGCCACTAGTACCTGAAGATCCTGAAGTACCTGAAGAACCATCTATACCTGAAGTGCCTGAAGAACCACTAGTACCTGATGAACCTGAAGTGCCTGAAGAACCTGAAGTGCCTGATGAACCTGAGGTGCCTGATGAACCATCTTCCCCGGGTTGACCCGATAAATTGATACACCAAGTTTGACCCGCACTCCAATTACCATTATGGGATATATAATCAACCACCATAACTCCAGTGCTTGGAGTATAGCTATTTACCGTTCCTAAAATATACTTGGTAGCATTATTTTGTTGATATATAATTACACTTTGACCAGCAGTAAACGATAAATAAGTTCCTATAGTTATAGAAAATTGAGATGGAGGTGGTGGGACACCAATTCCAGTAAACCCACAATAAGAATATACCCCAGAAGTACCTGAAGAGCCTGAAGTACCTGAAGATCCTGAAGAACCTGAAGAGCCTGAAGTACCTGATGAACCACTAGTACCTGAAGAGCCATCTAAACCTGGAAGACCTGTAGGGCCTGTATCACCTGAAGTACCTGAAGTACCTGATGAACCTGAAGTGCCCGATGAACCTGAAGTACCTGATGAGCCTGAAGTACCGGATGATCCATCTTCTCCAGGAGCACCTGATATATTGTAGCACCAATGAGTAATATTACTCCAAGTTCCTTGATAAGAAAGAACTTCAAATTCTATGAATCCTGTAACAGAACTATACGTTACTACTTGTCCTATTATAATACTAGCTCCATTATTAGCTTCTAGTACTACATACATTCCCGTTGACCACGCTAAACTAGTTCCAATGAATTGTTGGTAAGTTTGTCCTATAGTAGGAGGAGAAGGAAGAGTATTAGATTGAACACATCTATAATATTCGGCACCAGAAGTACCTGAAGTACCAGATGAACCTGAAGTACCCGTTAAACCTGTAAGACCTGATGAACCTGAAGTGCCAGATGATCCTGAAGTGCCTGAGGAACCTGATAATCCTGAAGTACCTGATGAACCACTAGTACCTGATGAACCTGAAGTACCAGATGAACCTGATGTACCTGTCAAGCCTGTAAGACCTGATGAACCACTAGTACCTGAAGATCCTGAAGTACCTGATGAACCACTGGTACCTGAAGAACCACTAGTGCCTGATGAGCCCGAAGTACCAGATGAACCACTAGTACCTGATGAACCTGAAGTACCTGAAGAGCCACTAGTACCTGTTAAACCTGAAAGACCTGATGAACCTGAAGTACCCGATGAACCTTCTTCACCTGGGGGGCCTGAAGGACCTGTCTCACCTGAAGTACCTGAGGTGCCTGAAGTACCTGAAGTACCTGAAGTGCCTGAAGAACCTGATGTACCCGAAGAACCATCTATGCCAGAAGTGCCTGACGAACCTGAAGTACCACTAGTACCTGAAGATCCAGAAGCACCTGTAGCACCTGCTAAGTTAATACACCATGGATTTGAACCTCCAAAAGTACCATTAGATGATGTAACAGTTATAGCTACATTTCCACTATTTGAATTATAAAAAGATATTATTCCTTCTATATATTGGGTAGCACTAATAGATAATATTACACTTTGACCTGCAGTATAAGCTAAGCCAGTACCTATAGTAAGAAATAAAGTACCCGTTGCTGGGGAAGTAATAGTTTGTGGAGTACAATTAGCATAGATATCTCCACTTGCTCCTGAAGTGCCTGAAGAACCATCTGCACCTGAAGTACCTGAAGTACCTGAAGTACCTGAAGTACCTGATGATCCTGAAGTACCTGATGAACCTGAAGTACCTGAAGAGCCACTAGTACCTGTTAAACCTGAAAGACCTGATGAACCTGAAGTACCCGATGAACCTTCTTCACCTGGGGAGCCTGAAGGACCTGTCTCACCTGAAGTACCTGAAGTGCCTGAGGAGCCACTAGTACCAGAAGAACCTGAAGTGCCTGATGAACCAGAAGTACCTGATGAACCAGAAGTACCAGAAGAACCTGAAGTGCCTGAGGAGCCACTAGTACCTGATGAGCCTGAAGTACCAGATGAACCACTAGTGCCTGAAGAACCACTAGTACCTGAAGAACCACTAGTACCTGAAGAGCCTGAAGTACCAGATGAACCACTAGTACCTGAAGAACCACTAGTACCTGAAGAACCACTAGTACCTGATGAGCCTGAAGTGCCAGATGAACCACTAGTACCTGAAGAACCACTAGTACCTGAAGAACCACTAGTACCTGATGAACCTGAAGTACCAGATGAACCACTAGTACCTGAAGAACCACTAGTACCTGAAGAACCACTAGTACCTGATGAGCCTGAAGTACCAGATGAACCACTAGTACCTGAAGAACCACTAGTACCTGAAGAACCACTAGTACCTGAAAAGCCTGAAGTACCAGATGAACCACTAGTACCTGAAGAACCACTAGTACCTGAAGAACCACTAGTACCTGATGAACCTGAAGTACCAGATGAACCCGAAGTGCCAGAAGATCCTGAAGTACCAGATGAACCACTAGTACCAGATGAACCTGAAGTACCTGAAGAACCTGAGGTACCTGATGAGCCTGAAGTACCAGATGAACCCGAAGTGCCAGAAGATCCTGAAGTGCCTGTTAAACCTGAAAGGCCTGAAGATCCTGAAGTGCCTGAAGAACCTGATGAACCTGAAGTACCTGAAGTACCTGAAGAACCTGAAGTACCTGATGAACCAGAAGTACCTGATGAACCAGAAGTACCTGTTAGACCTGTAAGACCTGATGAACCACTAGTACCTGAAGAGCCACTAGTACCTGAAGAACCTTCAGGACCTATAGGTCCTATAGGACCAGTACCACCTGAAGTGCCTGAAGAACCGTCTATGCCTGAAGTACCAGAAGAACCTGAAATACCTGACGTGCCTGATGAACCTGAAGTACCTGATGAACCTGAAGTACCTGATGAACCATTATCACCTGAAGGACCTGTAGGACCTATAGGGCCTATAGGACCTATAGGACCAGTTTCACCTGAAGTGCCTGATGAACCATCTACGCCTGAAGTACCTGATGAACCTGAAACACCTGATGAACCTGAAGTACCAGAAGAACCTGAAGTACCTGAGGAACCTTCGGGACCTATAGGACCTATACCTCCTGAGGTACCTGAAGTACCACTAGTACCAGATGAACCTTCAGGACCTAAAGGACCTGTAGGACCAGTTTCACCTGAAGTGCCTGAAGTACCTGTAGTACCACTAGTACCTGAAGAACCGTTAGTACCTGAAGTACCCGAAAAACCACTAGTACCTGAAGAACCGTTAGTACCTGAAGAGCCACTAGTACCTGAAGAGCCATCTTCACCCGAAGTACCTGAAGAGCCATCTATACCTGAAGTGCCTGATGAACCTGAAGTGCCTGAAGTGCCTGAAGTGCCTGATGAACCTGAAGTACCTGATGAACCTGAAGTGCCGGAAGAGCCACTAGTACCAGATGAACCTGAAGTGCCTGATGAGCCTGAAGTGCCGGATGAACCTGAAGTGCCTGTTAGACCTGTAAGACCAGATGATCCGGATGTACCCGCAGTGCCTGAAGAACCATCTATACCTGAGGTTCCTGAAGTACCCGTAGTACCTGAAGTACCAGAGGATCCTGCTTGTCCTGTAGCACCTGCTAGGTTAATACACCATGTTGTAGGTCCACTAAAACTACCCCCTACAGCAGTTACATCAATTGTTATAGATCCTGTTCCAGAAGTATAATTGTTTACTGTACCTTCAATATAATTACTAGGAGTAGATTGTTGGGCTAGAATTACACTTTGACCCGGAGTATAAGCTAACCCAGTTGCTATTGTAATAGTGATTTGGGTGCCTGGGGTAGGGGTTGATAAATTTTGGGTACTACAATTTGAGTAAGTATCTCCATCAGCACCCGAAGTACCAGAAGTGCCAGAAGTGCCAGAAATACCTGATGAACCACTAGTACCAGATGAACCTTCAGGACCTAAAGGACCTGTAGGACCAGTTTCACCTGAAGTGCCTGAAGTGCCTGAAGTGCCTGTAGTACCACTAGTACCTGAAGAACCATCTATACCTGAAGTGCCTGAAGAGCCACTAGTACCTGAAGAACCATCTATACCTGAAGTACCTGAAGAACCACTAGTACCTGAAGTGCCACTGGTACCCGAAGAACCTGAAGTGCCACTTGAACCACTTGTGCCTGAAGAACCCGAAGTACCTGATGAACCTGAAGTGCCTGATGAACCACTAGTACCTGAAGTGCCTGAAGTGCCTGAAGTGCCTGAAGTACCCGAAGTGCCAGAAGTGCCAGAAGTGCCAGAAGTGCCTGAAGTGCCAGATGAGGAACTACCAGTATAATTAATTACATAAGGATCACTTTCGGTGCCTGCTCCAGTTACTTCAATGTCATCTCCTCCCGTAGTTACTCCTCCTATCCCAGAAGTACCCGAGGTGCCGTTAGTGCCAGCAACTCCCCCAGTACCCCCCTCACCATCATTATAATCTAACTTAATACAAACTTCTTCTCCTGTTGTAAAAGGCAAATTTGCAGATGAGGCTACAGCACCTGTATCTAAAGTAAAGGTTACATAATTTGAATTAGAAGTTATTTCTGTATAAGAAAAAACTGCGTATGAAGTTGGAAAATTTTTGGATGAAATCGTTAGATTTCCTTTATTACTTCCCGTTAAATACCTTAATATATTGTTGTTATTAAAGTCGTTTTTATGAATGTCGACTCTTGTTACATAACGAACGTCTAATTTGTTATAAAAGCTTAAATGGCCTGTAGGGGGGATAATAGAGTTGCCTGCTACTTTATAAGGTATGCAAAATGCCCCTAAATCCCTATCTGCTAAAAATTCTTGTGCCATAAACTAGTGGTTCTTCGTTATAAATATTCAAGATTGATAGTATCTTAAATAGTCTTCTCGAAGATACTTTTCAAAACCATAAAATTTATTGTTTTTTTCTTCTAATAAAACTACATTGCGATTAACTTTATATACTGTAGTTCTATCACCTGTTAAAGTCCAAGGTATATTAAAAGGTTCCCAATTTTTGAAATCTATACTAGAATTTCTTTGAGATAATTTATCATAATCGGATTTAGAAATTTCTAAATAAATAAATTCGTTTCTTTTTTTACAAAAAAATCTTTGGAATTCACCTAATTTATAATCATCTTCAGTAGGTTGAGTGTAAAATAATTGAGGGACAAAAATTGTAGGAGAGTCAGCTAAATTTCTTATTTCATTATAAATAAGAGATTCATAACTATTTAATACCTCTACTTTTATTGAATTATCTTCAACATCAACATTATATTCTTCAATAGGAACTAATAAGTAATTAGGTTTATCATTAGGTGTTCTACCTGTATAATTTTTACCAGTATAAATTTTATAATAATAACCTATATAATCAGAATTAACTCCAGGAATATAAAATTCTCCTCCTGCTGTGTAGAGGTTTGGTTGAATTCTATTTTTAGGAATATAAGGCATTGTATTAAGCTATAGTATATGTCGTTAGTTGTCCCCTGTCAGCTAGTGCATAAGCATTTTGAATTTTATCATAACCAGATTTATCTCTTCCTATTCTAATGTGGAAATGTTTTCCACTAGCAGCTTTTGTAGGATTATCGTATTCATTTATAAATGAAACAGCAGGACTTCTATTTCCAGCTGCAAATCCTTGGAGGAGTAAATCTACCTTTTGTAATGTAATGGGATCAGATGGAGAAATCACGAAATCTAAACCATCTCCTCTTTTATGAGCAGAATTGTAAGAAAGTTTTTGATGGTATTTATCGTTTCCTCCAGTTACTGTAAGTTGTAAATTTGGAAATTGGGTTTTTATTTCAGTAAATACAGAAATTGAGTAGCTAGCAAGTTGAAGACTAATATCTCCTCCATTTGAGATTTCTTCTCCTTTTTCTCTATATCCTAGTTTATTTAAAACCAAACGTAAAGCATTAGCATTTGGTGTATTTTTAGTAGGTGGAAAGGGTTTGGATTGATAGGATTCTGAAGAAGGTAAAACAGGACCTACAGCTTTTCCAAAGATTACGGGGTCTTGAATTTTAGGTATACATTGTCCTTCTATTTTAGTAACCCATCCTCCGTTATCTATAGTATGAGAAATTCCTTTTACTATAAATTCAACAGCATTTTGATAATTATCAGGAAGAAAATCTTCGGTTATTGTATATTTTTGGAATATTTTAATTCCTGAAAGGCCATCTATTGTTAGATTAAGGGATATAGGAATTATTATAGGTGTAATTGCTTTTCCTTCTTTTTCAATTTCGTTAAGTTTTGATTTGAAAAAATCTTTTACAGCTATTTCTAATTCAAATAAATCATCATCTATATCAAAATCTGAGTAGTAATGAACGGTATCAGCTACTGCTCGGGTTAACTCCTCAAATCGTTCGTCTTCTTGTTTTTTTCTTTCGGCATCCGTTTTAGTTGTATCTACAGCATTAGCTGCTGTCTTTTTTTCTTTAAAAATTCGATCTTCTAATCCCTTATTCCAATTTGAAAAAGGAGTTGAGTTGGAAGATCTTTCTTTATCGTTAGCTTGGGCTCCAATTGCTATTTGAGTAGCAAAATCAGCAGGAATAGTAGAAGAAATTGAAACTTCTCTTACAAAACTACTCTCTCCTTGGGGTAATAATCCTACCCTAAATCTGGTTGGTGGGGGAGCATCTTTGAGGAGTTTATCTGAGTTAGATTTGTTTACAATATATAAAGTATTGTCATCTTTGTCATGGAATGGTTCTAACTGAACATAATTACATAAACTTGTATTTATACCATCACATAATTTTGTTATAAGATCTAAAAGTAAAATATCACCTTCATTATTTATACTATCTATTAAGCATTGTCTTACAAAATCTATGTTCATATGAATATGCATAAAATTATATACAAAATCATCTTTTGAATCATAAAAATCTGTTCCTAATGCATTATTTAAAGTTTTTAAATCAATAAATTTTCTTTTACGCTCTACTTTTATTTTTGAAGGTATGGCACACACTCTAGGGTCTACTGAAAAGATGGGATAAGGTAAATAACACTTATTGTATCTATCCTTATAACTATGATCTATAAAAGTAATGGGCTCTTTAGGAGTATCATTTCCTGGTTCTTTGTTGTAGACTAAAAGAAAATTTTGAATTATTCTTAAAAGAGCACCTAATTTTATATAATAAAAATCCCAATCAGAAGAAAATCCTTCACCATTAATGTATACTATTTCTCTATCAGCAAGAGGGAATGGACTCTTATAAGGGGTTACATCATTTAACTGTACTAATCTTTTTATTCTATCATTAGTTAAAGCTTCTTTACCAAAAACCGTATAACTTGTTGTTGGAGACCAATCTACATTAGTTCTACTACCTTGTATTCCTAAATAAAATGGAGCAGAAAGATAAGGACGATATAAACATCTCTTAATATAATCTAAAATTTTTCCTAAAGGTGTTTTATCAATAGCATCTGATGTTTTTTCTTCATCATCTTCACTATCATCAGAAGATGATTCTTCGGTTAATTTAGTTGGAAGAGGTTTTGATATAACTAAAGATTCTACTACATCCCCAGTAGAAGTAATTGATATGACCACTTCATAATGTCCGTCTGCGGTTACGTTCCAATCAAAATTGGTAACTCTACCTATCATACCATCATAATTACCATTAGATGCTTTTCTCTCTTTTTGTATAAGGGAATTTAACTCACTCACGTTACCCCCATCCTTAAATATATAATCTAAAGCGTCTGAGTGGATAGGATTAGATTGTAATGTTCCATCATTAGTAAAATAGACTGAGTGACCCCATTCTAAAAGTAAATGGTATCCTAATCTTAAATAAAGAGTTTCAAGAATTTTAAATTGTTGTTTGCTAAAACATTTTACTTTAACTTTAGCTTGAGTTAAAGATCCATTATTTTTAGGAGTTATTTCAAAAGATTCTACTGAGGGGATTGGAATAAGGCCAAATTCTGCTTTAGAATTAAACCCATAAGCTTGAGTAGGATCATTTCCATATGCCTCTACAATACCTCCCCTAGGAGAACGATCAGAAGTAGTTCTTAATACCCCCCCTTGTAATATATTATTTTTTGCTAATAAACTACCAATTTGATTAGTACCTATTTCTGTTGCTTTTGATTTGTCTATGTCAACTGAAGAAGCTAATCTTAACCAAGAATTTTTAGAAGTTAAATAGGTAAGTAGTTCGTTATCTCTATTAGTTTGCCCTAATTTTTTTTGACGTGTTTTTATTTGTAAATCAACATATGGATCAAAACTTTCTCCTATTATTTTTCCCATAACTTATTTATTTAATTTTTTAAAATCTGTTATAATACTTGCTATATCGGTTGGAATTCTTATTTGATGTCCTAAAGTAGGGTATAAACTATTTGGTTTAAATCTTGGGTTTGCTGAAGGGATTATCCACCATAAAGTAGAATCCTTATAGTATTGATGCGCAAGTAGATCAAATCTATCTCCTTTTTGGGCTATAACATAAATGTCACTATCTCTATAAGGAATATCAGGATATTTTACATTAGCATAATATCTTCTACCTTTAGGAGTTTTAAAAACAGGAATGTTACGGTAACGGTTCATACTGAGATAAAGGTTGATTTATTACTAATTAATTGGTTATTATTATCCGCGATTGGAGTAAAATTAAATCCACTTACTTTAATTGCTTTAGGTAGTTGACGACCATTTGTTACATCAAAACCAGCGTCAAATATTGGGGATAATGAAATGCCCTCTAAAATTCCAGGAACGTTGTTAAGGTAATCTCCAAATGTTAATTTAACAAAACTCCCACGTAAATAACCCTCATTACTATAATTTGGTGCTAAACGTTGTATAAATGTGTTTAGTTTTTGGTATATAGCAATTAATTGATTTTCATCTCCGGCAGCAATAGTAAAATCTAATCCTATTTTTCTTGTAAACCCTTTGTATTTGTATAAAGGATATCCTCTACCTACATAATTGTAAGAATCATATTCAGCTCCAATTTGATCATTAAAGTTATCTACATAAGCTTGCCAGTATAAATAATTATCAATTCCAGGATTATCAGGATCAATAAAATTTAAATAAAATTTAATTAATTGATCATTATCGGGTTTAATATTTTCTGTAGAAGTATTTAATTTTTTAGTTGTTGCTTTATTAAATTTATCTCCTGTAATATCATTACCTGCTTCATAGTTTGTAGTTTTATACTTAGGGTCTGCTAATCCTTTTTGTTTAAGTGATGCATTAGTACCTTTTATATAAGCGGATTTAAGTGTTACTACTTTATTATCTGCTACAGTACCATAAATTACATCAGATATAGAACCAGATAGAGAATTATCATTAAAATAAGTTTTAGCTTCAGCTACTTTAACTTTAGATCTTTCTTCAGCAGATTGTACAGATGAAGATAATACTAAAATATTATCACTACCCACACCATATGTAATTTCTGAGATAGAACCTGAGGGAGAGTTGTCGTTAAAATAAGTTTTAGAAGCTGCTACCTTTGTTGGGGGTATATTTTTAGCAGATGTAATAAGAGCATTACTATCTTCTAAAGTACTTAGAGTTTTATTATCATCTTGAGGGCCAAATCTTTTTAATTGAGACCCATCTTCAGGATTTATACCTAAAAGTTCAGCATCTGGATCTGGGATTTCTAATCCACTGATTTCAGAATAAGTAAAATACTCATAAGAAGCACCTAATGAGTTGCCTAAATCTAAATTTGATTTTGAATTATTTACTTTATTAAAAGAAACAGATTTAAAACCTCCATCAGGGTTACCATAAGGATTAATTCCTGTAGTATTAGAAGTACGTTTAATTCTAGTTTTTCCTATTCCTAATACTGAGTTAGGGCCTCCTCCATAAGATAATAATTCTGTAGAATTAGGATCTAGATCTATTTTATCTTCTTTAAGCTTGACTAATCTATTTAATCCGTTTTTATTAAAATCAAAAACTGCTTGTTCATATCTAATTAAACCTCCTCCAGGAAATAATCCTCCTTCTACAACACCTGCTATAGGTGACGATGGGTCTAAACCTAATAAATTTAAGTGAGTGCCTGTAAATCCTACTCCAGCTTGTGCTAATGTAGAAGTAGGTGAATAAATACCTTGGTTTACATTACCCCCACCATAAGCAGGACCTAAAGTAGCTTCTGTTTTAACTGATCCTCTTGAGAGGAGGTTTTGGTTAGCTATAAAAGTTAAACCTCTAGTAGTAGTAAATAATTGAAATAATCTAGAAACATCGTTTGCACTAGATACAATTGATCCTTGTCTTAGTAAAACATCTCTTGAAGCTCCAGGGGTTTCCCCTTCGGGTATAGACTTAGTAATAAAGGGTTCTTTACTACTTCCCATACCACGTCTGTCAAGCCCATATTTTAAGGACTTAAGATCTGTTTTAAGATCAATTAAACCCATTTATTAAAATGAGGCTCCTTCAGGTGCGTTATCTTTATAATTATTACTTGGGGTAACTCCATTTAAATCTAAAATTGAAGGTGATGGTTTATTCTTTTGATTTGGTTTACCATTTAAAGAATATTGATCATGTAATTTAGATTCAGCAGTTGCTCCTACAGGAGTTTTGGGAGATTTAGGACCCGATAATGTAGAAGTGTTTTGGTTGTATTTGTCTAATAATGCCATAGTTTTTGATTATAAATATTAAAAATTATTGTAATTTTGAACTTGCTACTGTTAAAGCTGTACCAACTTTTGTACCATCTAATGTAACTGTACCTTCTTTAGCTAAGATAGCTTGTAACGTAGCATTCATTTGAGTCATTTGGGCTACTAAAGGTGCTATGTTAATTCCACTAGAAGTGGCCGCTTCTCCTCCTTCACCACCTTCTAAAGCTTTCGCAGCTCCGGGGGCAGCTATAAGATCATCATTTTTAGATAATTCAAATAATCCCCCTTCTTTAGTAGAAATTTGGGTTTTTCCGTCTGCTGGGGATAGCATATCTCCTGCTTTTTTGGGTTTAGATATACTATATAAGTATGCTATACCTCCTGCAGCTGCAGCTAATGCTATAGCTGTACCTATACCTAAAGTAGCTGCTGAAACTCCAACCATAGCGGCGGCTGCTTGTGCTACTTTAATACCTAATAAAACTGTTTCTTTAGCAATAGCATAAGCAAATTGAGCACCTTGAGCTATCATTGCTCCTAATTTAGATTTTTCCATAGCAGCAGCTGCAGCTTTTAGTCCAAGTGATATTTTTTCTTTTAAATTATTAGCAGTCAAAATACCTGATTTGGTTATCATTTGCCCTAATTCAGTTTTCCCTAGAGCAATGCCTAAAGATTGGAAAACTGTTTTTCCTTCTTCTTTTGCTATTTGGTAATCTAAAGCTAAATTTTCAAGACCCATCATAGCTAACATTTGACCCATTCTATCTAATTCATCCATCCCAGCAAGTTTTTGCGCTTCATCTAAAGCTTGTTTAACTTTAGCTAAACCTATTAAGGTCCCCATAGTAACAGCCATCCCTCCTAATACTGCTTCCATCCCTGATAGGTTTTCGAAATCGCCTGTTAGAATTTTACTAATACCATCAAATGTAGTTTTGATGGGTTGGAGTAAAAAATTTATAGCGGGTAACACAGCTGTAACTAAATTTAATAAAGGATCAACTATAGCCATAATAGGTTCAGCTATCCCTATAAATAAATCTTGAAGTTTAGCGGTTATAGCAGCAATACGTTCTTGGGCAGATCCAGATTTAAGTTGATTAGCTAATTGTTCATTGCCTAATTTTACAGCAATTTCATCATCTGATAGTCCTTGCTTTTTTAATTCATTATAAGCTTGTTGAGCACTTAAATCTTCCATACCTATGTTAGCTAATGCTTCTCTTTCAATTAAAGATTTAGCTAGTTCTTCACGTGTCATACCCATAGCTTTAGCTAATGACTCTTGGGCCATAACATTCATTTCAGAGAATTCAGCCGAGCTTCCTACTTGTTTAAGTACTTCAGCTGCTGCTTTACCAGTTTCTCCTTTTAAAGCAAGCATTCTTGCTTGTTCTAAATTGAGTTGTTTACCAGTTAATAACTCAGCTTCCATTTCACTTTCAATAGAAGATTGGAAGTTAAGTAAACTACTTGCTATATTTTCAGCTTGTTGCATATTAATACCAAACTGCTTGGCTGCAGCAACGTTTGCTACTAATTCTTTAGATGATTTACCAAGAGTTAAAACAGTAGCAGCACTTGTATTTGCTATTTCTTCAACTAATTCTTTTTCATTTAATGCTAATCCATTATTAATGTTAAAAGCTTTAGCTTGTCCTAATAATTCAGCTGTATTTTCTTCTAGTGACTTACCTGTACCCTGGTTGATTTTAGTAAGATTAGTCATAGCATCAGCACTAAATCCTGCTTGTTCCGTTAACTTAGTAAAACCTATAAGTAATTCTCCACTAATTTGAGAGTTAGTACCTAAAGCTTTACTTAATGCTAATTGGGATTTAACTAAACCTTCAGTATTAACGTGGGTATCACCTGATAGATTAGCTATATCAGTCATATCAGAAACCATATTATTGGCTTCTTTATAACTCATGCCTAGGTTTTTAGCTGTTTCCCCTGTTAGTTTATCTGTAGATTGAAGGGCTTTTACTAATTGAGTAACAACAAATAATCCCGCTGATAAAGGATCTTTAAGGTTTTCTATGAGGGAATCCCCCATAGAACTAAAACCTTTTTTTAAATTTGTGAGTTGAGAGTTTGCACCTCCTAAGGCATTTCTTTGTTCTTGGAGGATTTTAAGGTGTTCTCCTCCTTTACCTGCTAAAATGTCTGTTTCTGAGAGGTTATTGGTGTTTAAAGTTGATATATCGTTTTCAAGATCTACAATTTCTTGACTAAGCTCCTCCATTTCAGTTAAAGCAGCATCAAAACCTAATTTATTAGCAAGGCTGCTCATTCCTAGCTGGTCTAAAGCTCCTTTCATAGAACCTATTACAGCTCCACTTAGTCCTAGTTTTTCAGTATATTGTTCTTCTAGTTTTATTCTAGCTTCTATTCGTCTTTCTAATTCTTTTTGATTAGATGCTTCATCTGCTGATTGTTCATTAATAGCATTTAAGGCATGTTCTTTTTGTTTTAATGCTTTTGTTTGTTTTGCATCTAGTACACCTTTATTTTTTAATTCATCTATCTCAATTTGTAAAAGACTTTTACTTAATTCTAAGTCTTTTGATTTTTGCTTAAATTGAGTTTGAATTTGTTTAAGTTGTTTCCCATTTAATTTAGATATACCTTGTTGATCATAGAATATCTTTTGAGCTATACCCCTCATTCCCTCGAATGCTTTAGTAGTATTTCTTACCCCACTAGTTGAGTTTTTTATAGAATCAACCATGGTGTCAAAACCACTTACTAAACCACTTACATCTGAGTCTATTTGTTGGACTTCCTTTCTTGCATCTCTAAGACCTACCTCAAGAATAGCAACTGCTTTATTAATATCATCAAATTTAGAAGTATCAAAATTAGCAAATGGATTTATTTTCCCTAAGCGATCATATTGCTTTTGGATATTTTCTAATAGCTTTTGAATTTCTTCGGGTTTAGCCATGTTAATAAATATTCAAAAATTTAATTTTATTATGGCTTAGTTCTAAATGAAGATCTTTTAGGAGAAGCATCAGCAAATTGAGGTTTATTTACCTTTCCTGATGAATCGATTAGTGTACTGGTTCCTTTTTTGTTAGCTTTATCATATTCAGCTTTTTCTTTTTCATAAAATTCTTGAATTTCTTTAAAAGTAAATCGCCTTAACCAAATAGGCATATTATATACATCATTCCAAGAATATCCCCCCTTACCATGAAATACTATTTCATGGATCTGTTTGAACATATTACGTCTTACTTGAGGAACTATATCAGAAGTCAGGCCAAAAAAAGCTAATCCCTATAGGGATGGTAATCTCCTCATTACCAGTTGTGATATAGGTTAAATCTACATCTGGTTGGACTTCTTTAATATGATTTCTTAAAGCACGGGAATCCCTAGCTAATAAACCATTATCTACAAAATTACGAACTGTTTTAGTTTCAGTATCACCATTTACAGAAGTAATAATATATTTTAATCTTGTTGATAATTCTGGGGAAGCTGATTTGTTTATCTTTTTTAAACCTTGTACTTCTTTTTCGATTTTAGTTTCATCGTGTCCATTTAAAATCTTAAAAGTAATATCTATACCGCTATGAGGTAAGGTATAAGAAAAATTGTTACCTTCTGAAAGGGTAGATTCATCTATTTCTTTGTTTTCTAAAGTAGATAGGTCTACATCATAGGATTCCCCCATGTATGAGAATGAGTAATCTTTACCATATCCCAAAATACGAGTAGCAATTAATACAGCATTTTTGTCTCCTATAATTAAATCCTTAATATTAATTTTACTAACTACTACAGATTTAAGTAATTCATCTAATACTATGCCTCGTTCTATGTAAGATTGGTTTGTAAGTATATCTTCCTCTTTAGCGGTCATATACTTAATTTCAACTTTTCCTTCTCTTAAAGGATGACCTTCAGGATAAACTAAACCTTTTGAAGGTAATTCTACCATTTCGGTAGGTAATGTAAATTCACTCATTTAAAAATAACTTTATTTGTTTAATATAAATATCTAAAAAATAAGGAAGGCGTACCGAAGTACGCCTTTCTTTTATAATATTTAGCTTGTATTAGAAGTTCAATACACAATAATCAGGTTGTACTGTCATTGAAATTTCAACAGCACCCTCATTATCGTAATTGTATTCACCAAATCCTGCTTCAGTAATAAATGCACCTTTGATAATCCACTCAGAAACTACATCACCTACAGGACCCAAAACATTCACTGTTAAGTCTTTCTTGTAGAAATCTGAGTAACCATCTCTACCCGTTACTGATTCGTGGTGTAATCTTACCCATTCCATTACTGCTTGAGCACCTGAAGGAGTGATAGCATCAAATAATGTCATTGATATAGTGCCCCAAGTAGTTTTGCCTTTAATATTTCTTTGAATATTAATGTGGTTCAAGTTTACAGTTCCTTGTGATACTGTTACTGCACCCATTCCCTTAATAAGGTAAGCGGGGAATCCATCTACATACAAAACAAATCTATTTTGTTGTTTTGGTTCAAATGGGGTGAAAAATATTTCGTTTGGATCTAATACTGCCATTTTATTTTGCGTTTATTATAAATATTACTATCTCTAATTTTTATTATGCTGGGAATTCAGCTCCAGTTGGTAACACGTTGAAATCTAAGATAATAAATTCAGCTGTTCTTGTTGGTTGTAAGAATATCTGACCTACCAATTGATTTCTATCGATTACATCTGGTGTGTTGTTTGAGTCGTCCATTACCACTTTAAACGCATAAACACCTTGTCTTTGTTGTACGCTTTCCATGTATGGGTTTACTTGAGCTAAAAAGCTATTTCTTGTAGCTGCAGTGTTTTGTTCAAACACTAAGTTATTAGCAACTTGACCAATGTGGCTCTTAAGAGCAATTAACAATCTTCTAACATTTACACGATCGAGTGCTGATGCTTTCTTTTGTAATGTCTTTTGACCAAATACTACAGTTCCGTTTGCAGGGAAGTTAGCAATTGGGTTTACATTAGCTTCATATAAAGTATCTCTATTAGCTCTTGTTAATTTTCTTTCTGGTCTTACTACTGTGCTTAATCCACCTCTGTTGATACCTGCTGGGGCAAACCATGGTTCAGAAGCATTATCATTAAAGGCATATACACCTGGGATTAATGTTGATGCTGGGACCCAGTTTAATTTACCAGTGTCTGGGTTTTGTACTTGTACCCAAGGCCAGTAAGTAGCTGCATAGCTTGAGTTAAGATTTCCTGCTGCGTTAGAGGCTTGTAAAATTGTAGCTCCATAATCTTCAATATCCAATACTACAAGTGCATCTCCTCTTTCTTGAGTATTTGCAATCAAAGTATTTAAAACAGATGTGTGACTGCTTAAGCTATGGATCAAACCAGGAGCAGTAATTACATTGTATTGATAATCATCTTTACTCTTTAATAAGTTAATAGCTTGTGAGTAATTACCTGCTACTAATCCTTGGGTATCAGTATTATCAATATTGTCAAAATACTTACCAGCTCCTGTTAAAATATCACCAGTACCTCCTGCGAAAACCCCATCATGTACTACAGGAATTGATGAAGTATATTCTGCTTTAGCATTTCCGCTATTATCAAAATAATTTGGAGTTGGGGTGTTTACTGCTGAAACATAAACGTAACGACTAGCATTCGGATACTCACCATTTACTTTAACATATGGGTTATTAGTATCTGTTGTGTCTACTGATTGGTAAGTATCACCTA